>Ga0307374_10006761_pt1 | contig 17875 bp, 14 predicted proteins | sample OX3MG_FD_202532 | JGI IMG/M metagenome (GOLD analysis project Ga0307374, IMG submission 202532) | Soil microbial communities from Risofladan, Vaasa, Finland - OX-3 | ecosystem: Environmental > Terrestrial > Soil > Coastal area > Acid sulfate soil | place: Finland: Risofladan, Vaasa | collected... | reverse complement strand
CAGCGCCGTTTTCCTGGCCGCGGGAGTCGGCCTGCGGCTCGGCTGGGCGGTCATCGATCCAGGACACCGGCCGCGGGTCAGGGCGCTGGCTGAGGAAGGCCGGGCCCTGGTAACAGTCGCCATCGGCCTGGTCTTCGTGCTGGCGGTGTCGGGACTGATCGAGGCGTTCGTCACGCCGTCGCCGTTGCCGACCTGGGCCAGGATCGGTATCGGCGTGCTCGCGGAGACGGGGTTCCTGACGTACGTGATCGTCCTCGGTCGCCGCGCGGCGGCCTCGGGGGAGGTCGGCGACATCGCCGAGGTTCCGGACGAGCTTCCCGTCGCGGGCTAACGGCGGCCGCCCACAGGCTAGAGCCGGCCGGCGGCCTTCAGGCTCAGGTAGGCGTCGGCCAGGGCGGGCGGGAGCCGGTCGGGCGGAGCGTCGACCACCTCGACGCCGCTGCGCCGCAGCAGCGCGCCGATGTGAGTCCGGCCCGCCTGCGCCGTGACGGCGGCGGCCGCCTCGTAGACGGCCGTCGCATCACTCCGGCCCGCTGCCATCTCCGCCACCCGGGGGTCGGCTACGGCGGCGAGCAGTACCTGGTGCTTGGACGACAGCCGGTGGACATGCGGCAGCAGGCCCTGCTCGATCGCGGCCGGGTTGAGATCGGTCAGCAGCACCACCAGGCAGCGCTGCCGGGCGATGCCGAGCACGGCGGCCGTCATCAGGGCGATGTCGGACTCGACGAGGTCGGGCTCGAGCAGTGCCAGCTCGCTGGTGAACGAGGCCAGCACCGCGCCGCGCCCCGCCCCGACCACTCTGGCCCGCACCCGCCGGTCCGCGGCGAGCAGGTCGACCCGGTCACCGGCGCGCGTGGCCAGGGCGGCGAGTAGCAGCGCGGCGTCCATCGAGGCGTCGAGCCGCGGGATGCCGCCGACCCGGCCGGCGGACGTGCGGCCGGTGTCGAGCACGATGACGATCCGGCGGTCCCGCTCCGGCCGCCAGGTACGCACCACGACGTCCGAGCGGCGCGCCGATGACCGCCAGTCGATCGACCGGACATCGTCGCCGAGCACGTAGGCGCGGAGCGAGTCGAACTCGCTGCCCTGCCCGCGCAGCATCGACTTGTGCTGCCCGTCGAGCTCGCGGAGCCTGGCCAGCTTCTCGGGAAGATGCTTGCGGGACAGGAACGGCGGCAGCACCCGGACGGTCAGCGGCGCGGGAAGGCTGCGCTGCCGGCCGGCCAGCCCGAGCGGGCCGAGCGAGCGGATGGTGACCAGTCCCGCCGTGAAGTCGCCGCGCCGCTGCGGGGTCAGCGTCGTGGTCAGTCTGGCGCGGCTTCCGGCCGGCAGGTCGATCCGCGCCCGGCCAGGCCGCGCGCCGGCACTGGGCCGCCAGCCGTCCCTGACGACTCCGCGGAGCCGGCGCCGGCCGGGATTGACGACGGTCACCGTGACCGTTCCCGGCTGGCCGAGGTGGATCTTGGCGTCGCCCGACCGGCTGACCTGCAGCTGCCCGAGGCTCGCGGCCAGGATCAGGTCACCGGCGATGGCCAGGAGGATGACGGCGTTGACGGCCAGCAGGGCGATCCCGGTGCCGAAGACGGCCACGATCAGCGCCCCGGCCAGCGCCAGCAGCGCAGCGCGGCCGGTCAGCGTCATCGCGGGACGGGGACGGCCGCGAGCAGGCCCAGCAGCACGCCGTCGGGGGTGGCGCCGTCTAGTTCGACCTCCGGCCTGAGCTGGATCCGGTGCCGCAGCGTCGGCCCGGCGAGAGCCTTCACGTCGTCCGGGGTGACGTAGTCCCGGCCGGACAGCCAGGCCCACGCCCGGCTGGTGGCCAGCAACGCGGTCGCGCCGCGCGGCGAGACGCCGAGCCGCAGCGACGGCGAGATCCTGGTCGCCCGGCAGATGTCCACGATGTAGCCGGTCACCTCGGCCGCGAGGTGAACCTTGCGCGCCTCGTCCCTGGCCGCCACGAGATCGGTGGACCCGGCCACCCGGCTGATCCCGGCCGCGGCCAGGTCGCGCGGGTCGAAGCCGGCGGCGTGCCGGTCCAGGATCGAGATCTCGTCGGCCCGCTCGGGCAGCGGCACGGTCAGCTTGAGCATGAACCGGTCGAGCTGGGCCTCGGGCAGCGGGTAGGTGCCCTCGTACTCGACCGGGTTCTGGGTCGCTGCCACCAGGAACGGCGCGGGGAGCGGGCGGGGATCGCCCTCCACCGAGACCTGCCGTTCCTCCATCGCCTCAAGCAGCGCGGCCTGCGTCTTGGGCGGTGTCCGGTTGATCTCGTCGGCCAGCAGCAAGTTCGTGAAGACCGGCCCGGCGCGGAACTCGAACCGGGCCGTGCGCGCGTCGTAGATCAGCGAGCCGGTCACGTCGCCCGGCATCAGGTCGGGCGTGAACTGCAGCCGCTTCCCCTCCAGCGACAGCGAGCTGGCCAGCGCGCGGATCAGCAGGGTCTTGGCGACACCGGGAACGCCCTCGAGGAGCACATGCCCCTCGCAGATCAGCGCGATGAGCAGCCCGCTGACGACCGAGTCCTGGCCGACGACGGCCTTGGCGACCTCAGCTCGCACCTGGCCGAGCGCCGCCCTCGGACCGGCATGCTCCTCAGCCCCGCTGTGGGCAGCCGGGCCGAGGGTGTCGGAGGCCTGGTCGGCGCGGGCAGTGTCGAAGACCACCGGGTCGAACGGCACGGGTCCGGAGGCTGCCGGGTCTTTGGCGATCACTGCGAACATACCTGCCTTTCAAGTTCGTCAAGACTGCGGGCGAGGCGCACGAGCTCGGCATCGGTGGCCGGCGCCGGCCCGCAGACGATCCTGGAGATCTCCTGCTGGCCCAGCCGTGACCTGGCCGCGAGCGCGCCGGTGACGGTGGCCTCGGGGGAATCCCTGACGAGCCCGAGGACCGGCAGCACGCGGCTGAGCATGGCGTCGCGCAGTGCCGCCGCGGCCCGGTCCCTGGCTCGCCGCGACTGATAGAGCCTGGCGTGCCCCTCGACAGTCTCTGACGCGCGGACGATCACGGGCAGCCGCTCGCTGATCAGCGGGCCGAGCCGGCGGCCCCGCCAGAGCGCGACCAGCATCACGGCGACACCGAGCTGGATGACGAGCAGCCAGGCCTGCCACGGGATCAGGCTGGGTCCGGCGCGCTGCGAGCTGACCGGTTGCCTGCCAGCCGGCGGCCCGGCCGGCCGCAGGGCCGGCTCGGGGGTCAGCCAGACGATGCGGCGGTGGACGCTGAGCAGGTTGAGTGCCAGCGCCGCGTTGCCGTTCCTGGCGAGCATGCTGTTCGCCATCGCCGTGCCGCTGCCGAGGATCGTGACCGTACGGCCCCCGGCCTGGTAGCGCACCAGCGATGGGTGGCCGGCCACCAGGTAGCAGCCTGCCGCGCGGGCCGGGACCTGGTAGGCGAAGCCGCCGACGTTGGCGGATCCGGCCAGCTGGGCCGCCGGCAGGCTGCAGCGGGGCAGCAGGAACTGTCCGAAGGTTCTGCCAGGATTGGCGGCAACTAGGATACCGGGCGCCAGTGCGGTCAGCGAGGCTGATCCTGGTTCGACGAGGAACAAGTCCGCTCTGACCTGCGAGAGCCGCGCGCGCTGCCGCGCCGTGAGCAGGTCCGGGCTCGTGATGATCAGCGTGGCGGCGGGCCGGGAAGGCGCTGGCCCGGTGCCGCCTGACCCGGTGCCGCCTGACCCGGGGCTGGCTGACCCGCTGCTGGCGGGCCCGAGCGCGGCCAGGGCGCTGGCCGGACTGTAGACGCGGACGACCTGGAACCCGCGCTCACCGAGGATGTCGGCTAGCGCGTGACTGCCGTCACCGGACGTGCTGGCCGGATCGAGGTAGCCATTGGGCAGCGGCGGCGGTATCAGCCGGCCGATCGCCGCGACTGCGACGCCGCCGAGCAGGATGAACGCGATCAGCGCCAGCGGCAGCCGCCAGCGCCGCCAGCCCGTGAGGGCCCGGGCGGCCGGCCCGCCGGCCGTGCTGGATCCCGGGTCAGCAGCGGCCTGCCCGGATGCCGGCTCGGCCTCGCCGACGCCCGGGGCCGCGTGCAGCGGCGGCGCGGTCATCGCGGCACCGCCAGCCCGGCCATGGCCGGCTGCGAACCGGGTCCGGCTGCCGCCCGCACTGGCCGGACCTCCTTGTCGACCCGGCTGACCAGCCGGTAGCCCGCCTGGCTGCCATCCCGGTCGCCGTACCTGATGTCGTCGAACAACCGCGTGACGGTCCGCAGGTCGTCGGCCAGGCCAGGCAGCTCGCTGCCGGCTTCCGAGGCAAGCTCGTCCGCGGTCCGGCCCGGCCTCGGCGGCAGCACGCCCCGCTCGTCGAGTTCCGTCGCGATCGCGCGGACGCCTTCGACGATGGCGCCCGCATAGTCACCGGCCGCCGCCAGGCGTTCGGCCGCCCGCCGGTAGTCCCGGGCCGTCATCGGCTCGCCGCCCAGCACGGACTCGGCCGCTGCTCGCCCGGTCCTGGCCGGCCGGACCCAGAAGACCACGATCGTGATCGCCAGGACCGCGAGGATCGCGAGGGCGATCAGCCCGAACCATCCGCCGGGGATCACGTTGCCAGCCGCGCCTGGCAGATGGGTGAGCCACTGCCAGATGCGCTGCCAGATGCTCATCTCGGCAAGCTCGTGGCGGGCGAGACGCTGGGCCGCGCGCCGCCCGATGAGCGGCCCGCCGGCGAGCCTGCTCGCGGCCGAGGACGCGCTGCTGGCGATCATGCGGCCTGTCAGCTCACCGGCGGGCTGGCCGGATACCCCGCGGCTGTCCCGACCATGACTACCGACAGCGTCGTCGCGATCGACGCCGTCAGTCGCATCGTGGCGGCAGGGTTCTGCCGGATAAGGGAGAACGCGCCGCTGAGGATGTCGCCCACGCCAAGCGGCCGGAGCGGAATGCCGCCCGGCGCCGGGGCGACGCCGGCCCCCCAGCCGCCCTGCTGGCCGGGTGGCGGATAACCGGGCATCCCGTATCCCGGCTGCCCAGCTTCCGGCGGCCAGAACCCAGGCAGGGCTGGCTGCGGGAACCGCGGCGTCCGGCCGGACGCCGGCGGCGTGTCGGTCATCGAAGTCTCCTGGTCGGCGGGCACGCCCGCAGACACGGGCGGAGCGGCGCACGCAGCCCTGACGGCCACGGCCCATACTCGCACGAACCGCTGGTACATGCGGGCCGGCGAGCCCCGGCCGCGGGCCGCGGAGCAAGGGTTCCGCGGTCAGGCCGGCGGCCCGGCCGGGCCGGGACCGGCGCCGCCGCCCTGATTCCAGCCCCCGCTCAGCCCTGGGCCGGCACCGGGATTGGGACCAGGTCCGGTCATCCCCGGCCGCCAGAGGTCCCTGAACTCATCGCCGGTCAGCGCCTGCGCCTGGCTCGCCTGGTTCAGGGCGAGATCCAGCCCTTCCTTGCGCATCCGCATGTCGGCGTAGAGCAGGACGGTGACCCCGGCGCTGATCGGCCGGGTGCAGGTCGCGGCGATGATGCTGCCGATCGCGCCGATGATGATCGCGAGCAGGCTGGGCCCGGCTACGGCCGCGGCTGCCGTCGCGCCGTGGTTGAAGATCGAACCCAGGCCGCTGCTCCCGCCGACCAGCGTTCCGACGATGGTGAACGGGATCTGCAGGATGCCGGCGATGAACGCGACCACGATCCCAGCGAGCAGGGTAATGCCGAAGATCCGCCACCAGCTGCCCTGGACGAGCTGCCAGGACCTCTTCAGCGCGGTGACCGGTCCTGCGCCCTCGAGCACGATGGCGGGGACGGCGAGGCTCAGCCGGACCGATATCCAGACCGTCGCGAGGAAGGCACCGATGAAGCCGACGACCCCGATCAGGACCGCGAGCACGGTGATCTTGGCCACCGCCAGGACGCCCACGATGAGGGCCACCGGCACCCACACGCCGAGCAGGATAAGCGGCACGAGCAGGCTCACCACGATAACCTCGGGCACCCTGGCTATCCGCCATGCCTCGCCGATCGTGATGTTGTGGCCCAGCAGGCCGCGGCCGAGTGCCCCGGTCAGCATGCCGGTCAGTACTGCCTGGAAGATGAAGACGAGGACGAGGTCGGCCGCCAGATAGGGCACGAACGACAGGAAGAAGTGGCCAAGGTCGTGCCCCAGCTGAGTCGAGCTCGTCTGCGGCGTGACGCTGACAGTGAGCTTGTGCGCCGCGTTCAGCTCGGCCCAGGAGAAGAATGCGCTGAGCACGCCGTAGACGGTCTGCACGATGGCCGCGAGCCCGAGGGTTGCCACCGGGTTCCGGCGGATCAGGGTGAAGGCTCCGCTCAGGATGTCCCCGACTCCGAGCGGGCGCAGCGGCACGCCGCCCGGGGCTGGCGCCGGCGGCTGAGCGGACCACTGGCCGTAGCCGGGCTGGCCGTAGCCTGGCGTGCCGTATCCGGGCTGGCTGTAGGGCGGTGGCTGGCCGTACCCGGGCTGGCCGTACCCGGGCTGGCCGTACCCGGGCTGGCCGTACCCGGGCTGGCCGTACCCGGGCTGCGCGTACCCCGGCTGTCCGTATCCCGGCGGCGCCTGCCCGTACCCGGGATGCCCGTACCCGGGATGCCCGTACCCGGGCGGCGGCTGACCGCTGCCGGCATCCGGGTATCTGGGCAGGTCCGACCCGGATCCGGTGTCCGCCGCCCCCGGCTGGTCAGCTGACGGCTGGTCGGGCTGGCTGCCCCACGGACCGTTGTCACTCATAATACGGACCGTTGTCACTCATAATCTGGTCGCTTCCTGCTGCCCGATGCCGTGCCTCGAGCGAAACCTCACGGCATACCGGGGGCCGGACTGCCCGCGGCATGGCAATAGTGGCACGGTTAGCCCGCCGGAAGCGGTGCACGAAGGACACGAATTTGAATATTCACCGCGAACTGCTGCGGTGATCTGGCGCGGGGGAAGCCGGGCGCGGACGTCGGCAGACCTGGCGCGGCCTGCCGATCTCGCCTCGGCCGCGCCCGGCAGCTACCAGCCGGCTAGGTCACGAAGACGTCGCTCCAGCTACCTACCCCGGCGGCCGTAACCTCAAGGCTTCCTCGTCGCGGGGTGGCGGTCGCGGGCAGCGCGGCAGGTCGCGCAGACTCTAGGAGTGAGCATCGTCGCCTTGCGCTGGCTCGACCCGCCTGCCGGGCCTGCCATCGAACTTCTGGACCAGACCAGGCTGCCTCTCAGTGAGACGGGGCTGACCTGCACCACGGTTCCGTCGCTGACCGACGCGATTCGCCGCCTCGTGGTCCGCGGCGCGCCGCTGCTCGGCATTGCCGGGGCCTATGGTGTTGCTCTCGCGGCCGCCCGCGGCGACGACGTGACGGCGGCGGCGCAGGCACTCGCGCAGGCCAGGCCGACGGCGGTCAACCTCGGGTGGGGCGCCAGGCGGGCGCTCGGCGCGTACCTGCGGGCCGCGACGGATCCGGACCCTGCGGTTCAACGGGACGCACCCCGCGCTGCCCTGCGCGAGGCGCACTCGATTGCCGACGCCGATGAGCAGGCGTGTGCCCTGATGGCCGGCCTCGGCCTGGCCCTGGTGCCTGCCGGGGGCAGGATCCTGACCCACTGCAACACCGGCTCGCTGGTCACGGCAGGCGAGGGAACCGCGTTCGGGCTCATACTCGCCGCGCACCGGGCCGGCATGCTCAAGATGTGCTGGATCGACGAGACCAGGCCGCTGCTGCAGGGCTCGCGCCTCACCGCGTACGAGGCCGGCCGGGCCGGAATGCCGTACAAGGTGCTCGCCGATTCAGCTGCGGCGTCGCTGATGGCGGCCGGCCAGGTCGATCTCGTCGTGGTCGGGGCCGACCGGATCGCGGCGGACGGCAGCGTGGCCAACAAGATCGGCACGTACGGCCTCGCCGTGCTCGCGCGCCATCACCAGGTGCCTTTCGTGGTCGTCGCGCCGGTCTCGACGATCGACTTCGGCACGGCCGACGGCGCCAGCATCATGATCGAGCAGCGGCCGCCGGAAGAGATCACGCACCTCGCCGGCCAGCAGCTGGCTCCGGCTGGCAGCGATGCTTACAACCCCGCCTTCGACGTGACTCCGCCCCATCTGGTCACCGCGATCGTGACCGAGTCCATGGTCATCCAGCCCGTCACAAGGGGTAATCTGCGTGTGCTGAGCCCTGAGACGTAGCTTTGCGGGCTTCCGTGTCGCCGTTTCCATGGAACGATGGGGATTATGAAAGGTCGCGTGCTGGTCGTCGATGACGACGCCGCCCTCGCCGAGATGCTTGGCATCGTGCTGCGTGGCGAGGGTTTCGAGCCGACGTTCGTTGCCGACGGAGACCGGGCTCTCGAAGCCTTCAGGGAAACCAGGCCGGACCTGATCCTGCTTGACCTGATGCTGCCCGGCATGGACGGAATCGATGTCTGCCGTCAGATCAGGGCCGAGTCGGGCGTCCCGATCGTGATGCTGACCGCCAAGAGCGACACCGTGGACGTGGTGCTCGGGCTCGAGTCGGGGGCCGACGACTACATCGTCAAGCCGTTCCAGGCCAAGGTCCTGATCGCGCGCGTCCGCGCCAGGCTGCGGCGCACCGACGACCCGGCACCGGAGATGCTGTCGATCGGCGACGTGTCCATCGACGTCGCCGGCCACTCCGTGCGGCGCGACGGCGAGGTGATTAACCTGACTCCGCTCGAGTTCGACCTGCTCGTCGCGCTCGCCCGCAAGCCACGTCAGGTGTTCACCAGGGAAGTTCTGCTCGAGCAGGTCTGGGGCTACCGGCACGCGGCCGACACTAGGCTGGTCAACGTGCACGTGCAGCGGCTGCGGGCGAAGATCGAGCGCGATCCGGAGCGGCCCGAGATCGTCGTCACGGTCCGCGGCGTCGGCTACAAGGCGGGGCCCGGCTGAGCACGGCTGGCCAGTCCCGGTGGCGGCTGGCCTGGCTGGTCGACGGGGATCGACCAGGCCGGCGGATCAGCGTGCGAAAAGGAAAGCTGGGCGGCGGTAATCCGCCGCCCGCTGTAAACGGAACCGTCGCGGACGGCACCGCCACGGACGGGCCTGCGGTGAACGGGCCTGCGGCGAATGGCCCTACGGTGGCCGACGCTGCCGTGAATGGCACTTCCGCGAAGGCCAGGGCCGCGACGGGGCAGGTCGGGCCGGTGCCCGCCGTGCTCGTGCCGCTGCTGCGCCGTGCCCGCCGGATCGGCCGCGAGAGCGGCTTGCGGCGCAGGCTGTCGGTGCTGCGTTCTCCCGCCGCGATCCGCATCGCGGTGATCCGGCTGCTGAAGGGCCTGCAGTGGCAGTGGCGCAGTTCGCTGCAGCTGCGCGTGGTGAGCACGACGCTCGTGGTCTCAGCCGTGGCGATCTCGCTACTCGGCTTCTTCCTCATGCAGCAGATCGCCGCGAACCTGCTGGGTACCGCCGAGGCGAGGGCCCTCACCCAGGCATCCGACGGCTTGGTCTTCGCCCAGAATCAGCCCGGCGTGGCCCAGCTGCCGGGTCCCAGTTCAGAGAACATGGCCACCGGCATCGTGCATAGCCTGCAGTCAGGCGGCCAGACTGGCGCTGACTACGGCGTGGCGATCTCCGTGCTGCGCGACCTTGTCCCGCCAGCCACCTGGAATTATGCCTACAGCAGCTTTGATGTCCATGCGCTGCCTCCGTCCGTCGTGCAGACCAGCTCGAGCCGGACGAAGCCGCCGACCATGATCTTCGCGAGCATGCCGTATCCGCAGCAGGGCAGCCCGAAGACCTCCGGCCTGCTCTATGCGGCGCCGTTCGGCAGCGACTACGAGCTCTATTACTTCTTCCCGCTGGATCAGCTGCAGAACGAGCTGTACCTCGTGCAGCGCACGCTGGCTCTGGTCGGGCTAGCCCTGGTCTTCCTGCTGGCCGGAATCGCCTGGATGGTCACCAGGTGGGTGGTGGTACCGGTGGCCAGGGCAGCGCGGGGCGCCCAGCTGCTGTCAACCGGCAAGCTGGACGAACGGCTAGCCGTTCGCGGGCAGGACGAGGTCGCGGCCCTCGCCAGCTCGTTCAACGAGATGGCCGCGAGCCTGCAGGAGAAGATGCGCGAGCTCGAGGAACTGTCCCAGGTGCAGCGGCAGTTCGTATCCGACGTCTCGCATGAGCTGCGTACGCCGCTCACCACCATCACCATGGCCGCGGACCTCCTCTTCGAGTCCAGGAATCAGATGGATCAGTCGGCGGCGCGGTCGGCGGAGCTGCTCCAGAGCCAGCTGGGCAGGTTCGAGTCGCTGCTGGCCGACCTGCTCGAGATCAGCCGGTATGACGCCAACGCCGCCACCTTGGAGGCGGAACTCGTCGACATCTGCGACGTGGTCCGGCAGTCGGCCGATGTCGCGCAGCACCTGGCCGAGCGGCGCGGTGCGAGGATCGAGTTCAGGCTGCCCGCCGAGCCGTGCCTCGCCGAGATGGACCGGCGGCGAGTCGAGCGGATCCTGCGGAACCTGCTGTGCAACGCGGTGGAGCACGGCGAGGGCCGCGACGTGGTCGTAACGTCCGCCGCGGACCGCGACGCCGTGGCCGTGGCGGTCCGCGATTTCGGGGTCGGGCTGGCGCCTGGCGAGGAGCACCTCGTCTTCGACCGGTTCTGGCGAGCAGACCAGGCGCGCGCCAGAACCACCGGCGGCACGGGCCTCGGCCTGGCGATCGCCTTGGAGGACGCGAGGCTGCACGGCGGCTGGCTGGAAGCCTGGGGGGAGCCTTCCCGAGGCTCCGTCTTCCGGCTGACGCTGCCACGAGAAACCGGAGCCGAGCTCCTCGGCTCCCCGCTTCCGCTGATGCCTGACCACGCGGACTTCGGCAGCCTGGCGGCAGACCCGGCCGCCGACGTGCCGGGGCCTGCCGACTACGGGTCGCACGAGCCCGGCCAGGAACGCGCATGAGAAACCGTCTTCGGCTGGCCGGCAGCGTACTCGTCCTCAGCGTCGCGGTGACCGCGTGCGCGAATCTGCCGACCAGCGGTACCGTCCAGATCGGCTCGCTGCAGGGATCAGGCGACCTGGCTCAGCCCGGCGTCCAGGTCGTGCCCGTACCGCCAGGCCGGACCTGGGATCAGATCGACATCGTCAACGGGTTCCTTGCTGCCAGTGCCAGCTTCGACGACAACTATGCCGTGGCGAGGAAATACCTGACACCCGGGCTCAGCCGCTGGTGGCGGCCCGGTGTGGCGGCTACGGTGATCGACTCACCGCAGGTCAGCCCCGAACAGCCGCCCAGAGGCCTGGTGACTTCCGGTCCGCCGTCTGCGCGAGTCAGCGTGACCGGACGGCATTTCGCGGAACTGCAGACGGGCGGACCGCACCAGGCGGGGAGCATCGTGGCCTCACCGGGCTCGAGCACGTATCACTTTTCCCTGGTCCAGAAGGCCGGCGTGTGGCGCATCGACGGCATCACCATCGGCAACGAGCCGGCCAAGCCGTCGTTGCTGGTGCTGACCAGCACTGACTTCGAACGTGACTATCAGGCCCGCAATCTGTACTTCTACCGGCCGGGGCCGGCCGCGAACACGCTGGTACCCGACCCGGTGTACGTACCGCAGCTGCCAGGAAACGGCGGCCTGAAGATTCTGGTCAATACGCTGCTGCAGCCGCGGGCGGCCACGACTGGGTCGTGGCCGCCCGCGTCGAGCTGGCTGTACGAGGCGGCCACGACGGCGTTTCCGGGAGGCACCGAGCTGATCTCCGCCGACATCATCGGCGGCATCAAGGCAGTCGTGAAACTGGGCGGTACTGCTGTGCGGTCCAGCCCGAGCCAGCGGCTGCGGATGGCCGCCCAGCTCTGGTGGTCCCTGACTTACTCGCCCTATGGCACCCAGGCCGGGAGCCAGATCCGGTCGGTCGTGCTGAAGGTTGGCCACCAGTCGCTGCAGCCGACGCCGGCCGAGTTCACGAAATGGGTGCCGCGCGCCGTGGCGGCGCCGCTGTACTACCAGCTTCCCGGTGGCCCGGCCGGGCCAGCGGCCGCGATTCTGCGGGCAAGCCCGTCTCAGCAGGTCTCGGTTTCCCTGCCGAAGGCGCTAGGAGGCGAGCCGTTCACTGCGATGGCGGTATCAACGCCGCCGACTGGATTCGCGGTCCTGGCTGGCTGCAGGGGTAAGGACGTCTACCTCATGCCGCAGTCGCACGCGGGCGAGATCGTGACGAAACGTCTGCCTGCGGGCGAATGTACCTCGCTGAGCTGGGACAATTTCGGGAATCTCTGGGTGGCCGCAACGAAAGGCGTGTACGAGATATCCGCCCTGCCCTCGGCTGGCCTGATCACCATACAGATCCCGCCGCTGCCCCCGACCGCGGTCTTCCAGTCGGTCCGGGTAGCTCCCGATGGCGTCCGGGTCGCGATGATCGTCCGCTATGGCTCGAGCACGAGAATCCTGATCGCCGCGATCAGCAAGAATCCGAGTTTCACCTACCTAGCGCAGACCCAGCAGATGCTGCGGGTCGGCTCCGACGTCATGAATCCGGTCGCTCTGACCTGGCTAGACCCCGATCACCTGCTCGTCCTCGACCGGACGGCTGGCAAGACGGAGATCTACCAGGTGCCGCTCAGCAGTGGGGCCTCTACCGAGATCGCCACGCCGCGCGGAGTGACCTCCCTGGCGGCAAGCTGGCCGTACGGGCAGCTATATCCACAGGTAGTCGTCGGCATCGCGCCGACTCGCACGACCCCTGGCCAGATCGAGATGTCGAAGACCAGCCCGCTGAACCCAGACTGGCAGCCGGTCGTCAAGGGGATCACACCGGTTTTTCCGGGCTGAAAGCCGCTGCGGCGCCGGGCCACGTGCACCTGGTGGGTTACAGGCCGCTGAACACGCGATGACCCGGCTCCTGACAGAAGACCTGCATGCGACTACCGTCAATGTCGTGGCACCCGTCCGGGTCCGTGGTTGCGCCGGGCAAGCTGCCCCGACAGCGGGGTGGCGGCTCCGGCAAGCCGATGCCAGCCGCAGGCGAAACGGCCCACGTAAGGCGACTTATCGTCGACTGATCACGGTGCGGTTTAGATGTAAGCCCTGCCTCGCTCTGGCGACCAGATGTCTCCAGGTGCGGGAGAAGGCCAGTAGTGGCACAGGCTGCGAGAGCCTCAGCAGGCGGATGTGGGGTCGAAGACCAGGTCGGCCGGGCGGGTGCTGCTTCCGAACACCGAACGGAAGGGGGCTCGGGCATGGAAATCATCTTCAAGGGTCGGCAGACGGATGTGCCAGAGCGGTTCAGGGACTACGCCACGGCCAAGCTGAAGAAGCTAGTGAGACTAGATCAAAAGGCAATAATCGTTGATGTAGAGCTGTCGGTCGAGCGTAACCCCCGCCAGTCCAGCCAGAAGGAGCGCGTCGAGCTGACCATCTGGTCGCGGGGTCCGGCGATCCGGGCGGAAGCCGCGGCTGAGGACAAGATCGCGGCCCTCGACCTGGCGCTTGCCAAGCTGAATTCGAGGCTCAGGCGCGCCCTCGACCGCAGGAAGAACCACCACGGGACGGGAGCCGGTGCTGTCACGGGAGCCAGCGCCGGGATAGGAGGGGGTGCCGGGCCGGGCGGTACCGGCCCGGGAGGCGCCGGGCCTGGTGGCCGGGCCAGCGCGTCTGCTGCCCCGCCCGTTCCCATGGCGAGGTCTGGTGAGCCAGGTCCGGCGGCCGAGCCGGAGGACGATGGGGCCGCCGGCGGGGAGAGCCTGGTCCCGATCCAGATGGATGGCGACGGGCCCCTGCTGATCTGGCAGAAGTTCCATCACGCCAGGCCGATCTCGATCGACCAGGCCCTGCTGGAGATGGAACTAGTCGGTCACGATTTCTACCTGTTCCACGACGTCCAGGAGAACACTCCGAGCGTTGTCTACCGTCGGCACGGCTATCAGTACGGGGTGATCAGGCTGGTCGAGCACGCAGCTGACCGGGACATGATGGCCGAACCGTCCACGTCGGGCGTCGGAGCGAGGATTCCGGGCCGTCGCCGGCCGGAGCGGGCCGGCGACGAACGCGCCGCGCCTGCCGCCCAGGTGAGCCAGGACGGGGCGAGCCGGGGTGACAAGTCGGCCGTGCTGCGTCCGGGATGACCGCGGGAGCGGCCACGACGATCGCGGCCAAGGCCATGCCCCCGTGGTCCGGTGCCCGCCGGGCATGCTTGCATGCCCGTGCATGGTCGGACAGAGTTTGGTTACATGCGAACAAAAGTGCCGCTGGGGCGGCGCGGCTCCGTGTCGCGCCCCAGCGGCAGACCGGCGACAGCGACGAGAGGCAGATGATGGCAGGTAGCGCGGAGGGTGACGGGGTGCTGGAGCCCGGGCACGGCTTCGAGCCGATCCGCACGCTGATCGTCGACGATCACGCGCTCTTCCGCCGCGGCCTGGAGATCGTTCTTGTCACCGAGCCCGACATCGAGGTCGTCGGCGAGGCCAGCGACGGAGCGGAAGCGCTGGAGCGGGCGGGCGAGTCGCTGCCTGACGTCGTGCTGATGGACATCAGGATGCCTCGGAGCAACGGCATCGATGCCTGCCGGGCCATCAAGGATGTGGCGCCCAGCGCCAGGATCATCATCTTGACGATGAGCGACGAGGAAGAGGACCTGTTCGACGCCATCAAGGCCGGGGCCAGTGGCTATCTGCTCAAGGACATTCCGCTCGATCAGGTCGCCGAGGCCGTCAGGTCGGTGCACGGCGGGCAGTCGCTGATCAGCCCGTCGATGGCAGGCAAGCTGCTGACCGAGTTCGCCTCGCTGGCGAGAAGGGACCACGGGGAGCCGCCGCAGGAGCTCCCCGGGCCCAAGCTGACCGACCGGGAGATGCAGGTGCTGAAGCTGGTGGCGCGCGGGATGAACAACCGGGATATCGCGAAGGAACTGTTTATCTCGGATAACACGGTCAAAAATCATGTCAGGAACATCCTGGAGAAGCTGCAGATCCACTCCCGGATGGAGGCGGTCATGGTCGCCGTGCGAGAGAAGCTGATCGAGCTCACTTAATGAGCCCAGCCCAGCCAAACCCCAAGCCCCAGCCCTGGCGCGGGCTGACGCCGTCTGGACAACGGACTCGCCCGGCCGCCTGAACGGCTTGCCCGGTGAGTCCGTTATCCAGCGGCTGAGTCGCGGCCAGACCATGTGCTCGCGGTTAGGGGTTAGGCGCCGGCTGCTGTTAGCGCGGAGCGGAGGCGGGGCTCTAGGGCGGGCGGATTGACGCGCTCGAGGGTGACGTTGGTGCAGCCGACCCAGGTGGCTGCGGCTAGCAGCGCGCGGGCCATCGGCTCAGCTGCGCGGGGGGTGTCGAGGGTTAGCTGGCGGGCGATCAGGGTCTGTCCGTCGCGGGCTGGGTCGACGCGGCCGACGAGCTTGCCGCCGGCGAGAAGCGGCATGGTGAAGTAGCCGTGGATGCGCTTGTGCCTCGGGACATAGGCCTCGAGGCTGTGGTCGAATCCGAACATCCGCCTGGTCCGCTTCCGGTCCCAGATCAGCGAGTCGAAGGGCGAGAGCAGGGTCACGCGGTGCCGCCCGGCCCGCCAGGCCGGCCGCGACCGCGGCGTCATCGGCGGCCAAGTCGGCGGGGTTCCGGCCCGATCCGAAGTTCGTGAGCCGCTGGTAGTCGGACAGGTCCGCCTTGGTGACGACCCCGAGCGCCCGGGCGGTCACGCCCGTCAGGTGGATCAGGCAGTCGGCGTCCGACGGGTCTGCGTTGAGCAGCTGGGCGGGCAGCACCCGCTCGGGCAGGTCATAAATCCGCCGCCAGCCGGTCCGGCGGGCGCAGATGACCTCGCCGGTGTCGAGCAGCCACTCAACCGCGATCTTGGTGTCGGACCAGTCCCACCAGGCGCCGCCGTTCCTGGCCCCGCCTAGCTGCGTCGCATTGAGCGGGCCGTCCGACCTGAGCTTGGCGAGCACCTCAGCGCAGACCGACTCGTGGCTCTGATGCCAGCGCCTTCCTCTCGCGCGGAATGCTCGCCGGCGGAACGAGTAGTACGGCCACTCGTCGATCGGCAGCACGCAGGCGGCATGAGACCAGTACTCGAACGCGGCGGTGGTGCGCGGATGCCAGTACGCGCGCTCGATCGAGGACCGCGGGATCGCACCGAGCCGGGCGTAGGCGACCAGCTCGTGCGACCTGGCCAGCACGCTGATCGTGTCCAGCTGGACCGCGCCCAGTCTGCGCAGCATGGCGGCCGCGCCGCCCTTGCGGGCCTGCGCCCCGATCAGGCCCTGCGCCTGCAGGGTTATCAGCCGGACATCGTCAGGCGTCAGCTTCTGCTCGGGAGCGGGAGGGCCGGCCACGAATCGAGCATAACCGGGGGTGCCGACAGTGCTGTGTCCGTTGCCCTCGTTACCTCGTTACCCCGTCGGCTATCTGCCGGTTGGCGGTCCGATCTACCCGTGCTGCCGGACTCGCGGGGCCGGCCAGTTCTGTCGGTTTAGTACCAGTCTTCAAACGTGTTGGTGGCCAGCGCGACCAGCAGCCCGAGGACCGCCACGCCCGCGCCGACCCAGAACAGCCACCAGATCGGTCCGCCGTGGCCGAAGACCATCGCCAGGCCGCCGACCACGAAGCCGACCACCATGATCGCGACGGCGACCCAGGAAACGGTCCGCCCGTGATAGGTGGGGTACGTGCCCGCGGCTGCCGGGCCGGCCGGCGTCGGCGCGATGTCGCCCTGCCCGGTCGGGCCGCCGGGCACAACGGATGTGTCTTGCATTGCTTCCTCGCTCTGCGATGTCACGCTGCCGAATGCCGCGCCACCCACGGTGCCGGGTTCGGAGTGGTTCGACATGGCGCTGCTCCTCCTGCGATACCTGGCCGACGTGCCTATCATTGTGGCGAGGCCCGTTGGTCCGCTGATGATCGCCCCCGGTACTTGCCGCAGATCATGTTATGCACGCTGGCAAGACAGCTCGGCTCAGAGCCGTCCGTCGTGTCGTCGACTCGGCAAGGCCCGCTATCTCGCCTACCATGGCAGTCGAAGAGTGGTTACTGGTCGGCCGCGCCGTCAGCCGGATCGGCGCCGTGCCTCCGGCGAGACGCGGGATGCATCTGGTCGGCCAGTCAGACGATCCGCGAGGAGCGCGACAAGACGTGCCAGCAATCATCGATAGAGTCCTGCGCGCTGGCGAGGGCAAGATCCTGCGGAAGCTGCATCGGGTCGTCGAGCAGGTTAACTCGATCGAAGAGGATTACGAGCAGCTGACCGATGCTGAGCTGCGCGCGCTGACCGAAGAGTTCAAGACGCGCTACGCCGAAGGCGAGTCGCTGGAGGACCTGCTCCCCGAGGCTTTCGCCGCGGCCCGCGAGGCGGCCAAGCGCACGCTCGGCCAGCGAGCATTCGACGTCCAGCTGATGGGCGGCGCCGCGCTGCACATGGGCAACATCGCTGAGATGAAGACCGGCGAGGGCAAGACCCTCACCGGCGTCTTCGCCGCCTACCTGAACGCCCTGGCCGGCGAGGGCGTCCACATCGTCACGGTCAACGACTACCTGGCCAAGCGCGACGCCGAGTGGATGGGCCGGATCCACCGGCATCTCGGCCTCGAGGTCGGCGTGATCCTTGCCGAGATGGAGCCCGAGCAGCGCCGCAAGCAGTACGAAGCGGACATCACTTACGGGACCAACAACGAGTTCGGCTTCGACTACCTCAGGGACAACATGGCCTGGGGGCTGGAGGAGTGCGTCCAGCGCGGCCATCACTTCGCGATCGTCGACGAAGTCGACTCGATCCTGATCGACGAGGCGCGGACGCCGCTGATCATCAGCGGTCCCGCGGACCAGAACAGCGTCTGGTACGCGGAGTTCGCGAAGATCGTGCCGCGGCTGCGCCGCGGCGAGGACGGTGAGGGCGATTACGAGGTCGACGAGAAGAAGCGCACCGTCGGCATCCTGGAGAGCGGCGTCGCCAAGGTCGAGGACTGGCTCGGCATCGACAACCTCTACGACCACTCGAACGCCCACCTGG
>Ga0307374_10006755_pt1 | contig 17888 bp, 12 predicted proteins | sample OX3MG_FD_202532 | JGI IMG/M metagenome (GOLD analysis project Ga0307374, IMG submission 202532) | Soil microbial communities from Risofladan, Vaasa, Finland - OX-3 | ecosystem: Environmental > Terrestrial > Soil > Coastal area > Acid sulfate soil | place: Finland: Risofladan, Vaasa | collected... | reverse complement strand
CGGAGCGCCGGCTTGGGGCCTCGGGCCCCCAAGCCGGCGTGAGCACAAGCGGGACGCGCGGCGCACCGGCCCGGCGCGGCTACAGCCGGGCCGGGCAGCCGCGCAGGGGCCCGCGCCAACGAGGCGCGGGCTGCTAGGCCATCGCCGCCCGGCTGAGTTGCCGCGGCAGCACCCCCAGCGCCCGGCGCATGTGGCGCGCCAAATGGCTCTGGTGGGCGAACCCCGCTTCCAGCGCCACTTGGCTCGGCGCCACTTGCCCCTGCAGCAGCAGCAGCGCCGCCCGCTCCACCCGCCGCCGGATCACAAATTGATGCACCGGCACCCCCGTCGCCTGTCGAAACTGTGTCTTCAAGTGCGAGACACTCACCCCCGCCACCCCGGCAATCGCCGTCAGCGACAACGCCTCGCCCAAGTGGTCTTCGATGTAGGTGGCCACTTGGCGCAGCTTGAGCGGCGGAAACCCCCGTGGCCCGGTTGCCAGCGGTCGGCTGGCGTTGCTATGGCCGTACAGCAGCCGCTCGCCCAGCGCCTGCGCCGCGGCCTCCCAGAAGAGCTGCCCGCTGGGATAGCCCTGGCTCACCTCCGCCAGCAGCGACCAGCCGATGCGCTCGATCTGCGGATCGCGGACCTGGAAGCGGCTGCGCAACTCCAGCCGGTCCGCATCCAGCTCGGCCGCTTCGCACATCCGCCGCAGCAGGCTGGGGCTCAGGCTAAGCACCAGCGCTGCGTCCGGCTCTTGCATCTCCCAGCGCGCCGGCAGCCCGCTGGGGATGATGTCCACGTCCCCGTGGAGGGCCAGGCCGGTGTGGTGCTCGTCGCCGTGCCGGCACGCCAGCCGCACCGGCCGGCCGACATGGATCGCCACCCGCGGCCACGGCCGCGCTTCCGCTTCGCATATGCCTGCGGCATCCGATAACAGCACCACACGCAAAGAGTCGGAAACCGTACCAGAATCTAGATAGCGAATCTGCACTGGAGTCGCCATGGCCACATCATAGCGCGGTCATTTCCGCCGGGCGCGCCAGCCATGTCCCATCTCGATGCTTTGCTGGCCGAACGTGCTCCCTCGCCGACCGGCCAGGTGCCAGCGCGCGCCCAACTCCCACGGTCGCACTAGCGGGATTGGCGGGCGCGCGTGCGGCGTGTCGTCTCCCGCGCGCTCAACCTGCAACTCGCGGGGGTCGCGCCGCTTTGCCTGCCGGCAAAATCGGCGCGAAGGGCTGCGAAAATCCGTAGGGGCAGAAGCGCCAGTGGCGCTTCTGCGCCCCCGGGAAGCGAATCCGGCGCGGCCCCCCCGGGCAGTGAAGCAGCGCAGCGCCGGCTTGGGGCCTCGGGCCCCCAAGCCGCCGTGAGCATGCCGCCCCGCGCAGCTACAGCGGGGCGGCTCCCAAGCGGGACGCGCGGCGCACCGGCCCGGCGCAATTACAGCCGTGGCCGGGCAGGCGCGCAGGGGCCCGCGCCAAGGATGAAGGCGCAGCGCCGACTTGGGGCTTCGGGCCCCCAAGCCGGCGTGAGCAAAAGCGGGACGCGCGGCGCAGCCGCGCAGGGGCCCGCGCCAAGGATGAAGGCGCAGCGCCGGCTTGGGGCCTCGGGCCCCCAAGCCGGCGTGAGCATAAGCGGGACGCGCGGCGCAGCCGCGCAGGGGCCCGCGCCAAGGATGCTTGCAAGTAGTCGGCCGGGAAGGATAGCATGGCAATGCGTGTGTCGTGCGAGTCAAAAATGATTTCACTGAAGAGCCACATGGATGAGTGGGACGGACTGCGATCGCGCGGCCAGGTTTCGCTGGACGCCTATATCCGCGTCCTGAAGGCCCTCGAGGCCAGCGCCGCGGAGATGGTGGGCGGCGAGGGAGTGCAGTTTCGCGAGGATTTGCGCGCCATTTTGCAGTACCTGGACCCGCAGGCCGATCCGGCGGTGATCGAGAAGAGCCGGCAGGAGGCGGAAAAGGCCATCCAGGCGCTGGTCGAGGTCATTAACCGGCGCGAGTTCGAGTACAAGGAGATCATCCGCATCATCGCCGAGGCCGGCGCCACCATGGCCCATACCGGCACCGCCCACGGCGAGGACCTGCGCCGCGCCGCCGCCAAGGTCGAGTCCATCGCCCGCCTCGACTCGCTGGTCGAGGCGCGGCGCCAGTTGAGCGCCCACATCGAGGACCTGCGCGGCATCGCCGCCCGCGTCCAGTCCGAGGGCCTGGCCCAGGCCCAGCGCCTCAAGCAGGAACTGGAGTTGGCCCGCGAGCACCTGCGCTTCGCCGCCGCCCTGGCCGAAACCGATCCGCTCACCGGCCTCGGCAACCGCCGCCGCGCCGAAGCCGCGGTGCAGCGCGCCATCGCCGACCAGGCCCGCGTCAGCGTGCTGCTGCTCGACCTCGACGGCTTCAAGGCCGTCAACGACGGCTACGGCCACGCCCAGGGCGATAAGCTGCTCAAGTCGGTGGCGCAGCACGTCCGCCGCTGCCTGCGCGAATCCGACCTGGTCTGCCGCTGGGGCGGCGACGAATTTGTGGTGGTCATGCGCGACTCCCCCGTGGAGGCGGCCGAGGCCACCGCCGAGCGCATCCGCACCCAGGCCTTCGGCGAGTTTGTCCTGGGCCGCGCCGGCGAAAACGTCCAGGTCCAGATCAGCGCCAGCATCGGCGCCGCCGAATACCTCCCCGGCGAGTCCGCCACCGAACTGCTGGAGCGCGCCGACCGCGCCATGTACGCCTTCAAGAACCGCGCCAAGGGCGCCGCCCGCTAGCCCCCAGGGCGGGTCGCCCACCCATTCCCGACGGCGATCACAGCCTGCAGCCGTACCGCATCTCGCGGGGGTCGCGCCGCTTTGCCTGCGGGCAAAATCGGCGCGAAAGGCCGCGAACCGGGGTCCCCAGAACCCGCTTCGGGCTCTGGGGTCCTAATTCCGCAGGGGCAGACGCGCCAGTGGCGCGTCTGCGCCCCCGGGAAGCGACTTCGGCGCGGCCCCACCAGGCAGGGAAGGAGCGCAGCGCCGGCTTGGGGCCGCGGGGCCCCCACGCCGGCGCGAGCATGCCGCCCCGCGCGGTTCCAGCGGGGCGGCTCCCAAGCGGGACGCGCGGCGTACCGGCCCGGCGCTGTTACAGCCGGGCCGGGGAGCCGCGCAGGGGCCCGCGCCAAGAAAGGAGCGCAGCGCCGACTTGGGGCGGCGGGGCCCCCACGCCGGCGCGAGCATGCCGCCCCGCGCGGTTCCAGCGGGGCGGCTCCCAAGCGGGACGCGCGGCGCACCGGCCCGGCGCTGCTACAGCCGGGCCGGGGAGCCGCGCAGGCGCCCGCGCCACCCATCGGGCGGTGGGATCAGCGGGATCACTCCCAGCGCAGGGCTTGGAGCGGATCGACGCGAGTGGCGCGCAGCGCGGGCACGTAGCTGGCGAGGGCGGCGACCGCCAGCAGTACCGCCGCTGCGGCCAGGTAGCTGAGTGGGTCGAGCGGGCTCATCCCGTAGAGCAGCGCGGCCATGAACTGGGTCAGCAGCGCCGCCAGCACCACGCCGAGGCCGACGCCCCACAGCGCCAGGCGCAAGCCCTGGCCGACCACCAGCCGCAGCAGCGCGGGCGCGTTGGCGCCGAGCGCCATGCGGATGCCGTACTCGCGCGTGCGCTGCGCCACCGAGGCCGCGATCACGCCGTAGAGGCCGACCACGGCCAGCAGCAGCGCCAGCACGCCGAAGCCGCCGAGCAGGATGCCGGTGAAGCGCGCCGGAAACAACGGCACCGCCATGAACTGCTGGACCGTTTCGACCCCGGCGCCGGGCAGGTCGGGATCAAGCCGCAGAATCGCACGCCGGAGGGCGGGCAGGAAGGCGCGCGGACTGCCGGCGACCTTGACCACGAGCGTGCCGGCATGCAGCGCCTGCAGTTGGTAGAGGTAGGGACGCGGGGGCTCGCCCAGGCTGCGGTACTTGCCGTTCTCGGCCACGCCGACCACGGTCGCGGGCGGGTTGTTGGAGCCCGGGAAGGCCAGCGTCTGGCCGATCGCGCCGGTGCGCGGCCAGAGCTGTCGCGCCAGGGTTTCGTTGACCACCACGGCCGGGGCATGGCCGTGGGCGAGGTCGGTGCGGGTGAAATCGCGGCCCGCGAGCAACGGTGTGCCGGCGGCGGCAAAGTAGCCGGGGCTCACGTCGGCGAAGTCCACGTCAAACCCGCGGTGATGCGGCGGCGGAGCCATGCCGGGCGGCAGGACCAGGGTCTCGGAATCGGAGAGCTGCAGCGGCGGTTGGGCGACATAGGCGGCGGCCAGCACGCCCGGCTGGCGGCGCACGGCCTCCGCCACGCGCTGCAGGAACTGGTGCGCGGCGTCGCCCTGATAGCCGAGGCTGAGAGGATTGATGCGGGTCAGGAGCAGATGCTGGGTGTCGAAGCCGGGGTCGACGGCGCGGGCATGGCCGAGGCTGCGCAGGCAGAGCGCCGAGCCGATGAGCACGACCACGCAGAGCGCGACCTGGCCGATGATGAAGGCGCTGCGGGCGCGCGAGCGGGCGGCGCCGGCGCCGGGCGTGCCATCCTTCAAATTGCTGAGCACGTTGACGCGCGCGCCCTGCCAGGCTGGCGCCAGCCCGAAGAGCACGCCGGTGACGAGGGCGAGCGCCAGGGTGAACCAGAGGATGTGGCCGTCGAGGCCCAGCGTCAGCGCGATGGGGAAGCCGGGGGGGCGAAGCCGCAGCAGTACCGGGCCCAGCCACTGCGACAGGGCGATGCCGAGCGCCCCGGCGAGAAGCGCCAGCAGAACGCTGTGCACCAAGCTCTGGCGGACGAGGCGGCCGCGGCTGGCGCCGAGCGCCGAGCGCACCGCCCACTCGCGCCGCCGCCCCAGCGATTGCACCAGCATGACGAGGGCGGCGTTGGCGCAGGCGATGAGCAGCACCAGGCCGACCACGACCGCCAACAGCAGCGCGCCGCCGGAGACGAAGCTGCGCAGCGGCGTGGGCACCATCCCCATGGGCGTGGCGATGGCGGTGACGCCGCGGATCTCCTGGTTGGGGTATTGGCGATTGAGGCCCTGCTGCACGAGGGTCAGATCGGCGGTGGCGGCGGACCGGCTCGCGCCCGGGCGCAGCCGCCCGAAGGCAAACATGCCGTGGCTGTCGCGGCTGGTGAGCAAGCCGGGCTGGCCCAGCCGCGCCGCCATGGTGATCGGCGACCAGAAGTCACACTCCACGCCATTGAAGACGCCCACGAACCCGCGCGGCGCGACGCCGATCACGGTGAAGGGGATCTGATTGAAGTTGATCTGCCGACCGATGACGCCGGGCTCGGCACCGAAGAAGCGCTGCCAGCCGGCGTAGGAGAGCACAACCACGGCGCCGCTGCCTGTGACCGCGCCCTCCTGCGGCGTGAACCAGCGGCCGAGTGCGGGCGCGATCCCGAGCACGGAAAAGTAGTTGGCGGAAACGAGCTGGCCGGTCCAGGATTGGGGCTCGGCGTTGGAGTTGACAGCGACGGTGGCCTGGGTGGCCGGGGTGTAGAGCGCCATTCCCGCCAAGCTGTGCTGCCGGGCGATGTAATCCAGGTAGTCGGGGTAACTGAACGGCAGGTAGCCATTTACCGGCGCGTCGGGCGCGGTGTCGTGGACGTAGACCTCGGCCAGGCGTCCGGGCGAGGCCACCGGCGGGCGCTGAAACAGCAGCGCATCGGCGAAACTGAAGATGGTGGTGTTGGCGCCGATGCCGAGCGCCAGCGAGAGAACGGCGATCATCGAAAGGCCGGGGCTGCGAAGCATGAGGCGGAAGGCGTGGCGCAGGTCCCGCATGCAACCAATATACGGAGGAAGCCGGGACCGAGTTCCAACAGGAATTCCCATTTTGGACGACTTCCCGCGCGCCCAGGATTTACCCGCCAGGCGGGATGCGGGTACAGGGCCGCTTGTTCGCCATCTTCGCGCGGCCGACGCAGTCAGCCACGCGGCCATGGCTCTGATCGCGGGGGTCGCGCCGCTTTGCCTGCGGGCAAAATCGGCGCGAAAGGCCGCGAAAGTCCGCAGGCGCAAACGCGCCAGCGGCGCGTTTGCGCCCCCGGGAAGCGAATACGGCGCGGCCCCACCAGACAGGGAAGCAGCGCAGCGCCGGCTTGGGGCCGCGGGGCCCCCAAGCCAGCGTGAGCATGCCGCCCCGCGCCGTTACAGCGGGGCGGCTCACAAGCGGGACGCGCGGCGCACCGGCCCGGCGGTGCTACAGCCGGGCCGGGCGGCCGCGCAGGGGCCCGCGCCAACCAAGCGGTGATCTGGTTTGCGCTTGACAGGGCTTTGGGAAGCGCCTATATTTAACCTACTGGTTAAATATGAAAGTAGAGACGGCCCAACTTGACGCCACGTTCGCCGCGCTGGCCGACCCGACACGGCGCGCAATTTTGGCGCGGTTGGCGCGGGGCGAGGCTGCCGTGACCGAGTTGCAAAAACCGTTTGCGATGAGCCTGCCGGCGATCTCGAAACACCTTAAGGTGCTGGAGCGGGCACGGTTGATCACACGAGGGCGGGATGCGCAGTGGCGTCCGTGCCGGTTGGAGGCGAAGCCACTGGCGGCAGCGGCCGGGTGGATTGCCGACTATAAGCGGTTCTGGGAAGAGAGTTTTGATCGGTTGGATGAATACCTGCTGACAATGACCAAGGAGAAGAAGCGATGAGCATGCCAAGGAAAGCCCCAGCCACGAGCCGCGAAATCAATATCCGGCGGGTGTTTGCTGCCCCGCGTGCCGCGGTCTATGCCGCCTGGACCGATCCCCAGCAGTTGCCGCTGTGGTGGGGACCGAATGGGTTCACCGCGACGGTACACGCGATGGACGTGCGGCCTGGGGGTACATGGCGGATGACGATGCATGGGCCGGACGGCCGCGACTACTCCAACCACATCATCTATGAGGTTGTCGACGCGCCGGCGCGGCTGGTGTACCGCTTCGAGCCCGAACCAGGGGCGGAGCCCGTGCATTGCACGTTTACGGTGACCTTCGCGGAGCGGGGCGCGGAAACGCTCGTGCACTTAAAAATGGCGTTCCCCGATGCCAAGGCGCGCGAAGACAACGCGCGTGCTTACCATTCCGTGGACGGCGGCGTTCAGCACCTGGCGCGGCTAGCCCAACAGTTGGGCGAGACCGATGCCGCGCCCAAGCCACAGCTGGAATTCACGCGCGATTTCGCGGCGCCGCTGAAGACCGTCTTCGCCGCGTGGAGCGAAGCGGAGGTGTTGCGGCAGTGGTGGGGGCCTCGCGGCTTCACATGCCCGGTATGCGAGTTTGACGCCACGCCGGGAGGAGCGGTCGTGATCCACATGCAGGGGCCGGACGGCAGGGTGTACCCGATGTCGGCAACCGTGGCGGAGATCGAACCGCCGCTGCGGATGGTGTGGGTGACGGAGCCGTTGAATGCGTCCGGTGACCCGATGTTTTCGGGACGCATCGAGATGAAATTCGAGGCGCAGGGAGAGCGGACGCGGGTGACGATTCAAATCCAGAATCTCTGGGCTTCGGCTGAAGGGGCCCCGTTCCTTGCCGGTGCGCAGGCGGGCTGGGCGAGCATGCTGGATCGGCTGGTAGAGCGGTTCGCGGGCTAACGGCGGTAGCGCAAACTGCAAAGGGTTGGGGTATCCGCCGCCACTTTGGGCCGGAGGCGCCTCTCGCGAGGGTCGCGCCGCTTTGCCTGCGGGCAAAACCGTCGCGAAAGGCTGCAAACCGGGGCCCCCAGAACCCGTCTCGGGTTCTGGGGTCGCCGTAGTTCCGCAGGGGCGGACGCGCCGGTGGCGCGTTTGCGCCCCCGGGAAGCGAATGCGGCGCGGCCCCGCCGGGCAGCGAAGCAGCGCAGCGCCGGCTTGGGGCCGCGGGGCCCCCAAGCCGGCGCGAGCATGCCGCCCCGCGCGGTTCCAGCGGGGCGGCTCCCAAGCGGGACGCGCGGCGCACCGGTCCGGCGCTGCTCCAGCCGGGCCGGGCAGCCGCGCAGGGGCCCGCGCCAACCATGGCTCCGCCTAGTCAAAGAGTACGCCGCCACACACCAGCAGCAGAGCGGCAGTGCCAATCATCTCGTTGCCAATAAACCAACCCATCATGCTTGCGCCGACCACAGCCTCAAGCAACACAGCGAGGCCGCAGAGCAATACATACACCTTGCGCAACTTGGTTTCGGCAAAGCCCGCCAGCAGCGCAACCATCGCGACCACAATCCAGTGCCACCCCAGCGAGAGAAAAACGACGCGAAAGGCCGCCTTGAGCTCTGCGTCCAAGGTCGACGCGTTCAACGCTGGAAATCCCACGGTGAAGCCGCCAACCCAGTGAAGCACGGCGCTGGCAATGAGTACCACGCTCCCCGCTACCACAAAAGCACGCGCGATTCTGTTACGCATACGAACTTGCCTCCAGGGCCCGACTGAAAGTGCGCTACGGAATCCCGCTCGATGCCGCGCCTCATCAGACGGCAAGTGTAGCTCGATTCGCGTGGGTCGCGCCGCTTTGCCTGCTGGCAAAACCGGCGCGAAAGGCTGCGAACCGCGGCCCCCAGAACCCGGCTCGGGTTCTGGGGTGGTCGTAATTCCGCAGGGCGGCGCGCCCCCCCGGCTGCGCCCACTCGCCAGCCGCAACTCGATCGGCGCCGCCACCACCACCGCTGCCTTCAACTCAATGAACCCGCCATCCGCCGCCTCGCGCAGGCGCCGTTTCCAACTGATAAACTGCGGCCGGCTGATCCCGCGCTCCCGGCAGAACCCTCCGTGTCAATAATGCTGAGACCGTTTTCCTGGCGATAATTAACGAGCAGGGCGAAGCGAGGACTCAGCATTATTGACACGAAGGGCAATGAGCTGGACGGCTGCGGCACGCCGGGCCGAACCCACATCGTCCGCTTCTACGAAGGCGGGTCAAGGGTACCCCGACCGCGGCCCGCCGGGCTCACATCACTGATGAGCAAGGCCAACGGGTCAGGATTGACTGCCGTCCGGAGATGCTCGAGCCGCCGCCGTACCTGCGGCCATACCGGGCTAGAATGATTGCGAAGCCAAAATGTCGAACCCCCTTCCCCTCGACTGGCGAGCGATTCGGCCCCTGAGAGGGACGAAAAATAACGCCTTCGAGGAACTGTGCTGCCAGCTTGCTCGAGGCGAGGCGCCGCCCGCGGCGAAATTCACTCGCAACGGCACGCCCGACGGCGGCGCAGAATGCTTCGCCGCGCTCGCCGATGGTACCGAACGGATCTGGCAGGCAAAGTATTTCTTCGAGCTGGGCAGCTCCCAGATCAGCCAGATAAAAGAGTCCATCGAAAGGGCGCTCGACACGCATCCAAAATTGTCCAGGTACACGGTCTGCCTTCCACTCGATCTGCCCGACGCCAGGAAGGAGAGCGAACAATCGGCCCGCGAGCGCTGGGAAGCAGGTGTCGAGAGATGGAAAGCCGCGGCGACGGCAAAGGGACTGAGCGTAGATTTCGAGCTCTGGGGCAGCCACGAACTCCTCGAACGGCTTGCCCGCCCGGGCCAGGCGGGCCGGGAGAAGTTTTGGTGGAACGCGACGCTGCTCGACCAAGATTGGCTCGACCGACGCTTCGAAGAAGCGCGCGCCGACGCCGGGCCCCGCTACACGCCCGAGGTCAACGTTGATCTGCCAATCGCGTCCAAATTCGACGTATTCGGCCGAACCGCTGCATCGTTCGACCGACTCAAGCGCCTCGCGAAAGACGCGCACCGGATATACCCGCCGAGAGCGGAGCTCTCGAAGCTCGGCCAGTCAGCCGCGGGGATGTCCGACGAGTTCAGCGCCGCCGTTGGAGCCGCGGTGGCCGCAATTAGGGGCATCGAATACGACCCGCCCTACCCGCTGCGATCCGAAACAGCAGAGAGCGAACTCGGCCACGCATGCGGCCTCGTCGAGAAATTGATCGATCACGTCACTGAGGTTCGTAGGATTACCGCCGCCCAGGCGGCCTCAGGTCAACCGGCCACAAGCCCTCTCGATGCCCGCGGATTTGAATCAGTCACCTCCAATCTACGCCGCGTCCGCCGAGAAGCCGCCAAGATCCAAGATGAGATCAAGTTGGCACGCAGCACCGCGTCCGCGTCCGTTGCCATCCTCGCCGGCCCCCCCGGCTGCGGCAAGACACACCTGCTTTGCGACATCGCCGCAAAGCGTTTGGCGGCTGGTCTGCCCACGATCCTGGTCATGGGCCAGCGGATGACCAGCACGGCGGACCCGTGGGCGCAAGTGCTCGATTCGCTCGACCTCAAGACTACCAGCGCCGACGATTTCATCGCGGCACTCGAGGCCTGTGCGCAGGCAGCCAACGCCCGAGCGCTAATCCTCGTTGACGCCATCAACGAGGGCGCTGGGAGGAAGCTGTGGCAGCCGAATCTGGCTTCCTTCCTGATACGCGCAACGCGTTCGCCCTGGATCGGCGTCGTAATTGGGGTTCGCTTGTCATACCTGGACGCGATTGTCCCCCAGGAGGTTCGGAAGCAAGCAGTTGTTCTCGAACACCACGGCTTCGACGGCCTGGAATACGAAGCCGCGCAGCGGTTCTTTGACCATTATGCGATTGAGTTCCCCTCCGCACCATTGCTCTCACCGGAGTACTCGAACCCGCTTTTCCTGAAGTCCCTTTGCGAGGGCCTGAGGGGCAACGGCTGCAATCGCGTTCCGAAGGGCCATCAAGGCATCCGCTGGGTCTTTGACCTTTACGTTACGGCCGCCGCAAGGAAGGCCGCACAAACACTTCTCATAGACGAGCTGGTTCCGAAGAGGCTCCTCAGAAAGTTCGTGGCTGCGACAGCACACGGACCACGTTGGATGGACGCTGACGCGTTCTGGCAGATGGCGGACCAGGCCCTGCCCGGGCGGACACATAGCGAATCTCTTGCTACCGTCCTCATCTCCGAGGGCTTGTTCATGAAAGACGTTGTTCAATCGCCGAGCAGCGACAACGAAGTGGTGATGATCGCCTACGACCGCCTGGCGGACCACCTGCAAGCCGAAGAATTACTCAATGGTCTGGACGCACTCGGAGTCGAGGCCGCTCTGCGGCCCGGCGGCCGGCTTGGATTTATCTCCGCCGGCGAGTTCACTTGGCACGCTGGTCTGATAGAGGCGCTATGCGTGGCAATCCCAGAGCGCACCGGCCGCGAGCTTCCAACGTTCCTCCCGGATCGCCATCGGGAGTTGATCCTCCACGGGGGAGCCCTTCTTCAGTCGCTGATTTGGCGATCGCCCGACTCGATCACCAATGAGACGTTTGATCTCATGTTGCAGTCGGGGGCGCATCCAGCAGACGGCGTCTTCGACGTGCTCCTGACCCTGGCGACCGTTCCGGACCACCCGCTTAACGCAAAAAAGCTGCACACAGTATTGGCCGGGTACGAGATGCCCGACCGCGACGCCATATGGTCGACGTACCTTCAGCGCGCCTACGGCGAGGGAGGCGCCCTCGACCGGCTTGCCGACTGGTCGCCGCCGGCAGGCGCGGGCGCAATGGACGACGATACCGCGGAGCTTTTCTGCATCACGCTCACGTGGCTCTGCACGTCGTCAAACCGCCGGCTCCGCGATCGCGCAACCAAGAGCCTAGTACGGGCACTGGCGCAGAACCTCCAGGCAGCTGAGTGCCTCCACGGCTTGTTTGCAAGCGTTGATGACCCATACGTGCAGGAACGGCTCCATGCCGCGCTGTACGGCACGGCAATGATCGCCGACAAGCCGGAACAGGTCGGCAGACTGGCGGCGCGCGTCTACGAGGCGGCGTTTGCCGGCGGCCCACCTCACGTCGGCATCCTGTTTCGTGACTACGCGCGCGGCGTCATCGAGCGCTCGATCGCGCTCGGTAATCCCGCGCCGTCCGAGCCCACCAAGTTGCGACCACCCTACACAAGCACCTGGCCGCGCATCCCGGACGACAGCGAGATCAAGCCCTTTTTGCCAGATTGGTCGCAAGAATCCGGGTACGACGGCGGCTCGCCGCTCTGGTCAAAAAATATCATTGGATCCTCGATCATGTCTGGCGACTTCGGACTTTATGTAATTGGAACAAATTCCGGACGCAGCGACTGGCTGGACGTCCCGATTGACGCGGCACCGTGGCGCAACGCCCGCGACAGGATCGCCTCGATGATCGAGGCCTTCAACCCAGGCGAGAAGGAGGCCTGGGCCCATTACGGGAGCGCAAGGCGCGATTCATCCCTGGCGTCGATGGCTACATGGACAATAATAGAGGTCATCGGCGACGAATCGGGCGACAAAGCGGCTACTGACGCCCAATCAGACGCCGCAGTCGCAACCGCCGAAGATGAAGCACTTGACGCGCTCTGCGAGCGTCTCGGCGCCAGCCGTGCCGGCCAATTACGCGCGCTACTTGCAGAAGAGCAATGCCAACCGCCGTATTTCGACCTCAAGGCCATACAGCGCTACGTCCTCAAGAGGGTCTTTGACCTGGGCTGGACGGTTGAGCGGTTCGGCAGGTTCGACCGGCTCGCGGCCGCAAGAACGGACCGGTCGAGCCATCCGAACGAGCGGATTGGGAAGAAATATCAATGGATTTCCCTCGACGAGATTCAAGCACATCTCTCAGACCACTACCAGTTCATTCCGTGGGACAATTCTCGGGACGCTGCCTCTGCGTACAACGGCCCGTGGCAAGTGCTCTCTCTCCGCGACATTGACCCCTCATGCACGCTCGACCGCGTGCCGGGCGGGACCGGGTACGGACCCCACGAGCCAAGCTGGTGGGCCCCAGTGCAGGTCGAAGACTGGCGCGACGCGGGGTCGGCGATGGAATGGGTCAAGAAAGCGGAGGTGCCAGATGTGCCACGGCTCCTGGTCGTGCCAGACCCCCAGGGCACCAACTGGGTAAATCTCTCGGCGCGCTATTCCTGGATCAGGCCAGAGGGCCGAGAGCTCGAATTTGCCGACGATGAAAGATGGGAAGTGTGGCTCCATTGTGATGGCTTTTTCGTGCATCAAGCTGATGCTGCGCGGTTCGAGGTCTGGGCCAAGGGGCGGCATTGGGGCGTTCGAGTGCCGGTAGCGGAAACGGTAAACGACCTCTTTCTCGGCGAATTCTACTGGTCACCAGCCTGGCACGACAAAATCGCTCCTACGGCTGGCTGGTCCAGGCCACCGCACGACTGTCCATGCGATGTCCTGTCGACCGCCCTGACGTACGCGCACAGCGCGTCCGGATACGACCACTCGTCCGATGACTCTTATTCGCTTTCGCTGCCGGCGGCCGAGATCGTAAAAGGCCTAAATCTGAAATGGTCCGGCATCGCGGCCGATTTTACCGACCCGCACGGCCAGCTCGCAGTGCAGGACCCGACCGCGCGCAGTCACGGGCCGACCTCTCTCCTGATCCGCGGCGACGCGCTCCGCACGTTGCTCGACCGGGAGAAGCTTGCACTCTTCTGGACCGTCCTCGGCGAGCGCCGGGCGTTCACCGGCATGCACTCGCGGCCGGCAGATTTCGGCGAGTCGAGAATACTCGGCGTATACAGGCTCTGCGACACTCGGCCGGTGGGGTCCACACAAACGGTCTACCGCGCCTCAGGCCAGAAACGCGACGGGGAACATTAGCGGGTCAAACGTCGGCGATCCTGCCGCCGCAGCCGGCTGGACCGGCCGCCCGCAGTCCCAACTCCACGCGGCTTAATTTATCGAGGGCACGTCAGATCGCGGTGACCTGTACCCGGCTACTATGCAACGGCCCCCTAAAGCGCTCCAACCCATACCGAGCGGAGCGGCCAGCTACAACATCATCTACAGCGGGATTTTGGGGTAGGGCAGCGAAACGCGCAACCCTCTGAAAATCTTGGTCGGGGCGAGAGGATTTGAACCTCCGACCCCCTGGTCCCGAACCAGGTGCTCTACCAGGCTGAGCCACGCCCCGACGCGGCGGAAGAGGCCTTCCGCAAGACCCTAGTATAGCAGGGGCTGGGGTGGGTGGCTTAGGCGCAGCCCCGCATCTGGCCGAGGTGGCGCTCGGTGTGGTAGCCGATCAGCAGCAGCCACTGGTAGCCGTTGAGCTCGCCGAAGGCGGGGTGGCTGCGCAGGTGTTGCTTCAGCGGCTGGCCCGGGGTGGCGGCGAAGGCGAGCGTGGCGGCGCGCGCGGCCACGAACTCGTCGAGCAGCGTTCGCGGGTCGGCTCCGCCTTGCGGCTGCAGGGGCGGCGGTGCCTGGATCTTGGTTTCCACGACCACGGCCCCTGGCAGGCGCGCGTCCTGGGCGGCGGTGCGGGCGTGCCAGTCGGGCTCGGCCGGCTGCGTCAGCATGGCGCTGACCAGCCCCAGCGAGCGCCGCTCGATGATCACCAGATGTTCCAGAATCCCGGCCGGGCTCCAGCGCCCCGGGCCGTCGCTGCGCTCCCAGGCGCTGGCGGAGAGCCCGGAGCAGTGCGCCAGCACGGCATCGCGCGAGCGCTCCAGGTTCTCGATGGCGGCCTGCAATTCGGCCGGGGTGGGGACGGCAGAGGGGTCACTCATGAGAAAATTATGCCGCAACTATGGCCCTGGCTCTGTCCTTGCCCCCGAATTTTTCTGCCCTGGCGGACCTGGCCTGGGAGCGGGCCCGCGCCCTGCCGGGCTTCCTCGGGGAGCGCGAGTTTCGCGCCCTGCTGATGCTGGCGGCCGCCACCTCCGCCCCGGGCGCGGCCCCCGGAGCGATCGTCGAGATTGGCAGCTTCAAGGGCAAATCCACCGTCGGCCTGGCCACCCTGGCCCAGCGGCTCGGACTCGGCCCGGTGGTCAGCATTGACCCCCACAACTCGCCTTCTGTAACCGATCCTGGGGTCGAGTCTTACCCCGGTTTTCTCGCCAACCTGCGCGGCGCCGGGCTCAACGACGCGGTCGAGGTCCACCGCGCCCGTTCGCGCGAGGTGGCGGCGGGTTGGCGCCGGCCCATCCGCCTGTTGTGGATTGACGGCGACCACACCTACGCCGGCGCCCGCGAAGATTTCGATCTGTTCTCGCCCTATCTCGCCGACGGCGCCCTGGTCGCCATCCACGACGCCCTGCACTTTTTCGAGGGCCCCATCCGGGTGATGGTCGAGCAGATCCTGGCCAGCGATCGCTTCGGCCCCGCCGGGTTCCTGCACACCATCGCCTGGGCGCAGTACCGGCCCCAAGACGGCGCGCGCTGGCGGCCCGCCCGCCGCCGCCTGGCGCGCCGCGCCGCCCGCCTGCTGCCCCTGGTCGCCCCGCCCCGGCAGAACCGCGGCCTCAACCGCTGGCGCTACAAACTCGCGCTGGCACAAGTGCCGCACGCCGTGCCCGCGCCCGCCGCCTGGCTCGCCCAAGCCAACGCCTGAGCAGTGCAGCGAAGCAGCGCAGCGCCGGCTTGGGGCCACGGGGCCCCCAAGTCGGCGTGAGCATGCCGCCCCGAGCCGTTACAGCGGGGCGGCTCACAAGCGGGACGCGCGCCGCACCGGCCCGGCGCTGCTACAGCCGGGCCGGGCAGCCGCGCAGGGGCCCGCGCCAACCAACGAAGCCGCCACGCCGTATAATGCCGCATGCGCCGTTGGGCCCTTGTTCTCGGTCTGTGCGTGCTAGCCAGCCTGGCCGGCTGCTTCCTGCAGCCCCGCCGCGCCCTGCTGCATCCCCCGGCGCGCGCCGCTGCCGCCCCCGCCCTCTACCAGGTGACCTTCACCACCACCCGCGGACCCATCGTCATCGCCGTCCACCGCGCCTGGGCCCCGCGCGGCGCCGACCGCTTCTATTACCTCGCCCGCCATGACTTCTACAACGGCGCCGCCTTTTTTCGCGTGGTCCCGCGCTTTGTGGTGCAGTGGGGGCTGGGCCCCGATCCCCAGATCAATATGGCCTGGGACCAGGCCAATATCCCAGACGACCCAGTGATCAAAAGCAACACCCGCGGCATGGTCACCTACGCCATGGGCGGCCCCAACTCCCGCACCACCCAGGTCTACATCAACTTGGGCAACAATGCGCGGCTAGACAAACTGGGCTTCGCGCCCTTCGGCCAAGTGACCCAGGGTATGGACGTGGTGGACCAGCTCTACGCCGGCTACGGCGACGGCGCTCCCCGCGGCCATGGCCCCAGCCAGCGCCGCCTGCAGCACGAGGGCGCCGCCTACCTGCAAAAGAACTTTCCCAAGTTGGACCGCATCTTGCTCACCCGCGTGAGCCATCCATAGGTTAGACTTTGCGGCTAGGAGGAGTTCCATGGCCCTGAATCGCCGTCAGTTCGCCCAGACCGTGGGGGTGGCGCTGGGCGCCGCCCTGGCCGCTCCCGAGTTGGCGCCGCTGGCTCACGCCGCCGCGCCGCAGCACCGGCCGCGCACCGCCAACGGCGCCATCCAGCTCGACTCCAACGAAAATCCCTACGGCCCGTCGGCGGCGGCGCGCGAGGCCATCACCGACTCCGAGGCGATTGCCTGCCGCTACCCCGACATCAACGAGTTCAGCATGACCCAGCGCCTGGCCGAGTTCTACCGCCTTCCGGCCAACCAGGTGCTGCTGGGCTGCGGCTCGACCGAGATCCTCCGCATCGCCGACATGACCTTCCTGGGCTCGGGCAAAGGCGCCATCGCCAGCGAACCCACCTTCGAGACCGTGCTCGGCTTTGCCCAGGTGATGCAGGCCAACCCCATCAAGGTCCCGCAGACCGCCGACTACCGCCACGACTTGAAGGCCATGGCAGCGGCGGTGAACCCCTCCACCGGCCTGATCTACGTCTGCAATCCCAACAACCCCACCGGCACCATCGTCAGCACCGCGGAGCTGGAGGCGTTTCTGCAACAGGTGCCGGCCACCGTGCCGGTGCTGGTGGACGAGGCCTACTACGACTTCGTCGCCGATCCCAGCTACGCCACCGCCGCGCCTTGGCTGGGCCGCTTCCCCAACCTAATCGTCGCCCGCACCTTCTCCAAGATCTACGGCATGGCGGGGATGCGCCTGGGCTACGCGCTGGGCTCGCCCGCCCTGATCGCCGCCATGCGCCGCTACAAGCTGGGCATGAACACCAATGTGGCGGTGCTGCGCGCCGCCATGGCCAGCTTCGGCGACGCCACCCACGTCGCCGACCAGCGCCGCCGCATGGTCTCGACCCGCGACTGGCTCTGCGCCGAGCTGCGCAAGGACGGCCGCGGCTTCATCCCCTCCCACGGCAACTTCGTGATGATCGAATTGGGCCGCGACGTCGAGCCCGTGATCGCCGCCTTCCGCCAGCGCAACCTGATCGTCGGGCGCAAGTTCCCCTCCATGCCCAACTGGCTGCGCATCACCGTAGGCACGCCCAGCGAGATGCAGGCGTTCATGGCCAACCTGCGGGCGATCGTGCCGGCCTAGCCCGTCCGGGTTTAGGACTTGTGGCTGCCGTGCGCGGTGCGCGAGCGCAGCGGAACCGCCTGGAAGGCGAGGTCCACCCGCCATGCGGTCTCGAAGCTCAGGGTGGCGTTGCGCTCTTTGGCCAGGGCTTGCGCGTCGAGATTGCAGAAGCGCACTGGACCGGGCAGGGCGCTGTGATCGCGCACCAGCGTATAAAGAATCACTTGCCCATCCAACTCGATACGGCAGCCCCAGTTGCGGCAGTCGGGGTTGGCAAGGTGCGCGTTGGCGCGCTGCAGCGCGGACTCCAGGCCCTCCGGCTCGACCGTCTCGGTAATAGTTTCCACAACCCCGTCTGCGTTGGCATGGCGGTGGTGGATGCAAAGGGCATGCGGATTGGCAGACATACTGTGTCTATCATATCAGCCGCCGCGCATCCGGCGCTCAGCCGCCGCTGAGGCGGAAATGGACGGTGATGATCGTATCCACCGCCACCGGCCGCCCATTGAGTTGCAGGGGACGGAAGCGCCACTCGCGGGGGTCGCGCCGCTTTGCCTGCCGGCAAAATCGGCGCGGCCCCTGCGAGGCGCAGCGCCGGCTTGGGGCCTCGAGCCCCCAAGCCGGCGTGAGCACAAACGGGACGC
>Ga0307374_10006754_pt1 | contig 17888 bp, 14 predicted proteins | sample OX3MG_FD_202532 | JGI IMG/M metagenome (GOLD analysis project Ga0307374, IMG submission 202532) | Soil microbial communities from Risofladan, Vaasa, Finland - OX-3 | ecosystem: Environmental > Terrestrial > Soil > Coastal area > Acid sulfate soil | place: Finland: Risofladan, Vaasa | collected... | reverse complement strand
TCAATAAGTTCGACCGGCGCGGCGCCGACGATGCACTGCGCGACGTGAAGAAACAGTGGAAGCGCAACCGCACGGCCTTCAAATTATCCGATGAACAGGTGCCGGTGTATCCCACCATCGCCAGCCAGTTCAACGATCCCGGCATCACCTGGATGTTCGTGAACCTGTGCCGGCTGCTGCGGGACAAATTGCATCTGCCGGCGGACAAGTGGACACCGCAGTTGGACACCACACTCAAGGAACCGCGCGCTACGGTGTTGATACCCGGCGCGCGCGTGCGCTATCTGGCGGAGATCGCCGAGCAGGGCCGCGACATCAATGATTCCATCGACCAACAGGCGGAAGCCGCCGGCCGCGCGCAGCATTTCTGGCAGTCGCTCAAGGAACTGCAAGATCCCAAACTGCCCAAACAGCTGGCGCTGTATGCCGCTGACACTCTGACCCAGGGCAAGGATAAATCGCTCGATGTGCTGCGCCAGCGCTACCAGGATGCGGTCAAGTCGCTGTCTTCCGAAGCACTCAATCTTTTGCGCGAATGGCCGCAACGCCTCAAGGCCATCACCGATGCGCATTTCACTTACGATGTGCGCGGCAAGCCGGTCACCGGCAGCAACTACACCGAATCCTTAAGCCACAGCCAGATACCGAAAGTCGCGCCGCCCACCTATAAGAGCTGGGCCGATCTGCTGCGTTTTCTGATGCGCGAGAATCTGCCGGGCGCCTATCCCTATACCGCCGGCGTGTATCCCTACCGGCGCACCGGCGAAGATCCGACGCGCATGTTCGCCGGCGAAGGCACGCCGGAGCGCACCAACCGCCGTTTCCATTATCTGTCCCATGGCCAGAAGGCCGCACGGCTTTCCACGGCCTTCGATTCCGTGACCCTGTACGGCGAAGACCCGGCCACGCGCCCGGACATCTACGGCAAGGTCGGCAACTCCGGCGTGAATATCGCGACGCTGGACGGCATGAAGAAACTCTATTCGGGCTTTGATCTGTGCTCACCGTCCACTTCCGTGTCCATGACCATCAACGGACCGGCACCCATGATCCTGGCCATGTTCATGAACACCGCCATCGATCAGCAGGTGGAGAAATACCTGAAGGAAGATCCCAAGCGCTGGGCGGCGGCCGAAAAGACCATCGCATCTATATATAAGGACAAGCCGCGGGCCCAATACATCGGCGCGCTGCCCAAGGACAGCGACGGCCTGGGGCTGGGCTTGCTGGGCGTGAGCGGCGAGGAACTGGTGGATGCGCAGACTTATGCGCGCATCAAGGCGCAGGTGCTCAACACGGTACGCGGCACGGTGCAGGCGGACATCCTCAAGGAAGACCAGGCCCAGAACACCTGCATCTTCTCCACCGAATTCGCGCTGCGCATGATGGGCGATATCCAGCAGTACTTCGTGGAGCATAAGGTACGGAATTTCTATTCCGTGTCCATCTCCGGTTATCACATCGCCGAAGCCGGCGCCAACCCGATCTCGCAGCTGGCCTTCACGCTCTCCAACGGCTTCACCCTGGTGGAGTATTACCTGGCGCGCGGTATGCAGGTGGATGATTTCGCGCCCAATCTGTCGTTCTTCTTCTCCAACGGCATGGACCCGGAATACACCGTCATCGGCCGGGTGGCGCGGCGCATCTGGGCGCGCGCCATGCGCGAGCGCTACGGCGCGAGTGCCCGCAGCCAGATGCTCAAGTACCACATCCAGACTTCCGGGCGCTCGCTGCACGCCCAGGAGATCCAGTTCAACGACATCCGCACCACCCTGCAGGCGCTGTATGCACTGTTCGACAACTGCAACTCGCTGCACACCAATGCCTACGATGAAGCCATCACCACGCCCACGGAAGAGAGCGTGCGCCGCGCCGTGGCCATCCAGCTCATCATCAACCGCGAGCTGGGGCTGAACTTCAACGAAAATCCCTGGCAGGGCAGCTTCATCGTCGAGCAGTTGACGGATTTAGTGGAAGAGGCGGTGTACAAGGAATTCGAAGCCATCTCTGAGCGCGGCGGCGTGCTCGGTGCTATGGACACCATGTATCAGCGCGGCAAGATCCAGGAAGAGAGCCTGTACTACGAACAGAAGAAGCACGACGGCTCGCTGCCGCTGATCGGCGTCAACACTTTCCTGCCGCGCGAGCACGCCGGCGACATCGTCACCAAGATCGAGCTGATTCGATCGACCGAGGATGAGAAACGCCAGCAGATCAAGAACGTGGAGAACTACCGCGCGGCGCGCAACTCACGTGCGCCCGAAAGCCTAAAGCTTTTGCAGCAAACCGCCCGCGACCGCAAGAATATCTTCGCTTCGCTCATGGAAGCCGTGAAGTTCAACTCACTGGGGCAGATTTCACATGCGTTGTATGAAGTAGGCGGGGAATACCGAAGGAACATGTAAGGAGATTCCGTTTGACTCAATTGCCAGCCTATCCCGTCATTCCGGCGCAGGCCGGAATCCAGTGATATTACCGAATGGATAAACAACCTTACCCAGTGGATTTCGAGAGCATTTTTGAATGCATGAATGCAGCCGGCATTCGATATGTTTGCGTGGGAGGCATCGCGGTACTGCTCCATGGAGTAGATCGTGTGACCGCCGACCTAGACTTGGTAGTTGAGCTCACACCGGCATCCAGTCTCAAGGCCATCGAGGCGCTGCTAGCGGCTGGTTATCGGGCAAAAATTCCCGCTGACCCGCGCGGCTTTGCGGATCCCAAGATTCGCCGCCAATGGCTCGATGAAAAGCACATGCAGGTACTCAGCTTCTGGGATACTACGCGTGCACGCCCGGATGTGGATATCCTCGTCGAGTACCCGCTGGACTTCGAGACGCTCTATACTCAATCAGTTCCGGTCACGCTGGGGCGGGGGACTTACCGCATTGCCAGTGTTGAGCACCTGATCGCCATGAAGCGCAACGCAGGCCGGGCCAAAGACATGCAGGACATCGAGGAATTACAGGCACGTGAAAACAAGCACAAAAAATCCTAACCAAATCGCTGAACCAAAAGAGCGCTGGGGCACTTTTGAGGATGCGGAGTACTGGCGTAAGGAAAGTTTTTTGAGCTGGTCGCCGGCACAGCGATTGAACTGGTTGAGCGAGATGCTGGTGTTGGCGTATCGCTCTGGAGCAATCAAGCCTTATAACCAGGAACCGACTAAATAATGCCCGCGAGCGCAAGAACATCTTCCCAGCGATCATATAATTTGTGAAGTTTTTGTCATTGGGGCAGATTTCACATGCGTTGTATGAAGTAGGCGGGGAATACCGAAGGAATATGTGAGCGCATGTCCAGACTTGTTGACCAGATCAAACAGGCGTTAGCCGCTTTTAAAGGGTGCAAGACACCGCCTGCACTGATTGGCGGGTTAGCGTTGGCAGCGCACGAAGTCGTTCGTGCCACCCGGGACGTGGATTTTTTGGTGGATGTCGCGGATGCGGATCACTTGCACGCGGTGTTGACCAAGCTGGGATACCGGTGCGTGTACCGGAGTGAAGATGCGGCGAATTATGTGCGCGAAGACGAGGGCTTGGACCTGATTTACGCGCATCGTCCCGTGTCGCAGCGCCTGTTGATTGAGGCCAGGGAGCGATACACGGCCTTGGGCCGGGTCCGCTTGATCAGCATCGAAGGCCTCATCGGTTTCAAGGTGCAGGCCTTGGCCAATGACCCCTCGCGGCTGCGGGATCGGGACGATATCCTGGCGCTGTTGCGCGCCCATCATGCCCGGCTCAATATGGATGAGGTCCGTGGATATTTCGCCTTGTTTGACCAGACGGAGATGCTGGATGAATGGCTTGCCGAAATCGACAACAAAGCAGACTAAGCGGGAACCTCAGCCATTGGTCGGAAGCGATGTAATTTCAACATCGCTGCCCGCCGCATCCGACCTATCCGATTGGGTTGACCTGATGGAAGTCGTTGAGGCGCTCTGCCCGAAGTGGCCCGCACAACCAACCGGAAGGTACACGGTTTTCAGACTGTGATCTTGGCCTGCAGCAGGTGGCCCGCGACCGCAAGAATATCTTCGCATCGCTCATGGAAGCGGTGAAGTTCAACTCGCTGGGGCAGATCAGTCATGCTCTCTATGAGGTCGGTGGGGAATATCGAAGAAACATGTGATCGTATTTTTGAAGGGCATAGTTGAGCGTTTCAATAACATCTAATCGGGGTGATCCAAATGACTCAGCAGTTGGTGGTTTCGGAAAATGTACTGAGCTCTTTGAAGGCCACACGTCCGTGGGTGAAGTTCATGGCGATCGTGTGGTTTTTGGGCAGCATCTTTTGTTTGCTCTTCGGCCTGGCGAAGATAACCGGGATATACACGGGTTTCCCAGCACCTGGAGAGCTTGCGTTAATTAGCAAGTTCATGGGCGCCCTCTATATAGTAATGGCCTTGGTTTATGTGATGCCGGCCCTGTACCTGTACCGCTATGCGAAAGCCATTGCCGGCGTTCAGGGTTCCGCAGTCGTGGCGTCATTCGAGGATGCACTCAAGCAGCAAAAATCCTTCTGGAAATATTACGGCATATTCCTCATCATTCTTATTGTATTTTGCGTGTTGATTATTGTTGGAAGCATGATTTTTGGGATATACGTGGCGGCCCATCATCATTGATTCCTTCACAGCATGGTATACATAGTCGGACAACGATAATTCCTACAACATCCGGTTAACGGGGAATAAACATGAACGAACAAATCACTGTTTCAGAAATGGCGCTCGGATATTTGAAAAGGACACAACCGTGGGTGACATTCATAGCTGTGATGGGTTTCATAGGAACAGTGCTCATGGTACTGATGAGCTTATTTATGTTGGCGGGTGGTGCGCTGATGCCTGCGAATACAAAGTTGCCGGCGATGTTTTTTACTGTGTTCGGGATTCTCTATATGTTTCTTGGCATCTTTTTCTGCCTAATTCCCGGCATCCTGCTTATGCGTTACAGCAGTGCTATCTCGAGCATTCCCGCCACCGGCCAAGCCGCTCTGGAAAGTGCGCTCTCGCGGCAGAAAAGCTTCTGGAAATACGCGGGAATATTTACGATTGTGATCCTGATATTTGATGTTTTCTTCTTAATCGGTGTATTCAAATATGGTTTTTTGCGGAGGCCGCACTAAAATCCGTGATGGCAAGATGTAATTGCGTTTTGATATACGAGAAGTTACTTGTATTGCTCACTACGACTTTGAAGCAGATTAATTGGGGAGATTCAAAATGGACAAGCAGATCATGGTTTCGGAGGAGATGCTGGTCTCTCTCAAGTCGACCCGGCCGTGGGTGATGTTTCTCTCTATCCTCGGGTTCGTGTGCTTCGCGTTCATGGCGTTAGGTTCACTTCTATTAATCGTCGTTGGTAATGCGATGACCCATCAAAGCAATATGCCGGCATTCTTCGGGCCTGGCCTTGGAATGGTTGAGCTTATATTGGCGCTGATCTACCTCTTTCCCTGCCTTTACCTGTTGCGTTACGGCATCGCCATCGGTAATGTCCCGGGCTCGGGGCAAGAAGTCATGGAACAGGCGTTGAAGCAGCAGAAATCCTTCTGGAAGTTCATGGGGATACTCATGATCGTTCTGCTCACGCTGTATGTGCTCATCTTCATCGGCGCGATTGCGCTTGGGGTCATGTTTGGGGCGAGCCATCTTCCCTAACGAAGGGCGACTCGTTGGGGCATGTGTTTGATATTTAGGGGAGTAATGACATGAATAAAATTCTTAATCTATTGAGAATTATTTTCATTGTTGGTCTTATTAGCTGTCTTACTGACTGTGGCGGTGGAGGCGGAGGTGGGGGCGGTGGTCCCGACTTGTCAGCTTGCCAAAATTTTTCGGCACCACCACAAGCTAGTTTGAACTATACGGGTAGCACGTCTGCTGCAACATTGGACGAGACTAGCGCTTCACCAATGGTGTCCAGAACGATGCTGGTAATGCTGCAACTGGCAAATGTAATACCGACGTTGCCAATCGATCAAACAATTACTCAGGCTTCTTGCTTTGATACACAGGGGCAAGGCGTTTCAGGTCAGGCGAAATATTTGACATTTGTTCATAATGATGAATCTGGCTGGGAAAATATTCAGTATAACGATTATATAAATAGCACTCCGCTCGGCTTTTTAGGCAACGTGTACACTCTCAATGGCACTGCGTACGCCACATTTGATGCTGTATCGTCAAATGATCTTCAAGTAAACGAAACAATATCACTCTATAACTATCATGTGGTACTTCCATCATATATGGATATCACGCTCAATGGCACTTTGAATTTGACGGTACAACGTGTAGTAAATACCAGCCCTTTCAATTTCTCCACTCCAGTTACTGCTAATTTGGTTATAGAGGACAACTTAAATAAGACCACAACATGGCTTAATAACTTTCAGTATTCAGATAATTCTTCTCTTCCAGCGCCTCAATTTGATACTGCACGTTCGCTGACTGGTCGGCTTTATGATTCACAAACAGGTTATGCTGATTTATCTACCTTGAAACCTTTCTTTTATTATATTGCGGCTCCACTGGGAGGCTATCCATTTCAATATAGTGAGGGTGGTGGACCAATTAAGTTTATGGGTGCATCGACTTCTATTGTCTATGCAACACCACTTAATTCGAGACTTTTTTCCATAGCACTCGATACTAATGGTGATGGCATATTAGAAAAATCCGTCCGTTTAAATTGGTCAAACCTACAATTGGATAACACACCATGGCCAAACTTGGTGGGGCCAGTACCTATTGCAGCAGTAGATGCAACCTCAGCATCGTTAGTCGTTGGCCAGGCCATGCCACTTGAGGGGCTGAGGAGCTATAGTCCCTTAGGATACTTTGTCAACTATAAGTGGACCGAGATATTTGCCCCACCGGGTTCGACTGCAGTTCTATCGAACACACAATCTGCGACTCCTTCGTTTACTCCTAATTTACCTGGCGATTATTCTTTCCAACTTACCGTTTCAGATGGCATGACATCAAATAACGATCACATTGTAGTGACAGTGATAAATGCAGGAGATACGATTCCGAATACTGACTATAACGGCATAACAGGACCCGATCTTCAAACTCACACTGGTCAAGCTGTCACTATAGACGCTCGCGCGAGCCAGGATTACGTGCCCGGTCATCCGGAGGATGGCCATATAACCCATGTATGGACACTGATACCGCCCCCGGGGAGCAACACACAGTTGTCAGACCCAAGTGGTGATCAATTACGGCCGCAATTTACTCCAGATATTTCAGGTTTCTACGCGGCGGTATTAGGTGCAAGTAGGCAGATTATAGCGGTGGATACGGGAATTGATTTTCAGAAACCAGTTACGCTTCGACACGCTGGTCCGACAGATATCGCAGCATTAAAGCGTTTTGTAGTCGGTGATTTTAACGGCGACGGCATACCAGACATAGCAGTTATTGCAGATATTTCAAACCCAACTTTATCAATTTATTACGGCACTGCACAGGGAGGGTTTTCAGTGCCGGTGAATATACCACTTGCTGACACAGCAAATTTTTCATATATAGAAGCTAAGGATGTAAATAACGATGGGCGTACAGATATCGTAATTGGTGGATCGGGAACTTACGCAATGTTGCAGCAGGCTGATGGCACTATGGCAAGCCCACAACAGATTGCTGTCAATTCATCTTGTGGATCATTATTATTGGCTGTCGGACCCTGGCAAAATGCGACCACAAATTCTATTTACACGGTAGGCGTCAATTGTGTTGACATCTATAACTATGTATCGGGAACTCAGTTCGTGTCATCCGGTATATTTCCGTTCATTGAAGATGGGACCGTTCCACTTGCTCAGATTGGCAGTGTAACGGGAGACAATCTTGCCGATATACTCGTTTTCAGCGAGTCGGATCTTAATAATCCCACATTAGATGTATTTGCTGGACAATCGGATGGCTCATTTGTTAAGCAGGCCAGTTATTTGATTCCAGGAGCGGGCGACCAATACTCCGAAGGCGAATTTGTTACTGGGGACTTTAATCACGATGGCTTGCAAGATGCTGCTGCCATGGCTGGAAACAATATTGATGTATTATTGCAGAATTCCAATGGAAGTTTCTCACCAGTTGTTCAGTACAGCTTATTTCCAAGCTCGCTACAATTCAATGGCGGTATTGCAGCTGGAGATATTAACAACGATGGATATACGGACCTGATTACAAAACTATTAGGTTACAAGTATGCTGAACCAAACTATTTCGTTTCATACGTTGGCATATTATTGCAGAACAATAATCAAACATTTAACTCAACATTACTGTACCCATTTTATGTTGGCACATCACTTGGTATAACCATTAATCCCACACAAATTACTGATTTAAACAACGATGGTATGTCCGATATTATTATGTTTGATGGCAGCGGCAATTTGATTCTGTTGTATCAAATTCACCTAAACTAAGAAAGCATTTTATTTTTGTAGTGGTCTACTTAAGTATAGAAACTTGATTTCACTAACTTTGTAACTTAATTGCAAACACCTTATTTAGTATTTGTGCATATACGCATAAATATGAATAAAGAGGGACAGACCACGGTTTATCGCAAGAAACCCTGATATCTCCGCTCCAACGCATCTTTCGACGGCTGATCAGCAGTCCGAGAGGGTAAAAGCAATTCGGAATTGTGCAGTGCCTGCAATCCATATTTCAGCATCGGACCATCCACTTCCTTGAGTACGTCTTCTCTGACTTCGATTACGTAATCCGGTCGCACGCCCAGAATCCCTCGATCAAAAGCTGTGTGGTGTATTTTGCATAGTGACAAGCCATTTGAGACTTCTGGGTGACCATCAGGATCGGAGTCCGGGATGATATGGGCGGCATCCAGGAGTTCCCGATGTTTTAGCCGACACATGGCACAGTGAGTGCGATACGCATCTAGCACCCGCTCCCGGAATGAGGCCTGATGTAGCCTAACTTGTACGGCGGCTGTTGCGTATTGCCGCCGCAGTTCTGTCCTTACAGTATCGGCTACCTCTGATTCTGGTAACAGCGCACCTTCAAATGTCCCAGCCTGATCCGCCATGATTGTGAACGTGAGTCGTGATGGAACATCGCCGGTTACATAGACGGGCTTGATTGCTTGATAGCGTCCTTGAGCCACGGCAAAGAAATATACCAGCGGGATGTTGTTCCGCATTGCATTACGCAACCCAACATTATCGCGATGATTCGGGTCTTCGCCCCGATACCGGTACGAGAGTCGGTGGGCATCTTCAAAGCGATCCGGATAAGGCCCGTTTAGGACTGTAGTTATGGAAAGGGGATATTCGCAGCCCTTTGGGGTAAATATCCCATTCGGTGCTACCAGTGGAATCCTTTGACTTTCAAGTTCAAAGCCCCTCTGCAGCAAGGGCCGCGGCAATATATCCTCATGCGCTGGGGACACTTCGTCCAACCAGCTAAAGGCGCTCAGTCTGACCTTGGTATCCCAGCTCTGTTCCTGCATGCTATGAGGATAGCCCTAGGAGTTCTCAATTGCGATTCAGACGAAGTGATATATCTACATTGGCGTTGGCGCTCTTGGTAATGGTATTCGGCTGGATGCAGTTAGCCACTGCCGGTGAACCACCACCTGGATGGCATCAGGACATACCAACTGGGCCAGTGAGCATCGAGGGTGTTCCCGTGTCCGGACATCTCGATGTTGTATCGGTTGCGGATGTTGTCCAGGCGATTACGGCATTCAGGGATGATGGTCTGGGTGATCCCGCATCGTTAACGGTTTTAGAAAAAGGTTTTATGCGCGGGTATGCCAAAAATCGCGATGAGGGATGGTATACCGTTGAGGGAGGTGAGGGCGCTTGTGAATGGCCGGATAGAACTCGACATACGTGCTGGGGTGCTGAAGGGCAGGGGCTGCCGGAATTTATTGAAGCAATGCACTGTATTCAGGAAGCGAAACAGGTCTATGTGTTTCCTGTTGCGAACTCCCGAGAGCCACATCTGGATGCCAAGCATTTGCGGTTGCTGGATGCCAAAGCAAGTAGCAAATTAATTAATCTTCTAGGATCAAAAGCAAATTGGCTTGTGGGATTCAATGATCTGATGTATCCGCATGATTCGCCGAGAGACGTGGGCTTTGTATTTCAAAATGGGAACGATCGAGTCATTCTGTTTCTTTTTTATGACACAGTTAGTGGTACATATAATGACGAGCATTTAAGTGGAACCTTGCTTTTAGGGGAAGTAGACAAGGAAATGGAAATATGGAAACGTCAGTATGCTCAACGTGAATTAAAACAAAATTAACAAGAAGCGGGGTCAGCTCTAGTATTGACACGTTGCAATCAGGTTGTGCCCTATTGCATGAATGTCTGATATATTCTTTTCAGTGCATCTTTCGACGGTCTATCCGAAGTACGAGAGATCAGGTGCAATTCAGAATTGTGCAGCGCCTGCAATCCATATTTCAGCATCGGTATAAAAAATGATATTTTTGCACTTTGTTGCACATAATCCAATGAAACAAGGAATTTATCATGCATAAGCTTATCCTTCTAATTTATTTATTGTTATTACCCGTAATAGCCTTTGCTGGCGATCCAGACTGCTCGGGTCCGGATAATTACGCTGCAAGCATGGCATTCGTCCAGTTAAAAAACAGTGGACTTACTACAAATGACAAAATTGACTGGAGTAAAACAAAAGTTACTGAGCTAGCGCACCAAAAAATAGGTAAAGACTTGTATAAGCAGGTGAATCTTGTTATTTACACGGAGAAAACGGGTAAGAAATTCGCCATTATTGCAATAAATAATGCTTCATCCGAAGAATGTTCCATGACTGGGCCAGATTTATATTTAGTTACTACATATTGGCTAGATGATGTAAATCAGAAGGCCCAATCATTCACTCACTAGATCGGAAATTAATGAGGTTAGTCAGAGTATCTGCAGCACCCGCAATCTGCATTCTTGTCGATCCGAGCAGCTTACGCGACTAAGACACATTTCCCGCAGGGCGATTTATTCTGATGTTGATGCAGTAAACGACGATTTGGGGTTTAATAGTGCTATCTAACGCTCTCGCTCACGCCCGTACCGGCGTGGCACAACCCAGAAGGACTGCAACCATGATTTTCCATCAACGCCTGTCTATCGCCTCGCTTATGGCCAGCCTGCTCTTGCCGGCGCTGGCCGCCGTCTCTCTGGCAACGTCCGCAGCGACTACCCAACCGCCGCCCCCGGCTGCCCAGCCGGTCACCGAAACGCTGTGGGGCCAGAAGGTCACCGACGATTACCGCTTCATGGAAAAGCTCGGGCCCGAGACCATCGACTGGATGAAAGCCGAGGGCGCCTATACCCGCGCACTGTTGGATTCCATTCCCGGCCGCGTGGCGCTGGGCCAGCGGGTCTCCGCTTTCACCGGCAGCTTCGATGCGATCCAGAGTTATTCTGTGTATGGCGGGCGCGAGTTCTATGAAGAGCGTCAGCCCGGCGCGAATAATTTCGATGTCATCGTCCGCGACGCGAAAGGCACGCGCAAGATCGTCGATATCGAAGCGATCATGAAAGCCAATGGCGGCAAGCCCTACGCGGTCAATTATTTCCTGGCCTCGCCCGACGGCTCCAAGGTTGCCGTGGGCGTATCGGAAGGCGGTTCGGAAGCCGCCAAGATCAGCGTTTACGATGCCGCTACCGGTAAGTTGATCGCCGGTCCGCTGGAACGCGCCCAATTCGGCGCCACCAGTTGGAGCCCGAATTCGAAAACACTCTACTGGATCCGTTTGAAGAAGCTCGCGCCCGGCGAGAGCCCGCTCGATACATACAAGAACGCCACCGTGGTCGCCTGGAATCTCAAATCGGCGCCTGTGCCGGTCGCCGGCAACGGCGCCAGCAAGCACGCGACATTCTCGCCTGATGAGATCCCCGTGATCCAGCTCAATCCCAACTCTCCGATCGCGGTGCTGGCATCCATCAACGGCGTGCAGCGCGAGATCAAGTTGTGGACCGCACCGGCGGCCGACGCCTCCAACCCGAAGGCGCCGTGGAAGCTGCTCGTCGATCGCAGTGACGACGTGAACAGCATGGATATGCGCGGCGATGAGATCTTCCTGCTCTCGCACAAGGATGCGTCCAATTTCAAAGTGCTGGCGGTGAAGGCGGGCAAGCCGCTGGCCTCGGCCAAAGTGCTGGTGCCGGAAGCGTCCGACCGGGTGATCGAAAGCATCCACGCCGCCGCCGACGGGCTTTATGTGCTGGCGCGCAACGGCGCCTATTCCGATCTGCTGCGCGTGCCCACCGGCACCGACAAGATCGAGACGATCGCGCTTCCCATCAAGGGCCATGTCGGCGAGGTCTTCAGCGATCCGCGTGTGGCCGGCATCACCTTCGAGATCTCGAGCTGGGTGGTTCCGCCCACTGAATATCGCTACGCTCCCAAGACCGGCAAGTTTGCCGATCTGCATCTGGGTGTTCACGGCGACATCGATGCGGCGAATTACGTGGTGAGCGATCTCGAGGCCAAGGCGCATGACGGCGTCATGGTGCCCTTGTCGCTGATCGAGCCCAAGGGCGCCAAGCGGCCCGGCATCGTGGTGCTCGAGGCCTATGGTTCCTACGGCATTACCAATCTCGCCGACTTCAGCTCGCGCCGCGCCGCTTTCATGAAAGAAGGCATTGCCTACGGCATCTGCCATGTGCGCGGCAGCAGCATCAAGGGCCAGTCCTGGTACATCGCCGGCAAGGGACCCAACAAGCACAACACCTGGGAAGACCTGATCGCCTGCGGTAACTATCTCGTGGCTCAGGGCGTCACCTCGCCCAAACAACTCTTCATCCTCGGCGGCTCAGCCGGTGGCATCACCATGGGCCGCGCGATGGAAGAGGCGCCTGATCTGTTCGCCGGCGTGATGGACGTGGTACCCGCCGCCAACACGCTGCGCGCGGAGTTCACGCCCAACGGCCCGCCCAACATTCCCGAATTCGGCAGCATCAAGAACAAGCAGGGCTTCGAGGATCTCTACGCCATGGATTCGCTGGTGCATGTGAAGAAGGGCACTACTTATCCGGCGATCATGATCTCGACGGGCTTGAACGATCCGCGCGTGGCGCCCTGGGATCCGGCCAAGTTCGCCGCCGTGATGATGGCTGCCGGTTCGCCCAATCCGGTGCTGTTGCGCATCGATGCGCAGGCCGGTCATGGCATCGGCTCGACCCGCACGCAGAGCGACGAATTGGCGGCCGACTGGATCGCCTTCAGCTTCTGGCGCGCCGGCCTGCCGGACTGGCAACCGACGCTCAACAAGCATTGATGATCGGCGCATGCATAGCCCCGCGGGCGAAATCCCGCGGGGCTTTTTTTACTGTCGGATCGTGAATAATTTGCGACTGATTATGGTTTATCGCAAGAAACACTTAGATCATCGATCTAATGCAACTTTCGATGGATATGACTACGAGCAAGTGCAGCGTTAATTATAAGTTGTGTAAGTACGCCGGATACGGGTGCCTACCACTGCAATAACATTTTCCCCCACGGGACAATTATTGGACTGGTTGAAGGAGTCATGCATCTCGTAACAGACGATCACCTGCATATGCACAGTCTTGCCTGCGTAACCTAAAGGTGGCGCCGGCAATTCTGCTTTGGAAACTGTCTCGACGGAAGACCGGTCCAGCTCCGCGTGTCCGCTAGACTTGGCGACTGTGATGTTGAGCGCTATGCCATCCAGATAGTCGAAATCCACGGCCGTGATACCTGTGTGGCCACTAATGATCGCATCCCGGCCATAGAGCTTCGTTTTGTCTATAGATGCATACACGTGGTACTCGAACCACTTATACGGTGTTAACATTTCGATTGATAACTGGAATTCGTGAGGTTGGTTGGTATTCTGCCCATAAGGCTTGGGGACCTGCGCGGTCACTATTTGCTGCAGCATCAGCGTGTCCAGTTTGGGAACACCTGTGCTGGCGACGATCACCGGATTCTTGATAACCCCATTATCGAGCAGGAACCGCACCGTGCCATGAAGACCGGGTGTGTCTTCATTGTCGGGTAAGTGCACTTTGGACTGGACAGCTAAAAGTAACGCCGACTGCCATTCCCGATATACCCAGTAAGGTTGCGTGAAGGGGTTGGGGTGTGAACGCATAGTTGAGAGGGGAAGGCACAGAACTACAGGCGCTCAATGCGCATGCCAGTATGAAGGCGGCCTGAATTCGATACCCGCGCATGCGTCTAATGACTCCTGCGACGATCGATGTAAATCTCACATAAGGATAGACCATCTGAAACTTTCCGCATGTCCAGCGGCTGAGTTCGACATGAGACTGGATGGGGCTGGACGCTTGTGCCGATAAGCGTTAGCCAATAAAGTGCCGCTTCAGCCTCCAGCATTAAGGGGTCATCCGTCATGAAAATCCGGCTTTCCGTTCTGTTCTCTGCCATGCTCCTGAGTATCAGCGCGGTTGCGCAATCATCGGCACCACCGGCGGACCTGGATACCTATGTCCACAAGGCCATGACGCAGTGGCAGGTGCCGGGCCTGGCGGTGGCGATCGTCAAGGACGGCAAGCTGGTGTTTGCGCGCGGCTATGGGGTGCGGGAACTGGGCAAGCCCGGGAAGGTGGACGCGAATACGCTGTTCACCATCGGTTCCGTGTCCAAGCAATTCACGGTGGCGGCCCTCGGCACACTGGTCTCTGCCAGCAAGCTGCGATGGGATGCACCGGTCACCGGATACCTCAAGAATTTCCAGTTCGGCAGTCCGTATGTGACGCAGAACATCATGCTCAGCGATCTGCTCAGTCATCGCAGTGGTTACTGCGATCCGTTATGGATGTGGTACACCTCCGACGATACCGCCGCCAACGTGATCCAGCGGCTGCGTTACCAGACGCCTGACTACGGCTTCCGCGCCCAATTCTGCTACAACAACACCATGTATCTGGCGGCCAGCCTCTTTATTCCCACCATCACCGGCGAGAGCTGGAACGACTATGTCGCACAGCATCTGTTCGCGCCGCTCGGCATGACGCATACCGACACCACGGAAGCAGCGGTCGAGGCCGCAGCCAACGCCGCACTACCGCACGCGAAGGTGGACGGCAAGGTGGAAGTGATCCAGCGTTACTGGGCTAATAACATGGATGTGTTCGCAGCGGTCGGTGGCATCAATTCGAGCGTCAACGATATGAGCCATTGGTTGGAGATGCTGCTGGCCGATGGAAAATATCATGGCAAGACGGTGCTGGATCCCGCCGTGATCCAAACCATGGAGACGCCGCAGACGATCATCCCGGCGCACACCTGGATCGGTGACTGGTTGCGTACGCAAACACCGGACAGCCATTTCTACGCCTACGGTTTCGGCTTCATGCTCCAGGATTACGGCCAATACAATGTGGTGTGGCACGCGGGCGACATCAACGGCATGGCCACGGCCATGGCGCTGGTGCCGTCTGAACACCTGGGTGTCATCGTGCTCTCGAACATGGACCAGAACCGCGCAGCAGAAGGCGTGGTCTTCCATGTGCTGCAGTCCTATCTGAAACTCCCGCACTTCGACGTGAGCCAGGCCTTATACGACTCCAGGCAGAAGGCCGATGCCAAGGACCAGGCCGATCAGAATAAGCTGGCCGCCACGCGACAGAAAGATGCGCAGCCACCGCGGCCGCTGTCCGACTATGCTGGCATCTATCGGGACGACTTCTACGGGACGGCGAACGTGACCGAGGTGTCAGGGCATCTGGTGCTGCAACTCGGCAACCCGGACTTCACCGGAGATCTCGCGCTCTGGCACGACAATACCTTCCGGGTAACCTGGCGTGACCACTATTACGGCAAGAGCTATGTGACCTTCGATCTCGATGCCTACGGCAAACCCGATAAACTGAGTTTTGCGCTCATACCTATGCATTACCAGCGGCTGGTAACAGGAAAATAGTTTGTGAATAACACATCATGTTTCGAGCTGGCGCGAAAGACTCTTGCTGTGGCCACTTTGTGGCTTTGCTGCGGTTCTGTGGTGTTCGCTGGACAGATGCCGACGAATGCTCTAATGCACGAGTCTTTCCAGCAATTCGACCAGAATCTCAACGGCGGCTGGCGCATTCTGCAGTTGCAGCGCGATTACCTGGGCGCAGCCGATGCCATCCTGGGATATATGTCGGAGCATTCGGCAGACCTGAAAACCTGGCAAATGGCCTCCCTGGCTTTCCATCTGGGACACGTGTACGCCCTCATGGATGACCGGGCCGACGCCATCCATTGGTTCAAGAAGTCGCTGTCCTATCATGCGATGGGCAATCCCGCCTATGTGGAGGGATTCATCGCATTCCTGCAGAACGACAAGCCGGCGTTAATCGCGGACCGGCACATGGTGGCCACCACCAATCTCGGACCCTGGCAAGCCGCTGACCTGAAAGAAATGGACGCCATGATCGAGTATTTCGGCGCGCCTTTCGAGGCGGCCTGGGGCGCGCTGAATTGCTTGGAGTTGGCAGCCAAAGCCAACCCCCAGTGGCTGGATTTTTGCAGGGCAGTCTCCAAAAAATACCACGATGTCTACTCGCAGCATTTCGCCGCGAGACATTCCAAATAGTTCCATTTCCAGGCGGCCTTTTCGATCCGCATGACCTACACTCGCATTCTCGCCCTTACGGCATTGACCATGGCAGCCTTTGCGGGTAATTCGCTGCTGTGCCGCGCGGCGCTCGGCCACGCGCATATCGATGCCGCCAGCTTCACGTCCATCCGTTTGATTTCCGGCGCACTGGTGCTGTGGCTGATCGTGCAGATACGACAAGGCAATCGCACCGTCAAAGGCAGCTGGCGGTCCGCAGTGGCACTCTTTATATATGCCGCTGGATTTTCCTATGCCTACTTGAGTCTTTCGGCTTCCACCGGTGCCTTACTGCTGTTCGGCGCGGTGCAGGCCACCATGATTGGTTATGGAATCTGGAGCGGCGAGCGCTTGCGCGCCATCCAACTCACCGGTCTGTTGCTGTCATTCGCCGGTCTCATCGGCCTGTTGTTGCCGGGAGTCACGGCGCCGCCGTTGATCGGTTCGCTGCTGATGTTGGGCGCCGGCGTGGCCTGGGGCGTGTATTCATTGCGCGGCCGGGGCGCGGGCGATCCCATCACCGTCACCGCCGGCAATTTCCTGCGCTCGCTCCCGATTGCGATAGTGTTGAGCGCCGTGATGTTCAAAGGCATCGGTATGGACGCCGCCGGAATCGGCTACGCCGTGGCTTCGGGTGCCCTGGCTTCCGGACTGGGTTATGCGATCTGGTACACGGTACTGCCGGTATTGAATGCCACTCGCGCCGCCAGTGTGCAACTCAGCGTGCCGGTGATCGCGGCGCTGGGCGGCGTGTTACTGCTGGGTGAGCACCTCAGCCTGCGACTGGTGCTGGCCTCCATCGCCATCCTCGGCGGCATCGCGCTGGTGATCCTGGAGAAGCGTTCCATGAATGCTGCACAACAAATAAGTACTGGACAGCAATGAACGCAGGATTTCTACGCGCATTCTCATGGCTGCTCAGGTTATTGGTCCTGACCGCGGTACTGTCCGTGGTGTGCTTCGGTATCCTCGTGTGGCGGGTGGAACCGCTGGCAGTGGCTGTGTGTCCTGTTTGCTTTGGCTTTGACAAGATCGAAAGCGGCATCTACGCCGAACACGGGATGCCCGTCGAAGCGCAGGTGTTGGCGAAGCGTGTGTTAGCACTCGCAGAGGAACGCGTCCGGGATTTCTACGGCGATATACAAGATCACCCACGAGTGCTGATCTGCGCGACTCAGACTTGCATCGGCAGGATCGGGGGCGGCGATGCCGCCAGCGGGTCAGTCGGTGCATGGGTGCTGCTCCTGGGCCCAAAAGGCATGAATGAGA
>Ga0307374_10006752_pt1 | contig 17894 bp, 15 predicted proteins | sample OX3MG_FD_202532 | JGI IMG/M metagenome (GOLD analysis project Ga0307374, IMG submission 202532) | Soil microbial communities from Risofladan, Vaasa, Finland - OX-3 | ecosystem: Environmental > Terrestrial > Soil > Coastal area > Acid sulfate soil | place: Finland: Risofladan, Vaasa | collected... | reverse complement strand
CCGCAAAGAGTCCTGGTCCGAGTTCGAGACCTGGTCAAGCAGAGCGTCTAATGGCATGCTAGAGGGGGTCATCGTGTTCTCCTGGGTTGCAAGCTCTGTAGGCACGGTGGCCTTTTTCGTGCCACCGCCGCAGGCACCTCCTCGGCCCTGCTACTTACACCAATGTATGGGACGTGACCCTCGATCCCCTGTTCCAACGGCCTTCGGCAGAAGGAACAGCCTGAGCGCGCTGCTCCACTGCTGCTCCAGATTGGGGCCCAGAGCGACTCATTGAATCGGACTCCAGCCCGGAGCTTGAGATCAAAAATGGCGGAGGGAGAGGGATTCGAACCCCCGGAAGCGTTGCCGCCTCAGCGGTTTTCAAGACCGCCGCAATCAACCGCTCTGCCATCCCTCCGCGGCGATTGTAAGAGCGTAGTGACCGAGCGCCAGGACTGGCGTGAGCGGGTCGAGTGCACCGTCGGCATGGGAATCACGGTGACCGTTCGTGCTTCGCTCGGGGTTTCAGGGCGAAGGTCCCCGTCGCTCGGGTCGGTCAACGGCCTAGGCGATTTCGGTCAGCCCGCCCAGATAGGGCCTAAGCGCGGCGGGGATCCGGATCTTCCCCTTCTCGGTCTGGTAGGTCTCCAGCAAGCAGTCGAAGGTACGGGGTAGGGCCAGAGCACTGCCGTTGAGAGTGTGCAGAAACTCCGGCTTGCCTCCACCGGTACGGAACCGAATCGCCGCCCGGCGGGCCTGGAAGTCGCCGAACACCGAGCACGAGGAGACCTCGAGAAAGCGCCCCATCCCCGGAGCCCAAGCGTCGATGTCGTACTTCTTCCACTGGGCAAAGCCCATATCGCCCGCGCACATCAGACGGACCCGGTAGTGCAGCCCGAGCGCCTGCAGTACCGCCTCGGCGTCGGCGACCAGCTTTTCCAGCTCACCGAGGGACGACTCGGGGCGAACGAACTTGACCAGCTCCACTTTGGAGAACTGGTGCAGCCGAATGTAGCCCCTCGTGTCCTTCCCCGGGGCCCCCGCCTCGCTCCGCCAGCAGGGCGTCCAGGCGACCAGGCGGATAGGAAGTTGCTCGTCGGTCAGGATCTCATCTCGGTAAAGGTTGGTCAAGGGCACCTCGGCGGTCGGGATCAGGAAGCGGTCTCCCTCCAGCACATGGAAGGCGTCCTCCTCAAACTTGGGCAGGTTGCCGGTGCCGGTCATGCTGTCGCGGGTGACCAGGTAGGGTGGCGAGATCTCGGTATATCCTCTCTCCCGGGTCGCGATGTCGAGCATGAGCTGGGCTAGGCCACGCTCCAGCCGGGCGCCCTCGCCCCGGAGCACTGCGAAGCGGCTCCCGGCGACCTTGACCGCCCGCTCGAAGTCGAATATCCCCAAGGCTTCCCCGAGGTCGTAGTGCGTTCGGGGCGCGAACTCGAATTGGGGCGGATCGCCCCAGGTCCGAACCACCAGATTGTCCTGGTCGGACGTTCCATCGGGTACCGAATCGTGGGGGAGATTGGGCACCCGCAATAGGAGATCCCCGAGCCGTTCCTGGACCAACCGGCGATCATCCTGGAGCTGCTGGATCCTGCCCTTGAGCTGGCCCAGCTGGGCCCGAACCGCCTCCACCCGGGCTGGGTCGAGGTTGGCAGAGCGGGTGTTCATCTCCCCCCGGGCAGCCTCCTCCTCGCCCACGAGCTGGCGGTGCCTCCGATCGAGTTCGAGGATCTCGTCGATCGGAGCTTCCTCGCCCTTCCGAAGCGCCCCGCGGCGTACCAACTCCGGATTCTCCCGGATGAAGTTCAGGGCGAGCATGGCTAAAGGTTATGGGGACGCGGGGCTGGCAGCTGCGGACTCAGCGCCTCCCAGGGGGCGCAGGGTCGGGAAGAGAACGACGTCCCGGATGCTCTTGGCTCCGGTAACCAGCATCACCAGTCGATCCACCCCCATGCCAATCCCCCCGGCCGGCGGCATGCCCTGCTCCAGGGCTTCGAGGAAGTCCTCATCGAAGGGCTGGGCATCGAAATCTCCGGCCGCGCGCAACCGGGCCTGCTCCTCGAGCCGCTGCCGCTGGTCGATGGGGTCGTTGAGCTCGGCGAAGGCGTTGGCCAGTTCCCGGCCGGCGACCACCAGCTCAAAGCGCTCGACGAACCTAGGGTCGGGGCTCCGCCGGGCCAAAGGCGAGACCTCGACGGGATAGCCGGTGACGAACACCGGCCCGCTCAGGTTGGGCTCCACCAGCTGCTCGTAGATGGCGTAGAGCACGCGGCCGGAACTGGCCTCCGCCGCGAGCTCGACATTGAGCCGGCCCGCCTCCTCTCGCATCCGCTCAGGCAGCCCCCAGAGGCCGTCGAGGTCGAGGCCGGTCAGCTGGTGCACCAGCTCCGACATGGACTGCGAGGGAAAGGGCGGCTCGAGCGAGATAGCTCCCTGCTCCGACTCCTGGACCCGCTCCCGGGGGACGGCCGCCACGGCCGCCGTGACCAACTCCTGGCAGAGCTGCTTCATCGAGTCCAGGTTGGCGTACGCCTGGTAGGCCTCGAGCAGGGTGAACTCGGGATTGTGGCGCGGCGACAGTCCCTCGTTGCGAAAGGTGCGCCCCAACTCGTAGACGCGCTCGAAGCCGCCCACCAGCAGCCGCTTCAGGTAGAGCTCGACCGCGATCCGCAGGAAGAGGTCGGTGTCCAGGGAGTGGTGATGGGTCCGAAAGGGGCGCGCCGCCCCGCCGCCGGGGATCAGCTGCAGGACGGGTGTCTCCACTTCAAGGAAGCCCTGTTCGTCGAGGACCCGGCGCAGCGCCCGCACCACGGCACTCCGCTGCTGGAAGATCTCCCTCTGGCCGGGATCCGAGAGGAGGTCGAGATAGCGGCGCCGATAGCGCTGCTCGACATCGATCAGGCCCCGGACCTTGGACGCCGGGGGACGCAGGGCCTTGGACAGCAGCGTGATCTGGGAGAGCCGCAGCGAGGGCTCGCCCCGCCGAGACCTGGTCAGGTCGCCGACAGCGCCCACGATGTCGCCCAGGTCGAGCTGCTCCAACTGGGCGATCAGGTCGGCGGCGGGGTCGTCGCGGCTGGTCATCAACTGGAGCGTCCCGCTGGCGTCGCTGCAGTCGGCGAAGGCGATTCCGCCCGAAGAGCGCAGCCGCAGCAGGCGACCCGCGACACTCGCCCGCTCCCCGACCTGCTCGGGCTGGGCTGGCGCCCGACGGGCCGCCTCGGCGCAACTCAGGCTGGGGCGGAAGTCGACTCCCCAGGGCTCGATCCCAGCCTGCCGCAGCTGCTCCGCCTTGCGTCGGCGCTCGGCGAGAATCTCGATGAGCGCTTTACCGCCGGTTGGCGGCAGCTGGGTCACGCCACCTTGAGGATCTGGACCTGCCGGGCGCCTCCTGGCGTCTCCACTTTGATCTTGTCCCCGCTCCGGCGCCCCAGCAATGCCTTGCCGACCGGTGACTCCAGGGAGATGCGGCCGGAACCGGCGTCGGCCTCGGCGGGTCCGACGATGGTGTAGGTCATCTCCCCGAACTCGTCTTTGACCTTGACCGAGGAGCCGAGTTGGACTGAGCCGTCGCGGTGGTCTTCGGTGTCGATCAAGCTGGCGTTGCGGATCATCTGCTCGACGGTGAGGATCCGACCCTCGACGAAGCCCTGCTCGTTCTTGGCGTCCTCGTACTCGGCGTTCTCGCTAAGGTCGCCGAATTCTTTGGCCGTTTTGATCCGCTGAGCGATCTCCGGTCGGCGGTCGTTGACCAGATGATTGAGCTCCTGACGCAGCTTCTCGAGACCCTCTTGGGTAAGGAGTACCGGCTTCTCCTGCATGGCTTTTCACTTGCTCCTTGCCGGCCGTGGCCGACGCGACTTCCGAAGCCCGCGCCGATTCGACGCGGCGGCGGGCCGGGGATGCGAAGTCTACCGAACGGCCAGCCGTCCGGCAAGCTCAGGCGAAAGCTCGCGCATTCCTGGCCGCTCCCAATGCCCGAGGGCCGGGGACGGACGGCTCTCCCCAAGGCGGAGCCGAGGGTCCGCCTCCACACTCCCGTATCGATTCCTTCACCACTTCGGAATTTGCCCGCCCTCTCGATCGGTGCTAGGCTTGGCCCAAGCTCATCGAGGTCCGTGCTTCGGAGCTCTCAAATTCGCCCCCCCCTCTCGGGGCGTCCCTTTCGGGGGGCGCCCTTTTTGATTAAGACGGGATCAGTCGTGGCTGCGGTTGAGCAGCTCCAGCACCCGCAAGCCCTCGAGCAGCACCAAGGGGTCGATCACATCGACCCCGCGGACCAGAGGTGCCACCAGGGTGGCCAGCCCCCCGGTAGCGACGACCTTGGGCTCGCCCGCGATCTCCGCCCTGATGCGGGCGATCATCCCTTCCGCCTGGGCGGCCGCTCCGTACATGATCCCGGCCTGGACCGAGGTGACGGTGGTTCGCCCCAGCGTCTTGGCCGGGGCCACCAGGTCGACCCGGGGCAGGCGGGCGGCCCGGGCGAAGAGGGCGTCCACCGAGAGCTGGAGCCCGGGGGCGATGGCCCCACCGAGATAGCTGCCCTCCTCGTCGATGGCATCGAAGACAGTGGCGGTTCCGAAGCTGACCATGATGGCCGGGCCCCCGTAGCGGTGATGGACCCCGACTGCGGTGACGATCCGATCCGCGCCCACGTCCCGGGCCGGGTCGTAGTGGATCTCCATCCCGGTTCGAGTCCCTGGGCCGACCAAGAGCGGCTCCAGCCCGAAGTAGTTGCGGGCCATCTCGGCGAGGGGCTGATTCAGGCTCGGGACCACGCTGCTGATGGCCACCGCCTCGACCTTGGTCGACACCTCCCGCTGGTGCAGAAAGGTGAGTAGCTGGCCGCCCAGTTCGTCCGAGGTGGCGTCCCGCCGAGTGGTGAAGCGTCCGTGGGTCCGCAACTCCTCGCCGGCGAAGAGGCCCAGGGTGAGGTTGGAGTTGCCCACGTCGATCGCCAACAGCAAGCGGTCTTCCTCCAACTCGGTGTCCAGGCCCCCCGGCTGCCGCCGACTATATCCCCCCACAGGCCGGCCTTCGACCCCGGCCGACCCCGAGTGAGATCATGAACTGATGCCGCGCCGCTCTCACTATCAACAGGCGTTTCGGCGGCCCCCTGGGGTGCGCTGGCTCCCTGGAGTCTGCTGCGCAATGCCAGCCGGGTGCTGCCTGCTGCTGACCGCCCTGATGGCCCTATCTTTGATCGTGAGCGGCCTGGAGATTATCCGCCACCTGATCTAGCCGGGGCGGCCCCGAGCAGGACCGGTTGGGTGCTCGTGGGACGATCCTCGAGCCAAGCTGCCCTCCACCCGCCAGTTGGGAGACCAAGACCAAATTGACCTCGACAGCTCTCCCGCCCCGGGCGGCTCCCGCCCGCGGCTCGTCGGCCGGCCTGAAGATCGGGGGCATCGAGCTCTCGACTCCGATCTTCATCGCGCCCATGGTGGGCATCACCGATCGGCCCTTTCGCGCCTTCGCCCGTGAGATGGGAGTGGGACTTACCTGCACCGAGATGACCGCCGCGGCGGCCCTGGTGCGAGCCCCCGAGGGAGTCGCAGCCCGGCTCCTCGACCTGGGAGAGGAGGAGGACCCGGTGGCGGCCCAACTGGTGGGCAACGATCCTCAGCTGATGGCCGACGCGGCTCAGCTCTGCGTCCAGCTCGGTGCCGACCTGGTCGACGTCAACCTGGGCTGTCCCGTCCCCAAAGTGGTCCGGCTCGGTTCGGGGGCAGCCCTGGCTCGCGAGATCCCCCGCACAGTGGCGGTGCTGGAGGCCATGGTTGCGGCGGTGGACGTCCCGGTCACCGCCAAGATGCGCCTGGGCTGGGACCACCAAACCATCAACGCGGCGGAGCTCTCGCGTGCGCTGGAGGACGTGGGGGTGGCAGCGATCACGGTCCACGGTCGGACCCGATGCCAGAAGTACACCGGATTGGCCGACTGGGACCAGATCGCCCGGGTCAAGGAGGCGGTCCGCCAGATCCCGGTGCTGGGCTCGGGCGACGTCCGCGACTCCAAGCTGATCGAGGACAGGATCAGGGCCGGCGCCGTGGACGGGGTGGTGGTCGCCCGGGGAATGCTCGGCGACTGGACCTTTCTGGAGCAGACTGTGAGCCAGCTGCGCTGGGGCGACCCGGGTCAAAGCCCGGACTTCGAGAGCCGACTCCGGCTCGCCAAACGGCATTGGGATGCCATGGTCGCCCACCACGGCGAGCAGCGAGGCGTCCGGCTCAGCCGCAAATTCGTGGTCTGGGCGATCAAGGGCTGCGCGGGCGCGGCCCGGCTCCGGGCCCGGGTCGCTGAGCTGTTCACCCAGGCCGACCTGGACCAGCTCTTCCTCGACATCCTGGTTGCGGGGGAGGGTCCCGACGGGTGGCATCTTCCCAACTTCACGTCGGGGGAGGGCTGAGATGTCCCCCTTCCCGGGCCGCCACCTGGTCTGCCCTTCGGGCTGTCGGGGCGGACGGTTTGAGATCCTGGGAGCGCCGGTGTTCGTGGACACCAGCGGGCGCTACCTCGATCACCGCGACCGGCAGGCCAGCTTCCGCTGCGCGGAGTGCCAGGCGGTGGCGATCGACCTGGCGGCCGCAGCCAGCGCCCGGGCTAGGGACACCGGCGATCCCCCTCCCCCCACGCTCAGGTGTCCCGCCTGCGGCGATACCCTGCTCGCGCCCGAGGAACGCGATGAGGCGGTCGACCTCGAGTGCCCGGAGTGCGGCGCCACCTTCTCCTGGGATGAGGGGCGGCCGTCCCTGCTGGGCACCTTTTCCGAGCCCCCTCCCGAGCCCGACCTCGATGGCTGAGTGCGCTCGGCAGTCGAGCTTCAGGTATACCGCCCCTCTCTGGCTGCCGTTGATCGAGTGGTGATGGGAGTGGGGTTCCCTTGAGGCCCAGGATCGCGCTCTCGGCGCTGGCCGCGGTCGTGCTCGGCGCCGGAGTCTTCCTGGGCATCTCCCACTTCCGGGGAAGCGTGGTCCCTCCCCGTCCCCGGAGCTCGCCCCGCGCCTCCCCGTCGCCGGCCTCGAGCGCCACTCCGACCTCGACTTTGCCGCCCGCCGCCCTCCCCCACGTGCTGGTGGTGATGGAGGAGAACCAGGGGTACGAGGCAACCCAGACCAACTGCGGAGCCGCCAACGCCTACTTCTGCCAGCTGGCCTCGCAGTACGCCTCGGTGGTGCCCTGGTTCGGAGCAACCCACCCCAGCCTCCCCAACTACCTGGCCGTGACCAGCGGCTCGGTCCAGGGCTGCTATTCGGACGGCTGCTCGGGGCCGTACCCGGCCGACAACCTGGGCTACCAGCTCACCCAGGCAGCGATTCCCTGGCGGGCCTACATGGAGTCGATGCCGTCGCCCTGCTACCCCGGCTCCAGCTCCGGAAACTACGCCAAGAAGCATGACCCATTCCTCTACTACCAGGACATATCCGGCAGCAGCCTGTGCGCCAGTCAGGTGGTGCCCTATCCCGGTGCGGCCGGCCTGGTGGCGGCGTTGGACGGGCCGACCGCCCCTGACTTCGTCTGGATCACCCCCAACCTGCAGAACGACCTCCACGATGGCACCGTGGCCCAGGGCAACGCCTGGCTCCAGGCCAACCTGGCGCCGGTGCTCTCCTCGGCTTGGTTCCAGAACTTCAAGAGCACGGTGATCGTCACCGAGGACGAGAACGACGTGGCCGCCGGAGGTGGCTGCTGCGGCGACGCCGGGGGCGGCCAGATCCCTATGCTGGTTATCTCCCGGACCGCCAGAGGGAGGGGGATGGTCTCCCTGACTGGAGACCAGTACGGGACCCTCCGCTCGATCGAGGAGACCTTCGGTCTGCCGCCGCTAGGAGCCGCGGCCAACCCCGCTAACGGCGATCTCCAGACCCTCTTCGGTTAGGGCTCCACAGAAGGTGTCGTCCGGGGGGCGCCTAGGTCTCCCTCTCCCCGGTGACGGAAACCGCCGGCTGGGTCGTCTCGGGGTGCGGTACCGGGCACCGGGCTGGTTCTGTCCCGGGCGCGCTCTCAGCGGGAGAACCGGCTGCCTCGGGACCGGGTCTGACAGCCGTTGCAAAGCCCGGGGTGGTGCCCTGCTCGCGGGGGCGAAGGCGAGCAATCGTGGGTGAGGCCTCGCGGGGCATGTAGCGACCTCCGACGCCCCCGGCGGCATAGGTGAGCAGCGCCCGGTCCACCTGGTTGGAATCGTCAGAGGCGCCTTCGAAACCGCGCTCTCGCTCCCCTGCCGCTCCGACTTCAGCCAGTTCGCCTTGGAGCGGGGTGCGGTGCGGCTGGGCGTTGGCCGAGCGTCCCAGCTCGGGCTCGATCAGAGGCGCCGCGAGCTGGAGCGAGACGACCGAGAGCCGGCGGGTCCGGGCCACCTTCTCGACCTTGGCCTTGATGCGCCGCCGCAGGTAGCCGGCCGGCATGTCGTGGAGCAGGTTGCGGGCGTCGTTGGACCAGCCGATCTTGCGGTTGTCGAAGGTGAGTTCCTGGGACACCTCGCCCTCCCCCGCCGCCTCCGCCATCAAGGTCTGGTGGTCGACCTGCGAGAACTGCTCCTGGCCGCCGCCACAGACCGGACAGCTGAGCGGGCGCACCCCTCGGGCGGTGTAGCCACACTCCCGGCAGATGTGCACCTCGAACTCAGTGGTCGGGGTCGAGTGTGGAGCAGGCAGGCCGATCGCCACCGCGGCCTCGGGCGGCAGGATGTCGCCCAGGGCGGCGGTGACGATGTCCTGAGAGATGATCGAATGGCCGCGCTCCATGGCCCAGCGCAGGACGGCCGTGCGGGAGAGCCCCTGCGCCGAGCAGGGGATGCGCTCGACGACGGCATTCGCCTCCGGTGTCCAGACCACCGAGGCAGCGCCCCGGACGTCGATGGGGGGCACATAACTGCGCGAGGAGAGCAAGACGCTGCAGGGGGCCAGCCGGAGCAGGTTCTCGGTGTTCCCACCCAGATCCATGTCCTGGTCCGAATGGACCCCGATGCGGCCGCAGACCAGCAGCGAGGCATCCCGCTCCCGGAGGTAGCGGAGCACCTGCTCAAAGGCCTTCCCGTCGAGCAGGGTGATCGGCAGCTCGACGCCCTCCACCTTGGCCACCTCCCGGGCCACTTTGAGGTGGGACGAGTAGATCATGGCCAGGCCGGTGTCGATGATCTCCTCGTGGAGAGCCTCCTGCTCTTTGAAACGAAACACCTTGCTGGCCTTCTCGGAGAGCACCCCGACGATGCCGTTGAAGAGCACGTAGTGGAGGTAGGGGTCGTAGACCGAGACCGCCTCGACCGGCAGCTCCAGGGCCCGGCCCAGCTCGAGCGCGGTGCGCAGCCCGGCGAAGGACTGGGGGGAGCCGTCGATGGCCACCACGATCGGCCCCGCCAGTTCCGGCCGGCCCTCGCGGTGGCGGACCACCAGGGTGTCCCGGTGGGCCCGGCGCACGACCCGGTCGACACAGGTGCCGATCTGGGTCTCCTTGACCTGGCCCAGACCGCAGGCACCCATCACCACCAGGTCGTAGTCGGACTGGTTGATGTCGTTGACCAGCACCTCCCAGTTCTTGCCGTCGAAGGTCTTGGGAGTGAACTGGATCCCCTCCTCCAGGCAGCGGCTCTGGGTGGCGTCCAGGTAGGAATCGGAGATCAGCTGAAGGCCGGTGGTGATCAGGCTGTCGTGGATCTTGCGCTGGCGCTCCAGCTCGCCTTCGTCCTGGTACTCCTCGGGGAGGGTGTACTCCATCTGCTTGAACCGGTAGTCGTGCAGGCGCGCCGCGTAGACGTGGGCGCCGACGATCTCGGCGCCATCGGCCTTCGCGAGCCGGATAGCCAGCTCGGATGCGGCTATCGAGTGGTCGGAGTTGTCGAGCGGCAAATAGAGCTTTCGGTACACCTTCCTACCCGCTGATCCCCGACCGCCGCGGCTGCTCCGGATGCTACCAACAAGCGCCTCTCTCAGGCGGGTAGCCGGCGGCGCAGGGCGCGGGCCCAGGCCCGCCGTGCGGCCAGGCGCTGGGCGGCCTCCCCGAGGGCCTCCCCGACCCGCTCCGGGGCAGGGGACCCGAACTGATCGCGGCGGCTCAGCGACGCTACCGGGTGCAGGAGCCGCTCGGCCTCCGCCTCCGAGGAGAAACCCAAGCGGTGCCAGGCCTGGCGAACGACCCGGTCCAGTCCCAGCTGGCCGGACTCAGCCTCCCGCACCAGCCTTCCAACCATCCCATGGGCGAGGCGGAAGGGGACCCCGCCCCGGACCAGCCACTCAGCGAGGTCGGTGGCGAGCAGCTCCGGATCGGCCGCCGCCTCGGCCATCCGGCGGTGGTCGAACTGAACCGCGCCGAGCAGTCCGGCCAGTACCTCCAGGCTCTGGGCCACCGACTCGACCGCCCCGAAGAGGTGGGTGCGGTCCTCCTGCAGGTCGCGGTCATAGCTGAGCGGGAGGCCCTTGAGCACGGTCAGGATCCCCATCAGGGCGGCGACCGGTCGGCCGCTGCGGCCGCGAACCAGCTCGAGCACGTCCGGGTTCTTCTTCTGGGGCATCAGGCTGGAGCCGGTAGCCCAGCGGTCGGGCAGGGATATGAAGGAGAACTCCCGGCTGTTCCAGAGCACCAGGTCCTCGCCCAGGCGGGAGAGGTGAACCGCGGTGACAGCGCAGGCGAAGATCAGCTCGACCGCGAAGTCTCGATCCGAGACCGCATCCAGGCTGTTGCGGCTGAGGTTGCTGAAGCCCAGCTCACGCGCGGGTCGGCGCCGGTCCAGGCCCAGCGTGTTGCCGGCCAGCGCCCCCGCCCCGAGTGGAGAGGAGTCGGTTCTTCGATCGAGATCCTGGAGCCGTCCCTGGTCCCGGTCGAACATTTCGAAGTAGGCGAGTAGGTAGTGGGCCAGTGATACCGGCTGCGCCCGCTGCAGATGGGTGTATCCGGGCAGCAGCGTGTCCTGCTGCTGGCGGGCCCGGCGGAGCAGGACCCGTTGCAGGGTGGCCAGCTGCTCGACCAGCCCGCAGGTCGCTGCCCGGCACCAGAGGCGGAGGTCGAGGGCCACCTGGTCGTTCCGGCTACGCCCCGTGTGCAGCCGCTGACCCGGCTCCCCGACCAGTTCGGTGAGGCGGCGTTCGACGGCCATGTGAATGTCCTCATCCGAGGGCGCCAAGGTGAACTCGCCCCGGCCGAGCTCGCGGCCGACCCTGAGCAGCCCCCGCTCAAGCGCCCGCAGCGACTTGGCATCCAGGAGTCCGGCCCGGCGCAGGGCCCGGGCATGAGCCAGGGAGCCGGCGATGTCCTGGGTGGCCAGCTGGAGGTCGCCGGGCAGCGAGGTGGTGAACCGCTGCAGCCTCTGGTCGGTGCCACCGGGAAGCCGCCCCTCCCAGGCTCGCGGGGATTCCCCAAGGGCCGGGGAGCCAACCCCTTCAGCCCGCTTCGCCACCGGCCTCCGCTCCCCGGGGCTCCCCGCCCCGCGCGATGCCGCGGGGCATCGCGGGCAGGATCGGCCGAGACTCGTCCCAGAGGTTCCCCTGAACCGCCGCTTGGGTGCGCAGGGGGAGCCCGAAAATGGTCAGGAATCCCTCCGCCGCCTGGTGTCGGAAGCTGTCCCCGGCCAGCTCATAAGTCGCCAGGTCGCGGCGATAGAGGGAGCTCGGACTGGTTCGCCCCAGCAGGGTGACCGCCCCCTGGCGAAGTCGAAGCCGGACGTCTCCGGTGACGAATCCCTGAGTCGCGGCGACGAAGGCGCCCAGGCTCTGCCGGAGCGCCGAGAACCAGAGTCCGTCATAGGTGAGCTGAGCCCATTCGTCGGCGACCAAGCGCTTGAAGCGGAGGACGTCCCGGGAGAGGGTGAGGGATTCCAGGGCCCGGTGGGCGGTGCCGAGCACCACCGCCGCCGGCGCCTCGTAGACCTCGCGGGATTTGATCCCAACCAGTCGGTCCTCGACGTGGTCGATCCGGCCCACCCCCTGGGCTCCCGCCAGTTCGTTCAGCCGGGCGACCAGTTCGGCCGGGCCTAGCGCTTCGCCATCCAGCCTTTGGGGAACCCCCGCCTGAAAGCCCACAGTCAGCTCGACGCCCAGATCCGGGGCCAGCCTCGGTTCCTGGGTCCAGGCGAAGACATCGCGGGGTGGTTCGCGTCCAGGGTCCTCCAAGGCCCCCGTCTCAACGCTTCGACCCCAGAGGTTGGCGTCGATGCTGTAGGGACTCTCCCGAGTGGCGGTGATCTCCAGACCGTGCTCGGCGGCGTAGGCGATCTCATCGCTCCTCCCCATCCGCCACTCGCGCAGGGGCGCGACCACCTCCAGCCCCGGGGCGAGCGCGCCCACCGCCACGTCGAAGCGAACCTGGTCGTTGCCCTTGGCGGTGCAGCCGTGGGCGACCGCCGCCGCGCCCACCTCCCCGGCCACTTCCACCAGGAGCCGGGCGATCAGGGGCCGGGCCAGGGCGGTGGCCAGGGGATAGATCCCCTGGTAGAGGGCTCCTGCCTGAAGGGTTGGCCAGACGAAACCTTGAAGGAAGATCTCCTTGGCGTCGACCACGTGAGCCGCGGCCGCGCCCGCCTGGAGCGCCCGCCGCTGGAGCGCCTCGACATCCACCGTCTCCCCCAGGTCGGCCGAGAGGGTGGTCACCTCAAAGCCTCTGGTGTTGGTCAGCCAGTGCACGGCGACGGTGGTGTCCAGGCCTCCCGAGTACGCCAGAACGCAGCGCGGCCGGCCGCTTTCGGTCACCGGCTCAACCCCATTGGGCGCCCCGCTGCTGGGTTTCCCGCAGCCGCCGGGCCACCGCCCGCGCCCCTGCCCCGGAGCGGGCCAGGAGGAAAACCGTGTCGTCGCCGGCCAGGCTGCCCGCCGCCTGCTCCAAGCTGAGAGCATCGACGGCAGCGGCAACCACCTGGGCTCCCCCGGAGAGGGTCCGCAGCACCACGATCGAGCCCACCACCTCCAGATTCGTCAGCTGCGAGGTTAGCGCCGATACCAGGCGGGCCTCGACGTCCGGGAGCTCCGCAGGCGGTAGGTAGCGGGGTCCCCCGACGGACGAGACTCGGGCCACCCGAAGCTGGCGCAGGTCGCGGCTGATGGTCGCCTGGGTGGCGTTGATCCTCCGGCGCTGGAGCTCCTCCGCCAGCTGGGCCTGGGTCTGGACGGAGTGACTGCGGAGGACCTCCAGGATGGCTGACTGGCGCGACGCCCGGGCCATTGTGGCGCTCACCGGGCACCTCCCTGGGCCACTGTCAGCGCTCGTTCGAGCCCGGCCACGGCCAGCTCGACCTCCGCCTCCCCGGCGATCAGAGGCGGGGCCAGCCGGATCGTCGAGCTGCCGATGGCATTGACCAGAATCCCCTCGGCGAGCGCCGCCTCCGCTGTCTCCTGGGCTATCGGGTGACTGAGTCCGATCCCCAGCAGCAGGCCCCGGCCGCGGACCTCCTCCACCGGCAGCCCCCGCTCCCGAAGGGCGAGCAGCCGTCGGCCCAGCTCGGCCCCGGTCGTCGCCGCCCGGGCGGGAAGGCCGTCGCGCTGGAGCACCCGGAGGACGGCCAGGGCGGCGGCGCAGGCGACCGGGTTGCCACCGAAGGTGCTTCCATGGTCGCCCGGGGTGAGCACGTCGGCGCGCTCGCCGACCAGGACTGCCCCCAGGGGCAGACCGCCGGCGATCCCCTTGGCCACGGTCATGACGTCGGGCACGATGCCCGCCTGCTGGTGCGCCCACATGGTCCCGGACCGGCCCATCCCGCTCTGGATCTCGTCGAGGATTAGGAGTGCGTGATACTGGTCGCAGAGAGCCCGCAGCTGCTGCAGGTATTGATCGGCCAGGACAAAGACACCACTCTCGCCCTGGATCGGCTCGACCAGCACCGCAATCGGCGGCCGCTCCCGGTCGGCGAGGGCTGCCTCCACCGCCCCGAGGTCACCCTTTCTAAGCTGCCGGAAACCGTCCGGAAGAGGACGGAAGGGGTCGCTGTAATGGGCGTTGCCCGTGGCGGCCAGGGTGGCCAGCGTGCGGCCGTGGAAGGCGCCCTGGAGGGTGAGGATGTGATATGCGCCCGAACGGTTGAGCTGGCCCCACTTGCGCGCCACCTTGATGGCCGCCTCGTTGGCCTCGGCCCCGCTGTTGCCGAAGAAGACCCGGCCCGGAAACGCCGATTCGACGAGCTGGGAGGCCAGCTGGATCTGGGGTTCGGTGTAGTAGAGGTTGCTGGTGTGGATCAGCCGCTGCAGTTGCTCGGTGGCCGCCGCCACCACCTCCGGGTGGCAGTGGCCAAGCACGTTGACGGCGATCCCTCCGAGCAGGTCCAGCAGCCGACGACCGTCCTCGGTCTCGACGTAGCAACCCTGGCCGCGAACCAGCGTGACCGGGACCCTGCGGTAGTTGCCCAGCAGGACCCGCTCGGCCCGGGCTGGGGTGGGCAGGGCGGTCGCCTCAGCCATCCGCCGGGACCGGATCGATCATGGTGCCCACCCCGGCCTCAGTCAGCAGTTCCAGCAGGATCGAGTGGGGCTGGCGTCCGTCGACGATGTGCACCGTCACTCCCGCCCGGGCCGCCGCGCACGCCGCTTTGAGCTTGGGGATCATCCCATCGGAGGCCGACCCGTCGAGGGCGAGAGCCATCGCCTGATCCACATTGAGCCGGCTCTGGAACTCCCCCTGCCCATCCCTCACCCCTGGCACGTCGGTGAGCAGGAGCAGCTTGCTGGCGTGGAGCTCCGCGGCGAGCGACGCCGCCACCGTGTCCGCGTTGACGTTGTAGGCCAGGCCGTCGTAGCCGAGGCCGATCGAGGCCACGACGGGGATCATGCCCCGCTCGGCGATGGTCAGCACCGGCTCGGCGTTCACCTCCTGGATCTCTCCGACACGGCCCAGGTCGGCGCCGCCGGGACCGAGCAGGCGGCGCACCAGGATGCTCGGGCCATCCTCTCCCGAGAGCCCCATCGCCCGTCCCCCCAACCGGTGTATCGAGCCCACCAGGTCCGGATTGATCTTGCCGGTCAAGACCATCTTGGCCACCTCCATGGTCTTGTCGTCAGTGACCCGCAGCCCGTCCACGAACTGAGTCGTGAGCCCCAGGGCGCCCGCCATCGCGGTAATCTCCTTGCCGCCGCCGTGGACCAGGACCGGGCGCAGTCCCACGAAGCGGAGCAGGACCAAGTCCTGGAGCACAGTGTCGCGGGCCTGGCCCTCGTCCATGGCCGCGCCGCCCAGCTTGACCACGACCAGCTGGCCCTGAAAGCGGCGGATGTAGGGGAGTGCCTCGACCAGGACCTCGGCGCGCTTGAGGGCGCTGGCCGGGGTGAGCTCGGTGGTGGCGTCCGCGATGGGGTCAGGTTGAGTAGTCGGCATTGATCCTCACGTAATCCTTGGAGAGATCACAGCCCAGGGCTGAGGCCTGAGCCTCGCCCACCCCGAGGTCGATCTCGATCGCAATCCGGGGCTGCCGGAGGGCCCTCGCCACTTGGTCAGGGGGCACTGGGGTGGGCCGCCCCATGGCGAACACCTCGTGGCCGGCAACGTTCAGGCGGCAGCGGTCGAGCGCCAGCTCCGCGCCGCTGCGACCCACCGCCATCATGATCCGGCCCCAGTTGGGGTCGCCCCCGTGGATGGCGGTCTTCACCAGGGGAGAACTGGAGACGGTACGGGCCGCGAGCGACGCCTGATGCTCGTCCAGGGCCCCCAGGATGCGGACCGAAAAGGTCCGGGTGACTCCCTCTCCATCGGCCACGATCTGTTCAGCCAAGTCCTGGAGCACCGACCGCAAGGCGGTGGCGAAGAGGTCGGCCCCGGAAGTGCCCGGCCGCAGCTCCGGCCCCTCGGCAGCCCCGTTGGCCAGCACCAGGCAAGTGTCGTTGGTGCTGGTGTCGCCGTCGATGCTGATCGTGTTGAAGCTGGCCCCCACCGCCGTCTGGAGCAGCTCGGCGAGGAACGGCGGGGCGACCCGGGCGTCGGAGGTGACGAAGGCGAGCAGGGTGGCCATGTCGGGGTGGATCATCCCCGCCCCCTTGGCCATCCCTCCCACCGTGTGGGTGACGTGCCCGGCGACGAATTGGGCGAGCGCCTCCTTGGGTCGGGTGTCTGTCGTCATGATCGCTTCCGCGGCCAGGTGGCCTCCGCCGGCGTCGAGCCGTCCTCCCGCCTCGATGATCGCGGCCCGAATGCGCTCGATCGGCAGCGGCCGCCCGATCACCCCGGTCGACGCCACCAGGACCTCGCCCGGCTCGCAGTCGGCGACATCTGCCGTGGTCTGGACCATCCGGAGGGCGTCGCCGAGCCCCTGGGAGCCGGTGCAGGCATTGGCGTTGCCGCTGTTGACGACCACCGCCCGGGCCGCTCCCCGCTTGAGGTGGAGCTGGCTGATCACGACCGGTGCCGCCTTGACCCGATTCTGCGTGAAGACTCCGGCCGCCGCGGCCGGAAGGTCGCTGGTGAGGATCGCCACGTCAGGCCGGAGGCCTCCGTCGCCACGCACGTCGGCACAGGCGGTGGCGGCCCGGAAGCCCTGTGCGGCGGTCACGCCACCGGCGCTGCGCTCGACCTCCTGAGCCGCCGTCACGGCCACTGCGTCGCTCCCAGCAACCCCGCCTGGGGATCCAGTCCGAAGCGCAGGTTCATCACCTGAATCGCCTGCGCGGAGGCGCCTCGACCCAGGTTGTCCAGCACCGCGGAGGCGACTATGTGGCCGCCCTGCTGGGCTAGGGAGATCCAGCAGATGTTGGTGTAGGACGCCCGCTTGCTGGGCACGGGCTGGTCAGCGAGCCGCACAAACGGCTCATCCTGGTACCGCTCCCGGTAGACCGAGCGGAGCTGATCCAGGGTCACCCCCGCCCGGGGGCGGAGGTAGCAGGTCACCTGAATCCCCCGGGTCATCGGCACCAGGTGGGGCACGAAGGTGACCGCGAAGGGGGCCCCGCTGAGCTCGGCCAGCACCTGCTCCATCTCCGGCTGGTGGCGGTGGCCGGCCACGGCGTACGCCTTCACCGACTCGTTGAGCTCGCTGAAGAGGTACTCGGCCGAGGCGTTCCGGCCGGCTCCGCTGATCCCGGTCTTGCCGTCGACCACCACCTCGGGCTCGATCAGGTTCTGCTGAGCCGCCGGGCCACAGGCTAGGATCGCCGCAGTGGAAAAACATCCCGGGAGCGCGAGGAGACGCGCTCCCGCGATCTCCTCGGGGCGCAATTCCGGCAGCGCCAGGGTCGCCTGCGGGAGCAGCTCGGGGGCGGGGTGCGCGAATCCGTACCAAGTGGCAAAGGAGCTCGCCGAGTGGAGCCGGAAATCCGCCGAGATGTCCATCACCACCGCCCCCTTCGCCAACCAGTCCGCGGCCTGGCGGGCGGCGTCTCCGGCGGCGGAGGCGCTGATCACCAACTCGCAATCCGCCCCATCGATTGAGTCCACCAGCACCTGGTCGCAGCTGGACCCCGGATAAGCCGCCGCGTGCGAGCGGCCCGCCTGGGAGCGCGACGAAACCGCGACCAACTGGGCGTCGGGATGGGCCAGGAGCAGGCTGACGCAGCCAGCTCCGGCGTATCCGGTCGCACCCGCCACCCCCACTCGCACCGCCTTCCCCAAACTGGCCATCCGACTGATGATTGCATATTTATGGGATCGATATGCATGACTCACCTCGGGAGGGCCTGAATACGGCGCGATAGACGGCCACAACATGCGGTGGTCGCAGCCCGAGTTGGCTACCACACGTTGCGATCGTCGGCCCTGCCAGTCCATAATGCGCCACACGAAGCGGTAGATCAGCTCCCGACCGTTCTGGACGTCGGAGGTGGGAAGTCCAGAGAGGACGGGGACCGAGTCACCTCACCCCAGCAAGGAGCTAAGTGGCCACGGAGCCTTCGGGCCAGACCTCTCCAGCATCCGAACCCCCGCAAGAAGAGTGGAGGATTTGGGGACAGCTCGGAGGCTGCCTCCTGTGGATGCTGTTGGCGACAGTTGTCCTATGCTTCGCGCTTTTATCCCTCACG
>Ga0307374_10006751_pt1 | contig 17895 bp, 15 predicted proteins | sample OX3MG_FD_202532 | JGI IMG/M metagenome (GOLD analysis project Ga0307374, IMG submission 202532) | Soil microbial communities from Risofladan, Vaasa, Finland - OX-3 | ecosystem: Environmental > Terrestrial > Soil > Coastal area > Acid sulfate soil | place: Finland: Risofladan, Vaasa | collected... | reverse complement strand
ATCGGCTGCGAATTTTTAAAGAACGTTGGTTGCGGGGAGAGGATTTGAACCTCTGACCTTCGGGTTATGAGCCCGACGAGCTGCCAGACTGCTCCACCCCGCGCCCGAGTGAGACCAAGATTATAGCTGCCCTGGAAAAACCGTGTCAACAATTTGCGCAAAATTATTGTGGCGCGGCACTCCGGTAGCTTCGTCGCAGCAAGACAGTCACCCACTCCCTGCGCGGCGGCTACAGCCCACGCCGATCCAGAAACGCCTGGGAGATGGTCCCGGCGTCTACGTACTCCAGCTCTCCACCCAGCGGGACGCCGCGGGCGATCCGGCTTACCTTGACGTTGCGTGCGCGGAGTATCTCGGCGATATAGTGCGCCGTGGCTTCACCCTCGTTGGTGAAGTTGGTCGCCAAAATCACCTCCTGCACCGCGCCGTCGGTGGTCCGCGCAATCAGGCGGTCGAGCCCGATATCGCGCGGACCAACCCCGTCCAGCGGCGACAGGCGTCCCATCAGCACGAAGTACATTCCCGAATAACTCAGGCTCTGCTCGACCATCGCCAGGTCGCCTGGCGTCTCGACCACGCACAGCAGGCTCCCATCGCGACGTGGCGAGCGGCACAGCGCGCAGACCTCGTCCTCGGTGAAGTTATTGCACTTGGCACAATGCCGCACCGATTGCAGCGCCCCGGCCAACGCCTGGCCGAGCTGCTCTGCACCGGCACGATCGTGCTGCAGGAGGTAGTACGCCATGCGCTGCGCCGAGCGCGGACCGACACCCGGCAGCACGCGAAGCGCTTCGATGAGTCGCTCGAGTCCCTTCGCGCTAGGAACGACTTCCTTGGCCACGGACTGACTGATCCTCGCAACGACCTGGCCCACGCACCCGGCTGCGCCTGTGCGTGCGCCGGGTGTCAGAACGGCATCTTGAAGCCGGCCGGCAAGCCGAGTCCCGCGGTAACGGCGCCCATCTTCTCGGCGACCGTCGACTCGACCTTGCGCACCGCGTCGTTGAACGCCGCCGCGACCAGATCCTCGAGCATTTCCTTGTCCTCGCCGATGAGCGAAGGATCGATCGTGACGCGCTTGACGTCGTACTTGCAGGTCATTACGACCTTCACCATGCCTGCGCCGGATTGCCCGTCGACCTCGATTGTCGCGAGCTGTTCCTGCATGCGGCGCATGTTGTCCTGCATCGCCTGGGCCTGCTTCATGAGCTGGCCGATATTTCCTCGCATCGCGTTCTCCTGCTGTCGCTGATTCGGCCCGGTCTGCGCCGGGGATCAAGATTCCTTAGGCCGTGGGTGCACGGAGGTGTCGATCACGCTTGCGTCAAAGATGTTCACGAGGTCCTGCACAAAGCGGTCTCCGTTGACTGCGCGCGCCGCCTCGGAGCGCCGAGCGTCGCGCTCCCCGGCTTCCAGCGCCGCCGGCGACACGCCGCGTACCTCCCCGGCAATCACGCGCACCTGCGCTCGGCGGCCGAGGCGCTGCTCTAGCGCGGCTTTGAGCTTCTCCTGATAGCCCTTGTCCGCCAGATAGGCCATCGCTTTGGGCAGGCCCAGCTCGAAAGTGCCATCCTCGTAGCGCAGAAGCTCGGCATTGCGCGCGAGCTCCTTCGCGGCGCCGGCCAGCGTCAGCTCGCGCGCCAGCTTGGCCCAGTCGCCATCGAATGGCGTCGCAGACGCGCTTCGCGCGCTAACTGCGGACGCACTGCTTGCCGCGGCTCGGGATACGGTCGACACGGGGTGCCGCGCCGCATCACCAACAGGGTCGAGGCCGGAATCGGTCTGCAAGCCTTCGGGCCGAAACACCAGCATGCGTAGCAAGGTCATGACGAAACCGGCGTGTTCGTCGGGTGCCAGGGACAAATCCTCGCGTCCCTGCAACGCGATCTGGTAATACAGCTGTACCGCCTCCGGATCCACGGCGCGGGCCAGCGCGACCAGGCGCTCGCGCTCCGGCGCGTCTGCATCGAGTGCATCGGGCACCGCTTGCGCCAGAGCCACGCGCAGCAACAGGCTCGCCAAGTCCTGCAGCGCCGTGTCGAACGACAGGCTGCGCGCCTGCATCTCGTCGGCAATTCCAAGCACCGCCTCGCCGCTCGCTTGCGTCACCGCCTCGACGAGGCGCAGCAAATACGTCTCGTCGATTGCCCCCAGCATGTCCCTCACGTCGCCCGTGCTCACACGCCCCGCCCCGTGCGCGATCGCCTGATCGAGCAACGACAGCGCATCGCGCATGCTACCCGCCGCCGCGCGCCCGATCAGCGGCAGCGCATCGGTTTCGAATGGGATCTTCTCAGCCTCGAGTAGCCGCGCCAGGTGCTGAGCGATGGCGCTCCTCGGCATCTGCTTCAGGTTGAATTGCAGGCATCGGCTGAGCACCGTCACCGGGATTTTCTGCGGATCAGTGGTGGCGAGAATGAACTTCAGGTGCTCCGGGGGCTCCTCGAGGGTCTTCAGCATCGCGTTGAACGCCGAGGTCGAGAGCATGTGCACTTCGTCGATCACGTACACCTTGAACCTGCCCCGGGTGGGCGCGTACTGCGCCGTGTCGAGCAGCTGGCGCATCTCGTCCACGCGGGTGTTGGTGGCGGCGTCGACTTCGAGCAGGTCGACGAAGCGGCCGCCGTCGATCTCCAGGCAGGCGCTGCACTTTCCGCAGGGCTCGGGCGTGATGCCCGTCTCGCAGTTGAGGCATTTCGCCAGGATGCGCGCCAGCGTAGTCTTGCCCACACCGCGCGTGCCGGTGAACAGGTACGCGTGATGCAGGCGCCGGTGCTCGAGGGCGTGGCGCAGGGCACGCACTACGTGCTCCTGTCCCACCAGGCTGGCGAAGTCGCGCGGCCGCCACTTGCGGGCAAGAACCTGGTAACTCATCGATGAGATTCTATCAGCGGGGCGCGAGGAGGAATTTCCGTGGAAACTCCCCCTCGCACGCCGAGTTGGTGGCGAGCCTAACCCCCGGCACCTGCAGTGACCAGCTGTGGCTGCTTCCTTCCGGACCTGACCAGATTCACCAGGCTGCAATGCGGGGAGGCCCGCCATAAGACGGTGCGGCCACGCGCCTGTGCATGCCGCTACGCCCATTATGCCCCAATTGCAGCGGGGGGGGGCCCGCCCCCGTTCGGCCGGCGCGGGCAAACCGCGGTGAAGGCAGGATTTGTGGCGGTGGACGCAGTCTGCCGCGAGCCCGTCTCCGTCTGGAATTCCCTGGAGCAGGGAAATTAACAGGGAAACTCACGTGTTTTCGGGCCATTCACCACGCCCTGCTCCCAGGAAAGCCACGTCCAGAGCCGATCTCTGGCGACTCAGGCTTTATTTGGCTCGAAATCGAACAGGGAATTAAATTGACCGTATCAGGGAAATTGCCGGAACGGAACAGGGATTTAGTGAGTGCCAGATCGTATTGCTGTAGAAATCCTCATCCTGTTAAGTTCCGCGTCGTATTGAGCCATTTGGCGGCGCAATTTCTATCGAGTTTCGACTCGCGGTAACAGGCGCACTGCTCAAGCGAGCGCCCTGCTACCGGCCTCGATCTTTCTGCTCGATGCGCGCCCTCAATACATTGCTTGCGTGAACGCTCACCACTCGGCGGGCGCTGACGGGAATTTCTTCGCCGGTCTTGGGATTACGCCCAGGACGCTGCGGCTTGTTGCGTCGCTGAAAGTTGCCGAAGCCGGAGAGCTTGACGGCATCCCCCCGCGCGAGGGCTGCCTTAAGCTCCTCGAAAAATGCCTCTACCATGTCCTTCGCCTCACGATGGTTCAGACCGATCTTGTCGACCAGCATGTGAGCGAGCATGGCCTTTGTGAGCGTCATCGGGCGAACCTCTTAGGCGGCCTTACGCTGCTCCGAGAGCCACACCAAGTGCGCCTCCAGGTTCCAAACGCATTTGAGGATCCCTATATCAGGGGAAGGAGGATCGATCGCTCCTCCCTCGTCGCGGTCGCGGTCACGGCCCAGCGTGTGGAGCATCTTCGTTGCGTAGCGATCGATCAGGTTGACGTGATACGTGCCGGTTTGATCGAGACCCGACGCGCGCAGCGAGTCACACGCCTGTAAGGCGAATTCAAACGCCTCGCGGGGCTCTCCTTGCTCCGATAGGCACTTCGTAAGGATATCGTTCAGTTGGAGGACAACAGCACTGGGGTCACGGTGTTTGGCGGAGGTCATTGGTCGCGTTCTCGCGTGAATAGCTGCATCGAGTAGACCTCGCGCCGTTGTTGTGGCGCCGCGACAATGTGCACACTCCGGACAGTCGTTAACAATGCAATCGCTGCGTCTGGCTCCGCTTTACCAAACCGAGATCGCCAGAAGAACTGAGCGCGCCACTTTCGGGTCGTTCACATCGCGTGCACAGCGAGCGCGACGAGACCGGCAAGCAAGGAGTAAACGCCAAACGGCCGAAGCGCCGCAGACTCGCGCCCCTTGAAGTACCGCATCAGGAACCAGGCACTTAGGAAGGCGAACAAGCCGGCAAGCGCGCCCGCGAGCAGGATCGGGGTCAAAGGCGTGCTGGCGCCATGTCCAGCCGCATAATGCACAAGCTTGGGCACCTCGAGTACGCCGGCGGCACCGATAATAGGCGTTGCCAGAAGGAACGAAAATTTCGCCGCCGCGTCGTAGTCCAGGCCCGAGGCGAGGCCGGCAACGAGCGTGACACCCGAGCGCGACATCCCGGGTATTAATGCGAGGGCCTGGGCGGCCCCGATCGACAGCGCGTGCCCGAAGCCCATCGATTCCAGATTGTGCTTGGCTTGGCGGGTGCGCAGACGATCTCCCCAGATGAGCATCACGCCGTTTAACGCCAGAAATACAGCGGCCACCACGAACCCGCCGAACAACCGCCTCACGGCGTGCTCGAGCAGGAGACCCAGCAGACCCGCCGGCACCGTGCCAACGACTAAAAGCGCGAGGAGACGCGTGGAAGGGTTCTTCAGGCTACCGCCTGTGCGAATCGCGGCGCCAAGGAGTTGTGCCCAGTCCCGCCAGAAATACAGCAGCAGAGCGGTCGCCGTACCGAGGTGCAGAACGACGATGAACGGGAGAAACCAGGGGGCGTCGCGGTCGAGGGACCAATGCAGAAGCGCGGGGACGAGCACGCTGTGCCCGAGGCTGCTGACGGGGAATAGCTCTGTAACGCCCTGCATCACGGCGAGGAGGTACAACTGCCATGTGGTCATCGTGCTGTCCGGAAGCGCTCTGCGTGTGGTTGCGTGCGCTGGTCACTTGGTGGTCTTGGTGGTTCGCCTGGGCACCATCGGGCGGCGTTTGCTCGCGGCCACGCTGTCTGTTGCGGCTTTGTGGCGCCAATGTCCCGCTCGGTGACGTCGCGCGATCGTGCGAGCTTTTGATTCCTCACTAGCGTACAGATACCTGGTACCAGGCAAGCCACTTTCCTATTGCGTCCGAAAACCCGCCGATCGCTGCACGGATGGTGGGTAGTTTGGCGGGTATAAGGACGGAGGATTATATAATTCCGCCTTATTGTCAGTAAGATGCGTCAATATCCTTGGCGGAGAGAGTGGGATTCGAACCCACGATGCGCTCATCACGCATACACACTTTCCAGGCGTGCGCCTTCGACCGCTCGGCCATCTCTCCACGCGACGTACGCAGCCGCGATTTTAGCAGACGCCTCGCGCAGCGATGCGCCGGCAGCGCGGGTTCAGATGGTCTCCTTGAGCTGCTCGAGTATGCCCGGGTTCTCCAGCGTCGAGACATCCTGATTGATCTCCTCGCCTCTGGCGATCGAGCGCAACAGCCGCCGCATGATCTTGCCGGATCGCGTCTTGGGCAGGTTGTCGCCGAAGCGGATGTCCTTCGGGCGCGCGATCGCCCCGATCTCCTTGGTGACCCACTCGCGCAGTTCCTGGGCCACCTTCTTGGCCTCCTCGCCGCTGGGTCGAGGGCCCTTGGTGACCACGAACGCCACGATCGCCTCGCCCGTCAGGTCGTCCGGGCGACCGACCACTGCGGCTTCGGCGACCAGCCTGCTGTTGGCCACCAGCGCCGATTCGATCTCCATCGTCCCGAGCCGGTGGCCCGAGACGTTGAGCACGTCGTCGATGCGGCCGACGATCCGGAAGTAGCCCTCCTCGTCGATGCTCGCGCCGTCGCCGGCGAGGTAGAAGTTGCCCTTGAAGTCTTCCGGGTAGTAGGTTTTCTTGAAGCGCTCGGGGTCGCCCCAGATGGTGCGCACCATCGAAGGCCAGGGGCGCTTGATCACCAGGATGCCGCCCTTGCCCTTGCCCACCGGATGCCCGGTCTCGTCGACGACGTCGGCGAAGATGCCAGGCAGCGGCAGGGTCGCCGAGCCCGGCTTGGTCGGCGTGGCGCCGGGCAGCGGCGAAATCATGTGCCCGCCGGTCTCGGTCTGCCACCACGTATCGACGATCGGGCAACGTCCCGCGCCGACGGTCTCGTGATACCACATCCACGCCTCAGGATTGATCGGCTCGCCGACCGTGCCGAGGATGCGCAGGCTGGAGAGGTCGTACTTCTTCGGCTCGCTGCCGCCCGCCTTGATGAGCGAGCGGATGGCGGTCGGCGCCGTATAGAACACCGAAACCTTGTGGTCCCGGCACATCTTCCAGAAGCGGCCCGCATCGGGATACGTCGGCACGCCTTCGAACACCACTGCGGTACCGCCCACCGCAAGCGGGCCGTAGCACACGTACGAATGGCCGGTCACCCAACCCACGTCGGCGGTGCACCAGAACACGTCGGTCGGCTTGTGGTCGAACACCCACTCCATGGTGAGGAGGCACCACAGCAGGTAGCCGCCCGTGGAATGCTGGATACCCTTGGGTTTGCCGGTCGAGCCAGAGGTATAGAGGATGAACAGCGGATGCTCCGCGTTCACCCACTCGGGATCGCAACTGTCGGCCTGTCCCTTCACGGCATCGGTCCACCACAGATCGCGGCCGGCTGTCATGTTGACCGGGCTTGCCGAGCGCTTGTAGACGATCACTTTTCTGATGCCCTCGCAGCCGCCCATCGCGAGCGCCTCGTCGACCACCTGCTTGAGCGGGATCTCCTTGCCGCCGCGGAACTGGCCGTCGGCGGTGATCACCGCCACCGCCCCGGCGTCGACGATGCGCTCCTGCACGCTCTTCGCGGAAAAGCCGCCAAACACCACCGAATGGGTGGCGCCGATGCGCGCGCAAGCCTGCATCGCGACCACTGCCTGGATCGACATCGGCATGTAGATCAGCACGCGGTCCGCGGGCTTGACGCCCAGTGCCTTCAGGCCGTTGGCGAGCTTGCAGGTCTCGTGATAGAGCTGCCGGTAGGTGATCTTTGTCACCTTGCCGTCGTCCGCCTCGAAGATGATCGCGACCTTGTCGGGCTGGGTCTTGAGGTGCCGGTCCAGGCAGTTGTACGAGGCGTTCAGCTCCCCGTCGTAAAACCACCTGAAGAATGGCGCCTTGGATTCGTCGAGTACCTGGCTGAAGGGCTTGTGCCAAAGCAGCTTCTCCCTGGCGAGGCGACCCCAGAAGCCGGTGAAATCGCGCTCGGCTTCGGCGCACAGCTTGCGGTACGCCTCCATGCCGGAAATGTTGGCGTGCTTGACGAACTCCGGCGAGGGCGGAAATACCCGCGTCTCCTGCAGCACGGACTCAATGTTGGCCATCACTCTCCTCCTTTCGTGACGTTTGTTCGATTGCAAGGATTGCTGCGGCACGCCGCGCCGCACTCGCCGTGAGGCAACGCCAGTGCGGGAAGATAAAAGCACCAAATCAAAACGTTGTAAAGCCGCTGTGCGAACGTTGCGCGAGCCGACCCGCGTTTCGACGCCCGCCCGGGCGCCTGTGCTAGATTGACTCGTCGCCCCGTCAACGTCCCCTCCCATGGCTACGATCAAGCAGGAAGATCTCGTCCAGAGCATCGCCGATGCGCTGCAGTTCATCTCGTACTATCACCCCGCAGACTACATCCGCGCGCTGGGGCGCGCCTACGAACGCGAGCAATCGGTCGCAGCGAAGGACGCGATCGCGCAGATCCTGACCAACTCGCGGCTGTGCTCCGAGGGTCACCGACCGATCTGCCAGGATACCGGCATCGTCAACGTGTTCCTCAAGGTCGGCATGGACGTACGCTGGGAGGCCGAGCTGTCGTTGGCTGACATGATCAACGAGGGGGTGCGCCGCGCCTATCTCGATCCCGACAACAAGCTGCGCGCCTCGGTCCTCGCCGACCCGGCGTTCACGCGCAAGAACACGCGCGACAACACGCCCGCCGTCATCCACGTCGAGATCGTCCCCGGCGGCAGCATCGCGGTCGACATCGCGGCCAAAGGCGGTGGCTCCGAGGCGAAGTCCAAGTTCGCCATGCTCAATCCCTCGGACTCGATCGTCGACTGGGTGCTGAAGACCGTGCCCACCATGGGCGCGGGCTGGTGCCCGCCGGGCATGCTCGGCATCGGTATCGGAGGCACCGCCGAGAAGGCGATGCTCATGGCGAAGGAGGCGCTGATGGCGCCGATCGACATGGCGGAGCTCAAGGCGCGCGGTCCGGCGGACAAGCTCGACGAGCTGCGCATCGAGCTGTACGACAAGGTGAACGCCCTCGGCATCGGCGCGCAAGGCCTGGGAGGCATGTCCACGGTGCTCGACGTCAAGATCCTCACCTATCCCACCCACGCCGCCAACCAGCCGATCGCGATGATCCCGAACTGCGCGGCCACGCGCCATGCGCATTTCGTGCTCGACGGCTCCGGTCCCGCGCACCTTGATCCGCCGCAGCTCTCCGACTGGCCGGCGGTGACCTGGCGGCCCGACGCCAACGCGCGGCGCGTCGATCTGGACCGGCTCACGCCGGCTCAAGTAGCGGCCTGGAAGCCCGGCGAGCGGCTGCTGCTCTCGGGCAAGCTGCTCACCGGGCGCGACGCCGCGCACAAGCGCATCCAGGACCTGCTCGACCGGGGCGAGCTGCTGCCGGTCGATTTCACCAATCGCGTCATCTATTACGTCGGGCCGGTCGATCCGGTGCGCGGCGAGGCGGTCGGGCCGGCGGGCCCCACCACTTCCACCCGCATGGACAAGTTCACCGAGACGATGCTGGGGAAGACCGGCCTCATCGCAATGGTCGGCAAGGCCGAGCGTGGGGCGGCCGCGATCGAAGCGATTCGCAAGCATAAGGCCGCGTACCTGATGGCGGTCGGCGGCGCGGCCTACCTGGTCTCCAAGGCAATCCGCAAGTCGCGCGTGCTGGCGTTCGAAGACCTGGGCATGGAGGCGATCTACGAGTTCGAGGTGCAGGACATGCCGGTCACGGTTGCGGTCGACGCGAGCGGCGCGTCGGTGCATCAGAGCGGGCCGCAGGAGTGGGAGAAGCGCATCAGGGAGTTCAAGCTTCCGGTCACCGCGGCCTGAGCGCGAGGCGTGGCGTCCGCCTCCGCCGCCCGCTGGCCGGCCGTCTGGGCGGTATTCATCGGCGGCCTGGTCGCCGGCGCCTACATCGGCAAGGTTCCGCCCGCGCTGCCCGCGCTGCGCAGGGAGTTTGGACTCGACCTGGTCGAATCCGGTTTCATCGCCACGATGTTCAACGTCGTCGGCGGCGTGGCCGGAATGTTCGCCGGCGTGCTCGGCGACCGCTTCGGGCCGAAGCGGCTGAGTCTGGCCGGGCTGGCGGTGATGACCGGCGGCGGCCTGCTCGGGGTGGCGGCGCACGGACTCGATGCGCTGCTGGTGGCGCGCTTCATCGAAGGCGCGGGATTCATCCTGTTCACGGTGTCGGGTGCCGCGCTCATGTCGGCGGCTGCCCCAGCCCCGCGCGAGCGCGCCCAGGCGCTGTCGCTGTGGAGCGCCTATATGCCCGCCGGGGGCAGCATCGCGCTGCTCCTGGCGCCCTACGCGATCAGCGCATGGGGCTGGCGCGGCCTGTGGCTCGCGCTTGCGCTCGCCGCGACCGCGGCGTTCGTGCTGGTCGCCACTTACGCGCCCGCGCCGCGTTCCGGCGGCGTGCGCTCGCTCAGGCTCGTGCTGGAGTCGCTGGCGCAGAAGGGCAGCCTCGCGCTCGCCCTGCTGTTCGCGTTCTACGTCGCGCAATGGATCTCGGTGATGATCTGGCTGCCGACCTTTCTGGTCGACGAGCGAGGCGCCTCCGAGGGCGCCGCATCGAGGCTCACCGCGCTCATGGTGCTGGTCAACGTCCCCGGCAACCTAGTCGGCGGCTGGCTGCTCGCCCGCGGCGTGCGCCGCGGCCCGCTGGTGGTCACGGGCTGCGCCGTGATGGCGCTGTGCTCGATCGGCATGCTCGGCTCATGGCTGCCCGATGCGCTGCGCTTGCTGCTGGTGCTAGTCTTCTCGATGGGCGCGGGAGTCATCCCGGCGTCGATCTTCTCCGGCGTGCCGGTACACGCGAAATCCGCGCAGCACATCGCCACCACCAACGGCATGGTCATGCAGACCTCCCAGGCGGGCCAGTTCTTCGGTCCGCTCGTACTCGCCTGGTTGGCCGCGCATTTCGGCGGCTGGGGTGCCTCGGTCTGGGCGATGCTCGCCTTTGCGGCCTGCGGTGCGGCCTGCGGCGTGGCGCTGGGCGCGATCGAGAAGCGGCGCGCCGCGCAGAGCTAGAATCGGCGTTGCCAACCGGGAGACAACCGATGCCCGAAGTCCTGCTTTGCGAAGTCGGCCCTCGCGACGGGCTGCAGAACGCCAAGCACCTGATGCCGACCGCCGCGAAGAAGGCATGGATCAGCGCACTCGCCGCCGCCGGTCTGCGCGAGATCGAGGTCGGCTCGTTCGTCCGGCCCAAGCTGATCCCGGCCATGGCCGACAGCGCCGAGATCGTGGCGCACGCGCGCGGCATCGTCGGCCTGCGCGTGGTCGCGCTAGCGCCCAACCTGAAAGGGTGCGAGCGCGCCGTCGCGGCGGGCGCTCACAAGATCACCTTTCCGGTGTCCGCGAGCCGCGCTCACAGCCTCGCCAACGTGCGCATGACGCCTGAGCAGATGGTCGAAGAGGTCAGGCGCTGCGTCGTCCTGCGCGACGGACTTGCGGCCGCGCAGCGCCCGGCGATCGAAGGCGCGGTCTCGACCGCATTCGGTTGCACGATGCAGGGACGGGTCCCCGAGGACGACGTGGTGCGCCTCGCCGAGCTGCTGGTCAACGCCGGCGTGGACAGCGTGGCGCTCGCCGACACCGTCGGCTACGCCAATCCTGCTCAGGTCAAGCGCCTGTTCCGCTGCGTGCGCGCCGCGATTGGCGAGCGGCTCGACGGCGCACATTTCCACGACACGCGCGGCCTGGGCCTCGCCAACGCGCTCGCCGCCTACGAGGAAGACGTGCGCTCGTTCGACTCTTCCATGGGCGGGCTCGGCGGCTGCCCGTTCGCCCCCGGCGCAAGCGGCAACGTGATCACCGAAGACCTGGTATTCATGTTCGAGAGCATGGGCGTGTCGACCGGCATCGACTTCGACCAGCTGATCGCGGCGCGCGAGGCGCTGGTGCGCGGCCTGCCACAGGAACCGGTCTACGGCCACACCCCGCAGGCCGGGCTGCCCAAGGGCTTCCAGAAGGCTGCATGAAGCGTTTGCCGCTCGACGGAGTGCGCGTGGTCGAGTTCGCGCACATGGTGATGGGCCCGTCGTGCGGGCTGGTGCTGGCCGACCTCGGGGCCGAGGTGATCAAGGTCGAGCCGCTGGAGGGCGACAACACGCGCCGCTTGGAAGCGGCCGGGGCCGGCTTCTTCCCAGTGTTCAACCGCAACAAGAAGAGCCTGGCGGTCGACCTCAGGCGCATCGAAGGACGCGAGCTGGTGCTGCGGCTGCTCGACACTGCGGACGTGCTCACCGAGAATTTCCGCCCCGGCGCGCTCGACAAGCTGGGCTTCGGCTACGAGGCGCTCGCCGCGCGCAATCCACGCCTTGTGTACTGCTCGCTCAAGGGATTTCTGGACGGCCCCTACCAGCACCGCGCGGCGCTGGACGAAGTGGTGCAGATGATGGGCGGGCTGGCCTACATGACAGGGTTGCCCGAGCGCCCGCTGCGCGCGGGCTCATCGGTGGTCGACATCCTGGGGGGCACCTTCGGTGCGGTGGCGGTGCTCGCGGCGCTGCGCGAGCGCGACTCGAGCGGACGTGGCCAGCGGGTCACCAGCGCGCTGTTCGAAAGCACCGCCTACCTGGTGGCCCAGCACATGGCGCAATTCGAAATCACCGGCGAGGCGCCCCCGCCGATGTCGGTGAAGCGCCCGGCCTGGGGCGTGTACGACATCTTCGAGACGAGCGAGACCGATCGGCTGTTCGTGGGCGTGGTCACCGACACGCAGTGGGAGATCTTCTGCCGCGCATTCGAGGAGCCCGAGCTCGCCGCCGACGTGCGGCTGCGCACCAACGGCGAGCGCGTGAAGCAGCGCGCGTGGCTTATCCCGAGGCTCGGCGAGACCATGAAGCGCTACACGCGCGCGGCGCTCGCCGCGAAGCTCGAGGAGATCGGCCTGCCTTTTGCGCCGGTCGCCAAGCCCTGGGACCTGCTCGACGATCCGCACCTCAACGCCTCGGGCGGACTGCTTGCGACGCGCCTACCTGCGGGCGGCACGGTGCACGTCCCCGCATTGCCGATCGCGCTCGACGGCGAGCAACTGCCCAAGCGCAGCGATCCGCCGCACATCGGCGAAGGTGCGCGCGAGCTGCTGGCGCGCCTGGGCTACGCGGAAGCGCAGGTCGCGGCGCTCGCCGCCGCGCAGGTGATCCGACTGCCCGAGTAGGCGAGCGCGGCCGTGCTCAGCCTTTGAGCAGCGCGTCGATCCCCGCCTGCACGATCTGCTCGTCCTCGTGCGACTGCACGCCCGAGGCGCCGATGCCGCCGACGCATACGCCGTCGACCACGATCGGCACCCCCCCGGTCACCGGCAGCACGGGCATCTTGAGCATCGACAGTCGCCCGCCGGCGACGCGCTCCTCCCACATCCTACTCGGGCGCCGCGACACCGCTGCGGTGCGCGCCTTCTCGACGGCGATCGCCGCGTTGGCGGGCGACGCACCGTCCATGCGCTCCAGATGCAGCAGGTGGCCTCCGTCGTCGAGGATCGCGATGGCGACGATCCAGTCGTGGCGCCGCGCCTCGGCCTGGGCGGCGGCCATCAGCTTGCGGCAATCCTCGAGGGTCAGCATGGGACGGGTTTTCATACGGCAGCCTTCTCCTTCAGTGCGTTGCGAATCTGGTCCAGCGCGCCCGGGTCCTCGATCGTGGTCAGGTCGCCGGGATCGCGCCCTTCGGCGAGCGCCTGGATCGAGCGCCGCAGCGTCTTGCCCGAGCGCGTCTTGGGAAGCTGCGCGACGAAGTGCACCGCCCGAGGCCGGGCGATCGCGCCCAGCCGCTTGTCGACGGTTTCCATCACTTCCTTCTCCAGCTGAGCGCGTCCTTGAGACGTGCCGAGCCCGCAGGCGTCCTTCGCGACCGCGAAGGCAAGCGGCATTTGGCCCTTGAGCGCGTCGTTGACCCCGACCACCGCGCACTCGGCGATGTTCGCATGCATGCTGACCGCCTCCTCGATCTCGCGCGTGCCGAGCCGATGCCCGGCGACGTTGATCACGTCGTCGGTGCGCCCAAGGATGAAGTAGTAGCCCTCCGCGTCGCGGATGCCCCAGTCGAAGGTCGAATACACCTGCTTCCTGGGGAAGGTCGAGAAATACGTATTCACGAAGCGCTCGTCGTCGCCCCACAGCGTCGACATGCAGCCCGGAGGAAGCGGCGGCACGATCGCCACCACCGCCTTCTCGTTCGCTGCGGCCGGCTCGGCATCGGCCTCGCGCAGCAGCTGCAGGTCGTAGCCGTAGACCGGGAACGACGGGCTGCCGAACTTGTTCGGCGTGTTCTCCACGCCCGGCATCGCCGACAGGATCGGCCATCCGCTCTCGGTCTGCCAGTAGTGGTCGATGACCGGCTTCTTGAGCGCCTGCGAGATCCACGCGTGAGTCGGCTCGTCGAGCGGCTCGCCGGCCAGGAACAGATGGCGCAGCGAGCTCAGGTCGTACTTCGTCAGGTAGGCCGGGTCCTGCTTCTTCAGCACCCGGATCGCGGTCGGCGCCGAGAACATCACGTTCACGCGGTGATCCTGCACGATCTTCCACCAGATACCGGCATCCGGGCGGATCGGCACGCCCTCGTACATGATGGTGGTCATGCCGGCGAGCAGCGGCGCGTAGATGATGTACGAATGCCCCACCACCCAGCCGATGTCCGAGGTGGTGAACATGGTCTCACCCGGATAGCCGCAGTAGATGTATTTCATCGACGCGGCGAGCGCCACCGCGTGGCCGCCGACGTCGCGCTGCACGCCCTTCGGCTGGCCGGTGGTTCCCGAGGTGTACAGGATGTAGGAGGGCTCGCTCGACTCGAGCCACGCGCAGGGCACCTGCGCGCCGGCGTGCCGCGCGGCGAGGTCCTTCCAGTCCACGTCGCGCCCGGCCACGACCGGCATGTCCGGGTCGAGGCCGCGGCGGCAGATCAGCACCTTGTCGGGCGGATGCTTCGCCAGGCGCAGCGACTCGTCCACCAGCGCCTTGTAGAGCACGCTCTTGCCCATGCGGCTGCCGCCGTCGGCGGTCACCATCAGCTTGGGGCGCGCATCGTCGATGCGCGCCGCGAGGCTCGCCGCGGCGAAGCCGCCGAACACCACCGAATGGATTGCGCCGATGCGCGCGCAGGCGAGGACCGCGAAGCAGGCCTGCGGGATCATCGGCATGTACACCAGCACGCGGTCGCCCCGGCGCACGCCGAGCGCCTGCATCATGGCCGCGGTGCGCCGCACCTCGGCGTGCAGCTCACGGTAGGTGTAGCTGCGCTCCTCGTTCACTTCGGTGGAGATGTAGACCAGCGCCTTCTGCTCGCCGCGCGCGGCCAGATGCCGGTCGAGAGCGTTGTGGCACAGGTTGGTTTCGCCGCCGACGAACCACTTGGCGAACGGCGGGCGCGAGTAGTCGAGGGTCCTGGCGAAGGGCTTGTGCCAATGGATCAGCTCGGCCTGCTCGGCCCAGAAGCCGTCGCGGTCCTCGATCGATCGCCGGTGGAACTCCCTCACGCTCGACATGACCCCCTCCTGTAGCGGCGTCAGCCGGCCGCCATGTCCACCACGATCCGGCCCTTCATGCGCGCCTCGATAAAGGCCCCGAACACGCCCGGCAGCTGGTCGAAGGCGACCGTGCGCGCCGTCTCCTTGAGGTGCGCGGGGCGCATGTCGCCCGCCAGGCGGCGCCAGACCTCGGTGCGCAGCGCCATCGGGCAGTTGACCGAGTCGATGCCAAGCAGCGAGACCCCGCGCAGGATGAACGGCGCCACCGTCGTGTTGAGGCTCATGCTCGCGGCCAGCCCGATCGACGCGATCGTGCCGCCGACCTGCATGTTGCTCGCCACCCACGCCAGCACGTCGCCACCCAGATTCTCCACCGCGCCGGCCCACTGGGCGCGATCCAGAGGCTTGAGCTTGCTCAGATCCAGGTCGCTGCGCAGCAGCACTTCCTTGGCGCCCAGGCTCTTCAGGTAATCGGTCTCCTGCGGCTTGCCGGTGAGCGCCGCCACGCGATATCCGAGGCGCGCGAGCGCGTCGATCGCGATCGAGCCGACACCCCCGGTCGCGCCGGTGACGATGACCGGGCCGTTGGCGGGCTTGAGGCCGTTCTGCTCCATGCGCACGATCCCCAGCCCCGCGGTGAACCCGGCGGTGCCAAGCGCCATCGCCTCCCACAACGTCAGGCCGCCGGGCAGCTTGACCAGCCAGTCCGCCGGTACGCGCGCGTATTCGGCGTAGCCCCCGTGATGCGCCACGCCGAGGTCGTAGCCGGTGGCGAGCACCGCGTCGCCCTTGGCGAAGCGCGCGTCGCTCGAGGAAACGACGGTGCCCGAAAGGTCGATGCCGCCGATGCACGCGGCGCGACGCAGGATCCGGCCCTTGCCGGTGGCCGCGAGCGCATCCTTGTAGTTGACGTCGGAGTAGGCGACCCGCACCACGACCTCACCCGGGTCCAGCTCCTCCAGCGCACACTCGACGAAGGCCGCCTGGATCTTCTTGTCGACTTCCTGGATCTTGAATGCCTTGAATTTTCCCATCGCTCTCCCCGCTTTCCCCTAGATTAACCCGTTTTCCGATGCCCGCGAGCCCGCCGCCGGCGGCTCGCACCGCACGCGCTCGCTGCGCAGATAATCGGCCGATTGCATTTCGTACAAGCGGCTGACGGTGCGCGCGAAATCGGCGCCGTTCGTCCCCTCGACGTACAGCTCCTCGGGCCGCGCCTGCGCCGACAGGATCAGCTTGACCCGATCGTCGTACAGCACGTCCACCAGCCAGGTGAAGCGCCGCGCCGCGTCGGCGTTGTCCGGCGACATCCTCGGCACGCCGGACAGGATCATGGTGTGGAAGCGCTGCGCGAGGTCCACGTAATCGGCGTACGAGCGCGCCCCCCCGCACAGCACCGAGAAATCGAACCAGACCACCCCGCCCGCGCGCTTGCGGTAGGCGATGCGCCTGCCCTCGACGTCGAGGGCGTCACGTTCGGCCTCCACATCGGCCAGCTCGAGGAAAATGCGCTCGAGCGCGGTCTCGCTCTGCGCCCCCGGGGGCACGTGATAGACCTTCAGGCCCTCCAGCTTGCTGAGGCGGTAGTCGCGACCGCCGTCGACGTGCAGCACGTCGAGGCGCGCCTTCAGCGCCTCGATCGCAGGCAGAAAGCGCTCGCGCTGCAGCCCGTTGGCGTAGAGCTGGTCGGGGTGGTAGTTGCTGGTCATGCAGAACACCACGCCGCGCTCGGTTACCTGCTCGAAGTAGCGCCCGAGAATCATGGCGTCGGCAATGTCCGAGACGTGGAACTCGTCGAAGCAGATCAGGCGATAGCGCTTCGCGGTGCGCGCCGCCACGGCGGCAACCGGGTCCTCGGTGCCCTTCAGCGCATCCAGCTCGCGATGGATCTCGCGCATGAAGTGATGGAAGTGCACCCGCCGCTTGCGCAACAGCGGCACGCACAGGAAGAAGCTGTCCATCAGGAAGCTCTTGCCGCGCCCGACTGCGCCCCACAGGTACACGCCGCGCGGAAGCTCGGGCTTGACCAGCAGCCGCTTGAGCCGGGTGTTGCGGCGCGCCTTGTACGCGGACCACTCGTCATACAGCCGCTGCAGGCGCTCCACCGCGCGCCACTGCGCCGCATCGGAGATGAATGTGCGCCTGGCGAGATGCTCGCGATAGAGCGAGACGACATCCGGGGCGCGGATCTTCTCGAGTGCAGGCGCGCCGCGATCCATCGGGACTTCAGCGTGCCTCGCCGGCGGCGAGCCATTTCTCGAAGAACGCAATCAGCTCATCGGGCGGCGCGAGCCGCAGGTCGGCGCCGCTGTCTCGACGCTCACCGCAGACGAGCACCGCAATGCCCCGGTCCTTGAGCGCCGCGAACGCCTCCTCGTCCGTCGTGTCATCACCCATATACGCCACTGCCGCGTCGGACGAACATTCGGCCAGCACGGCGGTCACGGCGGCCCCCTTGTTGCGCCCGCGTGCGCGCAACTCCATACCGCCGTCGAAGGCCAGGAGCTCGAGCTGATCGCCGCCGAGGTCGCACCACGATTGCGCCAGTTTGTCCCGAACCGCCGCCGCCGCCGCTCCCGCCATGCCGCGCCAATGGACCGCCACGCTCGCCACTTTGCGCTCGACGCGCGCACCGCTCATCCCGAGCCGGCGCGCGCGCGCGTCGGCGATTTGCAGCCGCCGCTGCGCACCGCTTGCGGGGCGGTAGGCGTGGTGCGCGCCATCCGCCGTGCGGCGCTGCCAGCCGTCCTCTCCCCAGACTTCGGTATGCCGGATCCGCGCCAGCGGGCCGCGCAGGTCGGCGAGGCGCCTGCCGCTCACCACGACCACCCGGGTCGAGGCTCTCTCGACGATCTGCTTGATGATTGCGGCCACTCG
>Ga0307374_10006750_pt1 | contig 17895 bp, 10 predicted proteins | sample OX3MG_FD_202532 | JGI IMG/M metagenome (GOLD analysis project Ga0307374, IMG submission 202532) | Soil microbial communities from Risofladan, Vaasa, Finland - OX-3 | ecosystem: Environmental > Terrestrial > Soil > Coastal area > Acid sulfate soil | place: Finland: Risofladan, Vaasa | collected... | reverse complement strand
GGCGCCGGCGCGCCGAGCGTGGGCAACGCCCACAGGGCTGCGAGTGCGAGCAGCCATCGCAGGATCGACGTTCGCATGAGGACGCGCCCTCCAGTGTGCACTATAGACGCTTTTGACGGCGCGGGCGCGGCGCGCGGCCGGTAGAATACCGGCTTCCCGCCGCAGCGCATTCCGTGAAACCCGAGTCCTTCCCCGGCGACGCGATCGTCATTCGCGGCGCACGCCAGAACAATCTCAAGAACCTGAGCCTGTCGCTGCCGGCCAACGAGCTGCTGGTGGTCACCGGCGTGTCGGGCTCGGGAAAGTCCTCGTTGGTGTTCGACACGCTGTACGCCGAGGGCCAGCGGCGCTACGTCGAGACCTTCAGCCCGTACGCGCGCCAGTTCCTCGACCGCATGGACAAGCCGCAGGTAGACGCGATCGAGGGCATTCCGCCCGCGATCGCCATCGACCAGACCAACCCGGTGCGCACCTCCCGCTCGACGGTCGGCACGATGACCGAGCTGAACGACCACCTGAAGCTGCTGTACGCGCGTGCCGCGCGCCTGGTGTGCCGCGGCTGCGCTCGGCCTGTGACGCGCGACACGCCGGACTCGATCTTCAACGCCCTCGTCGAACGCGCCCGGCGCGCGGGCGACCCGCGCCTGCTGGTCACGTTCCCGGTCAGCGTGCCGAAGAACTTCAGCGAGGCCGAGGTCCGGCAGCTGCTCGAACACCAGGGTTACACGCGCGTCCACGCGCGCACCGGCACCGCGCTCGAGGTGGTGCAGGACCGCTTGCGCATGTCCTCCGCCGAGCGCGCGCGCGTGATCGAGGCGCTCGAGGCGGCGCTGCGCGTCGGCCAGGGGCGCCTCAGCGTGCATCCGCTCGCCGAGGACGGCGCAGCGTGGGATGCGTGGCGTTTTTCCTCGGACCTGCACTGCGCCGAGTGCGACATCCACTACGCCGAGCCGACGCCCGCGGCGTTCTCGTTCAACTCGCCGCTCGGCGCCTGCGAGACCTGCCGCGGCTTCGGCCGCGTGATCGGGGTGGACTTCGGGCTGGTGGTCCCGGACGAGTCGAAGACGCTGCGCGCGGGCGCGGTCAAGCCCTGGCAGACCGCGAGCTTCGGGGAATGCCAAGACGACCTCGCGAAGTACGCGAAAAAGCGCGGCGTCCCACTCGACACGCCGTGGCGCGAGCTGAGCGAGGGCGAACGCGCCTGGGTGCTCGAAGGCGAGCCCGAGTGGGTGAACTGGTCGAAGTCCTGGCCCGGCACCTGGTACGGCGTGCGGCGCTTCTTCAAGTGGCTCGAGACCAAGGCCTACAAGATGCACATCCGCGTGCTCTTGTCCAAGTACCGCGCCTACACTCTGTGCCCGGCCTGCGGCGGCACGCGCCTCAAGCCCGATGCGCTGCTGTGGAAGCTGGGCGCCGAGCGGCATTCGATCCACGACCTGATGCTGCTGCCGATCGAGCGCGTGCGATCGTTTTTCGACGCGCTCGAGCTGCCGGCCCCGCTCGACCAGGCGACCGACCTGCTGCTCGCCGAGATTCGCGCGCGGCTGCGCTACCTGGGCGAGGTCGGCCTGGGCTACCTCACGCTCGACCGCCAGTCGCGCACCCTGTCCGGCGGCGAAGTGCAACGGATCAACCTCACCACCGCGCTCGGCACCTCGCTGGTGAACACGCTGTTCGTGCTCGACGAGCCCTCCATCGGACTGCACCCGCGCGACATGGGGCGCGTGATCGAGGTGATGAAGCGCCTGCGCGACGCCGGCAACTCGCTGGTGGTGGTCGAGCACGACCCGCAGATCATGTTCGCCGCCGACCGCATCCTCGACATGGGACCCGGGCCGGGCGAGCGCGGCGGCGGAGTGGTGTTCTTCGGCCCTCCCGCCGAGCTGCGCGAGGCGCGCACGCTGACCGCCGAGTACCTGTCCGGGCGCCGGCGCGCCGACGCCGGAATCGCGCCCCAGGCGCCCGAAGCGGGCGCGGCGCGGCTCGAGCTGCTGGGCTGCGCCGAGCACAACCTGCAGGACATCGACGTTGCGATCCCGCTGCGGCGCCTGACGTGCGTCACCGGCGTGTCCGGCTCGGGCAAATCGACGCTGGTGCAGGACGTGCTGTACGCCGCGCTGCTCAAGGCGAAGGGCAAGCCGACCGAAGCGCCGGGGCGGCATCGCGAGCTGCGCGGCGCCGAGCACGTCAGCGACGTCGTGATGGTGGACCAGTCGCCGATCGGCAAGACCACGCGCTCCAATCCCGCCAGCTACGTCGGCGCCTGGGACGCGATCCGCGCGCTGTTCGCCCGGGCGCCGCTCGCGAAAGAGCGCAAGTACACCCCCGGCACCTTCAGCTTCAACGCCGGCAACGGGCGCTGCCCGACCTGCGGCGGCAACGGCTTCGAGCACGTCGAGATGCAGTTCCTGTCCGACGTCTACCTGCGCTGCCCGGACTGCAACGGCAAGCGCTTTCGGCCCGAGGTGCTCGAGGTCGCGCTGCGCGGTCGCAACATCTCGGACGTGCTCGACATGACCGTATCCGAGGCGCTCGCATTCTTCGCCGGCGAGCGCGAGGTCGACGCGCGCCTCGCGCCGCTCGCCGAGGTCGGCCTCGAATACCTGCGGCTCGGCCAGCCGGTGCCGACGCTCTCGGGCGGCGAGGCGCAGCGCCTCAAGCTCGCCGGCCACCTCGCCCATGCGCAGGCCGGCGGCGCGCTCGCCGGTAAGCTGTTCCTGTTCGACGAGCCCACCACCGGATTGCACTTCGACGACGTGGCCAAGCTGCTGCGCGCGTTGCACCGCCTGCTCGCCGCCGGCCACTCGCTGGTGGTGATCGAGCACAACCTCGACGTCATGCGCGCCGCGGACTGGATCGTCGATCTCGGCCCCGAAGGCGGCGAGGCCGGCGGCAAGCTGGTGTGCGAGGGAACCCCGCGCGAGGTGATGGCGCATCCCACCTCCCACACCGGCAAGGCGCTGCGGGACTACGAAGCCGCCCTTGGGTTCGGATTTGACCAGAGCTCGGCCTTTTCGTACGGGGCCCTTGCCCCGTACGAAAAGGCCGAGCAGCCAGCGACGCCCAAACAACGCGCGACTGCAGGCGTTGCTGGTGGATCCCCCGTTTCGCACGGGCCCGCGGCCCGTGACGAAGCGAGGGATCTCGGGGAAAAGCAAGACCTCGCGGTCGCGGAGCCTCCCGGCCGCTACCTCGGCAACGCCATCCGCATCCACAACGCGCGCGAGCACAACCTCAAGAACATCGACGTCGAGATCCCGCGCAACCGCTTCACCGTGCTCACCGGGGTGTCGGGCTCGGGCAAGTCGACGCTCGCCTTCGACATCCTGTTCGCCGAAGGGCAGCGCCGCTACCTGGAGTCGCTCAACGCCTACGCGCGCCAGTTCGTGCAGGCCGCCTCGCGCCCCGACGTGGACGCCATCTACGGCATCCCGCCGACGGTGGCGATCGAGCAGCGCACCAGCCGCGGCGGGCGCAAGAGCACCGTCGGCACGCTGACCGAGATCCATCACTTCCTGCGCCTGCTGTTCGTCAAGCTCGGTACGCAGCACTGCCCGGACTGCCGCGTGCCGATCGAGCCGCAGAGCGAGGAGGCGATCGCCGCGCGCCTGCTACGCGAGTGCAAGGGGCAGCGCATCGGCCTGCTCGCGCCGCTGGTGCTGAACCGCAAAGGCGTGTACACCGAGCTTGCAAGGTGGGCCAAGGCGAAGGGCTACACCAGCCTGCGCGTGGACGGCGCGTTCCTGCCGCTCGACCCGTTCCCGCGCATCGACCGCTTCAAGGAGCACACCATCGAGCTGCCGGTCGCCGACCTGCGCGTCGATGCGGCCCATGAGCGGGCGCTGCGCGAGGCCCTCGCGCGCGCGCTCGAGCTCGGCAAAGGGGTGGTGCACGTGCTCTCGGACCTCGACGCTCTGGTGAGGGCCGCCGCGAAGGCGAACGGCACGCTGGAGCTCGAGCTGCGTCAGGCGGTGTTCTCCACCAGGCGCGCCTGCCCCTCCTGCGGGCGCAGCTTCGCCGAGCTCGACCCGCGCCTGTTCTCCTACAACTCCAAGCACGGCTGGTGCGCGGCGTGCTACGGCACCGGCCTGAAGCTGACCGAGGTCGGCTGGGACGACGAGCGCGCGCGCACCGGCGCCGAGGACCACGTGCTCGACTCCTGGATCGACTGGCTCGAGGTCGAGGAGCCGTGCCCGCAGTGCGCCGGCAAGCGCCTCAATCCCGAGGCGCTCGCGGTCGTCTGGCGCGAGCGCTCGATCGCCGACTACGGTGCACAGCCGGTCGAGCAGCTGGCCGCGTTCTTCGCCGAGGTCGCGCTCGAGGGGCGCGAGCGCGAGATCGCGCGCGACCTGCTCGCCGAGCTGCGCGGCCGCCTCGGGTTCCTGAAGGATGTCGGGCTCGCCTACCTCACGCTCGATCGCTCGGCGCCCACGCTGTCCGGCGGCGAGGCGCAGAGGATCCGCCTCGCCTCGCAGCTCGGCTCCAATCTGCGCGGCGTGTGCTACATCCTCGACGAGCCGACCATCGGCCTGCACGCGCGCGACAACCGCATCCTGCTCGACGTGCTGGAAAAGCTCGAGGCCAAGGGCAACACGCTTGTGGTGGTCGAGCACGACGAGGACACCATACGGCGCGCGCACCACGTCATCGACCTCGGCCCGGGCGCGGGCAAGCTCGGCGGCCGCGTGATCGGCGAAGGTTCGGCGCAAGACCTGATGCGCCTGCCCGATTCGATCACCGGGCGCTTTCTCGCCAGGCCGCTGCGCCACCCGCTGCAGCCGCGCCGCGCGGTGGCGAAGGCGACCGCGTCGCTCGAGATCGCCGGCGCGAGCCTGCACAACCTGGACCGCATCGACGTGCGCATCCCGCTCGGGCGCCTCGTGGCGGTGACCGGCGTCTCGGGCTCGGGGAAATCCACGCTCGCGCGCGACGTGCTGCACGACAACCTGCAGCGTCTCCTTTCCGGTAAGAGAAGAACAGGGGAACCCTCCGGTTCCCCTGTATCCCCTCCCCAACCGAAAGCCGGGAAGGGCGGTGGCCTGCTCGCCGGCTGCCGGGCGATTGCGGGCTGGGAGCAGGTCGGCCGCGTGCTCGAGGTCGACCAGACGCCGATCGGCAAGACGCCGCGCTCCTGCCCCGCGACCTATGTCGGCTTCTGGGACGCTGTCCGCCGGCTGTTCGCCGACACCGCCGAGGCGCGCGTGCGCGGCTGGAGCGCGAGCCGCTTTTCGTTCAATACCGTCGGCGGGCGCTGCCAAGCCTGCGAAGGCCAGGGGGTGAAGCGCATCGAGATGTCGTTCCTGCCCGACGTCAGGGTGACCTGCGAGGCCTGCGGCGGACAGCGCTTCGGCGCCGACACGCTCGCGGTGCGCTGGCGCGGCAAGACCGTCGGCGAGGTGCTGGCGATGAGCGTCGACGAGGCGCTCGAGCTGTTCGCCGCGCACGCTTCGATCCATCACGCGCTGCGCCTGCTGCAGGACGTCGGCCTCGGCTACCTGACGCTCGGCCAGCAGAGCCCGACGCTCTCCGGCGGCGAGGCGCAGCGCATCAAGCTGGTCACCGAGCTCGCCAAGGTGCGACTCGACGCGCAGGGCAACGCCGCGGCGCGGCCCGGGCGCGCGGGCGAGAACAAGCACACGCTGTACGTGCTCGACGAGCCGACTGTGGGCCTGCACATGGCCGACGTCGAGAAGCTGATCCGCGTGCTGCACCGCCTGGTCGACGCCGGCAACAGCGTGGTGGTGATCGAGCACAACCTCGACGTGATCGCCGATGCGGACTGGATCGTCGATCTCGGGCCCGAAGGCGGCTCGGGCGGCGGCCGCGTCGTGCTGCAGGGAGCGCCGGGGGCCTGGTCGGCCGCGCAGGACGTTTCGCACACCGCGCGGGTGCTGGTCCCTTTCCTGAAGGCGCGCGCGATGCCGTGACCGTGACGTGCGAATCGTGGCAGGATGTCGGTGCACGCGAAGCTGCGGTGCTCCTTGCGCGCTGCGCAGCGCCCGCAACCCGATGACTTTCCGGAGATGCTCCCGACAATGATGGATTCGAAAACGACTGCCTGCGCCCGAGGCTCGCGGCGCAATGCATGGCGGGCCGCGCTGGCGGCATGCCTGGTGCTCGCGTTGCCCTGCGGATCGGCGCTCGCCGCGCCGGCGCCCGCGGCGCAGCTCACGCCCGATCAGCTGGTGCGCGAGGTCACGCAGGACGTGCTCGAAGCGGTCCATCATGACAAGGCGCTGCAGGCCGGCGACAAGCAGAAAGCGCTGGCACTCGCCGAGCAGAAGGTGCTGCCGCACGTCGATTTCCGGCAAATGACGCGGCTCACGGTCGGCCGCCCCTGGGCCGCCGCCACGCCGGCGCAGCGCGACCAGCTGGTCGAGGGCTTCCGCACCCTGATCGTGCGCACCTACGCCAACTCGATCGGCGCCTACCACGGCCAGACGATGAAGGTGCAGCCCCTGCACATGGCGCCGAATGCCACCGACGTGACGGTCCGCAACCTCTACCTCAGTCCCGGCAAGGCGCCGATCCCGGTCGACTATTCGATGAGCAAAGGCCCCGACGGCTGGAAGATCTACGACATCGTGGTCGACGGCGTGAGCCTGGTGCTCACCTACCGCTCGCAGTTCCAGGAGGAAATCCACCGCGCGGGCGTGGTGGGGCTGATCAAGGAGCTCGACGCCAAGAACGAACAGGCGGCCGCGCCGGGCGGCGACGCGCGCTAGCGCCGCGCAGAAGTGTTGACCAGGATCAAGTCCCGGCCGGGCGTCCCGGATAAGTTGTCGCGACAGACATCCAGGGACGACGTCCATGCAGACTCCATTACAGATCACCTTCCGCCACCTGCCGCGCTCCGATGCGCTCGAGGCGCGCATCCGCGAGCGTGCCACCGCGCTGGAGGAATTCTTTCCGCACATCGTGAGCTGCCGCGTGGTGGTGGAGGAAGAAAGCCGCCACAAGCAGCAGGGTAGGATGTTGACGGTGCGCGTCGACCTGCACCTGCCGGGACACGAACTGGCGGTCAACCGCGAGCACGACCAAGACCCCTTCGTGGCGGTGCGCGACGCGTTCGACGCCCTGCGCCGGCAGCTTGAGGACCAAGCCCGGGTGATGCGCGGCGACGTCAAGGACCACGCGCCCGAGCAGCACGGCCGGGTAGCGCGCCTGTTTCCGGGACAAGGCTACGGTTTCATCGCTACCGCAGACGGGCGCGAGTTCTACTTCAGCAGCGATAACGTCGTCACGCCGAGCTTCGACGGCCTCACGGTGGACGCCGAGGTGCAGTTCATCGAGGGCGCCGGCGCCGAGGGCCCGCAGGCCAAGCGCGTGAGCGTCGGCAAGCACCACGCGCAGTCCTGAGCGGCGCCGCCCGGCCGGCTGAGAGCGCTGCGCGGCGCGAGAATGCGGTACAATGCGCGGCAAGGTTTCTGTTTCGCGTCATCCGGTTAGCGTTGCAGTGATTTCACGGTCCATCCTGGAGCGTGGAATTCCCCACCTTAATGGATCTGCCTGAACCGGTTAGGAAGGCCCGTCCTTCCCAGGCCGATTTCAGGAGATTGTCATCGATACGTCGTTCACGACGCTCGGGCTGGCGGAGGCGCTGACGCGCGCCGTTGCCGAGCAGGGCTACACCCAACCCACCCCCATCCAGAGCCAGGCCATTCCGGTCGTGCTCGCCGGGCGCGACCTGCTCGGGGCCGCCCAGACCGGCACCGGCAAGACCGCCGGCTTCACCCTGCCGATGCTGCAGCGCCTCGCTTCCGGCACCAGCTCGAGCCATTCGCCCGCGCGCCACCCGGTGCGCGCGCTGATTCTCACGCCGACCCGCGAGCTCGCCGCGCAAGTGCACGAAAGCGTGCGCACCTACGGCAAGCACCTCGCGCTGCGCGCGAGCGTGATCTTCGGCGGCGTCGGCATCCAGCCACAGATCGACGCGCTGCGCCGCGGCGTCGATATCGTGGTCGCCACGCCTGGCCGGCTGCTCGACCACGTGCAGCAAAAAACGCTCGACCTGCGGCACGTCGAAATCCTGGTGCTCGACGAAGCCGACCGCATGCTCGACATGGGCTTCATCCCCGACATCCGCCGCATCCTGGCGCTGCTACCGGCGAAGCGCCAGAACCTACTGTTCTCGGCCACCTTCCCGGACGAGATCCGCAAGCTCGCCGCCGGCTTCATGCACGAGCCGGTGACCGTGGAGGTCGCGCGTCGCAACACGCCCGCCGAGCTGGTCGCGCAGGTGGTTCACCCGGTCGACAGCGCTCGCAAGCGCGAGCTGCTCGCGCACCTCGTCAAGTCGAACGACTGGCGCCAGGTGCTCGTGTTTACCCGAACCAAGCACGGCGCCAACCGGCTCGCGCAGCAGCTGGTGCGCGAAAGTATCAACGCCGACGCGATCCACGGCAACAAATCGCAGGGGGCGCGCACCCGCGCGCTGGCGCAATTCAAGGACGGCACCGTGCAGGTGCTGGTGGCCACCGACATCGCGGCGCGCGGGCTGGACATCGACGCGCTGCCGCACGTGGTCAACTTCGACCTGCCGCATGTCGCCGAAGACTACGTGCACCGCATCGGCCGCACCGGACGCGCCGGCGCCTCGGGCGAGGCAGTCTCTCTGGTCGGTGCCGAGGACCGGCCGCTGCTCGCCGCCATCGAACGGCTGATCAACCGCGTGATCGAGCAGCGGGTGATCGAGGGCTTCGAGCCCAGCCGACACGCAGCACGCGCGCCGGCCGAGCCGCAGGCTCGTACGCGCCACGCGGAACCGCGCCGTGGCGAAGCGCGCCGTGGCGAACCGCGTCGTGGCGAACCGCGTCGTGGCGAACCGCGCCGTGGGGAACCGGGGCGTGGGGAACCGCGCCGTGGTGAGCGTTCGCCGCAGCCTGCGCAAGGCGCGGGCCGCCCGCACCGCGAGCGCAGACCGGACTTGCGCAGCTACGGTCCGGTCGACGAGGTGCGCGCCGCGCAGTTGCGCGAGCACCGGATGCGCGTGGCCGCGGATGGCGACGCGCCGATGGACGAGCCGGGCGCCATGCCGCCGCAGCAACCGGCGCCGCGACCGGCCCCGCGCATCACGCGCCGCCCGCAGCGCGCGGCCCTGCTCGGCACTCCCCGCCGCGAAGACGCCTGACACAGGCGCGGTCGCGGTCCGCGGCGCAGGCGAACGCCGGTGCGATCCAGGAGATGGCGCCGGCGTTTCGCTTTCTGGCCTCGCCAGACCGGTGCCATCGAAGTGCAACCTCGCTCCGGTAGACTATCCGCACACGGAGCCCTGCCAAATGCGCGAACCCCAGCCCACCGCGATTCACCTCAAGGACTACACCCCGCCCGCCTTTCTGATCGACACCGTCGCGCTCGACGTCGATCTGCGCAAGGACGACGCGCTTGTCAAGGCGACCCTCGCCGTGCGCCGCAATCCGCAGACGCCTAACCGGTCGGCTCCGCTGGCCCTCGACGGCGACGAGCTCGAGCTGATGTCGGTGGCGATCGACAGCACACTGCTGCGCGACAACGCCTACTCCCTCACCCGGGAGACGCTTTTCATCCCGAACGTGCCGGATGCGTTCTCGCTCGAGACGCTGACGCGCATCGTGCCGCAGAAGAACACCAAGCTCGAAGGCCTGTATGCGACCAAGACCGGCTTCGTCACCCAATGCGAGGCGCAGGGCTTCCGCCGCATCACCTGGTTCATCGACCGGCCGGACGTGATGGCGCGCTACCTCACCACGGTGCACGCGGACCGGGTCGCATTCCCGGTACTGCTGTCCAACGGCAACCTGGTGGCCGGCGGCGACGAGCCCGGCGGCCGCCACTGGGCGCGCTTCGAGGACCCGTTCCCCAAGCCCTCGTACCTGTTCGCGCTGGTGGCGGCAAAGCTCGAGGCGCTCGAGGACGAGTTCATCACGCGCTCGGGCAAAGGCGCGAAGCTCGCCGTGTATGTCGAGCCGGGGCGGCTCGATCAGGCCGGCTGGGCGATGGATTGCCTCAAGCGCGCGATGCGCTGGGACGAGCGGCGCTTCGGCCTGGAGCTCGACCTGGAGCAGTACAAGATCGTCGCTGTGGGCGACTTCAACTCCGGAGCGATGGAGAACAAGGGCCTCAACATCTTCAACACCAAGTACGTGCTGGCGCGCGCCGACACCGCGACCGACACCGACTACCTGAGTATCGACCGCGTGGTGGCGCACGAGTACTTCCACAACTGGACCGGCGACCGGGTGACCTGCCGCGACTGGTTCCAGCTCTCACTCAAGGAAGGCCTCACCGTGTTCCGCGACCAGGAGTACGGCTCCGATACCTACTCGCGCGCCGTGCAGCGCATCCAGGAAGTGCGCATGCTGCGCGCGGCGCAGTTCCCCGAGGACGCCGGCCCGATGGCGCACCCGGTGCGCCCGCAGTCGTACATGGAGATCCGCAATTTCTACACCGTGACGGTGTACGAAAAAGGCGCCGAGGTGGTGCGCATGCAGCACACCCTGCTCGGCGAGGAGAAGTTCCACGCCGGTATGCGGCTGTACTTCGAGCGCCACGACGGCCAGGCCGTGACCTGCGACGACTTCGTCGCCGCGATGGCCGACGCCTCGGGGGTGGACCTGGCGCAGTTCAAGCGCTGGTACGACCAGGCCGGCACGCCACTGCTCGAATGTACCGGCAACTACGACGCCGCGCGCGGCACCTACACGCTGCAGGTGCGGCAGTCCTGTCCCCCCACTGCGGGCCAGCAGCTTAAGCTTCCCTTGCACATTCCGCTCGCGCTCGGACTGATCGCGCCGGACGGCACGGAGCTCGCGCTGCAGCTCCAGGGCGAAGCGCGGCCCGCGGGCACCGACCGGGTGCTGTCGGTGCGCCAGCCCCAGGAGCGCTTCGTGTTCGTGAACGTTCCCGCGCGGCCGGTGCCTTCGCTGCTGCGCCGCTTCTCGGCGCCGGTAATCCTCAAGTACGACTACGCGGACACCGACCTCGTCCACCTGATGGCGCACGACTCGGATGCGTTCAACCGCTGGGAGGCCGGGCAGCGCCTCGCCGGCGCGATCATCCTGCACAAGGCCGGCAAGCCGACGCCGGCCTTCGTCGAGGCCTGCGCGCGCGTACTCGCCGCCGGTGGCGCCGACCCGGCGTTCGCCGCCGAGGCGCTGGCGCTGCCTTCCGAGACCTTCCTCGCCGAACAGATGGAGGTGGTCGATCCCGATGCGCTGCACGTCGCGCGCAACACGCTGCGCCGCGAGCTGGCCGCGGCGCTCAGGAATCAGCTGCTCGCGCTGTACCGCGGGCTGCACAGCAGCGCGCCGTATTCTCCGGACGCCGCCTCCGCCGGCAAGCGCGCGCTGCGCAACCTGTGCCTGGGCACCCTCATGGAGCTGGAGGACGCCGAGGTCCGCGGCCTGTGCATGGCGCAGTTCGAGCGCGCCGACAACATGACCGACGCGATGACCGCGCTCGCCATGCTCGCCAACTGCGACTGCGCCGAGCGCCCGCATGCGCTCGATGCGTTCTACGCCAGATGGAAAGACGAGCCGCTGGTGGTCGACAAGTGGCTGGCGGTGCAGGCCACCTCGCGCCTGCCCGGCACGCTGGCGCGCGTGCGCGAGCTGCTCGCGCATCCCGCGTTCGACCTCAAGGTGCCGAACAAGGTCTATGCGCTGATCCGCAGCTTCGCCGCGAATCACTTGCGCTTCCATGCCGTCGACGGCGGCGGCTACGCGTTCCTCGCCGACCAGGTGCTGGCGCTCGATCGCCTCAATCCGCAGGTGGCGGCGCGCATGGCGCGCGGCTTCGACCGCTGGAAGAGGTTCGACGCCAGCCGCCAGGCGCATGCCCGGGCGCAGCTCGAGCGCGTACGCGACGCCGAGGGACTGTCCAAGGACGTGGCCGAGATCGTCGTCAAGGCGCTCGCCTGAGCCGGGCGGCGGCGTGACCGCGACCGTCATCGCGATCTTCGCGGCGGTCTACCTCGGGATGATCCTGGGCGGCCTGCCGTTCCTGCAGCTCGACCGCAGCGGCGTGGCGCTGCTCGGCGCGATCGCGGTGGTCGGCCTTGGCGCGCTGTCCCCGGAGCAGGCCGCGCGCTCGGTCGACCTGCCGACGCTGCTGCTGCTGTTCTCGTTCATGGTGGTGTCCGCGCAGATGCGCCTGGGCGGCTTCTACGGCCGCGTGACGCAGAAGATCGCGGCACTTCCGGTCGCGCCGCCCGCGCTGCTCGGCGCCGTGATCGGCGTCGTCGCGCTCCTGTCGGCGCTGTTCAGCAACGACGTCGTGTGCCTCGCCGTCGCGCCGCTGCTCGCCGATGCGTGCGCAAGGCGCAGGCTCGACCCGGTGCCGTTCCTGCTCGCGCTCGCCTGCGCCGCCAACGTGGGCTCGGCCGCGACGCTGATCGGCAACCCGCAGAACATGCTGATCGGGCAGGTGCTTCAGCTGCCCTTCGGCGGCTATTTCCTCTATGCCCTGGTGCCCGTGCTCGCGGGCGTGGCCCTCACCTGGGCGCTGATCGCCTGGCAGACGCGCGGCGCCTGGGCGGCGCGGGAGAGCGCGGCGCCGCAGTCCGCGACCGGAGCCGATGCCGTGCGCGCGTCCTTCGATCCCTGGCAGACCGCCAAAGGGCTCGCGGTGGTGGGCGCGCTGGTGGCGGTGTTCCTGCTCACCTCGTGGCCGCGCGACGTCGCGGCCCTGATCGGCGCCGGGCTGCTGCTGACCAGCCGCAAACTGCACTCGAGCAAGATGCTCGGCCTGGTCGACTGGGAGCTGCTGATCCTGTTCATCGGCCTGTTCGTGGTCAACCACGCGCTCGAGCGCACTGGCGTCGCCCGGCAGGCCCTGCACGCGCTCGCCGCCGCCGGGGTGCCGCTCGATCATCCGGCGCCGCTGTTCGCCGCGACGCTGGTGCTCTCCAACGTGCTCTCCAACGTGCCCGCGGTCATGCTGCTGCTGCACGCGGCCAAGGCGCCGTTCGCCGGCCCCATGCTCGCGCTGGTGAGCACGCTCGCCGGCAACCTGCTGATCGTCGGATCGATCGCCAACATCATCGTGGTCGACGCCGCGCGACGCCGCGGCATCGAGATCGGCTGGCGGCGCCATGCGCGCACCGGTGTTCCGGTGACGCTCGCCACGCTGGGGCTCACGGCGGCCTGGTTCGCGCTGCGGCTCTAGCTCAAAGCTCCGCCGGCAGCGCGCCGGGCTCGGCGCGCGCGATCCTGCGCCGCACGTAGCGCACGCCGAGCCCGGCGAGCACGGCCACCACCGGGATCGCGACGCCGATCGCGACCGCCGGATTGATGCGCACGCCCGCGGCCTCCAACGCCTTGGCCGCGTAGCCCACCAGGCTGACCACGTAATAGGTGATGGCGGCCACCGACAGGCCTTCGACCGTTTCCTGCAGCCGCAGCTGCAGGCTCGCGCGCCGGTCCATCGAGGCGAGCAGATCCTGGTTCTGCCGCTCGCGCGCCACCCCGACGCGCGTGGCGAGCAGCGCGCTCGCGCGCGCCACCCGCTCGGACAGCTCGAGCAGGCGCCGCTCGGCGGATTCGCAGGTCGCAATCGCCGGCGCCAGGCGCCGCGACATGAACTCCCGGATGGTCTGCGTTCCCGGCAGCCGGCGCTCGCGCAGCTCGCCGATGCGGCTGTTGACCAGATCGTGGTAGGCGCGCGTCGCGCCGAAGCGGTAGCGCGACTCCCCGATCGCGCTCTCGACGTTGGCGGCCAAGTGCGTGAGCTGCTCGAGCAGCGCTTCGTCGCCGCCTGTGCCCTGGGCGAGCGCCGCGGCCACCTGCGCCAGCTCGCGCTCCATCTCGAGCAGTCGCGGCGAGATCCGGCGCGCGATCGGCAAGGCGAGCAGCGCCATCATGCGGTAGGTCTCGATCTCGAACAGCCGCTGCAGCGTGCGCCCGGCCTGGTAGCGCGACAGCTCGCGATCGATCACCAGCAGGCGCCCGAATCCATCGGCGTGGATGCGAAAGTCGGTGAACGCAGCGCCAGCGCCCTCGCCCACCCCTGAACCGATCACGTAGTTGCCGCCGAACGCGGCGGCGATCTCGGAGGCATCCGGCATGGGACGCGCGCGCTCGACCAGCTCCGCGTGCAACGCGACGATGGTCCGGCCGGGGATGGCGCGCAGCCACTCCGCAGGCACCAGCCGCACCGCCGGGTCCGCGAACCACTGCCCCGCGGCGCCTGGACGGAAGAACGTATAGCTCGAGAACTCGGTGTGGCGCTCCCAGCGCAGGCGGTACGCCCCGAGCGCGGCCGCGAAGTGGATCGCATCGGCCGGCGGCGCGTGCACGCCGTGGCGCTCGCACAGCGCAGCCACGTGCGCGTGCTCGCTTACGCGCTCGGCCGGGTCGAGGAGCACCGCCACGTAGGAGGCGCGCTCGGGGGCGCGCAGCGGCTCGTGCGGCCGCGCGTGCACCTCGTTGGCGAGCTGGAAGCGTTCCGGGTGGTTATCGGGCAGCGGCATGCGTCAGTCCCTATTGTCCGCTGCCGACAGAATCGCATAATCCAGCGCGCTCGGACACGGCGCATTGCGCGGCTGTCGGCCGAGCTGCCCTCGCCGGCGGCAGCCAGCCTTGACAATAATTGCCTCGGCAATTATATTGCGCCGCTCTTCGCTTCCCGACCGCGATGGCCGACTTCTACGACCCCAAGAGCTACGACCCGCGCGAGAGCCTCGGCTACCTCGTCACGCTGGTGCGCCGCCGTCTGCTCGACCTGGTCGAGCCGGACTTCGCGACCCTCGGCCTCACCTCGGTGCAGGCGATCGTGCTGATGGGGCTGGGCACGGGAATCGCGAGCACCGCGGCCGACGTCTGCAAGACCATCCAGCACGACCCCGGGGCGATGACGCGGGTCATCGACCGCCTGGAACAGATGGGCCTGGTGCGGCGCGTGCGCGCGCCCGAAGACCGGCGCTCGCTCAAGCTCGAGCTGACCGACGCCGGCCGCAAGGCGCTGCCGGCGATCAAGTCCGCGGCGGTGCGCGCCTCGAACCACATGCTGCGCGGCTTTACGCACGCGGAGGCGCGCCAGCTGATCGCCTCGCTCAAACGATTGCTGGAGGACGCATGAACGCTCGAGCGCTGCTGAGCGCCCTCGTTGCCGCGCTCGCCGCGGCCGGCTGCGCGAGCACCGCCGGCCTCACCACGCACGCCAGGCTCACCGATCCGGCGCAGCTGCAGGCCAAGCACAGCATTTCCGGGGCCCGCTTCTCGCCCGAGGCGTGGCCGGGGGCCGACTGGTGGAAGTCGCTCGGCGATCCCCAGCTCGACACGCTGATCGGGGAGGCGCTCGCCGACAGCCCGAGCATCCGCCTCGCGCGCGCGCGGGTGGAGCGGGCGAACGCGCTGGCCGAAGCCGCGGGTGCGCCGCGCCGGCCGCAGGTGAACGCAGCCGCGAACCCGAGCTACCAGCGCTTCTCCCAGAATTTCATCTATCCGCCGCCCTACGGCGGCCACTGGTACTGGCAGAACCAGGCCACGCTCAACTTCTCCTACGACTTCGACTTCTGGGGCAAGAACGCCGCCGTCTACGCCGCCGCGCTCGGCCAGGTGAAGGCCGCCGAGGCCGACGCCTACGCGGCGCGCCTGGTGCTGTCCTCGGCCATCGCGCGCGCCTACGTCCAGCTCGCGCACGCCTTCGACCTACTCCAGCTCGCCCGCGACACGCTCGCGCAGCGCGACAAGGTGCTCGCGCTGGTGCAGCACCGCGTCGCCTCGGGAATCGACTCGCGTATCGAGCTCAAGCAGGCCGAGGCGGAGATCCCCGCCGCCAGGGAGCGCATCGTGCAGATCGAGGAGACGATCGCGCTCACGCGCAACCAGCTCGCCGCGCTGGCGGGCGCAGGCCCCGACCGCGGCCTGACGATCGCGCGTCCCAGGCTCGCCGCGCCCAAGGGCGCGCTGCTGCCGAGCAAGCTGCCGGCGGAGCTGATCGGCCAGCGGCCGGACGTGATCGCCAGCCGCTGGCGCGTCGAGGCCGCGGCGCGCGACATCGACGCCGCGCGCGCGCGGTTCTACCCCAACATCAACGTGGCCGCTTTCGTCGGGCTGCAATCGCTCAGCTGGTCCAACTTCATCGACAGCGGCAGCGCCATCGCCGGGGTCGGTCCGGCGCTCAGCCTGCCGATCTTCGACGGCGGCGCCCTGCGCGGCAACCTCGGCGCGCGCAACGCCGACTACGACGCCGCGGTGGAGCAGTACGACCAGACGCTGTCGGACGCGCTGCGCGAAGTGGCCGATCAGCTGGTCGCCTTCCGCTCGGTCGAGCGTCAGCGCCCGCAGGTGAAGGCCGGGCTCTCGGCGGCGCAAGAAGCCTACGACCTCGCGCTGGCGCGCTACAAGGCCGGCCTGTCGAACTTCCTCTCGGTGCTGGCGGCCGAATCGCAGGTCATCGCGCAGCGCTCGTTGGTCGCCGACCTGCGCGCGCGCGAGCTCGACGCCTCGATCAACCTCGCACACGCGCTCGGCGGCGGCTACCAGGGCACCACGCCCCCGCTCGCCGCGGGCGGCTCCTGAATACCAAGCAGAAAGGAATCCCCATGGCAGAACCCGCCACTCCCGCGGCCAACGGAAACGCAAAGCGCCGGTACGCGCTCGCGATCGTGCTGCTCGTGTTCGCCATGGGCGGCATCGGCTACGGCGTGTACTGGTGGATGGTGGGGCGCTATTACGAATACACCGACGATGCCTACGTGTCCGGCAACGTGGTGCAGATCACGCCCCAGGTGGCGGGCACGGTGATTGCCGTGCGCGCCGACGATACCGACTACGTGAAGGCCGGCGAGGTCCTGGTGCAGCTCGACCGCGCCGACGTCAAGGTCGCGCTCGAGCAGGCCGAAGCGCAACTCGCGCGCACCGTGCGCCAGGTGAGGACCCTGTACGCCAACGACGGGCAGCTCGCCGCCACGGTCACGCTGCGCGCGGCCGAGCTTTCCAAGGCGAAGGACGACCTCGCGCGGCGCGAACGCGCGGCAGCCAGCGGCGCGGTGTCCGCCGAGGACGTGCAGCACGCGCGCGACGCAGTGCTCACCACCCAGGCCGTGCTGGCGGCCGCGCGCGAGCAGCTCGCCGCGAGCCGGGCACTGACCGACAACACCACCGTGGCCGACCATCCCGACGTGAAAGCCGCCGCTGCGAGGGTGTACGCGGCCTTCCTCGACTACGCGCGCACCGAGATTCCTGCGCCGGTCTCCGGCTTCGTCGCCGAGCGCAACGTCCAGGTCGGACAGCGCGTCGCGCCCGGCTCGCCGCTCATGGCGGTGGTGCCGCTCGGGGACGTGTGGGTCGACGCCAACTACAAGGAAAGCCAGCTCGCCGACGTGCGCGTCGGCCAGCCGGTGGAGCTCACCTCCGACGTCTACGGCGACGACGTCGAGTACCGCGGCACGGTAGTCGGCTTCGGCGCCGGCACCGGGAGCGCGTTCGCCCTGCTGCCGGCGCAGAACGCCACCGGCAACTGGATCAAGGTGGTGCAGCGCCTGCCGCTGCGCATCGCGCTCGAGCCGCAGCAGATCGCCGCGCATCCGCTGCAGATCGGCCTGTCGATGCGCGCCTACATCGACATCCACGACCGCAGCGGCAAGCGCCTGGTCAAGACCGTGCGCACGCACGCGGGCCAGCAGACCGACGTGTTCGCCTCCCTCGACAAGCGGGCGGCGCAGCGCGTGGCCGAGATCATCGCCGCCAACAGCGCCGCCCGTCCGGCGGCCGAGCCGCGCGCCGGCGCGGCGCCGCGTCATCCAGGCTGAGCGGGCCCGGAGGGCGCATCGTGCAGAACGGCGCCGTCGCGCCGCAGCCGTACACCGGCGCCATGCTGGCGCTGCTGACCCTGGTGCTGGCGATGGCGAACATGATGGAGGTGCTCGACCTCACCATCGCCAACGTCGCCATCCCGACCATCACCGGCGATCTC
>Ga0307374_10006747_pt1 | contig 17899 bp, 13 predicted proteins | sample OX3MG_FD_202532 | JGI IMG/M metagenome (GOLD analysis project Ga0307374, IMG submission 202532) | Soil microbial communities from Risofladan, Vaasa, Finland - OX-3 | ecosystem: Environmental > Terrestrial > Soil > Coastal area > Acid sulfate soil | place: Finland: Risofladan, Vaasa | collected... | reverse complement strand
TTGTACTCATCGGGAACCACCGGCCTGCCGAAAGCGATCGTGCACAGCCACGGCGGGATCGTGCTCGAGCACCTGAAGGCGCTGTCCCTGCACCAGGACCTCGGCCCCGGCGACGTCTTCTGCTGGTACACCACCACCGGCTGGATGATGTGGAACTACCTGGCCGGCGGGCTGCTGGCGGGCGCCAGCATCGTCACCTACGACGGCAGCGCCACCTACCCGGGCACCGACGCGCTGTGGCGGCTGGCCGCCGGCACCGGGGTCACCTACTTCGGCACCGGCGCGCCGTACCTGATGGCCTGCGCCAAAGCCGGCCTGTCCCCCGGCTCCGGCCTGGACCTGTCGGCGCTGCGCGGTATCGGGTCGACCGGCTCCCCCCTGCCGCCGGAGGGCTTCCGGTGGGTCTACGAGCAGGTGGGCACCCGGCCGCAGCTGGGCTCGGTCTCCGGCGGCACCGACCTGTGCACCGGTTTCGTCGGCCCGAACCCGCTGCTGCCGGTGCGGGCGGGCATGATCGCGGGCCCATACCTGGGCGCCCGGGTGGAGGCCTACGACGCTGACGGCAGGCCGGTCACGGGCCAGGTCGGCGAACTGGTCATCACCGGGCCGATGCCGTCGATGCCGACCGGGTTCTGGAACGACCCGGCCGGGGAGCGCTACCGGGCCAGCTACTTCGGCGCCTACCCGGGCGTGTGGCGGCACGGTGACTGGATCACCATGCTGCCCGACGGCGGGTGTGTGATCTTCGGCCGGTCGGACGCCACCTTGAACCGGGGCGGGGTGCGGATGGGCACCAGCGAGTTCTACCGGGTGGTCGAGCGGCTGCCGGAAGTCGCCGACAGCCTGGTGGTCGACACCGGGCAGCTGGGCTCGGACGGGCGGCTCATCCTGTATGTCGTGCTCACCCCCGGCCACGAACTCGACGAGGACCTGGCCGGCCGGCTGAAGGCGGCGCTGCGAACCGAGCTGTCGCCCCGGCACGTGCCCGACGAGATCCATCAGGTGCCGGGCGTGCCGCGGACCCTGTCCGGCAAGAAGCTGGAGGTGCCGGTCCGGCGGATCCTGCTCGGCACCCCGGTCGCGGAGGCGGCCGACCCGGATGCGCTGGCCAATCCCGAGGTCCTCGCCCTGTTCGCCCCGCCGGCGCCGCCCGCGTAGAGTCGGATGGAGCGAGGTACGACGATCAACGGTGATCGGGGAAACCGCGTGACATCACCTGGGCGGCGTGGCGCGGCCACCAGCCCGGCGCCCGGCGGCACCCGCGAGCTGGAGTTCCTGTCCGGGGCCAAGGACCAGGCCTTCCTGGCCAGGTTCCGGGCCATCAGCGGCGCGGAGCGCGGCCGGCTGGAACGTCGGCTCGCCGAGCCGTCCCTGTGGGACGCTGTCGTGCGCCTGCTGCTCGCCCGGGGGCTACCGGCCGGCGCCGACGGCCAGATCCTGGCCTCGCTGCGGCTGGTCGCGGCGGCTGACCGGGCCGCGCACGACGATCTCTGGCAGCTCGCCGAGGACCTGCTCAGCCACGACGAGCTGGCCGGGCTCTGGCGGGCACGGCATGTGGCGATGGTGGAGCGGCAGATCGGCACCAAGTCGGGCACCGGCGGGTCGACCGGGGCGCCCTACCTGCGTAAGCGGGTCCCGCTGCGCTATTTCCCGCTGCTGTGGGAGCTGCGGGATCACCTGTAGGTGCCGGACCGGGGCGGGACCACGGGTCGCCTGCCAGCCGGGTTCGCGAAGGAGTGGGACAGATGCTTGAAAGTACCGGCGAGGTGACGCACACCCTGCTGGCGCAGGCAGCCCGGGCGGCGGAGGCGGCGGGCGCGGGCGGGACCGGTGTCGGTGACCTGGCCGGCTACCTGGCCGCCTACTACCGGCACGTGGCCGCTGAGGACCTGCTGCCGGCCGGCCCGCTGCGGGCGGGCGCGGTCGCGGCCGAGCACGCCCGGATGGCGGTCCGCCGCCCGCAGGGCCGCGCCCTGGTGCAGGTCCGGGCGGCGGGTCAGAGCAGCGCCCTGGAGGAGTCGCGGGGCGTGGTGGACATCGTCACCGACGACATGCCGTTCCTGGTCGACTCGATCACCATGGAGCTGGCCCGGCACGACCTGGACAGTTACCACATCGTCCATCCCCAGCTGGTGGTGCGCCGGGACATCACCGGGAAGCTGCTGGAGGTGGTCGGCCAGCCCGCCGAAGGCCACGGCGGGCACGACGAGACCGCCGAATCGTGGATGCACATCGAGATCGACACCCCGGGCGGCGCCGACCTGGCCGGGCTCGAAGATGACCTGCGGCGGGTGCTGGCCGATGTCCGGGTGGCGGTCGAGGACTACCCGAAGATGCAGGACACGGCGGTCCGGCTGGCCCGCCAGCTGGCGGAGGAGGGAGCCGCCGCGCCGGCCGAGACCCAGGCGCTGCTGCGCTGGCTGGCCGAGAACCACTTCACCTTCCTCGGGTACCGGGAGTACGACCTGGTGGAAGGGCCCGACGGGATGGCGCTGAAAGCGGTGCCCGGCACGGGCCTGGGCATCCTGCGGCACGACAAGCCCGGGTCCTCGTCCTTCGCCGCGCTGCCGCCCCAGGTGCGCGCCCGGGCCAAGGACCCACAGCGGCTGATCCTGACCAAGGCGAACTCCCGCTCCACCGTGCACCGGTCCGCCTACCTCGACTACATCGCCGTCAAGCGGGTCGGCAAGACCGGCCAGATCGACGGCGAGTACCGGTTCCTCGGCCTGTACACCCACGCCGCCTACCACGAGAGCATCACCCGCATCCCGGTGCTGCGGCGCAAGCTGGCCAGCGTGCTGGAGCTGGCGGGGGTGGCGCCGGACAGCCACGACGGCCAGGACCTCACCGAGATCCTGGAGGGATACCCCCGGGAGGAGCTGTTCCAGATCTCGGTGGAGGACCTGACCCCCATCGCGCTGGGTGTGCTGCGGCTGCGCACGCACCGGCAGACCCGGTTGTTCCTGCGCAGGGATGTCTACGGCCGCTACATGTCCTGCCTGGTCTACCTGCCCAGGGACCGGTACACCACGGCGGTGCGGCTGCGCACCCAGAAGATCCTGCGCGAGGCTCTGCACGGGGTGGCGGTCGAGTACAGCGCCACGGTCGGCGCCTCGGCACTGGCGCGGCTGCACGTGGTGGTGCGCGCCAAGCCGGGAACCGCGCTGCCGGACGTGGATGCCGCCGCGCTGGAGGCGCGGCTGGCGGCCGCCGCCCGGACCTGGGACGAGGACCTGGCCGCCGAGGCGGTGCGCACCCTCGGCGAGGAGCCCGCCCGGGCGCTGCTTGACACCTGCTCCGGCGGGATCCCGGAGAGCTACAAGACCGACGTGCCCGCCGCGAACGCGCTGACCGACCTCGTCCGGGTGAACAACCTGTTCAAGACCGGCGAGGACATCGCTTTCGATCTGTGGGAGGCGGAGAGCTACACCGGCGGCAGGCCCGTCACCGAGCATGGCAAGCACGGGGTGTGGCGGCTCACCATCTACCGGATCGGATCGCCGATCACGCTCACCGATGTGCTGCCCCGGCTCCAGCACATGGGGGTCGACGTGGTCGACGAGCACCCCTACGAGTTCGCCGGGCCGTCGGTGGCCAAGCCGTTCTGGATCTACGACTTCGGGCTGCGCCGCAGCCGGTCAGGGCGGCCCGCCGGCGAGCCGGACGACGCCTCCGGGCCGGGCCTGGGCGAAAGGGCTGGCCGCATCCTCGGGCCCGCGCATCCCGGGCAGGTCAAGAGCCTGTTCGAGGACGCGCTCATCGCCTTGTGGCAGGAGAAGATCGAGGACGACGGCTTCAACGCCCTGGTCCTGGATGCCCACCTGAACTGGCAGCAGGTGGTCGTGCTGCGCTGTTACGCCAAGTACCTGCGGCAGGCCGGCGTCACGTTCAGCCAGCGCTACATCGAGCGGGTCCTGGCCCTGAACGTGGCCATCACCCGGCTGCTCGTCCGGCTGTTCGAGTCCAGGTTCGATCCCGCCCGCCAGCAGAGGGAGGGCGAGCGCAGCGAGGCCATCACCGAGGAGATCCGCGGCCAGCTCGACGAGGTCGCCATCTTGGACCACGACCGGATCCTGCGCAGCTACCTGGGGCTGATCCTGGCCACCTTGCGGACATCGTTCTTCCAGGACAGCCAGGTGTCGGGCCAGCTGGCCGCGCCTGGCGGCCCGCCGTACCTGGTGGTGAAGCTGGACGCCGGCCGGGTGCCGGAACTGCCCGCGCCCCGGCCCCGGTTCGAGCTGTTCGTCTACTCGCCCCGGCTGGAGGCCGTGCACCTGCGGTTCGCGCCGGTGGCGCGGGGCGGCCTGCGCTGGTCGGACCGGCGGGAAGACTTCCGGACCGAGATCCTCGGGCTGGCCAAGGCGCAGGAGGTCAAGAACTCGGTCATCGTCCCCTCCGGGGCCAAGGGCGGGTTCGTCTGCAAGAACCTGCCCGACCCGGCCGACCGGGAAGCCCACCAGCGCGAGGTGCGCGCCTGCTACCAGAGCTTCATCCGGGCGATGCTGGACGTGACCGACAACCTGCGGGGCGGCCAGGTGGTGCCGCCGCCCGGCGTGGTCAGGCACGACGGGGACGACCCATACCTGGTGGTGGCGGCCGACAAGGGCACGGCCACGTTCTCCGACACCGCCAACGAGATCGCCCAGGCGTACGGGTACTGGCTGGGCGACGCGTTCGCCTCCGGCGGGTCGGAGGGCTACGACCACAAGAAGATGGCCATCACCGCCCGCGGCGCCTGGGAGTCGGTGCGCTTCCATTTCGCCACGCTCGGGCTGGACCCCGACGGCCCGGACTTCACGGTGGCCGGGATCGGCGACATGTCCGGCGACGTGTTCGGCAACGGGATGCTGCTGTCGCGGCACATCAAGCTGGTGGCCGCCTTCGACCACCGGCACATCTTCCTCGACCCCGACCCCGGCCCGGCCACCAGCTTCGCGGAGCGGCAGCGGCTGTTCAGCCTGGCCCGTTCCTCCTGGGAGGACTACAACCTGGGGCTGATCTCGCCGGGCGGCGGCGTCTGGCCGCGGACGGCCAAGTCGGTGCCGCTGTCCCCGCAGGCACGGCTGGCGCTCGGCGTGGACGACTCGGTGCACACGCTGCCACCCGACCAGCTCATCTCGGTCATCCTCGCGGCGCCGGTGGACCTGCTCTGGAACGGCGGCATCGGGACATATGTCAAGGCGAGCACCGAGTCGCACGCCGACGTCGGCGACCGGGCCAACGACGCGGTCCGGGTGGACGCCGCGCAGCTGCGCGCGCAGGTGGTCGCCGAGGGCGGGAACCTGGGCCTGACCCAGGCGGCCAGGATCGAGTACGCGCTGGCCGGGGGAATGGTCAACACCGACTTCATCGACAACTCGGCCGGGGTGGACACCTCCGACCACGAGGTCAACATCAAGATCTTGCTCCAGGAGAGTGTCAGCGACGGCGAGCTGACCCCCCAGGCACGGGGCGAGCTGCTGCACGAGATGACCGACGAGGTCGCGGCCCTGGTGCTGCGGCAGAACTACCAGCAGAACAGGGCGCTGGCCGCGGCCCGCGCCCAGTCCGCTCAGATGCTCCACGTGCATGCCCGCTACCTGCGCAAGCTTGAACGGGAGCGGCGGATACGGCGGCACATGGACTCGCTGCCCGGTGACAAGGAGATCGCCGAGCGCCGGTCGGCGGGCCTGGGGCTGGCCGTGCCGGAGTTCGCCCTGCTGCTGGCCCAGGCCAAGATCTCCGCGGTGGGCGACGTGCTGGGCTCCGACCTGCCAGACGACCCGTTCCTGCGGGCGGTGCTGGCCGCCTACTTCCCGGCGCCGCTGCGGGTCGCCTACGGCAGCCGGATGCACCAGCACCCGCTGCGGCGCGAGATCATCACCACCGCGGTGGTCAACGACATGGTCAACCGGTCCGGCACCACCTTCTTGTTCCGGATGAACGAGGAGACCGGCGCCTCGGTCCCCGACATCAGCCGGGCCTGGCTGGTGGCCCGCGAGGTGTTCGACATGGCGGGCTTCTGGGCTCAGGTGGAGGCGCTGGACGGGCGGGTGGACGTGCCCACCCAGGTGGCGCTGCTGCTGGAGGGCCGCAAGCTGATCGAGCGGGCCGTGCGCTGGCTGCTGCACAGCCGCCGGCCGCCGTTCGATATCAGGGCGACGATCGAGTTCCTCGGCGGCGGGGTGCTCGCGGTCGGTGCTGGCCTGCCCAAGCTGCTGGCCGGACGCGACCTGTCCGGGTTCACCGAGCGGCAGGACGCCTTCGCCGCCCGCGGGGTGCCATCCGCCCTGGCCGAGCGGGTCGCCGCCATGGTTCCGGCCTACTCCGCGTTCGACGTGGTCGAGGTCGCCGCCACCACCGGCCGCGATACCGGGCAGACCGCGGAGGTGTACTTCGATCTGGCCGACCGGCTGCAGATCGCCCGGCTGCGCGACCAGATCGTGCTGCTGCCGCGCGACGACCGGTGGAACACGATGGCCCGCGGCGCGCTGCGGGACGACCTGTACGCGGCGCACGCCGCGCTGGCCAGGGACGTGCTCATGGTGACCGGGCCGGGCACTCCCGAGCAGCGGCTGGCGGAGTGGGTGAGCCGGAACGAGTCCGCGGTGCGGCGGGCCACCCAGACCCTCACCGAGATCTGGGAGACCGACCGGTTCACCGTCGCCACCCTGTCGGTCGCGGTGCGGGCCATCCGCACCCTGGTGGCCGCCAGCACCCTGCCGGAGCACGCATGACCGGCACATGCGGGCACGGCGGTCAATGCTGTCATCGTCCGGCGTTACCCGCCCGCTCGCGTAGGCTTTCCAGTATGACAAGTACCGACCCAGCGGCCGAAATCTCGGAACTGTCATCGACCCTCGCGTCGGTCGCTGCCGTGCTCAACCCGGACGCCATGCGGCGCGAGGCGGATGCTCTCCGCGAGCAGGCCGGCGACCCCGGGCTGTGGGAGGACCAGGAGCGGGCACAGGCCGTGACCCGGCGGCTGTCCTATCTGGAGGGCGAGCTGGCCCGGCTGGACAGGCTGCACCGGCGGCTCGATGACACGCGGGTCATGTTCGAGCTGGCTGAGAGCGAGAACGACGAGCCGACCAGGGAAGAGGCCGACCGCGAGCTGGCCGCGCTGCGCAAGGAGATCGACCAGCTGGAGATCAGGACCCTGCTGGCCGGGGAATACGACTCCCGCGAGGCGCTGATCTCGATCAACGCCCAGGCCGGCGGCGCCGACGCGGCCGACTGGGCGCAGAACCTGCAGCGGATGTACCTGCGCTGGGCCGAACGGCACGGCTACCCGACCGAGGTCTACTACACCTCCTACGCGGAAGAGGCCGGCATCAAGTCCACCACCTTCGCGATCAAGGCCCCATACGCCTATGGCACGCTGCGCGGGGAACACGGCACGCACCGGATGGTCCGCATCTCCAAGTACGACAACCAGGGGCGCCGGCAGACCTCATTCGCCGGGGTGGACGTGATCCCGGTCGTCGATAAGGCCGACGACATCGACATCGGTGAGGACGAGCTCCGGGTGGACGTGTACCGGTCCAGCGGGCCTGGTGGCCAGGGCGTGAACACGACCGACTCGGCGGTCCGGCTCACCCACCTGCCGACCGGGGTCGTGGTCTCCTGCCAGAACGAGCGCAGCCAGATGCAGAACAAGGCGACCGCGATGGCGGTGCTCAGGGCCAAGCTGCTGGAGCGCAAGCGGGAGGAGCAGGAAGCCAAGCTCAACAACCTGCGCGGGGAGACCACCAGCAGCTGGGGCACCCAGATCCGCAACTACGTGCTCCACCCCTACCAGAACGTCAAGGACGTGCGCACCGGGCTGGAGACGGGGAACACCGGCGCCGTGCTCGACGGGGAGATCGACGACTTCATCGAGGCGGAGATCCGCTGGCTGCGCACCCATGAGAACGGCGGCGGCTGATTCCGGGCGCTCAGGCCACGCCAGCGGCGGTCAGTGGGCCAGGTGCAGGGCGAGCGTGAGCAGCAGCAGCGCCAGCAGTATCCCTGCCGCCAGCGGCAGGCTCAGGCCGGGGGAGCGGTGGTGAACGTGAGCCCGGGCAGCCTGGCACGAGGGGCAGCGTCCTTCGACCACTGGTGCCGCACATCGAGCGCAGATCAGGTGTTCGCAGCTCATCTCGGTCTCCCCTGGCCGGTGGCGTTCCCGGTCACTTCACCAGTGTTGCACGTCTGAACCCAGTTTCCCCCCTAGACTGTCGTCTGGCCAAACCGGGCAGTAGCGATGAGCCCTGGAAGGCCGGTAGCAGCGGCCGCCCCGTCCCCGTGGCCGCGTGGTCCTTATTCCGTCGAGCGCGTGTGATGGGCCTGTGATCCACTTCGATAACGTCACTAAGACGTATGCAAATCAGAGCCGTCCCGCTCTGGAGAACGTCAGTCTCGATGTCGAGAAGGGCGAGTTCGTCTTCCTGGTCGGCCCGTCCGGCTCAGGCAAGTCGACATTCCTGCGGCTGATCCTGCGCGAGGAGCGGCCCAGCGAGGGCCGGATCTACGTGGCGGGCAAGGACCTGTCCAGGGTCACCAACTGGAAGGTCCCCTATCTGCGCCGCCGGATCGGCTGTGTGTTCCAGGACTTCCGGCTGCTGCCGAACAAGACCGTCTACCACAATGTGGCTTTCGCACTGCAGGTCATCGGCAAGCCCCGCCGGTTCATCCGCAAGGTCGTCCCGGAAGTGATCGACCTGGTGGGCCTGGAGGGCAAGCACGACCGGATGCCCGACGAGCTCTCCGGCGGGGAGCAGCAGCGGGTGGCGGTGGCCCGGGCGTTCGTCAACCGCCCGATGATCCTGCTCGCCGACGAGCCGACGGGGAACATCGACCCGGCCACCTCGATCGGGATCATGAAGGTGCTCGACCGCATCAACCGGACGGGTACCACCGTGGTCATGGCCACCCATGACGCGGCCATTGTGGACGCGTTCCGCAAGCGTGTCATCGAGCTGGAGTACGGCAAAGTCGTCCGTGACCAGTCACGCGGGGTATACGGCCAGGCGTACTGACAAGGCCGGCGGCCGCTCCGGCCGCTGGCGGGGGCCTGCGACGTACCACGATAGGCAAGGATTGCCGAGGGATCAGCGACCATGCGTGCACAGTTCGTCCTCCAGGAGGTCTGGACCGGCCTCCGGCGCAACCTGACCATGACGATCGCGCTGATCGTGGTGGTCGCGATCAGCCTTGCGCTGCTCGGCACGGGTCTGCTGTTCGTCAAGCAGGTCGACAACACCAGGACCTACTGGCAGGGCAAGGTCCAGCTGTCCATCTACCTGTGCACCGCCACCAGCGTGAGCCCGCAGTGCCACAACAACGGCCCGGCCACCCAGGCGGAGAAGAACCAGATCGCCACCGACCTGCGGGCGCTGCCCCAGGTTGAGCACGTCTACTACGAGTCGCAGGCACAGGCCTACCTGCACTTCAAGCAGGACTTCTCGCGCGACCCCTCGTTCACCAACCTGGTCAGCAAGTCCGAGATCCCCGACTCCTTCCAGGTGAAGCTGCGCAACACCCAGGCCGACTTCGCCGTCGTGGCGGGCACCGTGCAGGGCCGGCCGGGGGTGGACCAGATCGTCAACGACTCCTCCATCCTGGCCAAGTTCTACAAGCTGCTCGACGGGGCCAGGAACGCCGTGGTGATCATCGCGATCGTGCTGGTGATCGCGGCAGTGCTGCTGGTGGCCAACACGATCCGGCTGTCGGCGTTCAACCGCCGCCGGGAGACCTCGATCATGCGGCTGGTCGGCGCCTCGAACTTCTACGTCCAGCTGCCCTTCCTGGTGGAGGGGGTCATCGCCGGCATGTTCGGGTGGCTGGTCTCGGCCGGCCTGCTGATCGCGGTCAAGCAACTCGGGCTGGACACCCTCCAGCAGTACTTCCCCTACAACGTCCAGCTCAGCCTCACCGACCTGGTCGAAGTCATCCTGCTCGCGATGGTGATGGGCGTGGTCCTGTGCGGTGCCACCTCCTTCCTCACGCTGCGGCGCTACCTGCGCGCGTGAGGAAGGCGACTTCCAAGGCCGCGGCTGCCGGGCAGGAACGCAGGGTTATTGCCCGCAACCGCCGTGCGAGGCACGATTATCACATCGAGGATGTCGTGGAGGCGGGCCTCGTCCTCACCGGCACCGAGGTCAAGTCGCTGCGCGCTGGCCGCGCCTCCCTGACGGACGGGTTCGGCCAGATCACCGATGGGGAAATGTGGCTGCACGGGGTCCACATCCCGGAGTACGCCCACGGAACGTGGACCAACCACGAGCCCAAGCGGCCCCGTAAGCTGCTGCTGCACCGGAAGGAGATCGACAGGCTCGCCAGCCAGACCGCCGAGCGGGGGTTCACGCTCATCCCGCTCTCGCTCTACTTCTCCGGCGGGAAGGTGAAGGTCGAGATCGCGGTGGCCCGCGGCAAGCGGACCTACGACAAGCGCCAGGATCTGGCGCAGCGGGACGCTGCCAGGGAGGTTGAACGTGCCTTCCGGCGGCGAAGGTAGCGGAAGGGCAGGCAATGGCCTCCTACCGTAGACGGGGCGCGCACGCGGCCCGGCCGGGCGCCGCTCCTTTCGTCGCCGTCAAGCGCGCGCCGCAGGCCGGCGCCCCAGGGGGCGCGCCGGTGCCTGGCAGTATTCGGGGGAACGGGCGCAAGAGCATACGGGGGAACAGGTTGAGCGGCCTACGTACCCGGCCGTCGCTGCCGCGGGTCATCGCGGCGGTGCTCGCGGTCGGCTTCGGGGCGGTGGGTTTCGCCGGCGGGCTGTGGTCCACGCCGTCAGCCGAGCCCACCGTGCAGGCGTTCCTGCTGGCCTGGCAGCAGCATCAGTACCAGCTGGCCGCCCAGATGACCACGGGCAAGCCGGCGGCGGTCGCGGGCGCGCTGCAGGACGCCTACCTTCAGCTCGACGCGGCAGCCTTCTACCTGACGATGGGCCCGATCAGCCAGCACGGGAAGACCGCACGCGCGGCGTTCAACGCCTCGGTGGACCTCGGCCAGGACGGCGCGCCGTGGAACTACAACGGCGCGTTCAACCTGCGCCAGACCGGCTCCGGCTGGAAGATCGTCTGGTCCCCCAGTGTCATCAACCCCGGCCTGCGTCCCGGGCTGCGGCTGGCGATGGTGTCCAGCTCGCCGCGCCGGGCACTGCTGGAGGACGCCACCGGCCAGCCGCTGCAGCCGCCATCGACGGTGTTCGAGGTCGGGGTGCGCCCGGACCGGCTCAGGCATCCGGCCCGCACCGCGGCCGCCCTCGGCCGGGTCACCCGGCTCGATTCCACCCAGCTGCTCGGCTGGATCCTGGCCGCGCCGAAGGCCGCCTTCCAGGAGCTGGTGGTGCTCCGCCAGGCGCAGTACTACCGGCTGGCGGCCCGGCTGCACCGGGTGCCCGGCCTGATCTACAAGCAGGAGCGGCTGCCGCTGTTCACCAGCATCGCCCCCGCCATCGTCGGGTCGGTTGGCACCGAGACCTCCGGGGAACTGCGTGACCAGGGCATCGCCTACCGCCCGGGCGCGACCGTCGGCCTGTCCGGGCTGCAGCGGGCACGCCAGCACGACCTGGCCGGGACACCCACCATCAAGGTGGTGACGGAGACGGCCAACGGCCATCAGGCAGCGGTGCTGCGCTCCTGGCCGGGACAGGACTCGCGGCCGGTGCGCACCACCATCGACTCCCGGCTGCAGATCGCGGCCGACAACGCGGTGGACCCGCTGCCACAGTCGGCCGCGGTGGTGGCCGTCCAGTCATCGACCGGGCACATCCTGGCCGTTGCCAAGCACAACGCGCCGGGGACGCCTGGCATCGACCCGCTGGCCGGCAGTTACCCGCCCGGCCCGGCGTTCACCATCGTGTCCACCGAGGCCCTGCTCGCCAGCGGTCTGCGGGTGGACCATCCGGTGCCATGCCACCGCGTCAATGACGTCGGGGGGCGGATCTTCCGGAACGTCCCAGCGGTGCGGGGGATCGGCTCACAGCCGGCCTTCACGGCGGATTTCGCACATGCGTGCGGAACTGCGTTCAGCGGCTTGTCTTTGGGTTTGACCGGACAGGACCTGGCCACCGCCGCCTCGGGTTTCGGGCTGGGCGCGCCGTGGCGGCTGTCGCCGCAGATGCCGCTGCAGAGCTTCTCCGGATCCGTGCCGGCGCCCAGTGGCGTCGCGGCGGTCGCGGCGGGCACCATCGGCGAGGGCAGCGTGCAGGTGAGCCCGCTCGCCATGGCCATGGTCGCGGCGCAGGTGGACAGCGGGACCCGGCATGTGCCGGTGCTGATCGCCGGGCCTGGTGAGGCGACCCAGGCCGGCAAGACGGCGCAGCCGTTCAGCGGGGCGAACCTGGCCACCTTGCGGGCGCTCATGCGGGCGACCGTGCACTCGGGCGCGGCCCGGCGGGCGAACCTGCGGGGCGCGCAGGTCCACGCCCAGGTCGGGACGGTGCAGGTGCGTACGGGTAAGCACCCGGTCTGGGCGAGCTGGTTCGTCGGGTACCGCGGCGATGTGGCCATCGCCGCGGTCGAGCTCAGCCGCTCGCCGACGACATCGGCGGTCTTGCTGGCGGCGCAGGTGCTGGCGGCCGCGCCGCGGTGATAGCCGCCCCCGGGCCGGGCTGACCAATTCATGGCTGGAACATGACCCGGATTTTGATAACTTGGAGCAACCGAGCGACTACTAAACGACGTCTTACATAGTGACTGAGTGCCGCTTGGGGGGTTGCGGCCCAGTCGTCGTGATGAGAACCGGGCCTCATCTCGGGGGAGGCCCGGGTGTTAGACCGGCCCCGACCCTGCCGGTCGGCCCCCGTGGGTGCGATTCGGCCACCGCCAGCGCCCACGGGGGCATCTCGACGTCTACGGCCGGTTCCGGCCCACCGCGGAATCCCCACCGCGGAATCGAAGTTGGCCCGGTGGCGTTGTCACGATAGCGTGAGCGATAAGGACGTACCTGACGGTGCGTGCCGGCGCTTGCTTGACAACTCAACAGGGGGTGACAGGCTTCGACTTCGGTAGTTGATCCAGGGGAAGCGGGCCGAGGACTGCGGACATAACCTCGTTAACACTGTGACCGCACATCAATAAGTGCCAATGTGAAGCGCACTGCCCTCGCCCTCGCGGCCTGACCGCGAGTTAGAGGGCTGTCAGCCCGGGAGAGCCTCCGGCCCGGTGTCTGGCATCAGCTAGGAGGATCCACCGTTCGGCCCGGTCGCGGGACTGAGCGGGACACCTAACAGCGACTGAGCCCGTCGGCGGCTTGCCTGCAGGACCGCCGGGGCTGAGAAAAGCGCAGCAGGCTGCGCCCGGAGAAGCCCTGGTGATGTACTGAAGGACGCGGGTTCGATTCCCGCCACCTCCACGAGGCGGATAACGCTGCTCGGGCGGCCCTGCGGGGCCGCCCTTCGCATGTGCCCGCGATGCCGTCCGGGGGGACGACCCCCCGGACCCCCACGGGCCCGGTACAGGTCTGTTGTTCGGTGACACCCCGGAACCCCGGACCGGAGAACCCCGGACCCCGGGAAAGCCGGGTTGGCTAGCCTGCGGGCTGGGCGGTGGGTGGGGGGTAGCCGGCTAGGCGGCATTGGGGGCGGGCCAGCACGTCTATCCGGGTGTGGCCGGCGAACGCGCGGCGGCACAGGGCCTGGGCGGCGGCCCCGCATTCGTGCAGGATGGCGCCGCCGGTGGTGCTGGGCGTCACCACGTTGACACAGCCCTGCCGGGAGCGGCCGTAGCTGCCCGGGTTGGTCGCCGCCCACGCGCTGACCCCGCCCAGGATGATCACCAGCACCACGCCCACCACGGCGAAGACCCGTTTCTGCCGTGGTGTGAGTGACTCCCCGAGCCGGTTCGGCTGGCGGCCTTCCATGGCGACCCAGCATAGGCGCCCCGGGCCGGGCCGCGAACCGGGCGGCGCGCCCGCGGATCGGCGGCCAGACTGGACACCGGCGCTGAACCGGCGCCGCACCGGGTATCCCCCGCTCGTGAGTGTTCACGACGGCGCCCGCCCTCCCGTGCCTGGCCGGCGAGACCGCCCCCTGTGCCGGACCGGCGGGAAAGGATGAGCGATGGCTGATGCTCCGGGCGAGGAGCGCGAGACACCGGCCGGGAGGCGGTCAGACCGGCTGCAGGCCAGGTTCGAGCAGGGGCTGAGCCTGTCCAGGGTGCTGATCGTCGTGCCGGTGATCGTGCTGCTGCTGTCCGCCGTGGCGTCCTTCGCCTATGGCACCGTGGTGTTCGTCAGGTCGGTGACGGGCATCGTGGACGACACTCGCCTTACCGCCAAGAACCTCGGGTTCCTGTTGCTGCTGACCGACCTGTTCCTGGTCGGCGCAACCCTCATGATCGCTGGCTTCGGCCTCTACGAGCTCTTCATCAGCCGGATCGACGCTGGTGGCCGCGGCATGCGGCTGCCCGGCTGGCTGCAGATGAACGACCTCAACGACCTCAAGGCCCGGGTCATCTCGATGATCATCCTGGTGGCCGCTGTCACGTTCGTCGATGTGGTGGTGGAGTTCAAGGGCGGGCTGGATACCTTCTACCTCGGCGCGGGGGTGGCCCTGGTGATAGCGGCGCTCACGGCGTTCCTGCGCTTTGGGCGGCAGGAGAGCGGTGACGGGTAGCCCCGTTGCCGCTCTGGCCACCGTTGCCGAGCCAGCGTTCCAGCCAGCTGAACTGCTCCGCGAGCACATGCAGCACCGATTCCCTGGCCAGGTAGCCGTGGCTCTCGTGCGGGAGCACGACCAGCCGGGCGGTGCCGCCGTTGCCCTGGATGGCGTCGAACAGCCGCTGCGACTGGATCGGGAAGGTCCCGGAGTTGTTGTCCTGCGCACCGTGGATGAGCAGCAGGGGTGCGCTGATCCGGTCCGCGTACCGGAACGGTGAGACCTGGTCGTAGACCCCCGGCGCCTCCCAGAAGCTGCGCCGCTCGGTCTGGAAGCCGAACGGGGTCAGCGTCCGGTTGTACGCCCCGCTGCGGGCGATGCCGGCCGCGAACAGGTCGGTGTGCGCGAGCAGGTTCGCGGTCATGAACCCGCCGTAGCTGTGGCCCGCCACCGCCACCCGGTCCGGGTCGATGATGCCCGCCTCGTCGAGCGCCGTGATGTGGGCGCGGGCGGCGGCGGTGATCTGCTCCAGGTAGGTGTCGTTCATGGTCTCCGGGTCACCGATGACCGGCATGGTGGCATCGGCCAGCACCGCGTACCCGCGCAGCACGAAGGCGACCGGCCCGAGCGCGGTCAGCCGGGTGAACTCGCTGGTGCTGCCCCGGACCTGGCCGGCCATGTCGGCACTGCCGAAGTCGAACGGGTAGGCCCACACCAGCAGCGGCAGCCGGCCGTCACGGTCCGGGTCGTGACCGGGCGGCAGGTGCAGCATGCCGGACAAGGTCACCCCGTCACCGCGGTCGTGGGTGACCAACTGCCGGGCGATGGGTGTCAGCTGCGGGTGCGGGTCGGGCCACGCGGTCAGTTGCCGGCGGGGACCGCCGAGGGTGAGCGCGAACAGGTTCGGCGGCTCGGCGGGGCTTTCGTGCCACAGCACGACCTCGGCCCTGCCGCCGTCGATGAAGCCCACCACATGCTCAACGCAGTCCGGGGGACTGGAGTGCAGCCGGCTGGCCGTGCCCGCGGCCAGGTCGAACCGGTCGAAGAAGGGGCGGTCCCCGTCCGGGGTGGCGCCGTCGCCGCGCAGATAGATGTCCTGGCCGTCGCTGAGCACGGTCCGGCTGCCATCGGGGCGCATCCTCATCACCGGCGTGCCGGGGTCGCCGTAGGAGTCGTCCATCGACAGGTCGAAGATCACCTGGCGCTGGTCCGGCTGCGCCAGGTCCAGCAGCCAGGTCGTCAGCCACCGGCGGTCGCGGTCATGCTCGGCCAGCAGCAACTGGTGCGGCTCGTCCAGGTCGTACCAGCCCAGGCAGCGGTGCCGCATGTCCACGACGTGCTCGGGCTCGCCGGTGAAGGGCGCGGCGAGCCGGAAGATCCGGTCGCGGTGCTCGGCTGGCACGACCGGGTCGCCGCCATCCAGCGCCTCCGCCCAGACCAGATCGGCAGGCGCCCGTTCCTCCCAGCAGACCAGCCGCGGGCCGGTCGGCACCCCCTGCCGCGGCACCTCGTCGCTGACCGGCAGGTCGGCGATGACGGCGACCGGCGTCCCGCCGGCATCCCACACCTCCACCCGGCGGGCGAACAAGACCCACGGGACACGGAACGAGAACGGCCGCTGGAGCCGGTACACCAGCAGATGGGTCCCGTCGGGGGAACCGTCGATGCTCTGGTACAGCCCGGGCGGCCCGAGCTCTGCCCGCTCACCGGTGACCGGGTCCACCCGGGCCGGGACGGTAGTCGCCAGCAGTTCGAAAGCGTCCTCGTCGGCCGCTGTCGTGAGCAGGTCCTGGTAGGTGGCCATCTGCGAGCGCTTGCCGGCTGTCTCGTCGGTCTGTGGCTCGACCGGCGGCGTGGGCAGGGTGACCGGCCCGGCCGGGGCCGCCAGTGCCAGCAGCGAGCGGCCGTCCCGCGACCAGCGGACGGTCCCGCCGCTGGCCGAAGGATCACCGGCCAGGACGTCGCGGACAGTCAGCCCGGGCACGGGGCCCGTGTCGCCGGTGACGGCGTCGGCGACCCACACGCTGACCCCGCCGGCCTGGTCGATGGTGAACGCCAAGCGGCGCCCGTCCGGCGCCCAGACCGGCGGGCCGGCCTGCGCCCCGGCCGGCAGGCTCAGCGCCCGCTCCTGCCCGTCCGCGATCCGCACCACCGACAGGCCGGTCAGGCGGCGCATCCGGCGGCGGGCACCAAGCTGCGGATCCACCCTCATCCCGGCCAGCGACAGGTAGGGCCTGGCCAGCATGGCGATCGGCGGATGTGACTCGTGATGCACCAGCGCCAGGTACCGCCCGCCAGGTGCCATGTAGGTCATCGGTGTCGGCGGGGCGTCGATGATCGGCAAGATGTCGTCGCCGGGGGTCGCGTACGGCACAGGGATCCTTCCAAGCATGGGCGGGCGGGTGGGCGGCGTCCTGCGGTGTCAGCGGGGTAAGAGCAGGCGGGCGAAACGGCGCAGCGACGACCGCAGCCCCCAGCGGGCCAGCCGGCCCCCGTGCACCCGCGTTCCCCAGATCCACTCGCGCTGGCGGGGCCAGTCCACCGCTGCCTGCCACACCCGCTCGGGCTCGGCATCCACAGTGACCTGGGCGGCGATCTGGAGCGCGGTGGGCATGCCCCCAGGTTACTGATCGCCGCCGCGCAGGCAGCCCATGGCAGCGGCCGGCGGGGGGCGGGTCAGTGGACGGTGCAGCCGACCGCTGCCGCGTACCGGGCGAAAGGCAGCCGGTAGTTCCTGGCCGCGTCCGGGTTGCTCAGGATGAGGTCGAACATCCAGCGGTGCCGGACGTAGTACCAGGTATCCACCAGGTTCGAGCCGTTGATCCGGTAGCTGACGTGCCATCCGTTACCGGCTGCGCGGGCCGCTCCTTCCACCACGGCGACCGCATGGGTGGCCGGGGCACACAGGGCGTGCCGCCGGATGTATTCCGCGCGGGAGATGAGCGCCTGGCTGCGGGCGTCCCACCGGTCATAGACCGCGCCGAAATGCCCGTTGTCGTAGTTGTCGTTGAGCACCTGGGCGATCCGCAGCAGGGCGGCGACGGTCGGCGGGTCGGTGGTGGTGGGAACCGGCCCGGGTGACGCCGAGCCGGACCCGCACCCCGCAACTAGCGCAGCCGCCACCAGCACCCCGGCCAGACGAAGCACAGCCATGCTCCACGATTTCATGGCCAGTTCGGGTTCATGCCCTTCTGGGGGCATGAACCCGAACTGCTGGCCAAACCGGTCAGCCAACCCGGACGCCGGTGACCGCGAACCGCTCCACCGCCGCGACGTGCCCGCCGGTGTGCACCACGATGGTGATCACCTGGCCGGTGCTGGCGCGGAAGGGCACGG
>Ga0307374_10006746_pt1 | contig 17901 bp, 15 predicted proteins | sample OX3MG_FD_202532 | JGI IMG/M metagenome (GOLD analysis project Ga0307374, IMG submission 202532) | Soil microbial communities from Risofladan, Vaasa, Finland - OX-3 | ecosystem: Environmental > Terrestrial > Soil > Coastal area > Acid sulfate soil | place: Finland: Risofladan, Vaasa | collected... | reverse complement strand
CCGGACCCCCCACTCCCGGACCCCCCACTCCCGGACCCCCCACTCCCGGACCCCCCACTCCCGGACCCCCCACTCCCGGACCCCCCACTCCCGGACCCCCCACTCCCGGACCCCCCACTCCCGGACCTCGGGTAGCTTCTGTCCGCTCGGCCCAGTTGGCGCGGCGGCGTGATCGGAGGGACGACGGTGGATCTGCTCGAGGCCCATCAACGGGCTCAGGATGCCTTCGCACGCGTGCTCTCGGGCGTCACCGACGACCAGCTCGACGCGCCGACGCCGTGTGCGGAGTGGCAGGTGCGCGATCTCGTCGGCCATGTCGTCGCCGGCAACGAGCGGACCGCAACGGGTTCGCCCGCACACTCGCCCGCACACTCGCCCGCAGTCGAGGACGTGGCGCAGCTCGTCGCGTTGCACGCGACGTCGGCGAAGGCGGCGCAGGACTCGTTCAGCGCGCCCGGCGGGCTGACACGCACCTTCGAGTTCCCGTTCGGCACCTTGCCGGCACACCGGGTGATCGGGATGCGGGCGACCGACGCGCTGACGCATACCTGGGATCTCGCCCGGGCGACCGGGCAGCCGACCTCCGACCTCGACGAGGAACTGGCGGCGGAGCTCCTCGCCGGGTCGCGCGGGCGGGTTCGTCCGGAGTTCCGCGGGCCGGGCATGCCCTTCGCCGACGAGCAGCCGTGCGACCCCGACGCGCCAGCGAGCGACCGGCTCGCCGCGTTCTTGGGACGGGCGCAACACTGACGCCCCCCCGCCCGGGCGCCAAGAGCTCACCCCCGCCCGGGGCGTCCCCCGACCCTCGTCTCCCCGACCTTCGCCGCCCAGCGCTCCACGACCCCGGCCATCGCCGGCAGCGGGAGCGGGCCCGCCCGGAGCACGACGTCGTGGAAGCCGCGGAGGTCGAACCGCGCCCCCAGCCGCTCGGTCGCCTCCCGGCGGAGACGGACGAGCTCGACGCGCCCGACCATGTAGGCGAGCGCCTGGCCGGGGTTGGCGATGTAGCGGTTCACCTCCGCCTCGATGACCACCGCGGGGAGCGGCGTGTGCGCGCCGAACCATTCCACCGCGCGTTCGCGGGTCCAGCCCTGCGCGTGGATCCCGGTGTCGACGACCAGCCGGCCGGCCCGCCACATGTCGGCGGTCAGCATGCCGAGGCGCGCGAGGTCGCTCGAGTAGAGGCCCATCTCGTCAGCCAACCGTTCGGCATAGAGCCCCCAACCCTCGGCACACGCGGTGTCCCACAGCACCCGACGGGGGAGCGACAGCCCGGGCTGGTTCTGTGCGATGGCGAGCTGGAAGTGATGACCGGGGACAGCCTCGTGGAAGGCGATCGTCTCGGCGTCGGCGCGCGACCGCTCGGTCGCCCGCGAGGTGTTGACGAAGTAGGTCCCGTCGCGGGAGCCGTCGAGCGCCGGCGGGAGGTAGTAGGCGGGGGCGCTCCCGGCCTCCTCCACCGCGGGCACCGGCTCGACCTTGCACGACGTCGCCGGGAGCTCGCCGAACCACGCCGGCGCCGCCTCCTCGGCTCTCGCCACGACCGTCCGAGCGTCGGAAAGGATCTGCTCAGCGTCCTCGTAGCGCAGCGACGGGTCGTCACGGAGCCGCTCGATGACCGCGCCGAGATCGGTCAGGCCCCACAAACGGCCGCCGAGTTGCCGGTATTCGTCGTTGACCCGCTCGACGATCTCGACGCCCATGTCGTGGAGCTCGCCGGGCGTGCGGTCGGTCGACGTGTGGAGCCGCGTGAGCGCGGCGTACATGACGTCGCCGTCGGGGAGGTGGCGGAGCCCGCAGTGGTCGTCGTCCCGGCCGGCGTCGACGAGCCGTGACGACAGCGCGTCTCGGTACGCGCCGAGCGCCGGCCGCACGGTCGCCTCGAGCGTGCGGTCCAGCCGATCGACGAACTCCCCGTCGGCGGCCGTCGCTCGGCGGATGCCGCCGAGCTCGGGATCGGCCAGGAAGGCGTCGAGCTGCGCGACCGCTGCCCGCACGAGCCGGCGGACCGGGAGCCGCCCTGCGCCGACCCCGGCGAGGTGCCGCTCGAGGGCCCGTTCCAGCACGCCGCCGAGGCCCTCGAGCCGGGCCAGGTAGGCGTCCTTCCGCGCGGCGGTGTCGAGGGGCACCTTCGTCAGCATCATGAGCACCTCGGTCACCGGTGCGCTGTGGAAGTCCGCCACCGTGAACTCCACGATCGGCACCGCCGCGGCGTCGGCCCGGGCGCCGGCGCTGGTGCGCACGAGGTCCGCGGTCTGTCGCTCCACCTCGTCGACCGCGTCCCCGAGACGAGCGGCGTCCGCCGCCACGCGGCGCAGCGCGGCGACCTCCTCGTCCTGCGCCTCGCTGCTCAGGTCCGGGAGCTTGTCGTCGTACCCGGTGAGCCCGAGGATCGACGCGTCGAGCGGGTGCGAGGTGAGCAGCACGCCGAGCAGCGTCGAGGCAAGGTCGTCGGCAGGCATGCGCGCAGCGTAAACGCGCCCCCAAAAGGAGTGCCCGGCGGCCTGTGCAGGAGACCGGTCCTGGACTACCCTCGAACGCGATGTCGGGTGGGAGGGGTCGTGGTCCGGTAGTCCGCGCGGAGCTCTCCGACGCCCGCCCGATCACGGGTTCGGCCGCCTCGGGGATCGGAGCGATGCGCGGCATGTCGCTCCACGCGGACGAGCTCGGCCTCACGCTGACGGACCACCAAGGCCGGGGCGTTCGGCGGTGGACGTGGCCGGAGGTCGACGGGTGGGACGCGGACGGCGTCGCTCCCGACGGCGACGGCGGTACCCGCCAGGTCCTCACGATCAGGGCCCATGCCGCGCCGTTCCTCGTGCTCGTCGACGCCGGGATGCTCGGAGCCTTCCTGTCCGGACTGAGGGCGGCCCAACTCTCGGGCAGTCGTCTCGCCGCCAGGGCCGCACGTCGCCGGCGCGTCCGGCCGCGCCGGGTCGCCGTCGCCGCCGCTTGCCTCGCCATTGTCGGAGGGACGGCCGGTGCGGCGCCCGCGCTCCTCGGCGCCCCGGACGCGCACGCCCCCTCGGGTCATCGGGCGAACGGCATGCTCGCGACCGACGTCGGCGGGTCCAAGCTCCGCCTGCCGAAAGCGACGACCGCGCCCGCGCCGGCGCCCCCCTCCGTCGCCGCCGCGCCCCTGGCCGCGCACGAGGCGTTCGGGTTCCTCCCCTACTGGACGCTCCCGGCGCCCCAGAGCGTCGACCTGTCGTCGCTCACCACGGTCGCCTACTTCAGTCTCGACGTGAACGCCGACGGCACCGTCGACGAGTCCCCGTCGAACCCGGGATGGGTCGGCTACGAGAGCCAAGCGCTCGCCGACCTGGTGACGCAGGCGCACGCCGGCGGCGCGCGCGTGGTCCTCTCGGCGACGTGCTTCGACCAGGCCACCCTTGACGCGCTGACCCACGACCCCGCCGCCCAGGCGACGCTCGCCCAGACGCTGGTGCGCCTCGTGCGCGCGAAGAACCTCGACGGGGTGAACCTGGACTTCGAAGGCAACGGGCCGACAGACCGGACCGGTCTCGACGAGCTGGTCGCGACCGTGTCGCAGGCTGTCCACGGCGCGGACCCGTCGTGGCAGTTCACCGTCGACACCTACGCGTCGTCCGCATCGGACCCCAGGGGCTTCTACGACGTCGCCGGGATGGCGCCCTACGTCGACGCCGTGGTGGTCATGGACTACGACATGGGTGCAACGTTCGCCGCGGGCCCGACAGCGCCGGCCGCTGGGTCGAGCTACACAGACCAAGAGGTCGCCACCAGCTACAGCGACGCGGCGGGCGCGTCGAAGGTCATCCTGGCCGTCCCGTTCTACGGGGAGGACTGGCCCACGGTCGGCCCGACAGCCGGCGACCCGGCGACCGGTCCGCCCACCCCCGTCGCCGACGACCAGATCTCGCCGGCGGACACCGTGTACTGGGATCCGCTCACCGGCGGTCCGTGGGCCGTGTACCGCGTTGGGCACCAATGGCACCAGGTGTGGTTTGACGACCCCGCGTCGCTCGCGGCGAAAGCCCAGCTCGTGCGCGACGCCGGTCTGCGCGGCGTCGGCCTCTGGGCGCTCGGGATGGCGGTCGGGACCGGTGACCAGCAGGCAGCGATCACCGGAACCGCCCTCGGACCGCAGCCGCCCGACGGCCCGGTCACCGTGTGGCGCGGTCCGCTGCCCAAGTGGGGCGTCCCCGGAGGCGCCTCGGCGTCGCCCGTCCCGTCCGGCGCCGTCGGGACCCAACCAGCGGCGAGCGCCTTCGGCACAGCTCGCGCGCCCGGCGCCGCGGCGGCGCTGCCCGCGGCGAACGGCTTCTACGACGGCGTCCGGGTGTCGCTCGTCCCGTGGCCGGGCGTCGCCCCGACGGGCACGACGGCAGCGGGGTCGCTGGGCGCATTCACCGCGCCGGGCACGTCGGTCGCGTGCCTGGCCGAGGGACCGTCGCTGCCGGTCGTCCAGATCGACGGGACCAGCGCGTACCTCGTCCGCGCGAGCGCGGCGAACGACTGCACGAGTGGGACCTGGGCGTTCGTCGTGCCGCAGGGAGCGACGGTGGAAGGCTCGGGATCCGCGGGGAGCCCGGCCGGAGGTGGCACACCGACCGGAGCCTCCACATCGCCGGCAGGGGCCGCAACATCGCGAACATCGCGAACATCGCGAACATCGCGAACATCGCGCACCGGCGGAACAGTTGGAGTGGATGGGACCGGTGGGGCAGCACCGACCACCACGACCACCTCGCCGACAGCGGGCACGTCGGGCACGACGACCACGTCGACCACGACGACCACGACGACCACGACGACCACGTCGACCACCACCCGCTGACGGACCACCCCGTCCCGCCGAATCCCCCCGCCCTCCCCCGAGCGAGCCCGAGCTCGGAGCCCCGGCACAGCCGGCGGGATAATGTCGCCCGAGCCCGCGCGTCCGCTCCCGTCGCGACGGAGCCCGAGGGGAGGGGATGGCGATGCCGCTGCCGGCAGTGGTCGAAGGCGCACTGGTCCAATGCAGTTTCGGGATGGCGCCCGCCTCGCTCGTCGTCCTGCCCGCGAGCCAGGTCATGGTCGAGAGCCGCCCGGCCGCGGACGTGACCTGTTGCACGGTGGCCAACATCCCCACCTTCGGGATGTGCACGAGCCTGGCGAATCCCGAGGTGGCGGCGGCGACGTCGGCCGCGCTCGGCGTGCTCACGCCGATGCCGTGCGTGCCGCTCCTCACGCCCTGGGTGCCCGGGTCCCCGACGACCCTGCTCGGGGGCAAGCCCGCGCTCACCATGGGCTCGACCTGCGTGTGCGCGTACGGCGGGGTCGTCCAGATCCTGAACCCGGGCTCGACCAAGACCCTGGAGTGAGCGGCCCGGTGCCGCGGACCAGACGGTGATCGAGCCGAGCCGTCCGGCGCGAGCCGAGGTGCCGATGATTTCTCGCGCGAAAGCACTAGCCCCGCGGGCCGTTTTTGACTATGGTGCGGCCCACTGCACCGGAGGGGGGGTGGAATGTGCGGTCCTCCTCCTGCAGCGACGTAGTCGGTCCGCGACGAGGAGGGGGTTGGGACTGTGCCCACCTATGCAGCACCCGGTGTTTATGTCGAGGAGGTACCCTCCTCCCAGAAGAGCCTGACGGCGGCAGCGACGGCGATCGCCGCGTTCGTCGGGTTCACGGAGCGGGCGCCCGCTGACGACCCGGCGGACCCCGACGGGGTCAAGCCCAGGCTCGTCACGAGCTGGACGCAGTACGAGCAGCTGTACGGTGGGTTCGCACCCGGCTGCATGCTGCCGCTGTCGGTGTACGGCTACTTCCAGAACGGCGGGACGATCGCGTACGTCGTGCGGATCCCGAACACGGCGCCCGCGAGCGAGCCCGCTCAGGCGGCGCTGCCGGCTGCGGACCGCGCCCTCGGCAGCCCTCTGTCGGTCTCGAGCATCGAGCCCGGTGCGAACCTCACGGTGTCCGTCGAGGCGGTCGACGCCGGCGAGGACGCGGCCGACTCCGGCGAGCCGTCCCCCTTCAACCTCACGGTGCTCGATGGCGGGAAGGGGGTCGAGTCGTTCTCCGGACTGACCGTCACCCCGGGCGACCGCAACGTCGAGACCGTCGTCAACGCCGAGTCCACGCGGATCAAGGTGAAGCTCGACCTCGCCAAGGACGTCGACCTCTCCGCGGTGATGGACGTGCTCAAGCCCGGCACGTACCCGCTGGTGCCGGCGGCCCCGGTGTCGGTGCCGGTCTCGGGCCGGAAGTTCGCCGGGTCCGAGTCGGCGCGTACCGGCATCAACGGCCTCACGATCGCCGACGAGGTCACCATGGTGATCGTCCCCGACCTGATCACGGCGGCCCAGAAGGAGGACGGGACGGTCGACCTCGGCCTGTGGAAGCAGGTGCAGACGGCGCTCATCTCCCACTGCGAGCTGCAGGGCAACCGGATGGCGATCCTGGACGCGCCCCCGGGGATGAACCCTCAGCAGATCAAGGAGTGGCGCAGCGACGTCGCGATGTACGACTCCGCCTTCGCGGCGATGTACTACCCCTGGATCAAGGTCGAGAACCCGGCCGCGAGCAACGGCAACCGCGAGGTGTTCGTCCCGCCGTCCGGCCACATCGCCGGGGTGTGGGCGCGCACCGACGAGACCCGCGGCGTGTGGAAGGCCCCGGCCAACGACACGATCCGCGGCTGCCTCGACGTCGAGCGGCCGATCACCAAGAACGAGCAGGCACTGCTCAACCCGATCGGGATCAACTGCATCCGGCCGTTCGGCACCCGGGGGATCCGGGTCTGGGGCGCGCGCACGATGTCGTCGGACAGCGACTGGCGCTACGTGAACGTGCGGCGGCTCTTCAACATGGTGGAGACCACGATCCTGGACGGGACCCAGTGGACCGTCTTCGAGCCGAACGACATCAGCCTATGGGAGGGCGTGAAGCGCACGATCAACGCGTTCCTGACCGGGCTGTGGAAGACAGGGGCGTTGTTCGGCACCTCTGCGAGCCAGGCCTTCTACGTGAAGTGCGACGAGGAGACGAATCCGCCCGAGTCCATCGACGAGGGGAAGCTCGTCGTGGAGGTCGGGATCGCCCCGGTGAAGCCGGCCGAGTTCGTCATCTTCCGCATCAGCCAGCAGAAGCAGGTCGCCGCCTGACGCGGCGCGCGTTGCTCCCGTTCTTTCTCTGTTCGTTCGATAAGGAGTCCTCACCATGGCAATGAATCTGACCAAGTCCGACCCGCTCGTAGCTACCAACTTCTTCCTCGAGGTCTCGACAGAGACGGTGTCGAACGTCACCTCGGTCGACGGGATGAGGATGGAGCTGGACATCAACGAGTTCACCCAGCGCACCACAAAGGGCGTGCTCGTCCAGCACAAGACCCTCGCGAAGCCCAAGCTCGCGGGCGAGTTGACGATCAAGCGCATCCAGCCGAACACAATCGGCAACGACCCGATCTGGAAGTGGTTCCTCTCGATCCGCGACACAGGGATGAAGGCCGCGACGCGTGCGACGGACCGCAGGACCGGGTCGGTGGTCGGCTACGACACGTCCCTTACCGAAGTCTCCCGGTGGAACTTCACCGAGGCGTGGCCGTCCAAGATCGAGGCCGAGGGCTACGACGTCACCAAGAACGACCCGATCCACGAGACGATCACCCTCCAGTACGAGACCCTGCTCCGCGTCAAGTAGCGAGACGAGCGGGCCGGTGCGCACCGAGTACGAATTCGTCCTCCCGAAGGGCTACGTGGACGAGGGTGGCTCCGTGCATCGGCACGGGGTCATGCGCCTCGCGACGGCCAGGGACGAGCTCGAGCCGCTGCGCGACCCGACGATCCTCGGGGCCGACGACCCGCGGCTCACCATCGTGGTGCTGAGCCGTGTGGTCCGGTCCCTCGGTTCCCTGCCGATGGTCACGCGCCACGAGATCGAGGGGCTGTTCGCGGCCGACCTCGCCTACCTGCAGGACTTCTACGGCGTGATCAACTTCGGGTCCGAAGACGACATCCAGTCACTGCTCGACGCACAGGACCAGGGAACAAGACCGTCCTCCGGCAACGGGACACCCGGGGGGGCCGAGGCTTCGGTCGCCGCACCTGCCCCGGCGGCGAACGGGGCGGGGGACGAGGGAAAGGGAGAGGTGGCGCGCCCGGTAGGTCGCCGTCACGCCATCGAGGAGGTGCCGAGCTCCGGCAGGTGAGGCCGGGTCGGCACCCTGACCGGCAGTTGACCACCGAGCCGAGGACCGGCAGATGAAGCAGTACCCGACCGACACGCTGTGGCAGGAGCTGATCTACCTCGCCTATCACCTGCACTGGCCGCTCGACGATCTCCTCGACCTGGAGCACGCCGACCGGGCCCGGCTCGTGTACGGCGTGGCCTCGCTGAACGCCCGGGCGTGGGCCGAGGCGAGGCAGCTGTGACGGGGACGACGAGAGGCCATGAGGGAGGGCGGCCATGAGCATGCCCCTGGGGATCAAGGGCCATCTCCCCAATACCGCCAACTTCCTGTTCGAGGTCGACGGCCAGGCCATCGGGTTGTTCGGGGAGATCACCGGGCTCGAGGTGACGGTGGACACCGTCTCGTACGCCGAGGGCGGCGAGAACGGCTTCGTCCACAAGCTCCCGGGCAGGCTCACGTGGCCGAACATCGTGCTGCGGCGCGGCATCACCAACAGCGACGCGCTGTTCTCGTGGGTGAACAAGACCGCCGGGCCGACATTCGAGTCGAACACAGACAAGCTGACACGCAGCACCGCGGCGATCACGCTGATGGGCACCGACGGGACCCGGTTGCGCTCGTGGGACATCCAGGGCGCCTTCGCGGTTCGCTGGAGCGGCCCCCATCTCGCGGTGGAAGACGGCGGTGAGGGCGCGAGCGAAGAGCTCGAGCTCGCCCACCACGGCTTCACGTCGAAGACGTTCTCCTGACGATGGCCGTGACCGACGAGGAGACCCGCGCGACGGCGTCGGCACAGGACCCGGCCGGGACGGCCACGCGGCTCGGCCGCTCCGTCGCGGCGCGTCTCGGTTGGCACGCGCGCCTCCGCTCCCGGCGTCCCGACTCGGCCGTCGGCCGTCTCGTCATGGGGGGCCGGCACTTCTCGTCCTCTGTCGGTCGCTCCCTCGCCACCCGTTCGGCGCTCCGGTTCTCTCCGGCGATCGCCCAACGGACGCCCGTCGTGCCGGCATCGGGCACGGCGATGTCGACGGTGGAGCCCCCCGAGGGGGTACGGCTCGGCGTGCGTCGTGCGGCCACGCTCGCCGCGTCGCTCGCGCAGGAGGCGATGGACCGCAGCGCAGCCACGGCCCGGTCGGTGAGGTCGGCCCCCCAGCAGCTCGGCGTTCTCGCTGCCGGGACCCTCCCACGCGCCGCGCTGCCTCCCGGGGAGTGGGGATCGTCGGGACCGGGGGGGTTCAGCGCCCGCCTTCGCGCCGAGGCACTGCCCGTGCAGCGGCTTCCCGACGTCGCCGCGGTGGGGAACGTCCTCACGGCCCGGGAGGAACGGATCTCCAAGGGCCAGCCGCAGCAGGAGCGGACCACGCCGCGCGCGGCACGGCCCTCGCTGTCGAACCTCGCTCGACAGGCCGCGGGTCGCTCGTCGACCACGGCAGCCTCGCCCGCCGGGCCCGGGACTACGGCAGCCTCGCCCGCCGGGCCCGGGACCCCGCCATCGCCGCCAGGAGCGTCCGGTGTCGCACCTGTGGATGGTTCATCGGGGACCCGGCCGTCCTCGCCTCCGGGGCCCGCAACGCCCGCAAAACGTCGCCGGTCGGGATCCCCGGGCGGGGGTTCGGCACCCGCCGCCCCCGCCGAGCGTGGTGACCGCGACCCCAGAGCCGCGGAGGCGCCGACGCCGACGCCGACTGCACGTCCGGCACGCCGCAGGGGTGGCGGACGGGACCCCGCTGCCTCGTTGGAGACACCTTCCTCGGTCGCGGGCGCAGGTGGTGCGGTGCTCCTTGCGGAGCGGCTGGCCGCAGGCGCGGCGGGCTCGAGCCGCCCCGTACAGCTCGCGACGTCGATCGGGGAGCGGTTGTCGTCGGTGGGCCCGAGCTGGGGTCCGCCCGGACGCCACCGGCGCCCGGGACCCGCAGCGCCCTCCCTCGGCGCGCAGCACGCCGCGACGACGGGCCACGCGCGCGCTCGCCACCTGCTGCGCGCGGCGCCGGGCGTGGGGGTGCCGACGGGCACACCGGCGGGTGGGCGCTGGACGTCGGCGCCGCTCCCGCGTCGTCGACTTGGGGAGGTCCGTGGCGATCCTCCGGGGCCCCGGCAGCCTCAGCCTCCCCCGCAGCCTCAGCCTCCCCCGCAGCCGCAGCCGCCCCCGCAGCCTCCCCCGGCCTCGACCCCAGCGTCACTCCCAGCGACACTCGCCACGCGACCGCTGGCGGCGCCGCCCCGGGCGCTCGACCCCGGCAGCACGACGCTGCTCTCCGGCAGCACCGAGGTGCGCCCGCTCGTCAAGGCGGTCCGGCACCTGCAGACCGCGCCGGTCGCCGCCACGCACGACGCGGCGTCGACGGACCCGACGCGGGTGGCGACGCCCGCGATGCGACGAGCCCTCGGAGCCGCCTTGCCGTCGGGCGGTGTCGCCGACGCCGGTGATGGCTCCGACCGAGATGGATTGACGCCTCGCGGACCCGACGGCCATCGTCCGGTGCTCCTTCCGCGAGTGGTCGACGCCGGTCCGTGGCCGGTGACCGCACTGGCACGCTCGATGGGTCCTGCGGAGACGATCCGCGCCGCCACGACCTCGTCGATCGACTCCCCGACGCGTCCGGTCCTGGGGCGTCGGAGCGCCCGGACGGCCGAAGGCGCCGGTGCCGGCAGCGACCAGGTGGCGCCAGGGGAGCGGCCCGCGCCCGCCTCCGGCACGGACGCGGGCGCACGCACTTCCACTGACACGCGTTCACGCGACGGCGGCGCCCCGACGTCCGGGGCCCGCACCGCTCGCGGCGCGTCCGCCGCTCCCACCGCGTCCACCTCTCCCGCCGCCCCCGCCTCCCCCACGGCGTCCGCTGCTCCCGCCGCCCCTGGACAGTCACCCTCGGCACAACCCGCAGGCGCCGGACCGGCCCCCTCGACCACCCCGCGGGCGCGGCGGTTCGTCGCGGAGCTCGCGCGTCACAAGCCCGACCCGGTCATCGCGATGCCGCCCCGGTTGGCACCGCTGGCTCGCGCCCTCGGCGGCTCGGCCTCGGTGGAGCTGCGTGCGGGACCTGCGAGCGCCGCGGCGCTGGCGGCCTCGGGGCGCCCGGCCGCAACGGTGGGTCGGGTCATCCACCTGGCCCGCCGACCGGACACAAGTCCAGCATCCGCGGCGGTCGTGGCGCACGAGTTGGTGCACGCCACCCGGCCGGGACGGCACGAACCCGACGCCCATACTTCCCACGGCCCGAACGGCACACACGGAACGAACGTGCGGCCCGCCGGCGACATCTCCCACGCCTCCCATGGCACCCACGCCTCCCGCGCCTCCCATGCCACCCACCGCGGAGGTCCAGGCGGGTCGACGCCGCGGTTCTTCTTCGATGACTTCTTCGACCCCGAGGAAGGTCTCGCCCGGCGCATCGGCTCGCTCGTCCAGAAGATGGTCGCTGCGGTCACGGAGCCCTTCGTCGGCCCCACGCAGCTCGGCTCGGTGGGGGGAGGCGCAGCGGGGCTGCTCTCCCCGAAGCCTCGAGGTGGAGGCTCCGGCGGAACCGCGGGTGGCGCGCCACAAGGGGTTCGTAACGGGCCCGCGCCGGCGTCGAACCTGTTCCCCGGCTCGGGTGCCGGCGGTTCCGGGGCCCAACGAGGCGGTCGTTCGGGCGGCGCTGCGGGCGCCCTCGAGCGCCTGCGACACGAGGACCCCGGCCTGGCTGCGTTGCTCGAGCGAGCAAGAGGCGCCGGCTCGGGGTCCGTTTCCCCGGCCGGGATCGGGTTGCCGCTCCCGGGTGGTCCCGGGGGTGACCGGCGCGGGCACACGGCCGCCGGGATCCCCGGCCTCGCCGGGCTGTTCGAGCCCGGGTCGGGGGACCGCGACGCACACTCCGGTCCCGGTGGCACCGGTCCCAGCGGCATCGGTGCTGCTGACGGGGCTCGCGGTTCGTCCGCGCTGCTTCCAATACCGTTGCGCACCGGCCCGGCGCCTGCGCTTGCATCCGAGTTCGGGAAGAAGGGAGCCCGCGCCGTGGAACCGACGCCGCCCACCGTCCAGCCCTCGAGCGCGCCGAACGCCGCGGAGATCCTCGAGTGGATCGTCGAGCACGTGGAGCGGCGCGTCCTCGACGAGCTCGAGCGTCGTGGCCAGCGTCACGTCCCCGAGGTCTTCTGATGTCGACAACGAAGGCGTTCCTTCAGACCGAGCGCGGCACAAAGATCCCGTGTCTCTTCAACCCCTCCGATCTGGTCCTCGCGCAGGCGAACGGCTGGGCCGCCGACGCGGTTCCGGGCCGTGGGGTACCGACGCTGCGCTACACCGGCGCGGGGTCAGGTGTGCTCCGCCTCACGCTCTTTTTCGACACGACCGACACGGGCAAGGCCGTGACCACATACACGGGCAAGATCGTCGGGTTGATGGACGTGGACCCGCAGCTCCCGGGGACTTCGCAGACAACCAACAACGCACGGCCGCCGTGGGTCGAGTTCCACTGGGGGACATTCCACTCGTTCAAGGCGGTGGTCTCCTCGCTCGACCTCTCCTTCGAGTACTTCAGCCGCGACGGGACGCCGCTGCGGGCACGTGCCGCGGTCGTGCTCACCCAGTACAAGGAGACACTGGCCTTCGGGCCGCAGAACCCCACGTCGGGCACGCCGCGCCCACACCGCGTGCACCGCGTCCAGCCGGGTGAGACGCTCGACCGGATCGCCGCGATGCACCTCGGCGACGCGACGCGCTGGCGCGCGATCGCCGAGGCCAACGGCATCACCGACCCGCTCGCCCTGCGTCCCGGCAGCCTGCTCGCGATCCCTGGGACCAGCTGATGGCCGACACCATCACCCTGTCGCCCCAGGTGAAGGTCAACGGCGCACCGCTCGCCACCACATGGCAGGGCGCGCTTCTCGAGCTCCGCGTCGAGCACGCGCTGAACGTGCCGGCCCGGGTGACGCTGCGCTTTGCGGATCCGGGGTACGCGCTCCTGACGTCCAACTCCGTGTCGCTCGACGACCCGCTGGAGGTGGGCGGTCCGGGCGGGAGTCCGACGCTGTTCACAGGGACCGTCACCGGCGTCGGGTCCGAGCAGCGCGAAGGCGAGCAGCCCGAGCTCGTGCTCGTCGGCCACGACAAGAGCTACAAGCTCGGACTGACCTCCCGGGTGAAGACCTGGACCGAGGACACCATTTCCAACATGGTCAGCTCGCTCCTCACGACGGAGAGCACACTCAGCGCGTCGTGGTCGGGGACGACGCAGAAGTTGGACTACCTCCTGCAGGTCGACACGGACCTGGGGCTGCTCGGCGAGCTCACGCGCCGGGAGGGGGCGGACTGGGTCGTCAAGGGGAGCACGGTCCACATCGGCAAGCCCGACGAGCTCGCCGGCACGATGGGGACAGTCAGCCTCACGCTCGGCGACGATCTGCTTTCGTTCTCGGCCCGCGCGACGCCGGCCCCGGAGCAGGTGTCGGTCTCCGGGTGGGACAACGTCGCGCAGCAGACCGTGACAGGTGCGTCGTCGAGCGCATCCAGCGGCATCAGCCCGAGCTCGACGCTGGCGGGGCTCGCGACCGGGAGTGCCACGTTCGTCACCGCCGCCGTCGGCGCGAGGAGCTCGAGCGAGGCGACGACGCTGAGCCAGGCGATCTTCGACCTCCGTGCCGCGGCGGCGGTCGAGGCAACGGGGACCGCCGTCGGGAACGGGGGGCTGGCGCCCGGGGCGAAGGTGACAATCTCGGGGGCGGGGCCGCTGAGCGGCACCTATCCGGTGACCGCGGTCGAGCACGTCTACCGGCCCCGCCGAGGGTTCATCACGCGGTTCCGCAGCGGCGACCGGCGCCCCGCGGGTCTCGCGGACAGCCGCAGCGCCAACGGGTTCGGCCCGGCGGGCTCCGTCGTCGGCCACTACGGGGTGACGGCGGGGATCGTGACCAACATCAAGGACCCGGAAAAGATCGGCCGCGTGAAGCTCCGCTTTCCGGGGATGAGCTCGACACAGGAGAGCGCGTGGGCGAGGGTCGTCGCCATGGGTGGCGGTAGCTCGAGGGGGAACGTCTTCCTGCCCGAGGTCGACGACGAGGTGCTCGTCGCGTTCGAGGACGGCGACACCCGCGTGCCCGTCGTGATCGGCGGCCTCTACGGCAAGTCGCTCACGATGCCGACAATCACAGTCACAGAGGGCAAGGTGGTCAAGCGCGAGCTCGTGTCACGCCTCGGCCACACTGTGAGGTTCCTCGACGGCACCCAGACAAAGGACATGGCGATCGAGCTCGCGTTGGCAGACGGCGCGAACATTGTGCACCTCGGCGCCGACAAGACGACCGTCACCGTGAAGCAGGGCAACGAGCTCACCTTCACCGTAGGCCAGACGACGATCACGGTCGCGAGCGGCACCGGCGCTCTGTCGATCAAGGCGGGCACAATCAAGATCCAGGCCACACAGCAGCTCGAGCTCACCGCCCCGAAGATCGTCATCTCCTCGGACGGCACCCTGACACTCGAGGCGCAGGCCATGACCAAGCTCGCGGGGGCCTCCGTCCAGGTCCAGGCCGAAGCGGTCGTCACGATCAGCGGGACGCCCGTCTCGATCAACGGCGGTTGAGCGCGATGACCCCTATCGACCACGTCCCCCCCGGGCGAGGCAACGCCGGCAACCTCGACCCCTCGTTCGTCGGGAAGGGCATCCGCTTCCCGCTCGCGATCGGCCCCAACGGGTCGATCGCCTTCGCGGACGCCGGAGAGAGCACCGACAGCGCGATCCGCGTGGTCCTCTCGACTGCGCCGGGCGAGCGCGTGATGCGCCCGGGCTTCGGGTGCCGCATCTGGGACCTTCTCTTCGAGCCAGTCAACGCGAACACGGTCGGGCTCATGGCCGAGGCCGTGCGCCAGGCGATCGCCCAGTGGGAGCCCCGCGTCGACGTGGAAGAGGTGAGCGTCGTCCCCGATGACGACGAGCAGGCGCTCGTGCGCATCCACCTGCGGTACAAGATGCGCGCCACGAACGACCGCCGCAACCTCGTCTATCCCTTCTACGTGATCCCGCGGGAGTCCAACGAGGGCGGCACCCCCGCGGTGACCGACCGACCCGATAGAGAGCAGGCCTGATGCCCCTTCCTGCACCCGAGCTCGACGACCGGCGGTTCCAGGACCTCGTCGACGAGACCAAGCGCCTGATCCCCAGGTACTGCCCGGAGTGGACGAACCACAACCTGTCGGACCCCGGGGTCGCCCTGATCGAGCTCTTCGCGTGGATGAGCGAGATGGTGCTCTTCCGGCTGAACCAGGTGCCCGACCGGCTCTATACGAAGTTCCTCGACCTCGTCGGCATCCAGCCGTTCCCGCCGTCGGTGGCTCGTGCCGACCTCACCTTCTGGCTCTCCACCGTGCGCGACCAGCCTGTCGTGGTGCCCGCAGGGACGGTGGTCGCCACGGCGGACGCCGTCGGCGGCGCCAGCATCATGTTCACGACGGTCGAGGACCTCGCGATCGCGCCGCTCGGCCTGACGGCAGCCAAGACTGCCGAGTCGTCGGCGGAGGAGCGCTACACCGACGTCTGGGACGACCTGCGCTTCGAGGGCAGCGACGTGACGTGCTTCACCTCCGACCCGCCGACGCCGGGGGACGCCTTCTACGTCGGGTTCGAGCAGAGCCTTGCCGGCGCGGTCCTGAGGCTCTCGATTGCAGCGGAGATCCAGGGCATCGGCGTCGACCCGCGGGACCCGCCCCTCGTGTGGGAGGCCTGGACGGGGGAGACCTGGGCGTCGCTCCCGGTCCAGTCCGACACGACCGGCGGCCTCAACCGCGACGGCGAGGTCGAGCTGCGCCTGCCGCGCCACTCGACGCCGCTCACCCTCGGTGGGACGAGGGCCCACTGGCTCCGCGTACGGCTCGTGGCGCCGCGCGTCGGCCAGCCGGGCTACCAGACGTCCCCGCGCATCCGGACCCTGCGCGCGGACGTCCTCGGTGGCACCGTCGCCGCCGAGCACGCGATCGTCGTCGGCCCCGAGCAGCTCGGCAGGAGCGATGGCAGCCCCGGGCAGGCATTCACCATCTCCCGCACGCCGGTGCTCGCACGTCGGGAGGGGGAGACGCTGAGGGTCGTCACGGCCGACCGATCGGAGACCTGGATCGAGGTGCCGGATTTCACCGCGTCGGGGCCGCTCGATCGTCACTACACGATCGACGACGGGTCGGGAACGGTCGTGTTCGGCCCCGCGGTGCGGTACGCCGACGGCTCGGTGCGCCAGCACGGCGCGATTCCGCCCGACGGCGCCGAGATCGTGATGGACCGCTACCGCCACGGCGGCGGCGCGGCAGGCGACGTGGGCGCCGGAACCCTCTCGGTGCTGCGGACGACGATCGCCTACGTCGACCGGGTGAGCAACATCCAGCCTGCGAGCGGCGGGGTCGACGCGGAGACTCCCGCCAACGCCAAGATCCGCGGGCCGCTCAGCCTCCGAACCGGCCAGCGTGCGGTGACGGCCGGCGACTTCGAGCGCCTGACGATGGAGGCGTCCTCGGAGGTCGCCCGGGTCAAGTGTCTCGTGCCGCACGAGGAGGGGGAGCCGGTCCGCCTGCTCGTCGTGCCCCGCCTCACCTCGCGCCCCGACGAGCGCGGGATCGACGACTTCGCCCTCTCCGACCCGCTCGTGGAAGCGATCACCGAGCACCTCGAGCCACGCCGGCTCCTCGGCGCGACGGTCGACATCGGCACCCCCTACTACCAGGGGATCTCCGTGGCCGGCCTCATCCAGGCACTGCCCGGCCGCCCCCTCGCGCTCGTCCGCCAGCGCGCGCTCGACCTCCTCTTTGGCTACCTCGACCCGCTCGAGGGCGGCAACACCGAGGACGGCTGGCCGTTCGACGCCGACCTGAACGCCTCGACGCTCGCCGAGCTGCTCCAGGCGGTCGAGGGCGTCGAGCGCGTGGAGGAGGTGCTCCTCTTCGAGTACGACCTGCGGACCGGCGCCCGCCACGGCACTGGACGCGAGCTCGTGCACCTCGACCGCGAGTCGCTGTTCTTGTCCGCCCGCCACCACGTGGTGGTTCGATGACCCGGCGCAACGACTGGATGCTCGGGCAGCTGCCCATGGGCATGCTGGACGACGAACTTTTCGTGCGGTTCGTGTCGATGTTCCAAGAGGTGGCGTCGTCGCTCGTCGACGGAGCGGACAACATCGGCAACATCGTCGACCCGACGGTGGCTCCCGTCCCTGCGCTCTCGTGGCTCGCGTCGTGGCTGGGCGTCAACTGGATCGAGCCGTCGCTCCCCGACGACGTCCAGCGCGTCCTCGTCCGCGAGTGCGGGAAGGCGCTGGCGTGGCGAGGGACCAGCCGCGGTCTCGAGATCCTGCTGCGCGCGGTCACCGGTGGGGAGGTGACGGTCGAAGAAAGCGGGGGGATACGGCGGGCGCTGGAGCAGCGCGTGCCCGCCCCTCACGCGGTCGTGCGAGTCGAGGTGCAGTCGACCGGCTGGATGAGCGACGATGACTTCGTGGAGCTCGTGACCGACGAGGTGCCGGCCAACGTGCACTGCGAGATCGTCGTCGACGGCAGGACGCTGTGGCCCGAGCCCGAAGGGATGCTGGCGTGAGCACCAAGATCACGTGCCCTACTTGCGGCACCGTCAGCTACCTCGAGGAGTTGTCACGCGAGGCCGATGCCTTCTGTCGCGTGTGCGACTACCCGCTCTTTTGGAGCCGCGGCGAGCGCGTCGTCGGCGGCGGCGAGGGTGGCTCGGTGGGCCTTCGGCGTCTCCCGGGGACGGCCGGGCGCGTCGACGTGGCCA
>Ga0307374_10006743_pt1 | contig 17904 bp, 17 predicted proteins | sample OX3MG_FD_202532 | JGI IMG/M metagenome (GOLD analysis project Ga0307374, IMG submission 202532) | Soil microbial communities from Risofladan, Vaasa, Finland - OX-3 | ecosystem: Environmental > Terrestrial > Soil > Coastal area > Acid sulfate soil | place: Finland: Risofladan, Vaasa | collected... | reverse complement strand
ACGTCAGCCAGCGCAGCGCCGATCCGATCCTGCGTCGCAGCGCCGCCAACGTCCACAGCGTCGGCGCCATCTACCAGCTCACCTGCACCTTCTACGACGCGCTCAAGCAAAACGACGACGCCTACATTTGCGCCCGCGCCATCCAGTTCTTCGCGCCCGGCATTCCGCAGGTCTACTACGTCGGCCTGCTGGCCGGCAGCAACGACGTCGAACTGATGGAGGAAACCGGCGAACTGCGCGACATCAACCGTCATCGCTATAGTCTCGAAGCAATAGAGATCGAGGTGAAACGACCGGTGGTCAAGCGCCTGCTCAAGCTGATGGAGTTCCGCAACAGCCACCCCGCATTCAACGGCCGCTTCGAGCTGCAGTACTCCAACAACTCCAGCGTCGCCATGGCCTGGCACCAAGGCGAAAGCTGGTGCCAACTGTTTGTCGATCTCAACTACAATCGCGCCACCATCCATTACCTGGATCCGCGCAGCAAGCGCAGCTTGACGATTCACTGCTGACCGGCAATCCGACCGATTCGGAGAACTCCGACTGGGAGTGCCAGAATGAGGCTGTGCGCTCAGCTTCCAAGTGCAACCTCTTGAGGAGAACGACATGCCACACGCACAGATCAACGGACAGAACCTCTACTACCGTGACAGCGGCGACGACAGCCCCGCAATCGTCTTCTCGCACGGCATGCTGATGGATCACGAAATGTTCGGACCTCAACTGCAGGTGTTCCGACAGCACTACCGCTGCATCACTTGGGACGAACGCGGCCACGGCCACACCGCCAGCGATCACATCGAGCCGTTCAGCTACTACGATTCGGCCGACGACCTCGCCGCCCTGCTGGCGCATCTGGGCATCAAGCAGGCGGTGCTGGCTGGCATGAGTCAGGGCGGCGGCTACCTGTCGTTGCGCTGCGCGCTGACCCACCACGAAATCGTGCGCGCTCTGATCCTGATCGACACTAAGGCGCGGACCGAAGATCCGGCCAAGGTCGGCCGCTACAAACAGATGATAGAGGTCTGGGCACAGCAGGGCCTGTCCGATCAGATCGCCGACACCATTGAGCAGATCATCCTCGGCAAAAGCTGGCCCGGTACCGAAACGTGGAGACACAAATGGCAGCAGTGGCAACGGCACAATCTGCAAGCTTGCTTTAATGCCCTGGTGAGCCGCGACGACATCAGCGACCAGCTCGGTCAGATCAAGGTGCCGACACTGGTCATCCATGGCGAGGCCGACATGGCGATTACCCTGGATCGCGCAAAAGACATGGCGCAGCGACTCCTCGATGCAAAATTGGTCGCCGTGCCCGGTGCCGGTCACGCCGTCAACTTGACGCACCCCGCACCGGTCAATGCCGCGATCGAATCGTTCCTGTCCGCCTGAGCTGAAGCCGCCATGTATATCGACATCGGCAATCCAATCTCGCGTACGCCGTCCGCCTACGACTTCCCGCTGCTGATCAAGCAGCTGTGGATCACGCCGCTGGCCAACAATCCGCAGCAGGAAATCGTCTATCGCGGCGACAAGCGCTACAGCTACCGAGAGATCCGTGCGCGCGTCGGTCGGCTCGCGTCGACGCTGGCCGGCATCGACGTCAAACCTGGCATGACGGTGGCGATGATGGATTGGGACAGCCACCGCTACTTGGAGTGCTTCTTCGCCATCCCGATGATGGGCTGCGTGCTGCAGACGGTGAACATTCGCCTGTCGCCCGAGCAGATGTTGTATACCCTCAACCACGCTGGCGCCGACGTGATTCTGGTCAACGCCGAGTTCCTGCCGCTGCTGGCTTCGGTGCGCGGCCAACTCGAAAAGGACGTGCAGTTCATCCTCATCCGCGACGACGACGCCCCCGCACAGCCCACCGCCGACCTGCCCTTTCTGGGCGAATACGAAGCGCTGCTGGCCAACGCCCGTCCGGACTACGACTTCCCCGACTTCGACGAAAACACCCGCGCCACCACCTTCTACACCAGCGGCACCACCGGCCTGCCCAAGGGCTGCTACTTCAGCCACCGTCAACTGGTGCTGCACACCCTGGCCATCGCCGGCTGGTTCGGCACTGCGCCAGCCAACGGCCGCGTCCATCGTGAGGACGTCTATCTGCCGATCACGCCGATGTTCCATGTCCACGCCTGGGGCATGCCTTACGCGGCGACGATGCTTGGACTCAAGCAGGTCTACTGCGGCCGCTACGAACCCGCGCTGCTGCTGAGATTGATCCGCGAGGAAGGTGCGACCCTCTCGCATTGCGTGCCGACGCTGTTGCACATGCTGCTGACGCATCCGCAATCGAAAGACACCGACCTGTCGAAACTGAAGATGGTGATCGGCGGCTCAGCGATGCCACAAGGTCTGTGTAAAATGGCACTGGAACGCGGCGTCGACGTGTTCACCGGTTACGGCATGAGCGAAACCGGCCCGCTGCAGACCATCAATCATCTGTCCAGCAGCGAGATGCAAAAAAATCTCGACGACCAGGCCAAACTGCGTGTGCGCACAGGAAAATCCGTGCTGTTTTGCGACGTACGCGTGGTCGACGCCGACATGAAATCACAACCCCGTGACAGTGAATCTCAGGGCGAAGTGGTATTCCGCAGCCCTTGGTTGACGCAGGGGTATCTCGAGGACCCAGAGAAATCCGAAACCCTGTGGCAAGGGGGTTACCTGCACTCGGGCGATATCGGCACGATTGCGCCCGACGGTTGCCTGCAGATCCGCGACCGCGTCAAGGACGTGATCAAGACCGGCGGTGAGTGGATCAGCTCGCTAACGCTGGAAGATCTGATCTCGCAGTATCCGGGCGTCGGCGAAGTCGCTGTCATCAGCGTGCCCGATGCCAAGTGGGGCGAGCGGCCGCTGGCGCTGGTGGTGCCGGCTGCGAACGCCAAATTAGACGCGGAAGACATCCGCCGTCATCTCGGCGCGTTTGCCGACAAAGGCGTGCTCTCAAAATACGGCGTGCCCGACAAAGTGCTGCTGGTCGAAACCCTGGCCAAGACCAGCGTCGGCAAGCTGGACAAGAAGACTCTGCGCAAAACCTACGGAGACGCGACCTGAAAACCGCAGCGGCCTTCGATCAAATTCCGCTGCCGCCGAACAGGTAGCCGATGGTGAAATTCAAGGTGAGCTGTGTCTTCTCCTGCGTGAACGGACTCTGCGCGGCGTCGCCCAGCAACCGGTTGACTGCGCCCGCGCCGTTCACAAACCAGGAGCCGTGAAAGAACCACGACGCGTTGACGCCAAAGCTCACACTCTTGATGCCACCTTTTGCATTGAACTCGGGCAAACCCGATTCCCTCGCCTGCTCGGCATTCACACCAAAAAAATGCGACATGTACTGCCCGCTGCCAAATGTCACAGAAGGCCCGGCGAAAACAAAATACTTGTACTTGCGTGAACCGGCGACGGGCATATAAGCACTGAAATCGCCCACGAAACCCTGGTAACCGCCGTTCAGCGCCTGGCGCATGTCGAGTCGCAGCACCACCGGGAAAATCACGTATTCGCCAAACAACTTGAACTCCGCCGTCGGCGACACCTTGCGCTGTCTGGTCAAGCGGATGTCGTTGTTGAGCTTGCGGCCGAGGTTATAGGTGATGGCAGCGCCAACACGGTAGGTCTTTCCATGAAACACATTGATGCCCAGACCTTCACCAACCGACAGGAACGCCAAGTTGTAATAGCGCACATCGAAGCTTGGCGCGGGCACGATTTCATAATGCGACGAACCATCATATTCGGGTTGGGTCGCCACACCGATGCCCAGTTCGGTCTGCCATTTCGGTGGATTGGGCTGAAAATACTCCCGCAATCCGATGCCTGCGGAATACTCCCATTCGGGCAACGGCGAGGGCGTCTGCGCGTGTCCTGCAAGACTCCACGACAAGCCCAGACCGCTGATGGCAGCGACAGCCCAATGACGCAAATTCATACGAGAAAACCCCAGTTTCTATTGTACCCAGCCGAGACCAACATAACAGTTCAGGTGTAGAAGTCCGATATCGTCGTTGAGTGCTACCCGATCGGCCTTCTCCACACGAGACTGTGTCATGCACCTGCGATGTTTGGCGCGCATCGATCACTCCACGGTCATTCCGCTCATTTTCCACACAGGCGATAATGTCAACATGAATACCGCCTCGCACCGCTTCTGCATCGCGCCGATGATGGCCGTAACTGATCGTCACTGCCGGTACTTCATCCGTCAGATCAGCCGCCATGCACGACTGTACACGGAGATGGTCACCGCCGCCGCGATTCTGCACGGCGACACTTCACGTCTGCTGCGTTCCGATCCTGCCGAACAGCCTCTGGCGCTACAACTGGGCGGCTCCGAGCCAGAAGCACTAGCGCGTGCGGCCCGTATCGGCGAAACCTATGGCTACGATGAGATCAATCTCAACTGCGGCTGCCCTTCCGACCGTGTGCAGGAAGGCCGCTTCGGCGCCTGCCTGATGCTCGAGCCGGCGTGCGTAGCCGACGGGGTTGCTGCCATGCGTGCTGCCGTGCGCATTCCGGTGACGGTCAAATGCCGCATTGGCGTCGACCACTCCGAGGACTATGCCTTCCTGTTGCATTTCATCGACACCATCGCCGCGGCCGGCTGCGACACTTTCATCATCCACGCCCGCAAAGCCTGGCTGTCTGGCCTGTCACCCCGCGAAAACCGCGAGATTCCACCATTGCGCTATGAGTTGGTGCAACAGATCAAACGGGAACGTCCACATCTGACCGTCGTCATCAACGGCGGCATCCGCACCCTTGCCCAAGCCGCAACGCAGCTTGATGAACTCGACGGAGTGATGCTCGGCCGCGCAGCCTACGAAGATCCATGGCTGCTGGCCGCCGTGGATCCCTATTTATTTGATGTCCCCGCTCCGGTACAGAATCGAGAACAGGCATTGCAGGCCATGCGGCCCTACATCGCCGCAGAACTGGAGGCCGGAACAGCGCTGCCGCATATCAGTCGCCACCTGCTCGGCCTGTATCGTGGCCAACCCGGCGGACGCGCCTTTCGTCGCGTGCTGTCGCAGCGCGCGCACCTGCCGGGGGCCGGGCTCGAAGTCCTCGACGCTGCGCTCGGCGAGGTCCACGACGTGATGCGCAAAGCGGCTTGAACTGCAGATGCAATCCGCCCCCGTCTTGCTGTTGTCCGATCTGCATTTGCCGCCGCAAGCATCACCCTACCGGCCAGCCTTCATAGATTTTCTCGATGGCCCGGCCCGGCAGGCGCGTGAAGTCTACATCCTCGGCGACTTGTTTGACGCCTGGATCGGCGATGACGTGGGGATGACAATTTACGCCAACGAGTGTGCGAAGCTGAAAGCACTGAGCGACAGCGGGGTGACGGTATATTTCCAGCACGGCAACCGCGATTTTTTGATTGGCAAACAATTTGTCGCCGGCACCGGCGTACGGCTGCTGCCCGAATCCGTGGTCGTGGAATTGCCCATCGGCCGCACGCTGCTGATGCATGGTGATACGCTGTGCGTCGACGACATTCACTTTCAACGCATGCGCCACTGGACCCACAAGCATTGGCTGCAATCGTTGTTTTTAGCCCTGCCGACAACGCTGCGCCGAACCATTGCCGGCAGGCTGCGGCAAGCCAGCAGTGACGCCAAAACCAGCAAGCCCAAATCGATCATGGACGTCAACGACGACGCGGTACGCACAACAATGACCGCGCACGGCGTCAGCTGCATGATCCACGGTCACACCCACCGTCCTGGCCGTTATCTTCTTCAGGCAGCCAATACGTCCCTCGAACGAATCGTCCTTGCCGACTGGCGACCACAACAGATGGGATACCTCGCCTGCGATGCAGACGGTTTGAACCAGGAAATACTGTGACCCCCGCAGCCGCAACCGCGATCGGCGACCCCAGACGCGGCAGTGATGATTCTCCGTCACCGACCAGCGTCAAATCGACATCGTCACCAGAGTGCAGTATCGCCGTCACCCGTGCTCGCTTTCATCTCAACGAATTGGAATGAACGATTACCGGAACTGGCTGACCATGCTCGATCTGGATCGCAGCGCCGACTTGCCCAAAGGCAGCGCTTTCCGTGGTTTCAAGAAATTGATTCCCCATCTTGTGGAAGGCACCGACTTTATCGTACTCGACCATCAGCGCAACGCCGCACTGGCCACCAGCTTGCGCGCCAGCGATCGACTCTACCGCAGCTCGATCCATCCGGTGCTGCTGGCACCATCCTGCGCGGCACGGGTCAGGAAACAACTTGAAACGGTCTGCCGTTCCAACAGTAAGTAACATTTCCATAACTGTCATGTCGCGTTGCTTCCCGACACACTGCAGTATACGATCCTCGCTCCACAAATCAACGGAGTGACCGATGAGCGCAACCGAACTGCTGAACAAGCTGCCCGCCGCCTTCAAAGCGGATGAAGCCGCCGGCACTAACTGCACCCTCCAGCTCAAAACCTCTGAGCCGACGTACGTCACTATCAAGGACAGCACCTGCACCGTCACTCAAGGCACCACCGACAATGCCGACGTCACCGTCACCATGGAAGATGACGACTTGGTACAAATGCTCAAAGGCGAACTCAACGGCATGACCGCCTTCATGACCGGCAAACTGCAAATCGACGGCGATATGATACTGACGCAGAAGGTCTTCGGCCTGTTCGACTCCAGCAAGCTTGCCTGAACGTCCAACAAGACCACACAAGATTCCCCCGGACGGCGACGCCCAGGTTTTTTCGTTTGCACTGGAACGAGACGAGAACGATCGGCTCTGCTTGCGCGCCAGCCATCGTCCGCAATACGGCACTATCCACGCCGACTGGTTGAGCCCCGATCTCGACAGACGCATCGCGGGTGGGAAACGTCAGCCACTGGCACGTGCGCTGGGCCTGCACAAACAAAAAAAACTGCGCATCCTCGACGCCACCGGCGGTCTCGGCCGCGACGCCTGGACCCTCGCTGCACTCGGCGCCACGGTCGTCCTGATCGAACGTCATCCGATGATCTTCCAACTGCTGGAAGACGCCCACTCACGCGCCGTCGCCGCGCAGGTCGAGGCAGCAAACCGTATCGCTCTGATCCACGCCGACACGCTGGACTGGTTCAAATCCGACCACGAACGCGCATACGACGTCATCTGTCTGGACCCGATGTATCCCGATGACCGCAAAACCGCCCTGCCCTCCAAAGAAATGCAAATCCTGCGCGAACTCACTGGCGGCGATACCGACGCCGACACGCTGTTGCACGCCGCCCGCACCACCGACAAGCGCGTTGTCGTCAAACGTCCACATCACGCCCCGCCCTTGGCCGGCGCACAACCCGACGCGGCGATCCAAAGCACCCAACTACGCTTTGATCTTTACTTGCCTCAATAACCGGCACATAAACCGTAGTAAGCGCGGCTACTCCAAAGTTAGCGTTGAGCCAGCAAAACCCACGGGCGTGCTGGTTCAATAACCCAACAATGCTCTGTTTTATTGATGCGGCTGCGCCAAGCCCACCCATTACGGTATGCGCCTGAATCAAACACGATGGGTTACTACTAATTAGAGTGCCGCATCAATAGTGGATACAGCGGATTTCAGCGAACGTTGTCGTATTTCAATCCGGTGACGAGGGCATCGAACAATGATCTCTTCGAAATGCTGCAGAATTTGAGCCCGACCCAGTCCGAGGAATTCGGGCTCGCTACCGATCCTCGAACAGGCGGTTGCTCGACACGGACTGGCATTCAGCCAGATCTTGGAAACCGGCAACTCGGAGGCGGTCAAGCGTACCGCCATTGCGGGGAGCCGGCGTCGTCTGGCTGTCGGAACTGTGTGTGACCGACGCCGTCGCCAACGGTCAGTTGATCCAGCTGAGTACGCGTCGGCTTGCCTTGCAGCGCTCTTTATATCTGCTGCGCCTGCACAACCGGACACCGAGTGCAACCCACGCGCATTCCTCGCCCTCATCCGCTACGGCGTCAACACCGAGCCACCATCCCCAACGCCAGCTCCAGTGACTGCTCGTAGTTGAGACGTGGATCGACGGTGGATCGAAACGCGCGGGTGAGGTCGGTTTCGGTCAGCGCCATGGCGCCGCCGGTGCATTCGGTCACATCCTCACCGGTCAACTCCAGATGAACGCCGCCGAGATGGCTGCCGCAGTCGCGATGAATCGCAAACGATTGCTCAATTTCCGAAGCGATGTCTTCAAAGCGACGCGTCTTCAGTCCGTTGGCGGTATTGCGGGTATTGCCGTGCATCGGATCGCACAGCCACAGCACCTGCCGGCCGCTGGCGCGAACAGCCTCGATCAACGTCGGCAACGCCTTGGCAACCTGGTCGACACCCAGACGATGAATCAGCGTCAACCGGCCAGCTTCATTGTCGGGATTGAGGATCCGGCACAGATCCAGCAACCAGTCCGCAGTCATTGCCGCGCCGACCTTGACTCCGATCGGGTTGCGAATACCGCGACAATATTCAACGTGCGCGCCGCCCGGATCGGCGGTTCGCATGCCGATCCACGGGAAATGGGTGGCCAGGTTGTACCAACCCTCGCGCCGCGGCACCTGTCGCGTTTGCACCTGCTCGTACCACAGCAACAAGGCTTCGTGAGAAGCATAAAAATCGATGCGGGCGAACTGGGCGATACTGCCGGCCAGCGTTTCCATGAATTGCAGCGATGCGGCAACGCTGTCGACCCGACGCTGGTAGGACTCGGCCAACGGTGAATGTTTGACCCAGGACAGCTTCCAGTATTCCGGATGATGCAGATCAGCGAAGCCGCCATCGATCAGACTGCGCACGAAATTCATCGTCAACGCCGCACGCGAATAGCCCTCCAGCAACCGCCGCGGATCGGGTGCCCGTGCAGCGGCGGTGAATGCCGGTGCATTGACCAGATCGCCGCGATAACTGGGCAGAGTCACACCGTCGCGCGTCTCCAGATCGGCGGAGCGCGGCTTGGCGTATTGGCCAGCGAAACGGCCGATGCGCAACACCCGCTGACGCCGCCCGTGCACCAGCACCAGGCTCATCTGTAACAGTACCTTGAGCCGGTTGGTGATGATCTCGGCGCGACAGTCGGCGAAGTTCTCGGCGCAATCGCCACCCTGCAGAACGAAACCGCGTCCGGCCTGGGCTTCGGCCAATTGCTGCTTGAGCGCGTTCACCTCCCAGGACGTCACCAGCGGCGGCAGCGCCTGCAACTCGGCCAACGCCGCGTGCAGCGCCTCGAGATCCGCATAGTGCGGCTGCTGAATGACGGGTTTGGACTGCCAGGAGTCGGGCAGCCAAGGCGATGCAGAATCGGCAGTCACGAACGATCCAGTCAATGGGCGATAATCGAGCCCGCAGTATAAGCCCACCGCTTTTGTTTCCCGCCGCAATGACCCGACCCGCATCGACCGCCGCCGAACACACGCCGCTGATGCAGCAGTACTTCGCGCTCAAGGCACAGCATCCGCGCACGCTGCTGCTGTTCCGGATGGGCGATTTTTATGAATTGTTCTACGACGACGCACGCAAGGCCGCACGTCTGCTCAACATCACCCTGACACAACGAGGCCAATCGGCCGGCGCGCCGGTGGTGATGGCCGGAGTCCCCGTACATGCACTGGATCTGTATCTGGCGCGGCTGCTGCGCAGCGGTGAATCCGCCGCCATCGCCGAGCAGATCGGCGAACCCGGCATCGACAAGGGACCGATGCGACGCGAAGTGGTGCGGGTGATGACGCCCGGCACCGCGACCGAAGAAGCTTTGCTCGACCCCCGTGCGCAGAACCTGCTGGTCGCGGCTTGCAGCGCAGGGGATCGCCACGGTCTGGCTTGGCTGGAGCTGTCCTCCGGCCGCTTTGCAGTGCTGGAGACCAGCAACCGCGGCGACTGGCTGGCCGAACTGCAGCGGCTGCAAGCCAGCGAACTGCTGCAGCCCGAGGCACTGACACTTGAAGCCGGCGACGCCGCGGTGCAGGCGCGTCCGGACTGGCATTTCGATCCTGCCACCGGCCGACGCCTGCTGCTGGCGCAGTTCGGCACGCAGGATCTGCGCGGCTTCGGCGCCGAGGATTTGAGCGCAGCACTGGGCGCCGCCGGCGCTTTGCTGCAGTACGTACAGGACACGCAGAAAACGCGTCTCGATCATCTCGTCGCGCTGCGGGTGGAAACCGCGGATGAAAGTCTGATCCTCGACGCCACCACGCGCCGCAATCTAGAACTGGATCACTCGATCTCCGGCACGCACGAACACAGCTTGATGAATGTGCTGGATCGCTGTATCACCGCCATGGGCAGCCGACAGCTGCATCGCTGGCTGCTGCGGCCGCTGCGCGATCGGGCCGTGATCGGCGCCCGCCACGCCGCCATCGACGGCTTCGAGGACGGCTCGGCTTTCATCGAATTCCGCGCGTCGCTGCATGTGATCGCCGACGTCGAACGCATACTCGCGCGCATCGCCCTGCGCTCGGCGCGGCCGCGCGATCTGGGCGGACTGCGCGACAGCCTCATGGCTTTGCCGCAGGTGCGCAAGACTCTGGAACCGCTCGACGATCCGCTGATCCGTGAGCTGAATGCGAAACTGGTCGGCCATGATCCACTGGCACAGGAACTGGATCAGGCGCTGGCCGAAGCACTGCCGCTCACCGCCCGCGACGGCGGCGTGTTTCGCGCAGGCCACGATGTCGCCCTCGATCGGCTGCGACAACTGTCCGACAACGCCGACGGCTTCCTGCTCGATCTGGAAAAACACGAGCGCGAACGCAGCGGCATCGAGACGCTCAAGGTCGGCTACAACCGCGTGCACGGTTATTACATCGAAATCAGCAAGGTGCATGCCGCACGCGTGCCGGTGGACTATACCCGGCGCCAGACGCTGACCCACGCCGAGCGCTACATCACCGAGGAACTCAAACAATTCGAGGACCAGGTGCTGTCGGCGCGAGATCGCGCACTGGCTCGCGAACGCCTGCTTTACGACGCGCTGCTGGAGCAGTTAAGCGGTGCCCTGCCCGCGCTGCAGCAACTGGCTGCGTCGCTGGCCGAACTCGATACGCTGGCTGCACTGGCCGAACGCGCGCAAGCGCTGAACTGGCGGCGACCGGAGTTGAGTGATACGCCGGGCATCGACATCCGCGAAGGTCGCCATCCGGTGGTCGAATCGACGCTGGGTGCTCCCTTTGTGCCCAACGATCTGTTGCTCGACGAGTCCCGCCGGCTGTTGATCATCACCGGCCCCAACATGGGCGGCAAATCGACTTACATGCGTCAGACCGCGCTGATCGTGCTGCTGGCCTGCGCCGGCTCTTTCGTACCGGCGCAGGCGGCACGGATCGGGCCGATCGACCGCATCTTCACCCGCATCGGCGCCGCCGACGACCTCGCCCGCGGTCAATCCACCTTCATGGTCGAGATGAGTGAGACCGCAAACATTCTACACAACGCCTCGTCGCAGTCGCTGGTACTGATGGACGAAGTCGGTCGCGGCACCTCGACTTATGACGGTCTGGCGCTGGCACGCGCCTGCGCCGAACATCTGGCCGGCGAGGTGCGCGCCTACACCCTGTTTGCCACCCATTATTTCGAGCTGACCGCGCTGCCGCAGGAATTGCCAGGCATCGCCAACGTTCATCTCGACGCGGCCGAGTATCACAGCGAGGCCGGCGACAAACTGGTGTTCCTGCACTGTGTACAGGCCGGCCCAGCAAACCGCAGCTACGGCCTGCAGGTGGCGGCGTTGGCGGGCGTGCCGCCAACGGTGGTGGTTCGCGCCAAGCGGCTGCTGCTGGAGCTGGAACAGACGCGCGACACCCTCGCGGTACAGATGGGGCCGGTGATACAGCCGGAGTTGCCGCTGTCTCCGGCACCTTCGAAACTCGAAGCCGTGCTGGCCGATCTCGATCCGGACCGCATGACTCCTCGCGATGCGCTTGACGCGCTATACCGGATCAAGCTGTTGCTGTAACGCGCTGCGTTTTGCGTAAAAAACCCGCCGAGCACGACGCCCGGCGGATTGTTGAAATACTTGCGGAGACTTTACTGCAACGTGCTTTTCTGCACCGAGGCCGGCGTGAAAAAATCGGGTGGGAAATTGACGGTCCAGTCGTTCGGCTTGCCGCCGTTGATCGCCGCGGTGATGAAATACCGCCCGGAGAAGAAGTCGTAAATGATCTGCGGCACCGAACCCGCAGTCTGCACAGCCGGCAAGAATGTGGTCAGGCCTTCGTTGTACTTGTAGAGCTGGCCACGGTTGTCGTAGTCGTCCTCTTCGCAGATGTTCCAGGAATCCTCGTCGACGTACATCACGCGCTTCTTGAAGATATGGCTCATGCCGGGCTTGAGGTCAGCCTCGACAATCCAGACGCGGTGCATCTCGTAACGCGGCAGGGCCTGGTTGAGATGGTGCGGACGGATGATGTCGCTGAGACTGACGTTCTTGTCGCTGATTTTGTAGTTGTTGTAACCAACGATCATTTCCTTCTTGCCGATCAACTTCCAATTGTAGCGGTCGAGGGCGCCGTTGAACATGTCGACCTGATCGTAGAACTCGTTGCCGTCGGTGCCTTGATAGGGATTGTCATACTGCACGTTGGGGGCGCGACGGATGCGGCGCAGGCCGGGGCTGTACAGCCAGGCGGCACGACCGCTGTTGCCGGTCGAGGCCTTGTCGTGCACCAGAACGAAAGTGCCGGCCAGCCGCGGCGGCGCAATGGTCTGGGAAAGATAATCCAGGTAGGCCGTATGACCGGGACCCAGCGTCTGCGGGTTCTTGCTGTTGGCGTAAAAGAACTTCACGCTCTCGATCAAGATCGTCTTTTGGAAAGTGCCATCCGGCTGCACGATTGCCTGAACGTTATAGCGTCGCACCTGATCGCCGCGCCATTTCAGCTTGTGATTCCAGATCACTTCAGCACCGTTCTGCGGAATTGGGTACGGGAAGCCAAGCTTGGCGCCTTCGGGCTGGTCGGTGCCGATCAGCTTGGAGGTCAGTGCGTTGGCCTCGGTGGCCTTGTAGATGAAATCTGGCCACGACACGGTACGGCGCGACGGATAGACGTTCATGTAGTAATCCGAATAGCGCTTGAGCAGTTCCTGCGAGCCCTTACTCAGATATTGAGCGTATTTCGTGTAATTGTTGTGGTTGATGACGAACAACGGCTTGTCGTTTATCAGTGCCGGATGCGGATAGTCGTCCTTCAACGGCCCGCTCTTGGGCAGGCCGCCAGTCCACTCCGGTACGGTGCCGTCCTTGCTGGCGGCGCGGGTGGCACCAACTGGGGTCAGAGATTTTCCGAGCTGAGCCGCTTCCGCGGCAGTAACCTGGGCCGCAGCCTGCTGGGCGACAAGACCCAACGCCATACCGCCAATAATTAAGAGCAACGACTTGTTCATGGGCGTAAAGCCTCTCTTCTGGAAAACGATGGTGACGGTCTGCAACCGATGGATTCGTTCTGAAGTTTAAATGCAACTACTCGTTGATCCTACAAAAAAAACCGCTGTACCGCCATCTGCCTAGATACCCGTATCGGCCCTCATCGACCGTTCAGTGTTTTGAGCAACGAGTCACGTGCGTTGAATTCGGCGCCCAGCGCCGCACAGATGACGAATACGCCAGCCAACCGCCGGTGCAGAAACACGATTTCGCGCGGCGGCACGCGGAAGTATATGGACAATGCGTTGCGCGCCGCGACATTGGTCGCGCGCATCGGCAGATCGGACGCCGCCCAGCGGTACTCGCCGGCTGCGTTCAACAGATTCGGGGGTGTGCCATCCTGCACATGATCGTTGAATGGCTCGACGATCAGATCGCACATGTGTACGAAAGCATCCAGCACCGGCTGTGGAAATTTCTCCTGCATCAAACCGATGGCTCCGGCGCCGTGGATGACGCGCCGGGGTTCACGGTGTACAGCGCCACGGACGATATCGCTATAAGCATCGACGAACGATGCCTTGAAGCGCCGCGTGGCGCCGAAATCCAGTAGCACAATGCGGTCGTCCTCGGCGCGGTCGCCGAGGCGAAAACGGTAATTGCCGAAATTCGGGTCGGATTGTACTTGGTGCCAGTCGAAGAACTCCTGCAGAAACAGGTCCACCATCGCCGCCGCGAGACGGTTGCGGCGTGCCTGCGGCAAGGCCGCAACACTGGCATGGCGCACGCTGACGCCACGCTCGAAGGTTGTCGTCAACACCTTGTCGCCGCTGTATTCACCGAGCACCCGCGGCACTACAAAACGCGGATCGTCGGCCAGACGCCGTGCGTAATCCTCGGTGAATTGTCGTTCCAGCTGGTAATCCACTTCGCGGTGCAGCATCTCCTGCACCTCGGCGAATACCGGCTTGAGATTCAAACCCTTGGGCGCCAGCCGGCTTACGATCAGGATGCGCGACAGGGTGCGCACGTCACTGTCGATGGCGGCAGCCACGCCGGGGTACTGGATTTTTACGGCAAGTTCCAAGCCGTCCGAACGTCGCCGCGCGCGGTGTACCTGTCCCAACGACGCCGCGCCTATCGGCTCCTGCTCGATCTCCAACTCAGCCATGCGGCGCGTGCCGATGCACTGCTCCAGCACCGGCTCCACCACCGGCCAAACCACCGGCTGAGTCGAATCCTGCAACTCCGCCAGCACGTCGACCGCCTCGGGCGGCAGAAAATACTGGCCGTACAGCGACAGCATCTGTCCGGCCTTCATCACGCTGCCTTTGAGCTGGCCCAACTCATCCGCCAGCACCCGCGCCTGGTGCTGATAGAAACTGCTGTTGGCTTCGCTGCGCGCAACTTCGCCACGGAACACGTTCATCAGCGAGTGCGCCATGATCTGGCCACCAGCTCCCAGACCGAGCCGGGTCAAGGCAAGGTTACGCTGCATCGAGCCGGTCTTGAGCCGCTGCATGCTAACCTTTGCGGGCTTGTCTTCTTCCGTGCTCATACCGTGAAATCCAAAGCTGAAAACCATGCTGCGACAGCGGCCATACCGCCCTCTCTGACTGCCACCCTGCTGGCCGACGACCGCAAAGAAGTGCTGGCCACCGACAGCCTGCGACTCCTCGAATTCCGGGGGCAGGAGAGTCCTGGCTTCAAGGGCGCCGCACTCAGAACCGGCCCCGGCGTGCTGAAATCGGCACGGCCAGATATCCTCCCGCGCGCGGCGCGCCGCCTGTTACCCGCGTTTATCACTGCGCTCGAGCCGTTCTACACCGAGTATCGGTCCATGGCCATCCGCACAACGCAATCTGCTGGTGACTTTAGCGCGTTTCTGCTGTACCGTCGCGAACGGGTGATGGGTGCCATCGTCGATGCCGCCGACGAACTGGTCGCCAGCAGTCGGAACGTCGGCACGCGCAGTTTTTATTCCCGGTCGCGCGGCACCATCAGCAAGGAAATCGCCGCCGCTCTGCCCACCCTGACCCAACGGATCGACGCAGAACTGCAACGCACTGCGGTTTGAAGCAGCGCCCACCCCAATGAGGAGATCGATGATGTACAGACTACTTATGCTCGGACTGCTGGCGCTGTCCTGCAGCTTGCCACTCCACGCCGCGGATTACCAACTCGACCTCAGCGGGGGGTGGATCCGCCTGCTGCCGGCACACTTGCCGGCCGGCGGCTACTTCACGCTGCACAACCGCAGTGATGAATCGCTAAAACTGACCGGCGCCACCAGCCCCGCCTACGGCAACGTGATGCTGCATCACAGCATGGAGTCCAGCGGCCAGTCGCACATGATGCACGTGGACTCGGTAACGGTGCCGGCGCACGGCACACTCAGCTTCGCGCCGGGCGGTTATCACCTGATGTTGATGCAGCCCAAAGCACCATTGAAGGTCGGTGGCAAGGTCGATGTCACGCTGAGTTTCAGCGACGGCGAAAAGCTGACGGCACCGTTTACGCTCAAACCCGCCGGCGCCAGCGGCCCCTAACACTCTGATCGACACGCTGACCGGCTTCAACCTGCGTCTCGGCCGAGGTCTCGCTGCCTGCGGTAGCGGGTCAACACGATCAGCATCCCGAGCACGCTCATCATGCTGCCCGGAATCCAGATGATCAGTCCGCCGATCTGCTGGTCGGTGACGGCGCTGATCGGATACAGCCGCCCACACACGGCATAAACATCGAACAAATCGTGCGTCGACAGGCCGATGAAGGCGCCGATAAATATCTGCGGGAACATCACCAAGACCAACATCAAGATCCGCGCGCCGTAACCAACCCGCGCCGGCGGTTTTGGCTCGGGATTGAGCACCAGCCACCAGAACGGCAGGCCGTCGACCACCATGCTCCAGTTCATCACGTTATACAGCGGTGTACTCAGCATGGCGTCGTAGTGCACCACCGGAATCAGCCAGAAGGCGATGCCGGCCACGAACAGCAACGGCGCCAGAATCGGATCCAGCAGCAGATTGCAGACGACCCGCACCGGGGCACTGCGCAACACCGGCGCTACCGCCCACTGCCAGAGCCGGTCGGGAATGCCGGCACGCAGGATTGCCTGCGGCACCGCCAGGGCGATCAGAAATGGCCCCAGGTGATGCAACACCAGATGCTGCAGACGGTGGATGTAGAACATGTGTTGCGAGTAATAATCCACCCGGGTCTGCAACACCAGGTAGATCGCTATCACACCGATGCAATAGGCCAGCGGCAGCCCGAAGCCGTTGCGCAAACCACGGTGGCGCCGGACACGCAGGCCATTGATGTAGATACCCAGCGCCAGCAGCGTGCAGAGCAGGACGGTTGGCGAGAAATCCCAGGGTTTGATCTGCTGCACCAGCCACGATGCCGAAACCGACGCATGGTCAACGCTGGGCAAGGCAAGCAGCACAACGGCCAACGGCAGCGCTGTGATCATTTTTCGATAGGGGGAAATGCGCAGTACCTCAACGGCAGTCGGGACAACAGCACTGAACGATAGCATTGAGTTGCGGTCAGAACCAGCAATTCCGCATACTCCGCTCATGATGAACCGTCTGTTTGAAGATCTGCGCGCACTGCGCCGCCTTTTCGCGGGGTTACTGATGATCGTTGCGCTGGCCGGCTGTCAGCACAAACAGAATTGGCACCTGAAGAACGTCACCCATATCGTCGCGCCACTGCAGTTCTCGATGCAGAGCACCGCGGGCGGCACCGCCACCGCGAAAGATTTCCGCGGCAAGCTGGTGATGCTGTATTTCGGCTATACCCACTGCCCGGACGTCTGCCCCACCACGCTGGCCAAGCTCAGCAGCGCCATCGGGCAACTGGGGCCACAGAGCAAGGACGTGCGCGTGTTGTTCGTGACCGTGGACCCGAAGCGCGATGACATCAAGACGCTGACAGCCTATGTCGACGCGTTCGATCCGAAGCATTTTGTCGGCCTGCGCGGCAATGTTGCAGCGACCGAGGCCATCGCCAAGCGCTATCGCGTGGCCTATTCCTACGAAAAACCGGACGCCAGCGGCAACTACGCCGTCAATCACAGTGCCGCTGTATTCATCTTCGGTCGCCATGGCAATGCGCGGCTGCTGGGCACGGAGGCGACGCCGACCAAGGACTTCGTTGCCGACCTCAAGCAACTGCTGAGCGATTAGTCAATTAGTGCCCATAGCGTGCCAGCACGCGGGCCGGCTGGAAATCGCCGGGGACGAGTGCCGGAATATCGTACTGGATCGGCGCGTCATAACCGATCAGGCGGTTGGCGAAGTAACGACCGGTACTGAAATCGTAGGTCACCACCAGAATGCAGTTGGCGGCCTGAATGTTGTAGGGCAGCAGCAGATGGCCTTCCTGAAGCCGCCACAAAGAGGGTGTAAATCAACTCAACAACCACCAGCTAAAGCTGGTGGGTTAGTGTTACGGACTAAAAGTCCGGATACGCGTCGCCTGAACGACGCGTCTTAGTCCGGCTCCATTTTGAAGTCGTCGTTCGGCCTCGGCTCAAA
>Ga0307374_10006742_pt1 | contig 17905 bp, 18 predicted proteins | sample OX3MG_FD_202532 | JGI IMG/M metagenome (GOLD analysis project Ga0307374, IMG submission 202532) | Soil microbial communities from Risofladan, Vaasa, Finland - OX-3 | ecosystem: Environmental > Terrestrial > Soil > Coastal area > Acid sulfate soil | place: Finland: Risofladan, Vaasa | collected... | reverse complement strand
TGACGCTCGCACGCGCTTCGGATAGCATGTTGTGGGCGGTTAGCATTACCACCCTACGTTGATTCGGCTTCCCTTAGCCGACCGAATCGCCCCTCCCACACGCCTCAATCGGACTCACTGGACTCACTCCAAAACGGGGGGTACTGCGGGGATGGGCGGCCTCGAACAGCGATCACTGCCGATGATCTCGAAACTGTTCCTCCGGCGTCTTGGCACCGGGGATTTTCACGCATGTTCCGGTGAATACGGGTACGCGGTTCCCATCTGATTCCGATACTGTCTCTGAGAAACGCCCCGTAGCTCGGTCAATCTCGAAGTCGATCTTGTCGTTGGTATTGGGTATAATCATGCTCACGGTCTCGTTAGTCCACTCTACGTGGCCTCCCTTCTCTATAGTTGGTACGTCTCCAAACCTATCCAAGTTGGCATCGAATGAATTCGGCGTGGAGTCTGAAGATATACCCCCGACAAAAAGAGCCGATCTGTTTGCGTTTACGCCCGAATCGAACTGCTGATAAGTCACGACCATACCGTCGGGCATTCCGAACCTCGCAGAGACCGTCCAGAACCATTGAATGGTTGAATCATCAAAAAAGCACGCATATTGCGTGTTCCAGTCCGGCCCGAGGATGGCCTGATCCTTAGCAGCCAGCATTTGCTGATAGTATTTGAATTGTGGGGAAGTGATCGTCGGTTCGGAAGCCTGCTGAACCTCCGAGGATGGCGTTGTATCGGGAGATACCAAAACATTCGGAAAGCTCAAAAGCTTCGCGTGCTGCACTAGCAATAGGCTTTTCGCGGCGTTGATCGGAATTGCGAAATTTAGGTTCTCTCCGCCTTTGAGATACATCGTCGTGACGCCAATCACCTGCCCTGCCATGTTGAAAAGCGGGCCGCCGCTGCTACCGGGAGAAATGGGCGCGGTGATTTGCAGATATTTCCCGCCCTTTTCGTCAATACTGCGGACGCTGCTGACAATGCCATTTGAGACCGTTGATTCGAGCGAGAGCGGATTGCCAATGGCGACGACTTCCTGTCCTACTTGAACGCGGTCGGAGTCACCGAGGGCGAGCGTGCGGAAGTGTTCACCGTGGGCTTTAATGACGGCAATGTCGCGCGCCTTGTCGGAGGCGAGCACTCCATCTACAAGGTAAAAGGCACCATCGGGGAGTTTGACAACAGCAGATGTGCCCTCGGCAATGACATGATAGTTCGTGAGGATGTCTCCATCTTTGCTCACAATGAATCCGCTGCCCTGAGCGATAGGATTGCCATCCTTGTCGGACATGACGATAGAGACGACGGCCCCATTTGCGGTCTTGGCGATTGCCGTGATGCTTTTTTGAGGCGGAATCGACTGTGCTGCGGCGAGCGACGCGACCAGAAAGATTGCAGGGAGAAGCTTAGTGGCAAAACGCAGCATTTCGGTCTCCTTGTGCGTAAAACACTATCAATGTTGGGGCGAACTAGCGACCGAGGCAATGGTACGAGTCGTTAAAAAGTAACGCGCAGCGATGCCACACTTTTCATCGAGGCACTAATTGACGCAAGATAGAGAATCGCCAAGTCAGTTTTGGTGGGGACGTTAGGCCTATTCGATGGCGGGGTGTGGAACCATCCAAAAATGACTCAGATTCAGTTTGACATTCCCGATAAAACAGTCAGACCGACGGCGAAAACAATTCCGTGCAGCATCGTGTTCACGGCGCGCCGTGTCTCTTTAGCTTCAACTGTCCTTCGGGCCAGTACCGAGAGCTTGACGTTCCAATTCAAACTATCTCCTTCGGCCCAACACAAACGAGGCTCCGTAGAATAAGGGGGTACGCGATGAAAACAATGGTGTTGGTCATTTTCTTGAGCATTGCGTCGCTTATGGCGGTACGCGCACTGGCGCAAGAGCCATCTGCGCAGCAAAATGCCGCTCATCCATCGCAGGCCCTCAGCAACAAAGATGTGCTTACTATGCAGAACGTCGGTCTAGGGCCGGACGTTATCATCGCAAAGATAAAGTCCTCGACGTGCGACTTCGATACTTCTCCTGCCGCGCTCGAACAACTCCGAACCGCAAAAGTACCGAACGAGGTGATCCTCGCAATGGTGCAGGCCCCAGCGAACGGTTCGGCAGCGGCGACTGATTCACAAGCGACAGAGGCCAAGAACACCATGCAACATCCCGGAGGCTACGTGGGATGGTTTATTCTCCCTTCCGCTCACGGGACTCTGGTAATCACAAGCGTTACGCCCGATAGTCCTGTCGGACGGGCCGGAATTCAGCGTGGGGACGTTCTAGTGACGGTAAATGGACAGCCGGTTACCATCGCTGACAGCCAGAAGATTGTGGCATTGAAGGTGCCCGGAGCACAGCTCAAGTTAGGGATTTTAAGGAAGGGTCAGGAAAAGGAATTCACTGTTACGGTTGATCCTCTCCGCGCAACGGTGACATTCGTGACGGTCGAGAACGGGCAAGTTCTCAAAGTTGCGCCAAAGTGGGCGCTAACGTGGCTAGGAAAAAATATGGAGAAATATCCGGGCGTGGATTTTGGAACGTCCGGCCACACCAACGGCGAAGAAAATTACGTGATTGCATTCTCGTTTTCCTCGAATGCGCTCAACGGATTTCAGCCGGTCACGCATACCGACACGTCCACCAGTACGAGCAATATCTCAGGCGGCGGGGCCGTAACGGACAATTACGGCAACTCGTGGGATTACACGATGAACGGCCAAGCCGACACGACTACGACAACGACTGCGACAACCAATGAAGCCTACACGCGGACATACAACGGTGTCTATCTGACGGCATACGACGCGAAGGGCGAGATTATCGGGCAAGAACGCCACGTTTATTCCTCTCAAACGGGCGGCAATCAAGGAACAGCGTTCGGCTACAATATGGGAAATGCGCTCGGAGCCATCCACGCGAAAGATCATTTGATGGAGGCAATTCTCAAGGACATTGGCCTAGCGAAGCACAATTAGACTCGAATTCTCCACTAGATAAATTCGGGTCGTGCGGCGTCAAGATCGTAGCGGGGCACAGAACGATGGCGCATCGCTGCGATCTCGTTCCTCAACTTTGCAATCTCGGCGTCCTGAACATCGAGTCGTTTGGTGAGGCGTTCAATAGTCTCATCGCGTTCTTCAAACTCCTCTTCGATGCGTTCAAGAATCTCTGCCATGTCGATTGTCGGTTCAAATGCCATGTCGCACTCCTTTAGAAATAGATGCGGCGGCGAGCGGGTTCTCCGCGATTAGAGGTACCCGCCATGCCGCCCTCACTTGGATTTGAATAGCTCTCGGTCTAGCGTTTCGTGTAATTCTTGGCAACGTTTCTCCAATTCGCATAGTTCATCTTTGTCCAAAAAGCGCGGCGGCGCATTTTGCTTGTGCAGAAGAATATCCAGACCGCCGATGTATTGTCGGTCAAACTCCGCGCCTTCCAGAATTGTGAATGCTGCGAGTAATTTCAGTTCATCGGCAGATTTGTCCGCAGAAAAGTGGCGGTCAACGAAGTACAAAGCACGATTAGATAGATGGCCGTTGGTGGTGTAGGGCTTTTCGCTGTCTTCAGTTAAGAGATTCACCAAAGGTTCGAGTGCCGATAAAATGATTTCCCATAGGTGCGGAGTGCCGCGTAAGACAACAATTAAGCGATTGTCGTTCTCAGAGAGCGCCTTGACAAAGCCATCGAAAGAGTTGTTCTTCCAGTCGTCAAGAATCCTCCTGCTCTCTTCTTCCAGAACATTCTTGGTCTTTGAATATAAATCTGCACGAACGTCAAGTAATGTGACTAGTTTATTGGCGAAACGCCCGGCTACTGAGGTGCCCGCCGCCGCAATTGCAACATTGCCAGTCTCGGAGAGCGAAATTTTGCGGTCGTTACGAGGAGTTCTACCCCAAACCTTTTTATCGCTCGCCACAATGAAGCCATCCCTAGCAATCATGGCAACCTGCAAAGTCATGGGGCGCTCGTTTGAAGAATCGAGGTGCTCACAATAATCGCACATGGCGGGTACCTGTTACCTTTCTGTCTGATTCTGCGGTTCCATCGCTGCAAATCCGAGACCACTGCGAAGAGATTGCTTCTAGCCTGTTCTCAAGGTGTGCCGGGCGAGGGTTTCATAGCAACGACATCGCGGCATGGACGAGCGGCACACTCACCGCACGTAGAAGATAGAACACGTCGAAGATGAATAGTCCGAGCGAGTCGGTCAGAATCAATCCGGCCACGGCGCACACGAACCAGTATGAGGCTGGCGAATCGTCGGCGGTGATGCGGTCAAATAGCTTTACGAACATCGAGGGATTCCTTTCGAGAGAAGCGGACAGTTAATTGCCGATGGCGATAAAGCGGATTACGTCCGTGCCTGTGCCGTCGAACGTGATGGACGAACCTGAATTTTGGATTATTCGGACGGGATTCGCTGCGGTCTGATCGTTCGCCGTACAGGTATAACTTGTGGCCGATGAGAAGGCCGCGCTGCCTGCCAATGTGACCGTGGCAGTTCCGCCAACCAGCGTGACCGTATCCTGAACGACGTGCGCCGCATTCTGTAGAGTGCCCGCAGCGTTGTAGACGGGAGCCGCGACGGTGTTACCGCCAAAGGTCAAACGGTCGCTTGCATCTTTCGCCAGCAACAGGTCTGCCGAGTTTGCAGCATTCCTCCACGCAATCGCGTCGCTCGCAGCCATTTCGATAAACCCGCTGTGAGCTATGTTGGCCGAATCAGACTGGAGATTTGTAACCTGGGAGAGATTGTTGCCCTTGAGATTGATCCCGTTGAAGCCGCCCACTAATTCAAGGTTGTCGCCCGCATCGACTCCTAGGCGTAAATTGCCTGAGTTCGCGTTATTTCTCCAACTGATGACATCGCTGACGGCCAACTCCACAACGCCCACAGTTGCGGGATTCGCAGACGGACTGATGACGCCCTGAGAATTGGGAACTTGCGTGGCTGCTGCTGTCCCTGAAATATCCGCAAACGCTGGCCGGCTTAAACTCTGTGTCCCGGTTGCATCAATGTGTGTGACCCACTCATGCGCAGTCGCCGAACTTAACGGCTGAATTGTGTTCGAGTCGCCGTCAGGAAACGTAATCGTGCGATCCGCCGTGAACGCCGTGTGCTGCAACGTCGCGGTGCGACCATCGCTGACGGGGAATGCTTTCAATATCCAGTACGGGTGAGCTACGGGATAACCCTGTAGCGGATTGACGCCGGTGCCGCCGATTGCAATGTCTCCGGTTCCCGCCGGGCCTGTGAATAATGGATAGAGGCTTAGACGGGCATTCAGACCAACATCGCCGCTCGCTGGTTCGATACCGAGAGCCTGTTCCCAAATGGCGAACTGAGTCTGAGTCCCGTCCCAATAGCTTCCCTCAACGTCCCAAGCAAAACTATTCGAGTTCTGAGACGAGGTTGCCGATAGTGGAGGGCCGATGAGCATGTCAGCGTTGATATGGAAGCGGCCAGCACCGTTCAGAGTGGAGTGATTGATTTCCAAATCCGTTCCGCTTGAGAGCGGGTTGGAGCCGGGGAAGAGTTGGATGCTCCATGAATCAATCGCCGGTGACGATCCGTTCCAATATGAAGCCTCGAATGTCAACGGATTCGAGTCAAAGTTCTGTATCGACGTAGCAGTTCCTTCAGGCAAGAGGGTAAAACCGGAACTTGATCCAGCATCGACACGGACATTCCCGTTCGAGTCAGGAGTCAAAGCGATGTTCGCGCCTGACTGTAAATTGAGGATGTCCTGCCTAGAATTATTTATTCCATTCGTTTCTAGCGTCGGGCCACTGCCTCCTGCTTGCTGAACGACTATCTGCGTTGATTGGGCGGCGGAGTTCACGGCGGCTTGGCCGCTTGAAGCGGGCGGCATCAGCCGATACACAGGAACTTGCCCGCCGTATTGATTCTCGGCGAAGTCCGCATCCAACTGAAACTCACTGGGAAGCGTCCCGACAAGAACACGATTCATGCTGGAGACTGGCGGGGCCGGAATTGGACGCGCGGTCTGGCCGTTAATCATTGGTGCTGGCGAGGCGATGGGCTTAAATCCTGACGCCAACAGTTCCTCGTAAGATTGCAATTGCGGTTTGTTAGGTTGCGATGCCATAAAATTCTCCTTTAGTTCGATGATTTGCGATGCCGTTCTTCGTTGTAACGATCCAGAATCTCGCGGTCTAGTTCGCCATCGATATATGGCGGACACGATTCGAGGTCGCTCAACGCTTCTGAATGGTCTGACTCCGCTTGTCTGCGTCCTTCGTCGGCCAACTCACGCCCGATCTCAGCCTCTCGAATCTTCCAACGAGCGAATTCCTCATCCGATTTACGGCGTTGTTCGGCGAGATCGGCTTCGTGCTGCTTCGCCGCTTCAACACGATCCCGTTCTTGCCTCTCTCTGATTCCAGCCATCATCGCCGCTTCATCCGCAATCCTCTGTTCGTGCGAACGAATTTTGGAACGGGAAGACTTGAGGGCACAGGGACGGGAGCAAAATTCGCCGGAACGATTAGGATTACGTTCAACCGTAAAGACAGTCCCGCAACACTTGCAAGGATGCGTTGTGCCTTCTGGAATGCGTTGGAGATTGTGGGGCATGATTGATGCTCCCTTCGTGAGCGGTCGTTTCGTGAGTTGGAAATTAGCTTGTCTGCTGAACCTTACGCGAGACTTGACCCCCACTGCGGGACGTGAGCGGTGGCTCCGTGAGATGAGGCTGCGGACAGCGGGGAACGTTTCGCGCTTTACGAATCGCTGTTTGATTCATTGACCAGACTCTTTGTGTTCGCGGGCGGAAGCTGCGAAGCGACGAGCAGCAAGTCCGAAGCGAAACGAGCGGCGGCTGCCCTCACTTGTGTTGCTTGATTCGCGTCGTCAATGCGTCTGGAGATGCGCTTGCAGCGATACCTTGCAAGAGATGAAATTTCCGATAGCAGGTTGACGAGCGGTTTGGTGTCGAGACTGTCCATTTTAGTTCTCCTTTGTTGAGATGAAATATCTGTTGGATTGCTGTTTGGCGTATTCTTCAGCGATTTGAACCGGACTGAGAGTTAACAGCCGTTTGGCTTCATCGCCGTGCGCAAGAACCCAAATACGCTCTGGCCGTCCCGAAATCTTGATTTGTTTTCCGCCGTTAGCTTTCTGATAGCCGACGTTGTGAAGCGCGTTGCCGATATTGCGGTCTTTTTTCTTCTCGTCCGAATCCCACTGTTTCAGTAAATCCTCGATGGTGAACAACGTCACTGGCTGGCCTTTTTCGCTGCTCAATCCGAAAGGATCGACGGAGGACTTGAAGAGAATGGTTCCGGGAAAGCCGTAGAGCCATTGTTCTAGCTCTGACCGGCCCGCTTCAATCATTTCCTCCTTGGCTTGAGTCATGGGTGCGCGGTCTCCGGGATCGAAGCCGCTGCAATCCACGTGGAGCAAGTGATAATAGAGCGCAGCGATTCCAGCGTCCGAGTTTTTCCACAGGCGAAAATTTTTGTAGAATTCTTTGTCCAATGGCTTCCCTGTCACTTCCCAAATCCAGAATCGCCGGTCGCTGTCCGACAAATAGAACGCATCGGGATTATTGGAAGTGAAGACAAAATTCATAACGTTGGGAAGATCGAATTCGCGCAGATATTTTTCATTGACCGAGACTGTTTCGGATGTGATAAGCACTTTCAAGCGTTCGATGGCTTTCCTTTTATCGCGGCTGCCGTTTATTTCGTTGCCGACGATGAATTGACGATCCAATTGCCAGCTATTGAAGTTGGCGTACAAATCGCGTTCTTCGATGTTCTTGGCGTTTGTGTCTACTCCATAGACATGCGCCACTGCTTCGAGCATGATGTTCTTGCCCATTCCAGTTTCATGGCTGTGCAGACACACCGCAGTCATAAGTTTTGTACCGGGATGCTGCAACGGATAGGCGATCCATTGCTCAAAGTAGCGGCGTTCTGCCGGGCTGTCCTTAAACAAAAAATCGAGCAATTCGTTCCACGGCGTAATATCGCCTTCTTTGGGAGCGAATGGCAATCCGCGCCAACGGTTGAGTTTGCCGTCATAGACGCGCGGTTGACCCGGAGCATAAGTCATCGAGAAGAGTTGATTGCGGTCAGCACGTTTCAACCATTCTCCCGCAACCGAATGATACGACGTTTTACCGTCATCCACTTGTTTGTAGAGCCAGTTCACGTACTGGGTGCTGGCAAATGTTTCGGGCTTGAACATCGCGCAGTCAGAGAGCCGAACGACAACATTTTCTTTCATGGCGTAGCAGAACAATTTGTTGAATGTCTCAAACGCAAACTTGGCGTCATCGAACATTTGCCCTTCGCATTTATCCTGCGGTTTCGTGTGTCGTGACTGATAACGTTTTTCGGATTCTTGAAGTTCCTCGCGAGTCGGCTTGTCGGGATTGGCGAACGCTCCTTCAGGGTCGTCTTGATTCGCACCTTCTTGCACCCATCGTTCGTGCGCTTCGGGATCGTGTTCTTCCAATTCTGCTTCGGTCAATTCCAGTTCAAAATCGTTACTGCTGTTTGTGGTGTTCATGGCGGGTATCGCCTCCGTTGAAGTTCGAGGCAACTTTCGTCGTCTCGGTCTTGCGAATTAAAGTTGGTTCACCGTTTTGGTAATCAATCTGAATGCAGCCCCAAAATCGAGCGCGCGTCAGTTCGTCTAGTATCTTGGAAATATCGCTTGATTTAATGAGACTCATGCTGTCCTCCCGATTCGCAACCGGACTTCGGCGATGAATTGCCGGAAAACGATGGAAACGTCTTCGAGCCGTTCATTGATACGAATTTGTGCTTTCGATTCAACAAAGCCCTGGTCGTTGGTATAGAACAGATCGTCGAGCAAATGCTGGCCGATACTTTCGCATTGGTCGGCTAGGCCGGAGAGATGCTTGGCTTCGTCGAGAGGCGCACGGCTGTCTAAGCGGGCGCATGAATCGGATTCTTTTGTTGCGGAACTAGGTGAAGCGTTCATCGAGGTTGCTCCTTAACGTTGAGGTCAACTGCGGGGAATGTTCGAGGCCAAAACCGATTAAGGACTGCAATTGGCGGAACGGATTCGAGGCTGAGTTGTCTACTGCCGACCACGATTAAGCGGTCACTTGCGATGATACGTTGCTGCTTCTGGTGAGGCGGGGTGCGTGCGGCTGATAGGCTCAGTCGCCAAGCGTTGCTGCTTCAAGTGTTAGCTTCCCAACTCCGGGGATTGCGGGGTGCGAAGATATTTCGCATGGGCCGGATCGGTAATCCATGCTTGAAACGCATCCCGCGTGATGAGGACTCCACAACTGTTGGGCGAACTCTTTGCTCCAGCGATACGCCCAAGGTGAATTTCGCGGTAGAGTTTCCCGCGCCCGTTCTCATTAACGATGCGAGCGATTTCCTTTGACGAGACGAAACGAGACTTTTTCATGGCAATTCCTTGATTGTTGAGATTTTGTTACTGAGAAAGTTGCATAACGAGTGGGCCGGACGCACTGATTACGGCTTCCATCGGCTCGCCTTTTATTTATGAGGCGGAGCCAACTTAGTCCGGCACCAGAGCTTCTTGACTTTCACTCGACTTCTGCGCTGAGAGTGTTGGTCGGCTCGATTGTGGTGCCGCTCAAATCGTTGGGAAAGTTGCTGCCGAAGGGATTAACCTTGCGGATGCTTCTTTGTTGCGGGGGCGCTTGGTGCGCCGGGATTAGCCGGACTCGCGCTTGTTACGTCTTCTGACTACCTTTGCAACATGCCCTCTTCAAGTTAATCCTATCATAGTACTAGTCCGTGTCAAGAACTATTCAAGCACTTTCTTGGCCAAACTGAAAATTATTCTTTGGAGGGCTGGGCAAGGCGGGCACACTCATATTGTCTCACTCCGAGGCCGCCAATTAAGTCTCAAAGAGACTTGGGCGCTAAGGCATGCAACATGCCCTCTACACATTGTACCCTCTCCACAATCAGGTTAACACAGTACTAGTCCTTGTCAAGTACTTTTGAATTGCTAGCTTGTCAACTCGTTGAGCTGGTGATGTTTAACTAGAAAAATAAAGCTTGGATAATTCGAGACGAGTGACGGTCTCGGGCACGTTCTACTCAAGTCGTTGATTCGATTCGAATAAAATCGATGGTTTTTAGGCTGATTTGGGTAAAATTGGGGATTTAATCTGAGCCGGATAGACTCAGATACTAGCAGCGAATTTTCTAACTAGTTTTAGATCGTGGTCGAGGCCGGAGCACAGCTAGGGAGCCGGACTGTCACAGCCCCCTCGAAATAGGGGTGTGACAGGTTAACCGGAATACCGCGCGGGATGATCGAGGCCGGAGACCTTGCGGTAACACCCGGTAACAGGTAACACCCCCCTTTCAAAAACTCTCCCCCTATATAATATATTTAGAAAGACATTCCAATAAGACAAAACGCTGTTACCCTGTTACTGGACGAACGTAAGATATTCAATCAATAGCCATTTAGCGCGGTAACACCGGGGGGTGTTACTGGGTGTGACTGGGTGTGACCGGAGACGACTGCGCGGGACTGATTCACTGAGGGCCGGACGAGGGCGAGGCTGGCCGGGCTAATCAACGCCTAACTGCTACTCGCTAAACGCTTTGTCCACGAACGCGTTGCTTCGTGTTGTTGGCCGGGATGTGGGACACTTCAGGAATTATGTTAACTGTGTCATATTTGACACACTAGACGCCATCACGCTCCTCACGTCGCCCTCCCGGGACGTTACGCGGGGCCGCGCGCCGCGCCCACGTAAGGTGGTGGGCCGCTGCCGCCGCCGCCGCCGCCGCCTGGCCGCCGTCGGGGTCGGTCACGTCCCCTAGTGGGGGTCGGATCAAACCGAGTCCCGCGCTCATTCAACGTCGAGCCGGAACCGTTTGCGCCGGGGCCGGATGGACATCATCACGGTTGCCTGTTACATAGCGTAAACATGCTCGTCTGAGCGTCCAGGGGAAGGGCGAAGTAGATTTGTATCTGGTCGAATCAAGTTAAGATAGCTATCCCATGCCAGACGAGCGACGGTTCAGGCAATTTATAACGAATCTGGGTCAGCATCTCTTTGGCTTCTTGAGGGAAGTAGCTATCGAGATAGACTCGATGCCGTTGGAGCAGAAGCAGCCCTTCAAAGACCTGTTCGTCGCTATGCTCGCTCAGTCTGGCATGGAGAAGTCAGTTGCACCTTTCACGCAGAGCGATGAAGAACTTGAAAAACTCTTATCCGAGAGCGCCTGGTGGGTACTGCACAAAGACATCACGGGTGAGGTCAAGCGCAGCTTATTGCGATTTAGCCGAGAAGGGCGGGCGGATCGGGTCGATGTGTATCTCTGCGACTATTTTAGGTCGGACGACTTGGTTAGACTCCGTTCAAAACTGCAAGATTGGCTGGCGATACCCTACCTAACAGACCGAAAAGCAATACTATTAGACTGCCTCGACGCTCACAGCGCGGGAAAGTACACACTCACAATTCCTGCCTTGTTTCCGCTCATTGATGGTTTGACACGTAGGTTTCGGAAGGATCGCTTGCGGTCTCGAAAGGGCATCATTGCGGTCGGTCAGTTCGCGCAGCATTACCGCAGAAAAGAGCACAAGTCTTGGAGTGCGTCCTTTGAAAAATTCCTTCGACAGATTGCTTACGTCTCGTATGATTTTCAGCAAGGCTCCCCGCCGAATGTGCTTAATCGCCACGGAGTCCTTCACGGAGAAATTGCGAATTATGCGTCTGAAGCCAATTCTCTAAAGACGTTCTTGGTCTTGGACACTGTTGCTCAATTTGCGAAGGCGTTTTACGCGCGTCCCAAAGATGCAGGTGCCGCTGTGCCGAGGCGTGCTTAGTCGGGCGAAGCCCTCGATTCAGAGAAACGGCTTTGCCGCCTGATAAACCGTCCCGACACTAACCCCCAAGACTTCTATTAGGGCGAGATTGGAGCCAAATCAATTATCACATGCAGCCGGTCAGTTAGCGGCTGAGGGACGTTTCCAGCGAGGATTTCATACCCCAAAGAAAACGATTTCGCCGTGTCCCATGAATCGAACAAAACGAAAAGAGGATCGAACTCAATCCGTCGGGTGTGCTTCAATTCCCCGACGTGGTAGGTAACTTCAAGACTATTTGTCTCGCGTATTTTGGGGCCGCTCACATTCTTGGGCACCGGCATCGTCAGATCGAGGTTGTTGATTGCATTTAATGTCTCTGTTATTCCCGGTGACAAGATGCGCGACGATGTGAGCGAAGCCATCATCTCTTCCGTCAGACTCATCGGGCCTTCCGGTGGCTTAGGTGCTTCTGGAAATCTGCACAAGGAGTCTCCATCTTCGGAGACGCGCAACCCATCGGGAACAATCAAACAAACATCAATATCCTTGGCGGGGCAAGAACCGACATTCGACAAGACAAGCTCAAATAGAAAGAGCCGACTTTGACTGTCAGCAGCAGCATCCGTTTCCCGAAGATATTTTTCATAAGCCGAATAGAAACGGTCGAGGCGTTCGTTGTACCGTTCAATTTGTTCTGGCCCCGGCATTCCCATAGTTAGGTCAGATGTATACCATTGCGGTAAAGGCGTTTTCGGATATGGTGCTCGCACGTCATTCATTTTGCGAGCCAAATCGGCATCTGAAAGCAGCGACGGCTTTGCGAGTCGGAATCGAATATGGTCTGCCCCATTTGAGAATGCCAATTTGAGATCGGGCGCGCGGCGTTTATATGCGGATAGCTCCTGCTCAAGTTCCTGAATCTTCTTTTGCTCCGGGTCAAGTTCCTCGGGGAGTTTGTATTGCTCAGGCAGTTCGATGCATTGCACCCCGTGCCCCGACGCTTTCAATCTCAGTCCCACGTCATTCGTGACCAGTGCGACGCGGTTTTCAGGGAATTCATTGCGAAATTCCAGGATGGTTGCTAACAGCCAATCGTCGCTCAGGTCTTTGGATAATCTGTGAGCGGCAAAATCAATCGATGGATCGTCGTTTCTGGAACTGAGTTCTACGTTCTGCCTTACGGGTGTTGATTGATTCAGAAGTCTACCAAGTTTCGTCAAAGCTGAACCGGCTCGATGGCGGATTTTCTTACTTTGGCCGAAATCTTTTACCCTATTCAAGTCGCGGATAGTGGCTTGGCAGATCATCAATCTGATTAGTCCAACTTTCGCCAAACAGGGCCAGTCTATGTCCTCGATAGGCGCAAAGTGCAGAAACACATTTGCATCGAGAAAAAGAATCGTCGCTGAATTGGCCGGACTCACAGGCTACAATTCTCTCACGAAACTAGAGAAAAACATTGCGTCCTCCCGCGCCGTGATCCGCTCACAGTGAACTATCCCGCCCGAAATGCAACATTACCCGCGAATTTTCCACCTCGGCTCACTCCGCAACTGACTGATTCTTGACGCGGAGTACGAGTGAGAACGCAACAGAATGAGTTAGAGTGTTGCGTTTCCCTGACTGGTAGCGAACAGGCACAAAGTGTTAAACTCTGGGCATGGAGGGATCAAAAGTGACCAGAGGCATCGTTCTTCAGGGACAAGAAAACGGGGACACAGCCCCGCTCATCGTGTGTGAATCTTGCGGTGAACGGATTCAGGATGTACAGCTTGCTTGGGTTATGTGGCGCAATTTGCAACAACCCGACCAAAGCACCAAGCCAGCGATTCTCTGCAAGAAAAATCACTGCAACGCGAAGCCGGAATATGCCGATTTTGCTTCGATGGAGTTGCGAGACTTTCTAATCGACCTTTGTCGCAACGTGGGTATGAGGCAAGAGAAAGACTTCCACGAAGCCCTCGAAATGGCGCATCTTGCAGATCAACTATAATAGGCCGGACACCCTTTCGAGCATCCGGCCCGGCAATTCAAAACAGATTCGCTTCGGCCTTGCGTGCTGCCTTCGCTGCCTGTTCATCCGTAGCGTGCAAGTACCACGTCGTGCTTTTCATCGCGGTATGCCCGGCGAGTCGCTGAACCTCGGCAATCGTCGATCCTCCCTGTAGCATCAACGAGCATCGTGTGTGCTTGAGCGTGTGCGGGCTAATCTTCGGCACACCCGCACGTTCGGCACACGTCTTGAGGATGCGAAAGAATTGCGTTCTATCGAGCCGCCCGCCTTTCTGTGACGTGAACAGGAATGGGCTATTATCGTCGCGTTCAGCGAGCCAAAGGGTAAGGGCCTTGCGCTCATCCAAGAGCGGCTGTCCCTTTAACTTTTCGAGCGGCTGAACCGATTCTAGCGAACCCTTCAACCGGGCAATATGAAGCGTTCCCGCCTTTAGGTTCACGTCAGACAGATTCAGGTTGCAGACTTCGCTTGCTCTCATGGCGTGCCGATACGCAAGAAGGATCATGGCCCACGACCGCACGGAATGTTCACGTGCGGCCTTGAGCAAAGCCAACAGTTGAGCAGGATTCAGGAAACGCGATTCGTTTCTCATGTTCAACACCCCCTGTCATTAAATTGCGAGCGATAGTCCTGCTCTGATGTTTCCGGGTCGCTATCTTCATCGACCATCTTTGGCCCATCTTGAGAGTTGGCCCGGATGTAATCAGCCGCTTTTTGCGCTGCACTAGCCGCCGATACGATCAACTTGGAATCGCCTTTTAGTCTCTCAATCCACGTCTTGAGATACGCTGCGCTGTTCTGAATAACGGATGGCGATATACCAGTGACGCCACAGAGCATGGACGCGCCCAGTTCCGCAACTAGTTCCTCTTTGCTGTAGGACTCAGAGCCGAATTCGTTCAGATTCTCAATACCCTCGCGGCCAACACGCGACTTGTGGCCCGTCGAATGCGTCAGTTCGTGAAACAGTGTCGCGTAATACCCTTCGGCAGAGCCAAAAAGGGACTTTGGCGGCATCCCTACGCTATCAGTGGATGGCCGATACCATGCGAGATCTGACTGTTCCCGTGCTGGCGGATTCGGCATCGCAGAGACGATCTGCTCACATTGTTGAATGTCAGGATTGCGAATGGAACTGGTCAAGCCTAGCTTATCGGCGATCCCTTCGGTCTGCTCCAAGTTGAACACGGAATAATACCGAAGCAAGACAGGCTTGCTGGTCTTCTCTGTGCCGTCAGCATTGCGAACCGTTTTCTCTTCGCCGATATTCCAGTACGTCACAAGCGTAGAGTGTTCGCCTTTCTTGACATGGCCGCCAAGCTTGTTGGCTTGAGCAGAGGTTAACCAATAGCGCGAACCGTATCCCTGTGATGCGAGCAGGAATACATTCAGACCGCGATATTCCTTCTGACTGATAAGGTTCATTGGTACATCGCACGTCCAAGGCTTTTGCCACGGCGCAACCCCGGAATCTAGCTGCTCGATGATTTTATCTGTGATGATTTGGTAGACTGAATTAGCCATTGTCGAACCTCCCGTTCGATATTGGTTAGGGCTGGCATTCGGTTAGCGCCGTTTGCTGGCCCGTTCTGTTTCTGCGTGCAACAATAAAACGTAACGTTGCAAAATGCAATAGACCGCGAGTACCGATTTTCCTTAGTACTCGCCCGCCCGCTCGCTGTGAGCGCCTGTCAACTTACGCGAATCCTGACCCCCCTCTATGGGGACGTGGCTTCGCCGTCGTCATCCGCCATTCGTTGCCTCGATCCTATTGCCTTGATCCGTGTTGAAGGTACAGTGCTTTGTAACGTAAAGCTGGACGTGGGCGTGACATCCTTCATAAACGTGACACCCCTAAAGACGACGGCATACCCGGTGTGCATCGCCCCGTGACGGGTCTGCGGTCGGGCAAATACATGTTCCACATTTTTCTCCCCGACCCTGATGGCCTACCAACGTTCGTGGATCGCCATTCCCGGCCCGGACACTCAAGGCCCACCAATCGCGCTCTGGACGCGCGCACGCACCAAGGCAGACCAACCTTCGACTCACTTACCGCGCGCGGCACCGAAGGGACGACATTCTCTCGCGCCCGGAGTCGGTCGAGCAGGAACGGGGGATGTCTTCAGCGCCCGGACACGAAGGGTGGAATGATCCCGGCCCGCGCCCCGCCGCACAAGTCTAGCTAGTTTCATTTAGGGACTCCCAACTTGAATTGATGAGGCCGTCGTCCCGTCCCCGGCGCGCCCTCGTTACGGGACTCCGCGCCTGTTCGACGACGAAGAATAATTGAAATGATCGCTTGCAAAATAACCGAACGACAGCCCCAGAACCGTCTCGAATTGTCCGATGCGCGCCGTGGCACGTCCCGCAGTGGGGGTCAAGTTCACGAAGAGTTGTATGAGCCGGGGAATGTCCGGTGGGCGACACGAAGCCAGCAGTAAAACAATCGCCGCTGCTGCAAACACGCTTCTGTAAAAGCCGCGTAACCAGCAAGGACTGACCCCCGCTGTGGGGGCGTGGGTGCCGCCTCGCCTCATATACAGAAATCTATGGCTATTCTTCGGCCACATCGTCTGCTATAGTTGAGACTCGTCCAAGCTGCGATACCAAGGGGGTATTGGAGCGTTCAGATGCCCATACCCCTATGTGTAGACCCCTCTGTAGAATCCTCGCAGTCTCCATTCGGTTTACGGCCACTCTCTCTGTTTGTTGACACCGGGGATACAATTCTGTGCGGGAAGCCGTTTCGACGGAAAAGAGGACGCAACATGTCGAGACGGTCAGGACAAGCAGGAAGCGTAACCTTGCGATTCGGTCGATGGGTTGGCCGCTATTATGAGGACACACCAGACGGACGAACACGCAAGGCGATTGTGTTGGGACTCAAGGCGGAACTTACACGGAGCCAAGCCCGAAACAAGCTGATGCTGAAACTTGCACAGGATGGAGTGAACACGCCTGAACACTTCGAGCGTGCCACGAAGCCTGCCATTACGTTCACGCAAGTCGCTTCGGAATGGGAAGCTAAGAAACTCCCACTCTTGAAGCCATCAACGCGCTATATGGCTCCGCGTCAAATCAAAACTCACCTAACCTCGTTCTTTGGCCGCATGGCGGTGGCGGACATTCGGACGGGCACGGTCAATGATTGGGTCGCGTCCCTCAGTGCGAAGGGACTCGAACCCAAGACGATCCACAATCTTTGGAAAGTGTTCCGCGCCATTGTAAACTGGCACGCTCAACAGAATGACGAACAGCTTCGGAAATGGTATCCGTCGCTGCCCGTCGTTCCTCTCAAAGAGCCGCGCTGGTTTACGCCCGCAGAAGCCGAGCGCATCGTTGCTTCATCAACCGGTCAGTACAAGGTACTCTTTCATCTTGTATGGGCGAGCGGACTTCGAGCCGGTGAACTTCTCGCGCTTCACGTCGAGGACATCGATTTGTCGCGCGGGATTGTTCACGTTCGCCGCTCCCTCTATCGGGACATCGAAGTGACGCCCAAGACTCCGCGCAGCTATCGGGATGTCTGGATTGATTCGGGAACGATCAAGATGCTGACCGAGTACTTGGGCGACAGACAAACGGGACGGGTTTTCCAAACTCGAAACGGAACACCACTTGGCGCGCATAACGTGGTGCGTCAAGTGCTCCATCCAATTTGCAAGCGATTGGGGATCGCACGTGGCGGCCTTCACTCATTCAGACACGGGCGCGTCTCTCACTTACAGGCGATGAACGTCCCGGCTGAGTTTGTAAAGGCCCAAGTCGGCCATTCGTCTCTGGCAATGACAGGTCGTTATACCCACTTTGGCGACTCGTTTGCGCGCGAGCAGGTCGAGCGGGCAGCCTCTAATTGGACTCACTGACACGGAACGGACTCACTTCGAGGCGAGGTAAGTGATTGAGAGCGTGACAAATCTAGCGGGATGGGCGAAAATATCCATCGGGCGGTTAGCTCAGCGGTTAGAGCATCCCGCTTACACCGGGAAGGTCGTGCGTTCAAATCGCACATCGCCCACCAGTGTCGACTGTTTTCGATAGAGTCCGCATGTTTGCGGGGACGTAGTTC
>Ga0307374_10006741_pt1 | contig 17906 bp, 20 predicted proteins | sample OX3MG_FD_202532 | JGI IMG/M metagenome (GOLD analysis project Ga0307374, IMG submission 202532) | Soil microbial communities from Risofladan, Vaasa, Finland - OX-3 | ecosystem: Environmental > Terrestrial > Soil > Coastal area > Acid sulfate soil | place: Finland: Risofladan, Vaasa | collected... | reverse complement strand
CCGCTGTTGACGAGGCCGATGAACTCTTCGATCCGCTTGGGTTTGTTGCCCGCCGCCTCGACGAGGGTCGGTGCCTCGATCAGGGTCGCCATCGCCATCGACCGTCCTTTCCGTTCCGCGCCGCCGTCTCGACCTCGAGAGTATCACGCGGCCCGCCGGCGACCGGCGCGGCCGGGCGTCAGCCCCGCGGGCTGGCGCGGGCTCGCGTCAGCGTCGCGCGATCAGCGGCTCGAGGCTCATCCACAGCCCCGCCATCTGCAGAAGAGCGAACGCCCAGAACGCGCCGAGCCGGCTCAGGACACCGGCTGCCGACCGCGACCGCACGCCGGCCCCGAGGCCGGCGAGGGCCGACAGGCCGGCCAGCGTGACCAGCCCTGTCGCCGGCGCCGACGCACGGCCCAGCACCACCGGCACCGCCCCGAGCCAGGACAGCCAGGTCACCGTGACGATGACCAGCCAGAAGACGAAGATCGGCACGGCCGCGTAGAACGCCCACGGCCGCCGCCGCTGCACCGCCGCGAGCGCCGCGAGCGCCGGCACGAGCTGCACGAGATCGCGCACCGCCGTCCCGCGCAGCACGCCGGCCAGCGTCACGAAGACGATGACGCCGCCGAGCGCGCCGGCCAGCCGGCGGGGCTCCGCCGGCGACGAGCCGCCGCCCGCGTCACGGTTCACCCGCTCACCCGGCGTCACCTCAGACGGTGATCTGGCCACGGAGGTACTCGATGCAGCGCCCGGACAGCCGGACGCGGTCGTCGCGATCTTCACAGAACAGGTCGCCGCCGCGCCGCGACACCTGACGGGCGTGCAGGCGCGGCCGGCCGAGCCGGCGGCTCCAGTACGGCACCAGCGTGCAGTGCGCCGACCCGGTCACCGGATCCTCGGGAATGCCGGCCCGCGGCGCGAAGAAGCGCGACACGAAATCGCAATCGGTGCCCCGCGCGGTGACAATCACCGCGAACGTCTCCAGCCGCCCGAGCGCGGCGAAGTCCGGGCGGAGCGCGCGCACGTCCGCTTCGCCGGGCAGCACCGCCATCAGGTCGCGCGCCTGGTGGACCTCGATCGGCGTGGCCCCGAGCGCGGCCGCCAGGGCCGGGTCGGCCGGCACGCGTGTGGCCGGCCTCGCCGGAAGGTCCATGGCCAGCAGATCGCCGTCCCGCGCGACGGTCAGCGTACCGCCCTGATACTGGAACCGGATCATCTCGCTTGACGTGAAGCCGCGGTTGAACAGGACCCAGGCGGCCGCGAGCGTCGCGTGGCCGCAGAGGTCCACCTCCACTTCCGGCGTGAACCAGCGCAGTCCGAATCCGTCAGACTCCGGCACGACGAACGCGGTCTCGGCCAGATTGTTCTCGCCCGCGATCGCCAGCATCGTATCGGCCGGCAGCCACGACGGCAGCACCACCACGGCGGCCGGGTTGCCCGCGAACAGCCGGTCCGCGAACGCGTCGACTTGAAAGATCGGCAGCTCCATGAGGACTCCAGCCCCGCCCGTCGCACGGTCGCCGACCGGGACGGGCGCGAAGATCCGATCATGCCACAGAGCACGATCGGCCCGCGGCCGCCCATCAATCCCGCGACCATCGCGTGGCGCCGAGGGCCGCTATCGGACGATTCCCTCGGCGCGCAGCGCGGCCCGCAGCCGCTCGACCCTCCGGCGGTTCACGCCGAGGTCGTGCCGGCCGATCCGGGCGGCCGAGCGGACGGCGACGATGCCGTCGGCCGCCCGGAGCTCCAGCTCCAGGTCATCGACGAACCGGAACAGCCGGCTGCGGCACTCCGCGCGGAGGTAGCCCGGCCCGTCCTCGACGATCGTCGCGCGCGGCAGCCGGCCGACCGCGGCGCGGACGGCATGCCACGCGTCGGCCGCCGGCACCGCGAGCGCCAGCGCCGCGACGGCGTGCGCGGCCTCCGGCGCGTCGCTCGAGACACAGTTCGGCGAGGACGGACAGGGCGCGAGGCGTGTGGAAGTCATGGGAGCACCGAGCACCGATTATACGCAGTCCCTCGCGATGGTCTCCGGATGCGCGGGGTCCCATTCCGCCATTGTGCCGCGGCCCTCAGGTGCCATAGGATCAGCGACCATCATGCGAAATCTGTCAGGACCGCTCGCGTGCGCCGCGCTGCTGGCGCTCGGATTCGCCTGCACCGGCACACGGGCCCAGGCTCCGCCGCCGTTCCACGTGGAGGAGGCCACGATCGCGCAGATTCATGCCGCCATGAAGGCCGGCCGCCTCACCTGCCGGGCCCTCGTGGAGCGCTACCTGCAGCGGATCGCCGCCTACGACAAGAACGGCCCCGCCATCAATTCGATCATCATGGTGAATCCCGACGCGCTGAAGGAGGCCGACGCGCTCGACCGCCGGTTCCTGCAGGGCGGGCTCGTCGGGCCGCTGCACTGCATCCCGATGATCATCAAGGACAACTACCAGACGGCGGGCCTCCAGACCACCGCCGGGTCCCTGTCGCTCAAGGGGTTCATTCCGGACAAGGATGCGTTTCTCGTCAAGCGCGTCAAGGCGGCCGGCGCCATCGTCCTGGCGAAGGCGAACATGGATGAGTTCGCCTTCAGCCCGTACGAAACGGTCAGCTCGATCCTGCCGGGCTACACCCGCAACCCGTATGCGCTCGACCGCGTCACGGCCGGATCGAGCGGCGGCCCGGCGGCCGCCGTGGCCGCCAGCTTCGGCGCCGTCGGCCTCGGCACCGACACCGGCAACTCCATCCGCGGCCCCGCGTCGCACCAGGCGCTGGTCGGCATCCGGGCCACGATGGGCCTGACCAGCCGCGCCGGGATCGTGCCGCTCGACCTGCTGGCCGACGTCGGCGGTCCGATGGCGCGCACGGTCGCCGACGCGGTCGCCGTCTTCCAGGTCATCGTCGGCTACGACCCGGACGACCCGGCGACCGACGCCGCGCGCGGCCGGCCGATTCCCGACTACAGCAAGTCGCTCGTGCGCGACGGCCTGCGCGGCGCGCGCATCGGCGTCCTCCGCCAGGCATGGAAGGCGGACACGGCCGATCCCGAGGTGATGGCGGTCTTCCAGAAGGCGCTCGACGACATGCGCCGGGGGGGCGCCACGATCATCGATCCGGCGACCGTGATCGGGCTCGACGCGATCCATCGCGACCGGAGCGCCGGCCCGTGCATGGGCTTCAAGTACGACATCAACCGGTACCTCGCCGCGCAGGGCGATCGCGTCCCGGTCCACAGCCTCGCGGAGATCATCAAGTCGGGCCTCTTCCACCCGTCGATTGCGCTCAGGCTCGAGCGGGCGGAGGCGGGGCCGGAGAACGGACCGGAGACGCCGGCCTGTCACGCCGAGATGGCGTATCGCCAGCAGGTGCGGACGGCCGTCCTGCAGACGATGGACAGCCTGAAGCTCGACGCGTTCGTGTACCCCACGTGGAGCAACGTCCCGCGGCTGATCGGCGACCTCAACACGCCGGCGGGCGACAACAGCCAGTTCTTCTCGCCGACGACCGGCTTCCCCGCCATCGACGTGCCGATGGGCTACACGCGCGGCGGCCGGCTGCCGGCCGGGCTCACGCTCTACGGCCGCCCGTGGGACGAGGCGACGCTGTTCAAGCTCGCCTACTCCTACGAGCAGGAGACGCACCACCGGCGCCCGCCGCCGACCACGCCACCGCTCAGGTGACCGGCGGCCCGCCGCCGGCCGGGCGCCCGAACAGCAGCGACGCCACGTCCGCGGCGCGGACCGGCCGCGCCGCGGCAATCACGGCGGCGAGCGCCGCCGCGCGGCCGATCACCTGCGGCGCCGTCCAGCCGGCGGCCCGCAGCTCACGGATGCCGCCGTCGCCGTCCGACTTGCTCAGCTTCTGGGTCGCGCTCTTCATGATCAGCGGATGGTGCAGGAACCGCGCCGACTCCCTCCGCCCGAGCAGCCGTCCGAGCTGAATCTGGCGTCCGGTCGACGCCAGCAGATCGTCGCCCCGGACGACCAGCGTCACCCCCTGGCGCAGGTCGTCGACCGCCGCGACGAACTGGTACGTCCAGCAGCCGTTCCGATCGCGAACCAGCAGGTCGCCGCACTGCTCGTGCGGCCGCTGGACCTGCGGTCCGTGCATCAGGTCGTCGAAGCGCTCGACCGACGGCGCCAGGCGGACGCGGAGGCCGCACCCGCGCGCCTCCGGCAGCGCCAGCCGGGCGCACGTCCCCGGATAGCGCAGCTCGGCACCGGCCGGGCCGGCCGCCGCCCGGATCTCCGCCCGCGAGCAGCGGCAGGCATACACGAGTCCTTGCGCCCGCAGCTCCGTCAGCGCCGCCTCGTACACCGCCGTCCGGTCGCTCTGGCGCCCCTCGCACGGGCCCGCGGCGAACGCCGCGATCGGCGGCGCGTCCGGCACGAAGCCGAGCCAGTCCAGGTCGTCCAGCATCGCGCGCTCGAACGCCGGCCGGCTGCGGGCGCGGTCGTGGTCCTCGATCCGCAGCAGCACGCGGCCGCCGAGCGCCCGGGTGACGCCCCACGTGTAGACGGCGTTGACGAGGTGGCCGAGATGGAGGTGTCCGGTCGGCGCCGGCGCGAAGCGGCTGACGGGAGGCGTGGGCCACGCGCGCCGCAGCGTTCCGAGGTCGAGCGGCGCCGGCCGCGCGGACGGCCGCAACACAGGCAAGCAGGCTCCCGGGGCGATCAGCAGAGCAGCCGGATCAGGTCCGATCGCGTGATGATGAACGTCTTGTCGATCTTGAAGTCGCGCACGAGCACGGCCGGATTCTCGGAGGTGATCATCGTCGACAGCAGATCGACGGCGGTCGAGGCATCGACGAACGGAAAGGCCGGCTCCATGATCGACTCGACGGGCCGGGTCCGGACGTCCGGGCTCCTGACGAGCTCCGCGTACAGCCGCGCTTCGTTGAGCGATCCGACGAGGCGGCGGTCGCGCGTGATCGAGATCTGCGAGAAGTCGTGCGCCGCCATCAGCCGTGCCGCCTCTTCCACCGCCTGGCTCGCCTCGACGCTCCGGAGCTCGCCCGACAGCCCCGACGCCACCAGGTCGCGCGCGGTCAGACCCGACTTGTCGAAGAAGCCCTTTTCGCGCATCCACTCGTCGTTGAACATCTTGCCGAGGTAGCGCGACCCGTGATCGTGAAAGATCACGACGATCACGTCATCGTCCGTGAAGTGGTCCTTCAGCTGCAGAAGACCGGCCATCGCGGCGCCGGCCGAATTGCCGGCGAAAATCCCTTCCTCGCGCGCGATCCGCCGCGTCATCAGCGCCGCGTCCTTGTCGGTCACCTTCTCGAAGCCGTCGATCACGCCGAAATCGACGTTCTGCGGCAGGAAATCCTCGCCGATCCCCTCGGTGATGTACGGGTAGATCTCGTTCTTGTCGAAGATGCCGGTCTCCTTGTACTTCTTGAAGACCGAGCCGTACGTGTCAATCCCCCAGACCTTGATCGCCGGGTTGCGCTCCTTCAGATAGCGCCCCACGCCGGTCACCGTGCCTCCGGTGCCGACCCCGACGACCAGGTGCGTGATCCGGCCGTCGGTCTGCTCCCAGATCTCCGGCCCCGTCAGTTCATAGTGGGCCTGGGCGTTCGACGGATTGTCGTACTGGTTGGCCTTCCAGGCGTTCGGCACCTCCTTCTCCAGCCGCGACGAGACCGCGTAGTACGACCGCGGATCCTCGGGATCCACGTTCGTCGGACAGATGATGACGTCGGCGCCGAATGCCTTCAGCGCGTCCGCCTTCTCCTTCGACTGTTTGTCGGTCGTCGTGAAGATGCAGGCGTAGCCCTTCACGACCGCGGCAATGGCCAGTCCCATCCCGGTGTTGCCCGATGTCCCCTCGACGATCGTGCCGCCCGGCTTCAGCAGCCCCGCCCGTTCGGCATCCTCGATCATCTTCAGCGCCATGCGGTCCTTGATCGAGTTGCCGGGATTGAAGGTCTCGACCTTCGCGAGGACGGTCCCCCTGACCACGCCCTTCGCGATCCGGTTGATGCGCACCATCGGCGTGTCGCCGATGGCGTCCAGGATGGTGTCACAGATCTTTTTCTTCACGCGGTCCTCGGGGTGTCAGTCGCGGTGGTCTGCCGGGCGGCGCGCCGACCGGATCCCGGCGGGCCGCGACCTCAGCAATGTACTGCAGGGGGCGGAGATCGAACAACCGGATCCAGGGCCGCACCGCGGTCGCACGCGCGGGCCGCCTGTCAGACGGCGGCCGCTTCCACCTCCAGCCGCACCATCGCGACGTGAATCGTCCCGTCCGCGTCGGGCGGGTACGCCGACACGTACGCCCGCACGGCATCGTCCAGAAACGACTCGCGCCGCGCGGGCGGCAGGCGCTCGGTGAACGGCAGCCAGGTCGAGCGAAGCCATCCCCGCAGGCCGTCCGTGTCCCGGTACCGCATGTCGCGCGGGAGCAGCTCGAGGCGCTCCGGGCGGAAGCCGCAGCGCGGCAGCCACTCCCGGTAGTCCTCCGGGCCGTGAAAATGCCAGGCCGGCGCCAGGCCGGCGAAGGACTCACGCCATCCGGCCGCCCGCGTCACCTCCCACACGACGGCGAGGATGCCTGCGGCATTGCCGCGGCCGCCCATCTGGAACAGGATCTGGCCGCCGGGCGCCAGGCAGGCGCGGACACCGCGCAGCATCGCTTCGTGATCGTCGACCCAGTGCAGCGCCGCGTTCGAGAAGGCGACCTGAAACGTCCCGGGAAGCCGGATGCGTCTCGCGTCCATCTGGACGAACGACAGGTTCGGGTGCCGCGAGGGCGGAAAGCGCTCGGAGGCGAGGCGGATCATGTCGGCCGACGCGTCGATGCCGACGACCCGGCCCCGCGCGACCCGGCCGGCCAGCAGCGCGTCGATCCTGCCGTCGCCGCAGCCGATGTCGAGCAGCGCGTCGTCGTCGCGCAGCGCGAGCCGCCCGATCAGCTGCTGCGCCCACTCGAACTGGACGGTGGAGTTGCGCGCGTAGTCTTCCGCATCCCAGGTCAGCATCACATGAAGGCGTCCGGCCGGCGTTCATTGTCCCGGACCGCCCGCCCGGAGGCAAGCCGCGGCGGAACCGGCCCGGCCTCACGTCGTGACCGGCGCACCCGCAGGGCGTCACGTCCTCCGGTGCAGCCGGAAGAAGGCCGCACCGACGGCGACGAGCACGAATCCGTCCAGAATCGGACGCGGGACCGTCTGGCCGCCGCCGACCCGGGCGACGATGATGCCGACCGCCAGAAGGATGAGGAGTCCCGGCGGCAGGAACCTCAGGAGCCGGGGCGGATCGACGGAGGGCAGGTCGGCATAATAGAACGCCACGAACGCGACGCAGGCAATCAGGACGAGCAGGTCGAACAACGGCGTCAGCACGCGCTCGAGCGGCGTCTGGCTCGCCCCGGCGAGGCGGGAAACGAGGCCGTAGAGCACCAGCGCCGCCCCCAGATAGCAGAGCGAGCCGAAGAACACCGCCAGATTGACCGCCCGCGACTCCCTCGACAGACCGCTCCTCCGGCTCACCTGCGCCTACCGGATTCTATGCGAAGGGCGCCACCGGCCGGGCGACGCGCACAAGGGCCGACCGGGCGCCCGACCGCCCGCGTCCAGGCCACCCAGCGGCATCTATACTAGACGGTCCGGAAGGACGCACACGGCGCCTTCCGCTGCAACGAGATCGCGGCCCGTTGGGCCGCACAAGGAGACGCGCCGATGCCACTCATCGATCCCGGCCGCAAGGCCCCGGCATTCGCACTGAAGGACCAGGAGGGGAAGACACACCGGCTGTCGGGCTATGCGGGGCAGCCGGTCGTGCTGTACTTCTATCCGAAGGACGACACGCCCGGCTGCACGAAGGAAGCCTGCGCGTTCCGCGACAACCTGCCGACGTTCGATCGGCACCGTGCGGTCGTGCTCGGCGTCAGCATCCTGGACGAAGCCAGCAAGGCGAAATTCGCCGCCAGACACAGCCTCACCTTCCCGCTGCTGGCCGACGCCGATCACGCCGTCGCCGACAAGTACGGCGTCTGGCAGAAGAAATCGCTCTACGGCCGGTCCTTCATGGGGATTGCGCGCACGACGTATCTGATCGACGCGGGCGGCCGGGTCGCCAAGCGGTGGGACAACGTGAAGGTGGACGGACACGCGGAAGACGTGCTGGCCGCGGTGCGGGCTCTGTAGATCCGCGGCGGCGGCCGCCGGCACGGCAGAGCTGAACGCCAGCTCAGCGGTCCGCGCGGGCGCGCGCCAGGCGCGGCAGCCGAGTGTCGTGGGCTATGATGGAAGACAGCAATGCAGGAACGTGGCGGAGCGGTGGAGTGGGGCCCATGGTTGCGGCTGGTGCATTACTGGTGGCCCATCCTCCTCGGATGGTCGGTCGCCATCGTCAGCAGCGCAGCAAGCGGATCCCCGCTCTCGTCCGCCGGTCTCGGCGTGCTGCTCTGGGGCATCTGCGGCGCTTACAGCCTGGATCGCCTGCTCGATCCGTCGTATCATCGTGACCCGCGGTGGTTGCGCCTCACCCTGACGGCCGGCTTTCTGATCTCGTCCGCCGCCTGTCTCCCGCTCATCTTCCGGCTGCCGATCGGAACCGCCGCGCTGGTGCCGGCGCTGGCGCTCGCCGGCCTGTTCTACCGCCGGCTCAAGCAGTATCCGGCCACGAAGACCGTGCTGGTGCCGCTCGTCTGGGTGTGGGCGGCCGTGGCGCTGCCGCTCGCGGACGGATCCTGGTTCGGCTGGCGCGCCGTGCTGCAGCCGGTGTCGCTGCCGCTGGCGGCGCTCATCGGCGCCGGCTGTCTGCTGTGTGACATCAAGGACGCGGACCAGGACCGCCGGACCGGCGTGAAGAGCCTGCCCGTGCGGGTCGGCGTGACGCGCACCATCGCGATCGCCACCGCGTTGTCGATCCTCGGCGCGGCGCTCGCCTGGCTGCAGCACAGGACCGGCCTGGTCATCGCGGCCCTGGTCCTGGCCGGCCTCGGCCAGTGGACGTCGCTGCTGGCCGCCGGGCCGGTCGGCGCGCTGCTGGTGGATGTCGTCCTGACGCTGCCGGGCCTCCTCATCGCCACGCATCTCGTGTAGCAGTCTCGCGTGGGGACGGGTCTGAGACCCGTCCCCACGCTGCCAGCCCTGCCAGCGCGCGCAACCTCTTCGATCTCCTGAGACAATCCGTGACGTAACCCGTCCCCATCACGGGATGATGACGGTGCGGATCGCGGCGCCGGACCGCAGCGTGTCGAGCGCCTGGTTGATGTCGGCGAGCGCGAAGCGATGCGTCACCAGCTCGGCGACCTTGATGCGGCCCTGGCGCGCCAGCTCGATGACCCGCGGATAGTCCACCGGCCGGCAGCCGAGCGAGCCGATCACCTCCATCTCGCGGTACATCACGCGGCCGGCATTGAGCGCCAGGGGGTCCGGGCTGTACCCCACCAGCACCAGCCGCCCGCCGGTGCGCACGCATCCGAACGCCTGCTCCTGCGACGCCGGCCGGCCGACCACTTCGAACGCGACGTCCACGCCGCCCCCACCGGTCAGCCGGCGCACGTCCTTGTCGAGCCGCGGCGTGGCGGACGGATTGACGACCGCCTCCGCGCCGAGCCGGCGGGCCCATGCCAGCTTGTCGTCCGACAGGTCGACTGCAATCACGCGTCCGCCGAGCGCCGCGGCGATCTGCACCACGTTGAGGCCGACGCCGCCGCACCCGACGACGAGCACCCAGTCGCCCGGCGCGACCCGTCCCCGGCGGACGACGGCATGAAAGGGGGTCGTGATGGCGTCGGCGATAATCGATCCTTCGACGAGCGGCACTTCGGCCGGCAGCCGGAACAGATCCTTGGCGGGGGCGACCACGAACTCGGCGAAGCCGCCGTCGAGGTTGTTGCCGAGCATCTGGTTGTGCTCGCAGATGTTCTCGCGGCCGCTGCGGCACGCCTCGCAGGTGCCGCACGTCAGCACGGCCGGCAGCAGCACGCGGTCGCCCTCGCGCCAGCCGGTCACGCCGGCGCCGACCGCGTCGATCGTGCCGGCAATCTCGTGGCCGAGCACGAGCGGCGGCGTCTTGAACGTCGGGGTGCCGTGGTCGATGTAGTGCAGGTCCGTGTGGCAGAGCCCGCAGGCGGCCACGCGCACCCGCGCCTCCCCCGCCTTCGGCTCGGGCGTCGGGATGTCGGTGACCTCGAGCGGCTGGTGGGCCGCGTGGAAAATGGCGGCTTTCATCGGTCGGCGCCCTCCCGTTTGCGCGTGTAGATCGTCCTGAACCCGAGGAGCATCACGAGCTGGCAGTCGGCGCAGTCGGGGTCCAGCGTCTCGATCCGGACCGGGTCGGCGGCCACGTCGAAGCCGAGCGATTCGTACAGGGCGACCGCCTCCTCCGCGCGCCGGCCGTCGGCGACGAACCGCTGCTCCCATCCGGCCGCGAGGCGCGCCGGATCGGCCGCCAGCGTCTTCTCATCGAGGATCCGGCGGCTCTCTCCCTGCACCAGCGCCGCCAGCGAGTCGAGCCTGGCGCGGCGGGCGGCCTCCTCGTCCATGGTCAGGCCTCGACGCCGGCCCTGCCGGCCTCCGCCAGCTTCCGCAGGCGGTGCTGGCCCAGCAGGGCCGCGCCGAGGGCGGAGGTGAACTGCACGAGGTCGCCGTCCGGCACGTTGACCGGCTGCCGCAGCTGGTCGCGGACGACGGCCACCATCTTGTCGAACCGCATGATGCCGCCGATCAGGGTGAACTCCGGCGCCATCTGCACGCGCTTCATGAGCTGCACGGACCTTCCGACCAGCGACACGATCGCGCCGTGCATGATGTCGGCCGGCGGCGTGCCTTCCGAGAGCTGGTTGATCACCTCGGATTCGGCGAACACGGCGCACACGCCGGAAATGGCGACGGCATGCTTCGACGTGTTCACCAGCGGGCCGATCTCCTCGATGCCGTAGCCCATGTAGCGCGCCGTCTTTTCGAGGAACGCGCCCGTGCCGGCGGCACACTTGTCGTTCAGCCGGAAGCTGCGGACCGACGCCGCCTCGTCCACGCGGCTCGCCTTCATCGTCTGGCCGCCGACGTCGAGGATGGTGCGGGTGCCCGGGAAGAGAAACGTCGTGCCGCGCGCGCTGGCGGTCAGGTCGGTGACCTGGGTGTCGGCAAAGGTCGCCTGATGCCGGCCGAAGCCGGTGGCGATCACGTAGTGCACGTCCGGCCGCGTCAGTCCGGCCGACTCCAGGGCGCGGTCGAACACCCGCCCGGCCACGTCGGCCAGCTTGAAGCCGGTCGGCTCGAGCGCCCTGCCGGCGATGCGGCCGTCGCCGAAGACGACCGCCTTCGTGTACGTGGATCCCACGTCGATGCCTGCCGTGTATGTCATGATGCGGCCCCCCGGGCCTCCGCGGCCGGCGCGCGGCTCGACACGATCCGGTCCAGCGCGAAGAGCGCGGCGCCGAGCGCGCCCATGAAGTGCGACTCCTCGCTGACGTTCACCTTCAGCCCCAGGCGCTCGTCGAGCGCCCGGATCATCGCGAGATTGCGCGCCACGCCGCCGGTGAACGTGACCTCCTCCTCCACGCCGACGCGCCGCAGCAGGCCGACCGAGCGGGTCGCGATCGACTGGTGGACGCCGAGCAGGATATCCTCGATCTTCTTGCCCTTGCCGAGCCACGACAGCACTTCGGATTCGGCGAAGACGGTGCAGGTCGTGCTGATCTTCACCGGCCGCTCGCCGCGCAGGGCGGTCGGGCCGAGGTCGTCCAGCGGAATGTCGAGCGCACTGGACGCCGCGCCGAGAAAGCGGCCGGTGCCGGCGGCGCACTTGTCGTTCATGCAGAAGTCGACGATCTCACCGCTGGCGCGCACACGGATCGCCTTCGTGTCCTGCCCGCCCATGTCGATGACCGTGCGGGTGCCGGGAAACATGTGCACCGCCCCGCGGCCGTGGCAGCTGATCTCGGTGACCTGCGTGTTGCCGAACGTCACCTTGTAGCGCCCGTACCCGGTTCCGACGACGTACTCGACCTCCTCCTCTCGGAGGTCGCCGCTGGCGAGCGCCTCGTGAAAGGCCTCCTCGGCGGCCCGGATCACGTTCGCGCCGGTCGGCCGCAGTGCGCGGCCGACGATCCGGCCCGTCTCGTCCAGGATGACCGCCTTCGTCTGCGTGGATCCGACATCGACGCCGGCCCCGTACGCCATGACGCCCTCCTACCCTTTCACCGCCGCCGGCTGCCGCCGGCGGGTCGCCAGTCCCTCGAAGAACGCGTCCACGCGGTTCTTGAGCTGCGCTTCCGACACGACGCGGCGGTCCATCATGTCCGACTCGATGTAGAGGCTCGACACGTCGCGCAGCTCCATCAGCGCCCGCCGGCTGTCGGCCAGCCCGGTCGACACCGTCCGGCAGCTCTTGATCGGGTGGTAGACGATGCCGTCGGCCTGGTAGTCGTCGATCATGCCGGCCAGGATCGGCGACTGGAAGAACATGCTGTCCATCGCGTCGCGCACGCTGACCAGCAGCCCTTCGGCGAGGCTGTCGAGCGGCCGGGCGAGGTCGTATTCGAAGTCGACGTTCGAGCCGCCCGAGGCGAACCAGAGGTAGGTGGAGTTGACGAACGTGCCGCCCGACCCGGTGAACAGCTCGTTGAAGCGGCGGAAAATCGGATAGCACGGCACGCCCACGAAGATCAGCCGGAACTGCTCCTCGTTCAGCGTTCCGATGCCGTGCGCGGCCTTGTACTCCATCTCCTCGACCAGTTCGGTGAAGAAGGTGGCGCCGGCGGCGTCGCCCCGCAGGCTGTTCGCGACGCCGAGATAGATGGTGCCGTCGGACAGCGCGTTGAAGACCGACGGACGGCTGCGGTTCAGATCGAGCAGGCGCCGCCAGCCGCGGTTCATCGCGTTGGTGTAGCCGAGCGTCTCGCGCAGCCGGTCGATGTCGAACGCGACGCCGCTCACCCGCTCGCAGACGGCAATCAGCTCCTCGAGCTGGGCGCGGACGTAGCGGCGATCGTTCTCGAAATCCCGGTCGCCCGCGTGCGTCTGCCGGCCGGCCGCCCGCGTGCCCGGGACGTCGATCGTGACGGTCGGCATGTGATACATCCGCTCCCAGATCTCCGCCCACTTGATGTAGGTGTTGCAGGCGTTCGTATAGACGGCGAGGCCCGGCTTCGGGATCGTCGCCATCGGCAGCTGCCCCCGGCGGAGCTGCGTGGCGACGTCCGCCTTGACGTACCCGCAGATGTCCGGCGAGTAACCGTAGTCCTCCGCCTCGTTCAGGTACTCGTGCGCCGCGTGGCGGACGGCCGTCTGCAGCGAATTGATCTCCGGAAACACGATCGGGAAGTCGAACACGCGGAGCAGCTCGGCCAGGCTCCCCATTACGAAGACATAGGCGGCCCGCCGGTCGTCGGCCGCCGCGGCGCTGAGCCCTGCGTACCACTCGCGGAACAGCTGCGCCCCGTTCCGGTTGCCGCGCCCCACGATCGTGTCGTCGCCGGTGTCGCTCGTCATGATGGCGCCCTCAGCTGAACAGCAGGTTTTCGACGAACGTCTGCAGCTGGATTTCGAGGTGGTCGTAGCTCGTCATGTTCTCCTCGAACTCGCTGACGAAGTACGGAACCTTCGCCTCGTCCAGCGCCCGGGTGTAGGCCACCTGCTCCTCCAGACCGGGCTCGCACATCTTGGCGGCCATCACGATCGCCGCCTCCGCGCCGGCCGCCCGGATCCGCTCGAGGAGCATCCGCTCCTTCGGCTTGCGGAGGTCGTGCTGCACCGGGCTGTAGGACGACCGCTCCAGATACGCCTCCGCCAGCCGCATCAGCGGATCGCCGTCCGCCGGCACGTCCTCCCGGATCCACCGCAGGCCGATCAGCAGGTCGTCGTCCACCACGTAGCAGGACCGGCCGATCGCCCGGATCAGGTCGAGCGGCGGCTGCTCGCAGAATCCGCCCTCGATGACGACGCGGATCTTGTCCTGCCGGCGGGCGGACCTGGCGCGCAGCAGCGGCAGCGTGTGGCGCAGCAGCGCGTTGTGCTCCTCGCGCGGCACCAGCCCGGCCAGGGCGACGAGGGCGTACGCCTCGTCGGCCGTCACCAGCCACGGGGTGTCGCGCTTGATGACGTACAGCTCGCGGAGCAGCGCGCGGTTCTCGTTGAAGACCGCCAGCGACCGCCGCAGCGCCTCGTCGGTCACCGGCCGCCCGCCGATCGCTTCGAGGCCGCGCTGCAGCCGCTGATATTCGCCGTACAGGTAGCCGGCGGCATGGGCCGAGTTGGCGTTCTGCGGCAGGTACAGAATCTCCGCCGGATACGGCACGTTCCGGCCCCAGACGGCCGCGAGGTTCCGGGCGGCGTCGCAGATCGGATGGGTGACGAACAGATCCAGCTGCACCCGGTCGCTCAGCGCCAGCTCCAGCGACGTCTTCAGGATCGAGCAGAGGTACGAGCCGAACCGCGAGTCGGCGTGCGCCGGCTCGATCGGCGCCCCCCGCACCTTGAACGGCAGCAGGCCGGCCGCGTGCGCGAGCTCCTCCGGGAAGTACACCTGGAAGTGCCCGACCACCCGGCCGCCCGCTTCGCGCCAGCGGCGCACCGTCGGGAACGACGTGTCCTCCACCAGCTCGCGGCACTCGTAGAGCACCTCGTCCAGCGGACGACCCTGCCACGCCGGAAAGACCGCGGGGCTCGTCATCGGTGCCTCCACACGGGCGTCCGCTTCTCGACGAACGCTCGAAGGCCTTCCATCGCATCCTCGGTCGCCATGAGGGAATCCAGATAGATCTCGCCGGCCGCCTCGAGTGCCCGGACGTCGGCGTCGCGGTCGCGCGCGCGGAGCATCAGCTTCACGTGACGGAGCGCCGCGGCGCTGTGCCGCGCGATCCGGCCGGCGAGCGCCACCGCCTCGGCCTCCAGGTCGGCGTCGGGAACGACCGCGCGGACCAGACCGATCCGGGCCGCCTCCGCCGCGGTGATCGGGTCGCCGGTGAACACCAGTTCGGCCGCCGCCCCGCGCCCGCAGCGCGACGGCAGCCACGCCGCGGCGACCGGCGGCGCGACGCCGAGCAGGATCTCCGGCTGACCGAATCGCGCGCCCTCCGCGGCGACCACCAGGTCGGCGCCGAGCACCAGCTCGAAGCCGCCGCCGAGGCACCGGCCCTGCACGGCCACGATGACGGGCGCGGGAAACGCGTCGAGATCGGCGATGGTCTGGACGAATTCGGCGATGAGCGCGTCGCACTGCGGCGGCAGGTGCTCGGCCACGTCGGCGCCGGCCGAGAAGTGCCGGCCGGCGGCCGACATCAGCAGCACCCGCAGCGAGTCGTCGGCGGCGAGCCGGCGCAGCTCGTCGCGCAGCGCGCGCAGGACGTCGCGCGTGAGGATGTTCACCGGCGGCTGGTCCAGGACCAGCCGGGCGATGCCCGACTCGACGGTGGTCGAGATCGCGGCCATGATCCTAGGCCTTCCCGGCTCCCTGCAGCGTCGCGCCGCAGGCGCCGCAGAAGCCGAACCCGGCCGGCAGGTTGTTCGCGCCGCACGCCGGACACACACCGCTCGGCGGCCCCCACATCGTCTCGGAGGAGCCGCCTTCCGCGGCCCGCTCGCGCAGCAGGCGGTAGCGGGCGGGGCGCTTCTCCACGAAGGCGCGCATCCCTTCCACCGGCTCCCAGCAGGTGTAGTGCAGCGACAGCCAGTCCTGCGCGTGCCGCACAGTCTGGTGCCACGCGAGATCCTTCCAGAAGTTCACCTGCTGCTTCGTGTAACGCGCGCACTCCGGGAAGGAGTCGAGCAGCTTCTGCGCGACCGCGTGGACTTCGGCGTCGAGCCGGCTCAGGTCGAGGCGGTACCCGTCCTGGCCCTTCTGCGCCTTCCGGATTTCCTCCGCCGTCGCCTCTTCGATCCAGGCGTCGCCCCGGCGGACCGACGGCACGACCCAGTTCACGAGGCCCCACTCCAGCGCCTTGCGCGCCGGCACCGGCTCGTTGAGGAACAGAATCTCGCGCGCCCGCTTGTCGCCGACGACGAGCGGCAGCCACTGGGTGGAGCCGCCGCAGGCCACCGAGCCGACCTGCGTGCCGACCTGCTTGATGAACGCGTGCTGCGCCATCACCGTCAGGTCGCAGGCGAGCTGCGTCTCGTTGCCGCCGCCGACCGCCATGCCGTTCAGGCGCGCGATCACCGGCTTGCCCGTGTTGAGGATGCTCTCGATGTAGGCGCGGAAGAGCGCCATGTACTTCCAGTAGTCGCGCGGCCGGGTCACGTAGTCGGCCGCGTACTCCTTCACGTCGCCGCCCGTGCAGAAGGCGGCCTGCCCCTCGCCCGTCAGCACGATGACGCCGACGCGATCGTCGAAGCTGGCATCACGGAACGCCGTGGCCAGCTCCTCGAGCGCGCGCGTGCTGTACGCGTTGTAGTTCTGCGGGCGGTTGATGGCGATCGTGGCGATCAAATCGGCCTTCGCGTAGCGGACTTCCTGAAGACCGAGGCTCTCGGCGGAACGGGAAGCAAACTGCCCCATGTGCGGACCCTCGCGTCAGGCGGCCGGCGCGGCTTGCACCGTCTCGCCCGCCTCGCAGACCTGTTGGACATAGCGCTCCGCCGGCACGGCGAGCACCGCGTGACACGCCTCGAACAGCCGCGCCGCCTCGTCGCCCTTCCAGTCTTCGGGCAGCAGCGGCGCCGGCAGAAACGGATCTTCCTGGGGAAACGTCCGGTACTCGTGCACGAGCTGAAAGCGCCGCACGAAGCAGTCCTCCGGCGCCGCGCAGGGATGCCCGGGCTCTCCGATCGCCGGGCAGGCGCCGCCGATCTGCCGGCACTCCGCGCAGTGGCCCAGCGCCGGACGCCAGCGGTCGAGAAAGGCGGCATACCGGCGGTTGATCGCCTGCAGATCCCAGCACGCCGCCACGAGCTGGGCGGTCGAGGAATAGCCCAGATGGTCGCCGCGGAACACTTCGAGGTGCTTCGAGACCTTCAGGGCCTCGGCCGTCTCCCGGAGCTCGTTCCGCACGTCGTGCGGCGTGATCCACAGCCCGTTGGTCAGCAGACCGCAGCCGAGCCACTGCAGCTTCACCCGCAGCGCGTCCCGTCGCCGCCGGCCGGTCTCGGGAATCGAATAGGCGACCAGATACCAGGCGCCGTCCCACGGCTCGTTCCGCGGAGGGTGGTAGATCCGCTCGCGGCCGGTTTCGAGCAGGCGGCGGCCGCGCCTGGTCAGGCCGTAATAGCTGCGGATGCCGCGCCGCTCCGCGGACAGCCACCCCTTCTGCGTCATCCGCGACAGCACCACGCGCGCCGCCACCGGCGAGACGCCGAGCCGGCCGAGCAGCGTGATGAGGCTGCCGACCCACACGCCACGCTCGCGGCCCAGGAGGTAGTCGCCGTAGAGCGTGAAGACGAGATCCTGCGAGCGGAGCGCGTTCATAGATATTTCACTCTTGCTACTGTCGTATGCATAGTGACATATTACAGAAAAGCCTGTCAAGGCTGGACCCGCGGCGGTCCGGCGGGAGGCGGCGATGGCGCTCTGGTTCGAGGATTTCACCCCGGGACGACAGTTCGAGACGCCGGCCCGGACAGTCTCGGACGCGGACGTGGCGGCGTTCGCGGCGGTCTCCGGCGACCGCAACCCCCTGCATCTGGACGAGGACTACGCGCGCGGCACCGCGTTCGGCGGCCGGGTCGCGCATGGCGCGCTGGGGCTCGCCGTCGCCACGGGGTTGATGAGTCAGACGGGCATCACGGCCGGCACGCTGGTCGCTCTCCTGGAGATCGACTGGCGCTTCAAAGCCCCGATCCGGCCGGGGGACACGGTGCGCCTGCGCCTGGACGTCGCCGAGCAGCGCCCGCTGCACCATCCGGATCGCGGGCTGGTGCGCTTCGCGGCCACGCTGCTCAATCAGGTGGACGAGGTGGTGCAGGAGGGGATGGTGACGGAGATGATCAAGCGAAGGAGGGAGGAATGAGCAACGAGGGAGGAATGAGCAATGAG
>Ga0307374_10006740_pt1 | contig 17911 bp, 14 predicted proteins | sample OX3MG_FD_202532 | JGI IMG/M metagenome (GOLD analysis project Ga0307374, IMG submission 202532) | Soil microbial communities from Risofladan, Vaasa, Finland - OX-3 | ecosystem: Environmental > Terrestrial > Soil > Coastal area > Acid sulfate soil | place: Finland: Risofladan, Vaasa | collected... | reverse complement strand
TTCGCTCTTTTGACCGGGCAGCACGCCGGCATGCACCTCATCGATGCCGAGTTTGTGCGCGATCGCCTCGGCGGCGGCGGGGCTATCGCCCGTCAGCATCACGATGCGAATGCGTTGGCGGTGCAGCCGCTCGATTGCACTGGGCGTGGTGGCTTTCACGGGATCGGCAACGCCAATCAGGCCCACCAGCTTTCCGTCGAAAGCGACAAACACCACCGTCTGACCGTCGGCTTCGAAGGATTTCGCACGCTCGTCGAGGGCGCCCAAGGAGATGGAAAGATCGGCGAGGAGTGCGCGATTGCCCAAGGCGGCGCTTCGTCCATCCACAATTCCAGTGATGCCTTTCCCGGTGCGCGAATGGAAGTCGGTTAGGTCCACGGAGGCAATGGCGCGGTCTTTGGCAGTTGCCAGGATGGCGGCGGCGAGAGGATGCTCGCTGGCGCGCTCAAGCGTTGCCGCAACGCGCAGTACTTCTGTTTCGTTCGATTCGGGCGCGGCGACAACCGAGGTGACGCGGGGCCGGCCCTCGGTGAGCGTGCCGGTCTTATCCACCACGAGGGTATCGACCTTTTCTAGGATTTCGAGTGCCTCGGCGTTCTTAATCAGGACGCCGGCGAGCGCGCCGCGCCCGGTGCCAACCATGATGGCCATGGGAGTGGCGAGGCCGAGTGCGCAGGGACACGCAATAATAAGAACCGCCACGGCGTTAAGCAGGGCATGCGCCATTCGTGGCGCGGGGCCGAAGATGGACCAGACCGCGAAGGTAATGACCGCAATCAGCACGACGGCGGGCACGAAATAGGACGAGACACGATCGGCGAGACGCTGCACGGGAGCGCGGCTGCGCTGTGCTTCGCCGACCATGCGGACGATCTGCGCAAGCATCGTTTCGCTGCCAACGCGCTCGGCGCGCACCAGGAAGCTTCCCGTGGCATTAACGGTCCCGCCAATCACGCGGCTGCCGGATGTTTTTTCCACCGGGATCGATTCGCCGGTTACAAGCGACTCATCCACCGAACTCGATCCATCGGTCACGGTACCGTCGACCGGCACTTTTTCGCCGGGACGGACGCGCAGAATGTCGCCCGGCCCGATGTGCTCGACGGGCACATCGATTTCGGCGCCGTCGGCGCGAACTAAACGCGCGGTTCTGGGAGACAGCTTGAGCAACGCGCGAATGGCGCTCGAGGTTCGGCTGCGGGCGCGCAGTTCGAGAACCTGGCCCAGCAAGACGAGCGAAGTGATGGCCGCGGCGGCTTCGAAATACACCGGCACTTCACCATTGGCGCGGAAGGCAGCGGGAAAGATGGTGGGGAAGAGGACCGCGATGACGCTATAGACATACGCGGTTCCCGTGCCAATGGCGATCAGCGTGAACATGTTCAGGCTGCGGTTCACAAGCGAGGCCCAACCGCGCTGGAAAAATGGCCAGCCGCCCCAGAGGACCACGGGTGTCGCGAGGAGAAATTCGATCCATCCAATTGCACGCATCGACAGCCATTGCTGCACAGGCTGTCCGGGGATCAGGTCCGACATTCCCAGAAACAGCACCGGGATGGTGAGAGCCACGCAGGTCCAGAAGCGGCGCGTCATGGAGACGAGTTCGGGATTCGTTTCTTCGTCGGCTACGACCGTGCGCGGTTCGAGTGCCATGCCGCAAATCGGACAGGAGCCTGGCTCACTGCGCACGATTTCGGGATGCATCGGACAGATATACTCCGTGCGCGTTGCGGGCGCGGTGGGCAAGTCGGGCTCAAGAGCCATGCCGCATTTGGGACACGCGCCAGGCCCATTCTGCCGGACCTCGGGATCCATGGGGCATGTGTAAGTCGTGGTTTGAGCCGCGGAAGCTTCGGTCGTGATGGAGCGCGGGGCCGCCATGGTTGCCTGCGCGGGTGCAATGGCAGCTGCGGCGAACTCCGCGGCAGTCTTGATACCGCCTAACTGGACTACTTGATCACCGGGCGAGACCGTGTGGGCGGGGAGCTTTGCGCTGAGATATTTGTCCGGGTCGGCGCGGAATTTTTCAGCGCAGCCTGAGCAACAGAAGTAGTAGGTATTTCCAGCGTGCTCGGATTTGGCCTTGGCTCGCTCGGGATCGACCGTCATGCCGCAGACTGGGTCTCGACTCATTCTTGGCTCCTCATTCTTGGCTCTCACGTGCAGGGGCGTGGATATGAGCCATCAGATGCGGGGCGACGCCGAAGGATTCCCGTGGATCGCTGGGTAGACTGGATAGAAAAATAGAGCGCCGGCACGGTTTATAAAATTCATAAAACTCCTTACTCCTGACGGCAAGACGCGGAAGCAATACACGAGATGCGTGCCGCGAGCGATCAGGATCCTTGCGTAGGCGGCACGGGGAGGGCCGCCGCATCGGCGATTCGATTGATTCCCGCACGAGCGCCGATCCAGCTACCGTGCGGCTGATTCTTGTTTGGTGAGTTCCTGGCGGAAATCCTGTTCCTTTTGGGCGAGGAACTTTTTGTATCCATCGGGATCGATGAAGGGGTTCGGTGCGCCCGGTTTCATGCGAGCGTATTTCGCTTCCATGCTGTAGTAGCTGCCGTGGGCGCCAAGAAACACGTCGCAGGGCAGCGACTTCAAGACCCGGAAGGTACGCTCGTAGTCTTGCGCGATCTGGGGATAAAGTGTGTTGTTGACGAGCTTGTAGCCGGGGTTAACGTTGGTGCTGCCGACGATGACGACGTTGTAGGTCTTGCCGGCGTCCCGCACTTGCAGTGTCCAGGTAGTGCAGCCCTTGGTGTGGCCGGGAGTGAGATGGGCGACCAGAACCGTGCCGCCGAGTTCGACCTTATCTCCGTCGTGGAGGACGCGGTCGACTTTGGTGGGCTGAAAGCGCGAATTCAGATTGTCTCCGTACATGAAGTCGCCCTTGCCGCCCGCCTCGATGACGGGTACGTCGGCGTCCATGACCATATAAGTGGCGCCGGTGATCTCCTTGATTTGAGCGCTGCCGGAAGCATGATCCCAATGCGCGTGGCTGATGAGCAGGATCTTGATGTCGTTGAATTGAAAGCCGAGCTTTTCGACGCTGGCGCGGATCTGGGGGACGGAGGTTGCAAGGTCGCTGTTAATAAGGATGTCGCCCTTGGGCGTGGTGATGAGGTAGGAGGCAAGGCCCCGGCTGCCGACGTAATAGATGTTGCCAATGATGCGATAGGGCGGGAACGGCTCGGTCCAGTCAGGAGTTGCCTGGGCAAAAAGGAGAGCGGAGCAAGCGAGAATCAAGATACATGAACGAAGAAGCATGGTTAAGGATATTTTCAAGCAGCCTCCTGAATGGACGTCCCGATTTTCGGGCGAGTTTACTCCTGATCGGCAGGGAAGGTCGAGACGAAAAGGGACCAGGACGGGTTCGCAATGCGAGCTGCGATATAGCTTCGCTCGGATTCGCGCGAATTATACTTAAAGGAAACTCACCGGCGGCTCGATGCAGCCCAGACGCACCTAACTCAGCACGCAATAAAAGATCACGGCTACTGGTGAATCTCCAAATAAGCCGATGCCTGTCCCAAAGTACCATTGACTTTCGCTTTTGATTCGCCATATAGTGCGTCCAGTACGCGCCACGGAGGGCGCCCTATGGCACTGACAAAGAGACAGAAGGAAGTTCTCAATTATTTGGTCAGTTTCCTGAACAAGAACGGATATTCGCCAAGCTTTGAAGAAATTGCGCACGGACTGAAACTGACGTCGCTCGCGACCGTTCACAAGCATCTTTCGACCCTGGAAAAGAAGGGATTCATCCGGCGCGGATACAACCAGAGCCGGTCGATCGAGATTCTGCAATTGCCGAAGCCCATCCGGGAACAGGTGCTCGACCGCCACGTGGTGGAGTTGCCGGTGGCCGGGCGAATCGCCGCCGGGCGCCCGCTGGAAGCGGTGGAGGACCGCGAGAAGATCTCGCTGGCCGATTTCGCGCGCGGGCAAAACACGTTCGTGCTGCAAGTGAAGGGCGAATCGATGCGCGACGACCACATCCTGGACGGGGATTACATCGTGGTGGAGCAGACGCAGGTGGCCAATACGGGAGAGATTGTGGTGGCGCTGGTGGGAGAAGACGAGGCCACGGTGAAGCGGTTCTATCGCGAGCCCGGCGGGAAGATTCGTTTGCAGCCGGCAAACGATCAGATTGCGCCCATCATCGTCCCGGCGACGGATGTGAAGATTCAGGGGCGGGTGGTCGGGGTTCTGCGGAAGTATTAGGCCCGGGACGGCGCGCGCTGGTTGTGAGAATCCTGAAAATGCCGGCTTGATATTGCGCGGTACGTGCAAGGATGTACCGTTGTCCTCCTCCAGCCAGGAAACCCTAGCCTGAAGAACAGCGTTACCTCTCGGGACACAACTGTACTACTTTGGATTTGGCAGCGATTTCGCGGAGGGCTAGATTGATAGCCCCGGTCCATATTCATAATCGGAGTTACGGTAGTTTGGGCCAAGGAGGATCAATGTGGGGTGGAGAGAAGAAGGCGGAATCTCCCGCTAGGACGCCGCTTCCGCAGCAGCCTAGTGCTACGGTAACCAGCACAAGCGCATCATCTTTTTCTGGGGAGGCTAAGAAAATGGCACCTTTGGATTCGACGTATCCCGCGACGGCAGCGCCGACCGGCGCAGCACGGCTTGGCAGTAGCTTGCACGTCAAGGGCGAAATCACCGGGAATGAAGACCTGCACATCGACGGAAGCGTCGAAGGGCTGGTCCATCTGGAGGAACGCAGGTTGACGATCGGTGCGAGCGCTAAGCTGACGGCCGACATCATCGCCCGCGAAGTGGTGGTGTACGGCAACGTGAAGGGAAATTTGCGTGCCCGCGACCGAATCGAGATCAAGAAGGATGGCTCGGTGGTGGGAGACTTGACGACCGCGCGCATCATGATCGAGGACGGAGCCTACTTCAAGGGTTCGATCGAGATCGATAAGACGGGAGATGCGAGCGAGAACAGCTACGAGAAATCTTCCAACGGGAAGAGTTCTCGCAGTGCTTTGACCGCGTCCACCACGTCTACCTCCGCAGTTTAACCACGGATTTAAACCGGTGAGCGGGCCGCCGAGAGACGACCCGCCGCCACATCGCTGTGATTGTGCTTTCCCGCCGCGAATCGTTTATTATTTATTGGGCTCCGAAAGCCACATTACATGGGTGGTGAGCGATAGCAGTTTGTTGAACCAGGCGCGCCCGTGGCAATTGTAGCGGCACGGAAACAAGGCGTCTGGCAGCAACGAACCTCACTGCGAAAAAAAGACGGTCACAAGCCCCGATAGAATAACGCGTCGATCCCTCCTCGGCCATCAGACGGTCCGTTGTCAGCTTGCACCCTGGAGTCAGCATGTAGGAGTGGCTCTTTAATTCCATCGGGTTCCTATGTCGTTATTTTAAGGCGAATTCGAAATCCGCTTAATCCGGAGTGCGGGGGAAGATAAATAGGTGCGTTCATTGACAGAAACTACGCGGTGCCCTACACTTAGCGTTTGTCTTTAGAGCGAAAGGTGTGACCGAGAAGATGCGGACGTACGTTCCAAAAGGCCGAGAGGCGGAAGAGCTGACAGTAGGGAAGAACTGGTTCGTGGTGGACGCGAATGGGCAAGTGCTTGGGCGGCTTGCGACGCGGGTGGCGAGGATGTTGATCGGCAAGGATAAGCCGAGCTTCACTCCTTTCCTTGATTGCGGGGACCATGTCATCGTAATCAACGCCGAACGAGTAAAGCTAACGGGGAATAAGATCGATCAGAAGATTTATCGCCATCACAGCGGCTATCCGGGTGGCCTTAAGGAAATTCCCATTCGAGCGCTGCTGCAACGGCGGCCGGAAGAGGTTGTGCGCGAAGCGGTGCTTGGGATGTTGCCAAAGAACAAGCTCCGGGCGCGCCGCGCCAAGAAATTGCGTGTGTACGCCGGAAGTGAATCGCTCGCCCGCCACGCCGGACAAAAGCCCCTTGCAGTGTAAAATAGAAGCTGCGGTTTTTGCGTCCGCAAGCTTCGGGGACTCAGCCCCGCTCCAAAGGCGTGGCCAGTGTTCCAGGGCAGGCCGGCAATTTTCCAGACTCGGCGGAATAATCTGCCGGGAATAAGATTCGAGAGAAGGTCGAAGCAGGAGGAAAGTTGAGTTCATCCGCAGGTTCGATTGAGAGTGCCGCTGGGAAACAGTTCTACGGCACCGGCCGCCGCCGGGAAGCGGTGGCTCGCGTATACATCAAGATGGGACCGGCACGGTTCACGATTAACGGCCGGCCGGTGGACGAATATTTCAGCAACGTGGCTTGGAACACAGCCGCGGTGGAACCGCTGAAATTCACGCAGATGCACGACCAACTGGAAGTGAAGGCGCAGGTGAAGGGCGGGGGAGTGGGCGGACAGGCCGGCGCGGTGCGCATGGGGCTTTCGCGAGCGCTGGCACGGCTGAACCCGGAACTGCGTCCAGCACTGCGAAAAAACGGGTTCCTGACGCGCGATTCGCGCATGAAGGAACGGAAGAAATACGGGCAGAAGGGCGCGCGTCGCCGCTTCCAGTACAGTAAGCGATAGTTTGTCTGTGTCCCCGGCTCGCCGGGGATAAATCACGGCCGGCAAGGTACCGGCAAAAAAGGATGCTGGCGCCGGAAGGCGTTGCGAAGCATCCCTTCAGAGAGAGGAGGTACTTTTGGGAGTCGAAATAACCATGAAAGAGCTTCTGGAGGCCGGCGTGCATTTCGGCCATCAGACGCGGCGCTGGAACCCGAAGATGAAGGAATACATTTTCGGTGAGCGGAACGGGATTCACATCATCGATTTGCAGAAGACTCTCAAGATGTTCCGCGAGGCCGCACGCTACGTGTCCGAACAGGGGGGACAAGGCAAGAGCGTTCTCTTCCTGGGAACCAAGCGGCAGGCGCAGGAAGCCATCGCCGAAGAGGCTCAACGCTGCGGTATGTTTTACGTCAACCACCGCTGGCTGGGGGGCACGCTGACGAACTGGGTTACGCTGCAGAAATCGATCAAGCGGCTGAAGCTGTTGAAATCCATGGTCGAAGATGGGCGTATGGCGCAATTCTCGAAAAAAGAGAGCGCGCGACTGGAACGGGAACTGAAGCATCTGCAGCAAAACTTCTCGGGCGTCGAAAACATGACCACCCTTCCGGACGTGATGTTCGTGATCGACCCGAACGCGGAAGTGATCGCGGTGCGAGAAGCGCGGCGGATGGGGATCCCGGTGGTGGCCATTGTGGACACGAATTGCGATCCCAACCTTGTGGACTGGGTCATCCCGGGCAACGATGACGCCTTGCGCGCGATCCGGTTGTTTACATCGAAGATTTCGGACGCGGTGGTCGCGGGACGCCAGTCCTTCGAACAGTCGCAGATTGCCGACCAGAAAGCTGCGGGAGCCGCGCCCGGTGAAGAAGGCGTCGACTACGTCGACACCAGCGCCTATGAGGTATACGAGAAGCAGGAAGGCGATTTCGTCGAGGGCGAGCCGGGCGAAATAGTCCCCAGCGAAGAAGCGCCCGTGGCGAATGAGGATGAAAGCCTTCCTCGATAGATCCCGCGCCGAAGGGAATCGTTCGGCCATTCCAGCCAGCATCGGCGCATTGAATCCGCGCATCCGGCCGGTGGCGTCATAAGGCCCGAATCCATCCAAAAAGGAATTGAGCAAGTCCATGGCAACTGAAACCGGAAAGTCGAACGTGTCAGCGCAATTGGTGAAGGATTTGCGGGATCGAACCGGAGCGGGCTTCACGGCCTGCCGGGACGCGCTGGTGGAATCGAACGGCGATATCGAACAGGCGATTAGCATTCTTCGCAAGAAGGGCCAGGCGGCTGCGCAGAAGAAGGCGCAACGTGCCACGTCGGAAGGATTGGTGGGCTGCTACATCCACGCCGGCGGGAAAATCGGCGTGCTGGTAGAGATCAACTGCGAGAGCGACTTTGTGGCGCGCACGGAGGATTTTCAGCGGCTGTGCCACGATGTGGCGATGCACATCGCGGCGCTCGATCCGCGGTTCCTGCGCCGCGAGGAAGTGACCGAAGAGATTCTTGGCCGGGAGCGTGAGATTTATCGCGAACAGGCCAAGACCACCGGAAAACCCGAACCTGTCATCGAAAAGATCGTGACGGGCAAAATGGAAAAGTTCTACGAAGAGAACTGCTTGTACGAACAGCATTTCATCAAAGATGAAGGGATGACGGTGAAAGAGCTGGTCGACCAAGCCATCTCGAAGCTCGGCGAGAATATCGCCATTCGCCGCTTCTCCCGATTCAAGGTAGGCGAAACGGATGGCGCCTCGCCGTTCGCGGGAGTCTCTGAAGGTCCCGCACCTGCTCCGGCTGCGTAAGCCGAACTCTAGCCGAACAACGCGCTATCCATGGGTCTTCCGAATTCTGCGATAGCCCATTCACCAGCATCCGAGACCGGGACGGTTACCGGCTGACACGCGTCCGGTGAATCTTCGCTGGTGCGATTCGAACCTGCTGTGCGAAAATTCTTCGCGGAGAATGCTGCGTCGACCGGTTTCACGCCGAAAGAGCCTAATGCCAAATCGCACGGAAGCGCATTAGAATGCCCGCGAAGGCCGGGGAGACAAGCCACACGCGATGACAATAGCCAGCAGCGAAAAGCAGGGCGCACCCGCCTATCAACGAATTGTAGTGAAGCTTTCGGGAGAGTCCCTTTCCGGGCCGGAGGCTTTCGGCATTCACGCGGACACGATTCAGGGCATCGCGCGCGAAGTGAAGGAAGTGCATGATTTGGGCGTGCAGGTTGCCCTGATGGTTGGCGGCGGCAACATCTTTCGAGGGACGAGACAAAAGGATCTCGCCATCGACCGTGCCACGGGCGACTACATGGGTATGCTCGCGACGGTGATCAACGGCCTGGCACTGCAGGACGCGCTGGAAAAGGCGGGTTGCCGGACGCGTCTGATGAGCGCGATCGAGATGCACCAGGTGGCGGAGCCTTTCATCCGGCGGCGCGCTACGCGACACTTGGAGAAGGATCGAGTCGTGATCTTTGCCGGGGGCACCGGCAACCCGTATTTTTCAACCGACACGGCGGCGGCGCTGCGCGCCATGGAGATCAAGGCGGATGTGATCCTGAAAGCCACCCGGGTCGACGGCGTCTACGATGCCGACCCGGAAAAGGTAGCTGGGGCAAAAATGTTTTCGCGGATTACGTACCTGGACGTCCTGCAGAAGGGTCTCTCGGTGATGGATTCCACGGCCATTTCGCTGTGCATGGACAACAAGATGCCGATTGTGGTGTTCAACATGGGCCTGGCGGGGAATCTGAAGCGTGTGGTGATGGGAGACACGGTCGGCTCGACCGTTACGGCGGCGTAAACCGGCAGGCGGAGGCTACTTTTCGATGACGACGATTGCGACAAGCAAAGACGCGCTGGCGCAGGCCAAGGCGCGGATGGAGAAAGCCGTGGAGGATTTCCGCAAGGATCTCTCCGGCGTCCGAACCGGGCGCGCGAACGTTGCGATTCTCGACGGCATTCGAGCGGACTATCACGGAACTCCGATGCCGCTCAATCAACTCGGGACGCTCAGCGTTCCCGATCCCGCGATGATTGTGATCTCACCATGGGATCCCGGGGCCGTTGCGCCGATCGACAAAGCGATTCGCACGTCGGATCTGGGTCTCAATCCCACCAACGACGGAAAAGTGGTCCGGGTTCCCATTCCGCCGCTGACCGAAGATCGGCGCAAGGACATGGTGAAGCACATCCATAAGGTGCTCGAAAATCATCGAACTGCCGTCCGGAACATCCGGCGCGACATCAAAGAGTCCATCGAGAAACTCGAAAAGGAAAAGAAAATCAGCGAAGACGAGAAAAAACGCTCGCTCGACGAACTCGAGAAGGTGACGCACTCGGAAACGAGAAAGATCGAAGACTTTTCGGCTGCCAAGGAAAAGGAAGTCCTCGAACTCAAGTAACTATTGCGAAAATCCCGGCTGAACGGTCAGTGCAGCGCTCCAGCGTCTTCCGGCGAGAGCAGAAGCAAGCTGCACTCGCCTGTTTGGGCTGAGCAGGAAAGTGTCCCGCGACGGAGGATCTTCGCCGAAGAGTCGCCGGGAAACACCGGGCCGTAGTTGAGCGAGCGCAGCCGGTCCGCGAAGGGCCTCAGACTTTCACTCCCGCCGGCAAACCGCACGGCATTGACAAAGGGCAGGTTCGGCTTTTCTCCCGGCGACATCAGAATCAGGAAGTCGGCCCTCGCATTTTCCCGGAGCATTTTGCCGGCCGGGAGCGTTCGAAGATTCATGAACGCTGGCCTTGCTTCGTTCACCATAGTGTCGATGGCCGCGTTGCCGCCCAGGAGCAGCGTGAGGCGAGCCCGCGTTTCCGCAGCCGAGTGGGGAGCGGCAAGAGCGAGCGCATAGGCGTGAATGGCCTGATCTCTCTGGCCACGCTTTTCATAGATTTGCGCGAGATGATCTCCGATTTCGCCATGCTCGCTGAGCAGCCAAGCGGAACGGATGTAAGGCTCGGCGGCCACCAGGTCGCCCTTTTGAAAATAGACCCAGCCGAGCGTATCCCAGTAGTTCGCGAGGCTCGTCACCTCATTCCATTGCGCGGCCGTGACGTTCGACAGATCGACGTTCCGAAGATTCGCGGCAGCGGCCGAAACCGCCGATTCGGCGTATTGCTGGGCTTTCTCAAGGTCGAGCTTGTGGTCTGCCATGTTGTAAGCCACGTTGTTCCAGACGTCCGGGGTCGGGGAAATTTCCACGGCATTCTCGAATGCGGAGACCGCCTTGGCGGTATCACCGGCGTAAACGTAGGCTTGGCCGAGGCTGATTTGAAGACCTGCATTGTCCGGCGAAAGGACCGTGGCTTTTTCGAGTTCCGGCGCGGCCTTGGCGTACTGTTGCCGGGAGAGAAGGAGTTCTCCCAGGGCTGCGTGGGCGATGGTGTCGAGCGGGTTCATTTGGATCTGTTCGCGGAAAGCGTCGGAAGCCTCGTTATATTTCTGCTGCTGCTGGAGCGCCAGGCCGAGGTAGTCGTGGGCGTGCTCGTCGCTGGGATTGGCCTCAATCTGCTTTCGGAACGATGTTGCCGCCTCGTCGAACTGCCGTAGGCGCAGGTACGCGAGCCCCAAATCGTTCCAGACCTTTTTGTGCTGCGGCTCCAATTCAAGGACGCGCTTGAAGAGCGGAATCGCCGCGCGCAAGTTCCCCGCGCCGAGCGCGGCCTCCCCGGCTTCGAAAAGGTCGTCCGCCTGGGCCGTCGGCGGAATTGCAGGTCCGCCTGCCGCTGAGTTTTCAACGGAGAGCGTGCGAGTTTGGTCCGCCTCAACGGCCTGCCGGAACGTCAGATAATCATCCGTCCGAGAGGCAGGCAGGTCGGACGTCTTGAAATTGAGCAGGCGTTCCGCCGTGAGCGTGTGACCTTCAAAACGATAGCTGGACTTAAAAGCCGCGTAATCCCGGTCGATGGCCATGGCCGCAGGGGGCTCAGCCGCGAAGTTCGTTGGCAGTGTGAGTTTCAAGCGGGTCACGACATCGAGCGGGCTGCCGAAATGGATGGGCTTCTGACGATTCCCGGGCGCTTCGGGCAGTCCAATCACGAGCAAGGGCATGGTCACCTGCTCTTTCTTGCTCGACCAATCCAGGAAATTCCATTGTGTGTATTCGATCTCGAGTCCGAACGGATTCCGCGTATCCAGGGGATCGCTGGGTTTCACGGACGTGACGTTGCCATGAACGCCGTCAAACGTGAGTATGGTCTGGCCGAGTTGTTTCCATCCCGATTGCGGCGTGCGGCGAAATGCGAGTCGCAGCAGGTATTCGGTATCGCCGCGCAGTTCATAATGCACCGAAGCAGTAAGCTTTCCGAGGTCGCTCAACTGTCCCTCGATTTCGACGTGCTGTGTGGAAAGAAACGGCAAATCGGCCGGCGTGTCCACAATTTTATCAGCGCCATCCGGCGCGATCAGCAGGACTGCCTTGGCGCGCAGCGGAGCAGGCAAAAAGCGGAATGGCGCGACCTCCGCGGTTGAATCCATCCAGATGAGTTCATTTTCATGAGGCACGGCCGTGATCACATGATCGAACTGGGCGGGCGAAGGCAATGAAACGTCGATCTCGCGAGAATAAGGAACCAGCGCGGCATCGGCCTGAATTCCCGCAGCCTGAAGCATTGCGGCCAAGAGGGTTTGTTGATCCTTGCAGTCGCCGTACTGGTTGCTGAAAACTTCAGCCGCTGAATGCGGCTGATAGCCAGCGGAGCCGAGAGGAATGCCGACATAGCGGATATTCTTGGCGACATATTCGTCAAGCGCCTGGATCTTGTCGAGTTCACTGGTGCGTCCCGCGATGAGATCCATCGTCTTGGCGCGGATATCCGGAGTCGGTTCGCTGCGGCCGCGCTCGATGCCGGCATACCAGCGCGCAACGTCCTCCCAGCTCGCAAAAGTGGTGAGCTGCACATCAGGCGGCCTGGATTCTGCGGCTTCCGGTTCCTTCCTGGACTCGTCGTTGGAAGGAAGAGTGAGATTTGCGCGTTTCCATCGATAGATTATCCGGCCCTTGGAGGGATCCGCGCCGGTTGAAGTTGAATAAGAGAGATTGGGAGACTTGATGGTAATTTTACGGCCCACCGGGACGTTCACTTCGAATCGTTCATCGAGAACGATCGCATCGTCCACGAAGCTGTGTTCCAGCCAGAATTCGCCAAGAGCGGGCGGAACAATGATGCGAGTAGCAATTTCGTATTCGAGAACATCGCCAGGGTGCAACTCCGGCACGGTAATGTGCGTTTCCCGATCGCCCGCGTATGCGGGCGCGTCCCGCACTTCGGCGGCCGGCGTCTCTTTCACCGCATCTTGGGCTGCATCGACAACCGTCCCATCCACTTTGCGCACGCGCACGAAGTGGACATCCATGCGTTCATTGACCGAGTTGTAGCCGAATACAAGATGGTCTAGCTGTTGTGCGCCGGCATCGTTCTGCACGCGGATGCGCACTGAGAGATCGCGTTCGCCTGTGCCGTCATTTTCGAAGCGCGCCGTCGTGAAGTACTGTTCGATTACGAACGGCTCTTGTAAATACGGTCGAGGGGTCTGCATTGCGGAAGAAGCGGCGGAGCCGGTTTGGCTCGGGAGTTCGATTGGAGGAGTTGCTTGGCTCTGAGCTGCCGCTACGGCGAAAGCTGAGAAGCTCAGAAGGCAAAAACCGACACCTAGGAGACGATTCATGCATGCTCCCTGTTGAAAACCGGAGGACCAGTTTAACGTGGATTTTGCCAGCGGAATGCAGAGAGGCGGGAACAGTTGAGCAAATGTTCATCACGACAACGTTCTTTCCGTCGAGCGCAGAGTGCAAATTTGGGACCGTGCGCCTTGCTATCCGCAGTGTGAATCGAGGGGCCATGTCGTGCTAAGGCGTGCAGATACAATAAGATGCATGGAAGGAAAGGTACGATTAAGTAGCTGGCGGGACGACTCGCTGCATCGGGATGGCTTCCCAAGGGCACGACCGAGATGGGTTGGCGGGGGCGTTTTTCGGATGAGCATGGCCACCGATGGTGTGGATTAGGAAATGGGCTAAAAAATAGAGCATGAGGATTTCCACACGTGAATCGGGTTGACATGAGTTGTTGTTTTTCCTATACTTGCGCGGTTGTTCAGAGGCCTTCGGGCCTGGTGGTGAAAGGGAAGTCTTCCGCCCCGGAACATTGAAATAAGGAACGGGGTTTTGGAAGAACGGCCGAAATGGGGCGCCAGCCCCGCAAAGCCGTGTAAGCCTCTCCGCCTTAGCCGATGCAGTTCACTCCTCGGGGTGAAGCGTCAGCGGAGTACCTGTGAAGTTCCATAAGGTTTGGCGACCTTTTCTGTTCATGCACCCGCAGAGTTCTGCGCGGGAGAATGTTTCGCGCAAGCAGGGCTCTGACGACGCGGAGCTTTGCGAAGCAAGGGGGCATGCGTGCCAACATTTTCACAACTGGTGCGGAACGGCCGGGAGAAGATTCGGACGAAGACGAAGTCGCCCGCGCTCGAAGGATGTCCGGAAAAGCGCGGGGTTTGCGTCCGCGTCTATACCCAGACGCCGAAGAAGCCGAACTCAGCGCTGCGAAAAGTAGCGCGCGCGCGGCTGACGAATTCCGCCGAAGTGACGACCTACATTCCCGGGATCGGACATAACTTGCAGGAGCACTCGATCGTCCTGGTGCGCGGCGGTCGCGTGAAAGATCTTCCCGGAGTCCGCTATCACATTATCCGCGGGACACTCGATGCTGCGGGCGTCGAAAACCGCAAGCAGGGGCGCTCGAAATACGGCGCCAAGCGGCCCAAAGCCGCCCAGAAGTAGGAGAGATGAAGCATGCCTCGTAAAGGTTGGGTTGTTCGCCGAAGGATACCGGGCGATTCGGTGTACGGCAGCGATCTGGTGCAGAAATTCATTTCGAGCATGATGTACGACGGCAAGCGCTCGACCGCGCAGGCGATTTTCTATAAGGCCATGGACCAGGTCGCCCAGAAAACGAACGACGACGCCTTCAAGCTGTTCAAGAAGGCGGTGGAGAACTGCAAGCCGGTGCTGGAGGTGAAGTCGCGGCGCGTGGGCGGCGCGAACTACCAGGTTCCGATCGAAGTGAATCCGTTCCGGAGGCAATCGCTGGCGATTCACTGGCTGGTGCTGCACGCGCGCACGCGATCGGGAAAGTCCATGACCGATAAGCTGGCTGAAGAAATTATGGACGCCGCGAATGGGCGCGGCGGAGCCGTAAAGAAGAGGGAGGACGTGCACCGCATGGCGGAGGCCAACAAGGCCTTTGCGCATTATCGCTGGTAGCGCGAACCAGGTTCTAGGATGCCACGACAAGTCCAACTCGACCAGACGCGCAATATCGGCATCATGGCGCACATCGACGCGGGGAAGACAACCTGCACCGAGCGGATCCTCTTTTATACCGGGGTCACGTACAAGATCGGCGAGGTGCACGAAGGCACCGCTACGATGGACTGGATGGAGCAAGAGCGGGAGCGGGGCATCACCATCACATCGGCCGCGACCACGGCTTTTTGGAACCGGTTCGATAAGAAATGTCGCATCAACATTATCGATACGCCGGGGCATGTGGACTTTACCGTGGAGGTCGAGCGGTCCCTGCGCGTTTTGGACGGTGCGGTGGCGATTTTCGACGCGGTCGCCGGCGTGCAGCCGCAGACCGAGACGGTGTGGCGGCAAGCGGACAAGTATCGCGTCCCTCGCATTGCTTTTATCAACAAGATGGACCGCATCGGCGCCGACTTTGACCACTCCATTCGAACCATGCGGCAGCGGCTTTCGGGGCATCCGGTTCCGTTGCAATATCCCATCGGGCGGGAAGACAGTTTCCTTGGCGTCATCGATTTCATCGAAGAGCGCGCCGTCATCTGGAAGGATGAAACTCTGGGCTCCGAATACGAGGTTCTGCCGCTCGAAAAGTTGTGGGATGCGGAGTACCTGAAGTCGCGGCCTGAACTCGAGACGGCCGTGAAAGCCTCCGCCCTGACTCCGGAATTCTACAAAGAACATCGCGACAAGGTCGTTGAATACATTGCCGAACATGACGATGCGATCCTGACTAAATATCTCGACCAGCACAAGCTCGAGCCCGCGGAGCTGCGCGCCTCGCTTCGCAGGTCGACCATCGCGCTGAAGCTCGTGCCCGTGCTGGCAGGATCGGCATTCAAGAACAAAGGCGTGCAGCCGCTGCTCGACGCTGTGGTGGATTATCTGCCTTCTCCGCTCGACGTTCCGCCCATGGAAGGGATGGACCCGGACACGGAAGAGCCTGTGCTGCGGCGGCCGGCGGACGATCAGCCATTCGCGGCGCTGGCTTTCAAGATTATGACCGATCCCTACGTCGGCCACGTGACCTATATCCGGGTTTACTCGGGAGTTCTCAAGGCCGGGCAGGGCGTTTACAATTCCACGAAAAAGACGCGCGAGCGGATTGGCCGGCTGCTGCGCATGCACGCGAATAAACGTGAAGAGATCGAGTCGGTGGAGGCGGGCGATATTGCGGCGTGCGTTGGCCTCAAGAATGTGACGACCGGCGACACGCTATGCGATGAGGAAAAGCCGGTGGTGCTGGAAGCGATCGACTTCCCGGCGCCGGTGATCTCCGTGGCCATTGAACCGAAGACGAAGGCGGATCAAGAAAAGATGGGCACTGCCCTCGGCAAGCTGGCTCAGGAAGATCCGACGTTCCGCGTACACACCGATCACGACACGGGTCAAACGCTGATTTCCGGGATGGGCGAACTGCACCTCGAAATCATCGTGGATCGCATGATGCGAGAATTCAACGTGCAGGCGAACGTGGGACGCCCGCAAGTGGCCTACCGGGAAACGATTCTGAAGATGGCGGAAGGGGAAGAGAAATACATCAAGCAGACGGGCGGCCGCGGCCAATATGGCCACGTGAAGCTGACCGTGCAGCCGCTGCCGAGCGCCGGGCACGAAGACATGCACGAGATGTCGACCGACGAGCTCGACTTGCTGGCGCAGCGGGTAGCGGGTAAGGGCGGAAAGTGGCGCTACGACAAGGAGCACCGGCTCCTGTTCATCGACAAGGTATTCGGCGGCGCGATCCCCAGGGAGTTTATTCCCCCGATCGAGAACGGCGTAAAGGAAGCGATGGAAACCGGGGTTCTCGCGGGATATGAGATGGTGGATCTGGCGGTAACCGTCATAGACGGCAGTTACCACGATGTGGACAGCTCGGAAATGGCCTTCAAGATTGCCGGATCGATTGCTTTCAAGGAAGCGTGCAGGAAGGCCAGTCCGAAACTGCTCGAACCGATCATGAAGGTAGAGGTCGTGGTACCTGAGGATTATATGGGGACGGTGATTGCGGACCTGAACTCGCGGCGCGGACAGATGCAAGGACGCGAATCGCGTGGCGGCACGGAAATCATCGGCGTGCTGGTGCCGCTCTCGGAAATGTTCGGGTATGCAACCGACATCCGCAGCAAAACGCAGGGCCGCGGCAGCTTCACGATGCATTTCTCGCATTACCAGCAGGCCCCCGCGAACATCGCGGAAGAAATCATCAGCGGAAAGAATGGCGTGAAGTCGAAACGGTAGCGGGGCTCGCGGTACTCGAAATCAGAACGGAACGCGACGGGGAGCGGAGAGAGACATGGCGAAGGAGAAATTCGAGAGGGTGAAGCCGCACGTGAACGTGGGGACGATCGGGCACATCGACCACGGGAAGACGACGTTGACGGCGGCGATCACGAAGGTGCTGTCGAAGCATAACCCGAAGGTGTCGTTCCGGGCGTTCGACTCGATCGACAATGCGCCGGAAGAGCGGGAGCGAGGGATCACGATCGCGGTGTCGCACGTGGAGTATGAGACGGCGAACCGGCACTACGCGCACATCGATTGCCCGGGGCACGCGGATTACGTGAAGAACATGATCACGGGCGCGGCGCAGATGGACGGGGCGATCCTGGTGGTGGCGGCGACCGACGGGCCGATGCCGCAGACGCGGGAGCACATTCTGCTGGCGCGGCAGGTGGGAGTGCCGTACATCGTGGTGTTTTTGAACAAGTGCGACATGGTGGAAGACCCGGAGCTGCTGGAGCTGGTGGAGCTGGAAGTGCGTGATCTGCTGAAGAGCTATCAATTTCCGGGAGATACGGTGCCGGTGGTGCGAGGGTCGGCGCTGAAGGCATTGGAAGGGGATGAGAAGTGGGAGAAGTCGGTGCTGGAGCTGATGGAGGCGGTGGACAAGAGCATCCCGCTGCCGCAGCGGGACGTGGATAAGCCGTTCGCGATGCCGATTGAGGATATATTTTCGATTTCAGGACGCGGGACGGTGGTGACGGGACGAATCGAGCGCGGGAAGGTGAAGGTGGGAGAAGAAGTGGAGATCGTGGGATTCCGGCCGACGATGAGGAAGACGGTGACGGGCGT
>Ga0307374_10006736_pt1 | contig 17923 bp, 23 predicted proteins | sample OX3MG_FD_202532 | JGI IMG/M metagenome (GOLD analysis project Ga0307374, IMG submission 202532) | Soil microbial communities from Risofladan, Vaasa, Finland - OX-3 | ecosystem: Environmental > Terrestrial > Soil > Coastal area > Acid sulfate soil | place: Finland: Risofladan, Vaasa | collected... | reverse complement strand
CCATTGTTCGATCATCTCAAACATTTGATGACGTAACTCTAAGTTCTTGCTCATGATATCTTGATTTATCATGCAAAACTATCGGAGCTTAGATTGCCAGGCAAGATGCAGTTGGACGATGCGTTACTTTTCGGATTCTATTTATCCTTTGAACAAAGACACACGGAATTTTTAATTTCTAAATTACAATTTATTGAAATTTCAAAAAAGGGTTTTGAATCAAAGGAAGGAGAAGTTTGTGTCAAAATAAATTTTGTCACCAAGAATTTGCTTAGATGTTTTTATTTCAGAAACAAAATAGAAGTCACTTCATGGTTTATGCGGGAAGCTGATGTGATCATATCTGTCGAAAGCTTTTTTAAAACAAACTGAAAGCAATAAGCAAAAGCATACCCTGGAGGACTATTCATTATATTATATTAACTACAATGAACTTCAGTTTGCCTTTGATAACTTCCCTGACTTCAATTCTATTGACACAATACTAACCGAAAAATATTATCTCTTAAGTGAGCAAAGATTATATTCGTTGAGAATGCAAAGTGCCAATGAAAGATACCTGTTTTTATTAAATCATTTGCCTCAAATACTTTGCGGGTACCTCTAAAATATATTGCATCCTATTTAGGAATTACCGAAGAAACATTAAGCCGGATAATATCTTTGAAATATTAATTGATAATTATCAAGGCTTATTTAATGTCTTGTTATTTAATTTTACATTGAATGAAATGGAAAACTTTTGCGTCGGATTGAATTGCGACAAGGGCTCTGCTAACCTCAAAAATAAGTTATGAATTTAGATAAGTTTACCAGTTCTCTATATGACGAAATGGAAAATAATTTGAATGGAATCTGTATAAGGGAAACAAACAATCTTCAGAGGTTAAAGCTTTCTTCCCGAATAGTTTTATCTTCGATTGCAAGATTAAAAAAATTTGTTACTGGTTATAATTTTGTTGAAGCAGGCGATGAAATAATTTTTTTTAAAAATATTAAACCTAAATTTTCAAGTAAATTAATATTCTACCAAAAAGCTTATGAAATTCTGTTGTATTTGCCGGTTGCACCGGTGCAGGATATAAAAAACTATTACCTGAAAGAACTCCAAAAAATAGTTACTTACTTTAGTAACAACAAAGAATTGCTGAGCTATTATAGGTCCAATTCAACTCTATTTGATGAAATCCATTTTTTTAAGAAAAAAACCAGATTCCTAGTTATTATTAAGTTTAGATGATTATGAGACTGATTTGGACTTTACTACCTTTTATGATCATAAAATTTCAAAAATTATCGCTTTTGACTCATTAGCAGAATTTATCAATGCGTCAATAAATAAAATTGATCAAACAATTTTAATAAAAAAAGTCAATCTTTCTGATCGAAGCAATTTAGTGTGGACTGGCTCTAAAGTTTCACTGGTAGAATTACTTTATGCTTTACAATCAACTGGCTCATTTAATAATAGATCTATCGGAATCAAAACACTGTCCAGTGAACTGCAATCTTTGTTCGATGTAGATATAGGGGAATTATTACCGTGTGTTTCAGGAAATGAGAATACGTAAATCAAGCCGTACAAGTTTTATTGATCAGTTAAAAGATCGTTTGGTAAAGCGGATGGATGAATCAGATGTAAATCCTAAACGCTATAAATAAATAATCAACATAATAAGGATTATAATTCACAATTAGCAGGGATTTAGGATAAAAAGTGAAGCTTAAATTTACAGGTAAAATGATTTGTATAGAAAAACTTGCAAATTATTTTATGAATTCAAAACCTAAATTCTTCTCCCAGCTTGGTCATTCTGTAAATTCGAAGAAACTGGCAGAAGCGTCCACTCTATTCAATATTTCATTATTCAGAATTTCGACCAATTTTTACTTTTTCAATAAGATAATTCATTAAATCTCTCCCGAGGTAATTAAAGAATTACGGTAAACAAATAAATCATCAATAAAGTTTCGATAATAGCAAATATGCTGGTGTACTATTTCATAGGAATGTGAGATAAATAATCCTGCGCGAAAATTTTCAATTAATAATCTATTTTTTCTTATCCCAGACTTGACATTTTAGATATTTTTCAAATAGTGTTTATTTTTTATAGTGACAATATTTTTAAATAGCCTTAAAACATAGGAATAGTATAAAAAAATATTTACTGTATATACGGTCGGCAGTGTGAAATTAAGATTGAGGAGTTATGACTTTTGATTAAAGAAAAAATAATCAAGACAAATATAATAATAGGGAATGAATAATCATAGGTGGTTCTTGCAAACAGAAATCAATTATCTAGGACTAAAACAAATTATATGAAGGCATCAGATTTAAGGATTGGAGCGATGTTTTTTTTGATTTCAATATAACCAGAAAAGGAAATGTTATTACTCATTTCAATTTTATAATCAAAACGGGGTAATGAGGAAAAAGGAAATTAACACTTGCTGATTATTAAAGAGGACATTATTAATTTATTGCGTTTGCATCTTGGTTTTAAAGCGTACCAATTGAGTCAGATTGAGGACATTTTAAACAACCCACAAGTTCAATGCACTTCGAAGCAAAATAACAAAATTGGCCTTGACATTAACAGATAGAAATAAAGTGGCCAGCCATTAAAAAATATTCCAGCATGAATAATTTCCAGTGTAAAGAATGAAGGTTTCGATAATCAATATTTTATGTGATTACCAATGGTGTACGATTATCGAGGACAAAAATCAAAAGTCAAAGAATGAGTGAGACTATTGACCATACAGATTTGATGTTGACAGACGAGGAATTAAACTCGTTTGAATGTGTCAAAAATTTATCATCGGACCAAAAGAGAGAGTTATCTTTGATAGTCTTGGAATTATCATTTGCATTGTATAACCTTTATTCAGAAGAAGATGAATGACATCCAGTATTTTCAAAAGTTTGTTGCCCCAAAAAAAAACAATAAAAGTATAAAACCTAAACTTTTTGTATGGACATATACTCGAGTAAGTTCAAAAGATCAGTATGATAAAAATTCGAGTGTGGAACGTCAGTTAGAAGCCAGCAAAAATTATGCGAACGAAAAAAAATATCAAATTACGGAAGAATTTGGTGGCACCTATGAAAGTGGAAAGTCTGATTTTACCCGTAAAGAGTTTACTCGATTAATTGAAAAAGTAAAGACGAGTAGAAATAGACCTCTGGCAGTACTAGTTTATAAAATGAGCCGCTTTTCCCGATCAGGAGGCGGCGCTATCGGATTGGTCAATACTCTCGTAGAAGAATTGGGGGTTCACCTCATTGAAGTATGCAGTGGACAGACTACTATGACTGATCGTGGTAAAATAAGTATTTATGAAAGCCTATTTCATGCACATAAAGAAAATTTAGAAAAGAAAGAAATAATCATCCCGGGTATGATTGCTTCATTGAAAACTGGAATTTGGTTCGGGGTTTGCCCGATTGGTTACGATCGGTACGGAAGAAGAGTAGCTAACCAAAAGTTTTTTTCTTTTAAACAACGCATTGTGATAAATAAAGATGGTAGGCTTTTGAAAGAAGCCTGGAACTGGAAGGTTTCTGGATTGTATAGCGATGCCCAAATTATTTCCAGACTTGCTGTTAGAGGATTGAAAATAAGTAAGCAGAAGATGAGTCATATTTGGCGGACCCCATTTTATGCAGGCATACTTGTAAATAGGCTGCTTGATGCACCGGTCAAAGGGAGTTGGCCCTCACTTGTCAACAGAGAAAATTTTATAAAAGTTCAGCAGATACTTGAAAACAACCCTTCTGGGTTTCAGCACAATAAAAACGAAGAAATGCGTCCTTTGACTCGTCTCTTAAGATGCAACGAGTGTGGCAGTTTCATGGTTGGGTATAGAAATAACAAAAAGAATCTTCATTATTACCGTTGCCAAAAATGCAACGGTGTTAGCATAAATGCCATAACCACAATTAAGGCAAAGAGGAAAGGTGCAAATGATCTTTTCCTGGATTACCTTAAAAAATATGCAATACCTGATTGGATTATTCCTATAGTCAATACGCAAATAATTAAGATCTATAATAATTACAATCAGGGAAATGCAAATAATGAAGATGCCTTAACCAACCAAATGGACAATTTGGAAAAAAAGTTAAAAGGTCTCAAAATCCGTCATGGGCTTTGTGAAATTGATAGAGAAACCTATGACCTCACATTTACTCATTTAAACGATCAAATTTCAGCAGTGGCAAACGAAATAAAGAATACCCAAACACCTAAAATATCTAACCTAGAGAAATTGCTTTCTGGTGCAATTAATAAACTACATAACATACACGAAATCTGGCAATTGAGTAGGCTTGATGGGAAAAGAAGGATCCAAAAAATACTTTTTCCCGAAGGGATTTTATATGATGCCAAAAATCATCAATATCTAACCAAAAAGACCAATTCGTTTCTTTATTTAACACGCTGTGTATCAGATGGATATAAAGATAATAATAGAGAACCTTTCCAATTTTTTCCTGAAAAGTCCTATTTAGTATCGGGGAGCGGACTTGAACCGCCGACCTTCGGGTTATGAAAGATAATAACCCGATCCCATTTTTTTAAAACGCTTGCCTGTAGCGGGTTTCATTTTTATAAGTTGCTTATTTTTTTTGTTTTTTAAATTTATTATTAACTGTTTTATTAACCCTAATAACTGTTATATTTTAGTTGGGTTGAACTTACCTTTTATGATCCCAATTTTATCTTCAAACAGACTTAATTGTACTGGCCCATACATCTGAATTATTTTGACCCTGTCTTTCTCACTGGAAGAGAAACTTTTTTTGCACTATCAATCGTATGATTTTTAAATTCTATTGCCATTTCCAAGCCTCCAATCTTTTTATTTAATTCTGCAATTTTTTCATCTTTAGTCCCTACAGTTTTTCTTAAACTTTCATTTTCACTTCTTAAAAACTTATTTTCTATTTGTACATATTTTAATTGTTCATCTAAAGATTTTGGGACATCATATAATTTATTTTCATTTTTTTTATCATTTAGAACATTTGTATTTAATGTGAGTTTGATTTCTAAAAGTTTAGCCAGTTTTATTATTTTATCAATCTTCGGATTCCTTGTACCATTCTCATAATTGCTATAACTCCGTTGTGAAACCCCTATCGCCTTAGCAACTTCCTCTTGAGACATGCCTTTTTTAATTCTTTGCTCTAATAATATTTTTGGTGTCAACATTCCAGTTTACTACTTTTGTTCTAAAATGATATAATAAGAACAAATGTTCTTATTAGTTTGCTCTACCAAATTTAGTAACTAAAAATGATATACCAAAATGTCTTTGACAAAAATAGCGCTAAAAGCAATAAGGAACGATAGTGATTTGCGAGCCAAACTGATGCTCGGCAGCGGGAAAAGTGAATACACTATCAAAAGATGGATGAAAGACAATTCGGATAATTTAACGATGTCAAAATATACAAAAATCATTTCCCAACATACCGGATTGAAGGAATCTGATATTTTAGAAATAAAGGAAGAATTAGATCAATGATAAAAGCACAGAAACTAATAAACGAATTCCTTTCATTGGAAGCTATGGCTGAACAAATGAGAGAAAGATCCTACAGAGCAAGAGTAGAACTGGAGCGTATCAACGCTCCGGCTCCTTCGGGGGCCGGTAAAAAGAAAGCTCTTAATGAGGCTCAGGCAGCAATATTAGTATCCAATTTCAGGAAATCAATTATCAGGAAATCTGAACACGCAAAAAAATAAAAAATGAAATCATCTGATTTAAGAATAGGGAATATTGTAAGCGTATGCTATGAAAATGATATTATCCCGGATACTGTAATAGTTCTTGAACCGGATGTTGTACATCTTTCAAGCCGGAAGTGCCCGGATAGTGACAGGGATATTATTGGTGTGCCTTTAAATGAAGAATGGCTAATGCATTTCAATTTTATTTATCATTCAGAACTCGAGGTATGGTGCCGTAGCGAAATAATTATCAAGAAGCTATCCAATAACTGGGTAGCAAAATGGAATACTTTAAAAAGAGAAATTGAATTCGTACACCAACTCCAGGACTTCCTCCACTTCATAGCTGAACATAATTAACTCCATAATTATGGGAGAAGAATTACCCTCTTTTGAAAACTATTCTTTAATCAGGCAACCCTATCGTATAACAATGTCAATGTGGAATTATTCCGTTTGGCAGAAACGAATTCTGACTAAAATAATTGCCAGATTACAGCGCGATATTACCCTTTTAGAAAGAGGTGTCGAATTCGGACAATTAGAACTATTTAAAAGCTCTAATGATGATACGGTGAGGCTTAAATTTTTACTTTCGGATTTTATAAAAGATGGTAATAATTATGCGCAATTCAAAAAAGCGATTAATCAATTAAGGTCAGTTAACGTAGAGATCGTTCAAATTATTTTACCGGCAATTAAGAGTAAGAAAGCAAAAAAACCTGAAGAGGAAGTAGTATTGACAGGACTTATAGAGCGGGCTGTGATAAAAAAATATGCAAGGGATATAACCATCTCCATGCATAAAGCAACAGCAATGGAACTGATGAAAGTGGCGAATGGATTAACCGTTTTTGCAGAAGATGTCATGTATGAAACCAATAATAAATACACTCAAAAGATTTATGAAATAATATGCCAGTGGAAGGATGTAGGTGTTTATACATTGTCAATTGAAAAATTTCGTGAGTTACTTGTTTTGAAAAATAAATACGCGGATACAAAAATTTTGATTAGAGATATAATATGTCCGGTAGAAAAAGAACTTAAAAAAATCGGAGACATTTTTTTTGATTTCAGTGTAAGTAAGAGAGGAAATGTGATTACTCATTTTAATTTTATAATTAAAACAAAAGCTTTGCTTAAAGAGGAAAGCGAACATCTACTTCTTGTAAAAGAGGATACTATCAATTTACTGCGCCAACACTTTGGTTTTAAAGTGCATCATTTAGAGCAAATAGAATGGATTTTAAAAGATTTAAGCAACATTGCTACCCTTCGTAGCAAAATAACAGAATTAGCCCTTAAATTGGCTGATAGAAAGCTGAGTGGTCAACCAATAAAAGATATCCCCGCCTGGTCGATTGCAAGTATTAGAAATGAATTTTATGACAAAGAAATTTAGCCTATTTTAAATCCGATTACCCTTTATTTTTTTAGAGAATATTTCTTCATTTCAAAATTATAACGGTAAGCACATGTGAAAACATTTTTGAAAGATTGTTTTTTCATCTTTACAATCTCTATTTCTTGTTTTATATTTAGATAATTTCTTTATTAAAATAAAAAATAGAAATCTGGATTATTTGTTTGCTGACTGTAGCCAACGTTTTATAGCCTATAATAGACCAGTGGAAAAAATTTCGTTCTTATGGAACCGAGAGGGCTGTTGAATATTTATCGGTGTTACCATATAACTTCTGGAAGTTCCTTTTCATCGAAGGTAATTTTGACAGCAGTTGTGCCTAATTCTTTCGCCTTCTCATCTAAAAACTTTTTTAAGTTTTTGCCGTCCTCTGTCCATGGAGAAAAATAATTGGTCATTAGTGCGTATAAATCCCTGAAGCGTTTTTTGGTCGGCTTCAATTTTAGGTATTCAATATTTATAAATTCATTTATCTGAACTAACAATGGATCAAAAATGTCAATACCTTGTCCAATAAGATTTTTCAATTTAGCGGCACCTTCCTGATCGTATTCTTCCAATGCTTTCTTAGTTATATGCTCAAGTAAATAAAGATTTGCCTGGTCTAATTCATTGGTCATAGAGTATGCAGCCTGGTATCTTAGAACAGTTATGAATATAAGTAAGTCAGTCCACAAAAATTGAAAACCGAAGTATTCAATTTTTCTGTCGCCGTCAAATGCAATTTCTTCTTCTAACCTTTGGCCACTATAAGCTTTTCGTACATCATAAGAAAAACTCATTAGTGTTATATACCTTGGATCATCTTCTACTTGAGATACCTTGGTTGCAATTTTATCGATGGTTAGATACAAAGAACGCAAGTCGCAATAGTCGCCATATATTGTAATTCCTGTTCCGTTTTGTGTCGAAAAGCCTTGAAGCATTTACGTGTTTTTTAAATGGTTATAATCAACTCAAATATATGGTTATTGGAAATAAAAACCCCAACTAGCCCCTTAAATCCGCCGAAAGAAAACGAAATTGCCAACTGTCAAAGACATTCCTGCATGGATAATTACCAGCCTAAAGAACGAATTTTCATATTCGGAGAAAAAAATCCGTTAATTCATATCACCTGCTTTATGAAATCCGTTAATTTATATCACCCAATCCATTAATTTGTATCACCCAATCCGTTAATTTATATCACCTAATCCGTTAATTCCTATCACCTGTATTCTCCGAAATGCCTGTGGATATTGGGTTACAGTGTAGCTTCTAATACATCTATTGATTATCTATTGATAATCAATAAAAAAAAATCTTCTAAAATTTTAAAAAAAGGGGAAAAATAAAGACCAGAAATTGAAGATTTTTAAAGAGTGTTGAAGATTTTCAAAGAGTTATTCTTGAATACTATTAAAATCCGTTAATTTATATCACCTGCCGGTTTTTTAATTTTTTTTAAGGTGATATAAATTAATGGATTTAGCGCTAATTGATTGAATATCAATTAATAAATTTAAGGTGAAAAGAGGTTCATTTTTTTAAAGTGTATTTATCCTCTGATTGCATTGTTCAATATGATGAGTGCTGAGAGTATTTCTATATTTTGGCAGCAATTGTCATTTGCTGCCATTTTATAGATTTACTATCTTTGCGGGAAATATTATAAATCCATCGCAAACAATAAATTAAATATAAAGAAGCTTCAGGAATATTTCAGTGGTCAAAATACTTTTACCACCAGAGATATTGAAATATTTTACAAAAAAATTGAACCTGGATTAAAAGAGGCGGCCATCAATTGGCGAGTTTATACCCTGGTTCAATCTGGTGTGTTTTCAAGAATTGGCAGGGGAAAATTTATTTTAGGCAAAGGAAGAAATTTTATTCCGGAAATATCTTTAAAAATTAAAAGTATTTATAAGGAATTGGAAAAACAGTTTCCCTATATGCAAATTTGTATCTGGAACACTTCTGTTCTGAATGAATTAATGCTTCACCAACCTGGAAAGTTTTATATATTGGTAGAAGTAGATAGGGAGGCAACTGAATCAACCTTTTATTTTCTGAAAGAAAAAATGAAGAATGTCTTTCTTGAACCATCATCTGACACCCTCAGTCTTTATGCATCTTCAGAAAAAGAAGCCATCATTATAAAATCATTGGTTTCAGAAGCTCCGATGCAAAAAGCTAATGGTGTCCAGACTATTACTATTGAAAAATTATTGGTGGATATTTTTTGCGATGAAATAGTTTTTGCAGCTCAGCAAGGTGGCGAGATGCAAACCATTTTCAGAAATGCTTTTGAAAAATACTCCATCAATGAAAATAAAATGCTTCGTTATGCAGATAGGAGAAGTAAAAAGGAAGCCTTTAATATTTACTTAAATAAGATTTCAAAATTTCGGCAGCAAAAGCAATAAGCTGCCATTTTATAGTGTATGATTAGCAAAGAAACATTGACTACTGAATGGATTGAAAAAGTATCAAAAGCCAATCGAAATGCGGATAAAATTCTTATTGAAAAAGTAATCCGGGCGTTATTGCTTTTGGAAGGCTTATCTATATCCGGGATACCTTTTATTTTTAAAGGGGGTACTGCATTGATGCTATTAATGAATTCTGCCAAACGATTTTCTATTGACATTGATATTATCATTTCAGAAAACAGGACAGACCTTGACGGGATTTTTAATTCGTTTGCAAGGCAGCAGGGCTTTACAAGAGTTGAATTGCAGCATCGTGCCCAGGCATCATCTATTGACAAGGCACATTATAAATTCTTCTACCAACCTATTCACAGAACCCATGAAGGAGAAGAGGCCATCTTACTTGATATTCTTTTTGAAGCGAACAACTATAAAAACATCTTGGATCACGAAATTAAATCAGGCTTTCTAATAACCACATCAGAATTGACTAAAGCAAATATTCCTTCTCTGGAAGATTTGCTCGGGGATAAACTTACGGCCTTTGCTCCTAATACTACCGGCATTCCATACTTTAAAAAGGAAGATAGTATGAGTATGGAAATCATCAAACAGCTTTACGATATTGGCAACATATTCGATTTAATTGAAAATCTGGAAACAATTAAAAAAACTTTTGGAAAAATTGTGCAAACCGAAATCGTATATCGGGACTTGAAGGATATAGAGTCCGTTGATGTACTATCTGATATTTATCGCACTGCTCTTTGCATTTCGTTGCGTGGTGCAGTTGACAAAGAAAATTATGAGCATTTACAAAAAGGTATTCAACGTTTAGAGCGCTTTATATTTTCTGAGGCTTATCGCCTTGATAAGGCTATTGTTCATGCTGCAAAGGCAGCTTATTTATCCCGCCTCATAGCTACCGATCAGACAGACTTTGAGAGATTCAATAATCCGCAGGAGGTTGCTGATGCCATCATTGAACAACCGCATAATACGAAACTTAATAAGCTGAAAAAATCCAATGTTGAAGCATTTTTTTATTGGTGGAAAGCCACTCTCCTTTCATAACACATTGCGGGTAATCAAAGCATGCTTCTATGCACCGTTTATTAATTTCAAAAAATATCTTTGCAGGCTATAATATAAAATTTGTTTATTTTCTCTACTCAAATTCCCTGAGCTGCCTAATGGTGTGACCTAGGAAAGCTCCTAATTCATCTATTGATTATCAACCAAAAAACATTTTCTAAAATTTAGAAAAAAGTGGGGTGGATATTGAGAGAAAATTAAAGGAATTTAAAGAGTATTGAGGACTTTTAAAGAGTTAAATTTTAATATTAATTTATCTACTACCGAGCAATAATTTTAAAGTAATATTACGTAATTTTATTTAAATAAAATGAAAAATTCTTCCGTATCCTTCATAACTTTTATCATCTCTTGCTGCTTACTACTACTCTCATCCTGCGACAGCAACTTACCTTCCGGGCAACTTGTTTTAAAGAGTCTTAATGAGACAGTCAAACAACCTTTGGAATAGGTGGGCTTGAAAAAGATTGATGAAAAAAATGGCAGCAATATGGGCAAAGATATGTATTGGATCAAGTTTCATGCAAAATTAGTAGCTTCAGAAGACCTTTTGGTTTTTACTAAAAGAGGATGGACAGGAATGGATACTTTTTATGTTGCTTCCTCTGATACTTCAATGTTGAATATAATTCACAGTGAAATTACTGCAACAAATAATTACAACAAACAATTTGGCGCATTCAACAAATCCTACCAGCAAGTCAAGGAATATAGGAAAGGTGATTTGATAAAAGAAGAAGACAGGGGGCTTAATTTTATTAAATCCGAAAAGGGTTGGAATATTATGAAATGAATGAATTTTCATTGCTATATTTTCATTCCTCTGATTTGATTTTTTTTTAAATCTTCATTGTAATCATTTAGTCCCGGATAATCTTCAACAAAATTTTTGGAGAATGCTTCTTTAAATTTCTCTGTATAGATTTTACCCATTTCGTCATTATCCACAGCGGATATAATTTTTAATTCGGGGCTTGCATTTGAAGCTGTAATAATATTTTTGACTGTTTCTAATTGTCCGATAGTTACAGAACCACCAAAGGAAATATAAAGCGAATTTTCTTTTCCCTTTAATTGATGATAGGACAGCGCGTCTATTGGGCTTTCAGTGAGTATTACAGCTTCAAGTATTTTGGGAATATTAGAGTGCCATATACCAAAGGAGCGGTCAGATCCTTCGATAACGTGCTTAAATCGCTTGTTGCGCAATTCAAAACCAACAGTTCTGCCTTCAGCATCATAATATGGAAAGCCAATATTATCATACTCTCCTATTCTAACGTTGAATATTTTCTCTTTAAATGCATTACTATTGAGCGTTTGCGATTGCAATCCACGAAAATACAGATAGCCTGGATTCTTTAATTCTTTTATGCCTTCAGGAAGCTTAAATTCCTTTCTTGAATGTTTTTCAACTAATTCTTTTATGTTTGACCTATATGTATTTTTTTCGGGAATGTCCAAATTTTGATAGTTATATAGAACTGTATTAATGTTGTTCATTTCTGATTTAGAACTTTCATAAGGGAATATTGAGCCTAAACGATTTTTTACAAAGTTGATAAGTGTCCCTTTATCCTTACTGTCATTCGGATTGAAGTATCCTTGATTAGAAGATGAGCGGGGGTTAACTATTATAATTTTATCACCGGAAACTTCATCCTTTAAAACAGGCCATTTTAAACCATCACTTTTACTTAATTTATAGCCATTTGAAATTGCAAGTTCTATGATTGAAATTTCTGAACGAAAATCCCGGAATGTTTTTAAATTATTCATTTGAAAAAGTGTTTTTATTTATTTTACTTCTGTTTTATAATTAAAATCTTTAGGTTCAAGAGAAGTTCCATCAGCAACTTTATCATAAGAGAATGTTTGGTTATCTGCTAATTTTCCATCAAAATATATTTTGATTGTTATAGCAAAATTATTTTCAGGAGTTGTTACATACACTTTTGGAGAAAGAGCGAGCATAATGTTGACATAGCTTACTTTTTCTGCTGAGTGAAAAGTAGTTAGCTTATTGGAAGACAAGTCAGCATTCTGTAAGAATGGCCCTGCGGATGTGGCACCTGTATTTTCATTAACGATAGTAGCTGCGTCGCTGTTGTTCGCATTTATAGCAAGGAAAGTTAACACGGCAACTTGTGATTGGATATCGCCTGTGTAAGAAACTTCCATTTTCATAATTGCCAGTTTATTTGCAATAAGTTGCTCTTTGTGTTTAGAGCATGAAGAAAAAAAGAAGAGAGCGATTGTGAATAATGCGATGGATTGATATTTTGTTTTCATTCTTTCATTTTTTTTGAATTTGTAAATAGTAAGTTGAACTGTCTGTTTTTATTTCTAAAAAAGGGGTATTATTTTTAATAATAATTTTACCGGGTTGTATTTCGTCTGAATGTTTATTAGCAATAAAAAGCAACTGTACCAATAACATGACGGATACTATAACTGAAGGGATTAACCATTTGCCAAGGCCATATAGAAAATAGTCCCATCCGGTTTTGAATGTTATTTTAGGAAGGTTGCGAATATCTTTTTTTAAGTCTGATTGCATTTCATTTACCCGCACGAAGAAATATAGTACCTCATCGTCAAGATTAATACCGTATTCATTTCGGTAATGTGTTCTAAATTGTTCCAGGATTTTCTGATATTCAGTCATATTTTTCATAGGGTGCTATTAAGGAATAATGAAGATTTTTAAGGATTAATGCAGTCAGTTGAAGATTTTAAATCTTTGTCATTTCTCTTTTAATGATTGTTTTAGCAGCAAATGAATTATATCCAATGAAGCCCATGCCGTTTCGGATATTCTCTGTAATTATTTGCCCTGAATTTCTGTCAACATGAATATCTCCAAATCGTACAACCTTTGAAATATATCCCTTTGCTTTTTTAGCAAATTCATTTAATTCATCGATCAAAAGGTTGTAATTCTGGAAGGTCAATTCATTCAGGTACATAACTATTTCAAATTTTCCCTTAACGATTTCTGTAAGCTTTTTCAGGTAATCAAAAGTGCTTGCGTAAGATGTGCCGCCGCATAGGATAACATTAAATACAAATTTTGCCTTTAGTTCTTTTTCAAATTCCTTGAATTCATCTATGCTAAAGTCAAGAGAGAATAAAGAAGGTAATTGTTCGCTTTCCGGAGCGCCAAAATCAATATAGATTTCATCAAAAGGTTGCCCGTTAAAGGCCTGAAGAACATCATAAAGTTTTTCACGTTCAATCTTTTTCAGGTTATCAAAGATGTCAACAGAGAATAACCGGTTAGCTTCCTGCTGCGTTAAAAAATGAAGCTGCCTGGTTGAGGTTTGCGTTGAACTATCAAGATCAACAAAAGCGGTTTTTTCATTTTTTTCATGTTTGAGCGCCTGCAGATAGGTAAGCATTGATTTGCCTGCTCCTCCTTTACTTTGAATGTTGAAATAAAATGTCTTCATGATTTTTATTTTTATTGTTTTTTTAATTAAGAAAATGGTATGGAAATTTTATTTAATCACTTTAATAAGTGCATTGCCTTGTTTTAATGATTCAGCGTTGGATGGTTTAAAGTCCCGCCAATCTTCTGAGTGTTCCGCAGCTTTCTCCTGTTTAGATTTTTCCTTCTGAAATATGGAAGTTGGAAGAGAAACGGAACACTTATTTTTTATCTTATAGCGTTGGTGCCAGGACCAAAAAGTTTTCCGGTTAATTGCACCACCAGGAATTGAAAACCTATCAATGATATTTTTTAAAAGTATCCGGGGTTTGGCGCTAAGAATTTCCTCTTTTGAATAAACGGTATCAATCAAATCGAACTTACCATAGCCTTCAGATAATATTCTCTCCCTTATATTGGCATCATTTATTTTGTCTTTCATTAAAATAATTTAATTAATAATTACAGTAAAGTTATTTATTAAATTAATACAACCAAATTTCTTATAAATTTTTTAAAGATTATTGAAGATTATTAAATTCTATCAGGGATTTTTAAGGATTAATACAGACAGTTGAAGATTACAAGCGGATTATTAAGCTACAATTTGAAGATTATTGCGGACTAATGCCTATACATAAAGAGTTTCAGCGATTAATGATATTCCTCAATGTATAAACTTGATAGAACCCGAAAATAGGACAAGATGTGTCTTTGTACGTACCTCCCAAAGACTATCTTGCCGCTAAAGGCGGAAATAAAAAACTTGCGCAACTAAAAAAAGTTAATAAATTGCATTTTAATATAAAATATATTAATAATGAAAAATATTAAACAGAGAGATGTAAAAAAGAGTGGAAGGCTGGAAATAAGAATAACCGAAGCTAATAAAAAGTGTATCGAAGAAAAGGCCAGGTCATTTGGTATATCAATGGCAGAAATAATAACGAATCTCATAAAAGATATTCCTATAACAGATAGGAAAATCAAGGATGAAAAGTTCCATGCTGTTCATTCTTTATGTAAGGAAATTAATTACATCGGCAATAATATAAACCAGATCACCATCGCATTGCGGCAAATCCGTGCTGATAAAAAAATTCCGGACGGAGAATACGAAATGATAGAAGAACAACTGAAAAAATATAATGAAAAGCGAAATGAGATCAGTGAATTACTTACCAGGAACTTATTTTAAAAATGAATAGTGCCATTTTTAAAATTATGTCCGCAGCGGGTGGCAATTTTAATGCAGTTAATTATAATGAAAAAAAAGTGAAACAAGGTGTCGCAGGGCTTGTCTTTTTTGAAAACTTTGGAAGCCTTCAGGATAAAGAAGAAATAACCAAAGAAGAATTTAAAAAATATCTGCAGGCCTATTCTTCACGTAATAATAAAATAAAAAATCCGGTTTTTCATGCAACCTGTAGTTGCAAAGAAAGAGAGCTGAGTCATGAACAACTTAAAGATATTGCATTAGAGATTATGCAAAACCTGGGATATAAAGAAAACCCTGTTTTAATCTATGAGCATCATGATACTAATAATAATCATGTTCATATTGTAACCAGTCGTGTTGGTGTGGATAGAAAAAAAATTAAAGACAATTTTGAAGGAAAAAGATCAAACCATTATCTAAATGCAATTTTAAACAGAGAACCACATCAGGAGTTTAATAACCATCTTACAAACGCACTAACCTATAAGTTTGGAACTCATGCACAATTCTCTTTACTCATGGAATTGAACGGCTATAAAACTCAGAAGAAAGCGGGTCAACTTTTGTTTTTCAAGCATGGAGGAAAACAAGGAAGCATAAGCCTGGCAGATCTTGATAAAAAAATAGGGATAGATGAAAATGCTGAAAGAAATATCAATCAGATAAAAGCGATTATCTATAAATACAAAAAACAATATTCCGGAAAATTGCACTGTAATCATGATAAAAAATTTACCACAGAGCAAAAGAATTTTGAAAGTGATTTAACCAATATCCTAAAACAAAAATTTGGAATGGATTTCATTTTTTTTACTGGCAAAGACAAAGAAAAACCTTATGGTTATGCCATAATAAACCATAATAAAAAAGAAGTTTATAAAGGAAGTAATGTAATAAATCTTGATCACTTAATTACGGATTTTACGGGTAAAGAGAGAGCCTCATTCGTAACCCCTGACGGTCGAACATCAGGATGGATGAGCGGATTAGAGCGGGATTTATTCTATAATAAATTCATAGAAGAAAATAACAAAGAGATACCGCAATACCAAAGTGAATACAAGGGCGAAATTCAGTTCAACGAAATGTTTGGGAGCTTTTTAGAAGAAATTGAAAGGGAAAATCATTTGGGCGATGGAAGAGCAAAGAGGAGAAGTAATAAAAATAGAAAAGGTATCTAAGCAAAATTAGTCAATGTGAAAACAATTTTATTTACAGGCATTAAGGGGGGAACAGGTAAAACCACATTAGCGGCGGCTTTTAGCGCATTCTTATTCAATGAAAAAGCAACTGATAAAATTACATTGATGGGTTTTGATTTTCAAAGAGAGCTTTCTTTCCTTGCTAAAAAAGAGAAACCGGAATTTGATGTTATAGAATGTAATTACGAGGATTTTATTACTGTTTATGAGAATGAAATAAAAAAAGAAACGCAATACTTAATCATTGATTGCGGATTTCAACCTATTAAGTATTATCAAACAATACTCAATAACTCTAATATAGTTGTCTTGCCCTTCCTGCATACTGAGTTAGATGTTGTTAAGCTATTTGGTTTTGGAAAGATTATTAGAATAAATGATAGAAAGCGGCAGGGGCAAATATTCTATTGTTTGCCAAACTTTTGTCATGTTAATAGAGATAACGAAACAATCATTCACGGAATTGATAAATCATTAATAAATCAAGGATTTAATTTAACTCCATATATAAACCATATAAGCAAGATTAATTACTTCGGTCTTTCTAAAAAGCATATTTATATATTCCGTTCCACCTTCATAAAAATTATTAATAATTTTTAATTAATTTTTGCAATTATTAATATTATCACTACTTTGCGTCTTTAAATTATTAATCTAATTTATACTTTTATGACATTTAATAAATTTATTATTATAATAGGCGGATTTTTAGGAATATATTATTTTGTCATTATATTGTTTGATCTTCTAAAATCAAACAATAGTATTGTCCACGCCACTAACCATTCGGTACAGTTTGAGAAATCAGAAAAACCTATAATTATCTCAGAAGATTCCCAGGAAAAGAATCACCCGGTTAATTTAGGAATTGATGAAAATATAAAAAAGTATTTGCCATCTGAAGATGGAATAAAAAATGAAGATGTGGTAAAAAAAAATTCTCCACTAGTTGACTTAGGATTAGAAACTATATCCGGGGATGCTTACACCTTAAGCGCTGAAAATCTTTCAAAATTTATTATGGGCTAAATTTTTTAAACCAATCTATTCATCATGTTGATAAATCATTTATTGGATATTATGCCCACAGGAAGTTTATCAGACATTAATTGGTCTGTTAAAAATGAAATATGGTTTTATATAAAAGGCTTGTGTTATGCAGTAGCCGGAGTTTTAGGACTGGTATCCGGATTGAGAGTTTATAATCTATGGAATGTGAATGGAAGGCATCATGTTCATATTGATGCCGCGGTAATATCGTGGGCTGCGGCAGCTATTTTTTTAGTGGTAGCAACGGCGTTCATTAATATGACATTAATGTAAGTGTTATGAAGCTTTTGGATATAGGAATTGATTACGGTGATTTATCTGCTTTGATTTTATC
>Ga0307374_10006734_pt1 | contig 17926 bp, 14 predicted proteins | sample OX3MG_FD_202532 | JGI IMG/M metagenome (GOLD analysis project Ga0307374, IMG submission 202532) | Soil microbial communities from Risofladan, Vaasa, Finland - OX-3 | ecosystem: Environmental > Terrestrial > Soil > Coastal area > Acid sulfate soil | place: Finland: Risofladan, Vaasa | collected... | reverse complement strand
TTTCGTTTCAGTGGTTCACTGAATATCCTTCTTTGTCGAAGGGAGACTTTACTTTTTGTATGCATAGCTGACCGTTTTTACTTAATTTTCGGTCAACGTATATCAGGCACGTACATAAACTATCCATTTCTCTGCTACTAAAACTATCAATTGCCCCCGACCTTAAAAAATCCACCAAAGTTTTCTGCTGGGCCAGACGATCCTTATTGGACCCTTGCTTATGTATAGCCCACAACTGGACTGAGCCATTTGAGCGAGCAGTAATTACGGTATCACCATCTGGGGAAAACCCAATAGATCCTACCCTGTAGTTAATTCCTTTCAATTCGTTTTGCATTGACCAGTTTTCCACATTTTTATCTTGATTATCCTGCAACTCAGTTTTTATCCATATCCGTACATTTCCATTATTCCCTGCCACAATGGCCTGTTTGTTATCCGGAGAAAATCGAACCAGGTTCAATGGAGTATTATGACCCAAAGTAGCTTCTACATTATGATTGAATTTTAGATTATTAAATTTAAGTGCCCATACCTGAGCAGTTTTATCCAAAGATCCCGCAATCGCATCTTCCCAGTTTTGGGAAACAGCCACTGAATTAATCTGACCCATATGGCCAAAACTAGTCTTTAGTACTCCATTCAAATTCCAAATCTGAAGGATCCTCTCCTGAGAGCCGGTCAGAATAAAATCCCCGTCAGAGAAAAAAGCTGCACTAGTTATGCCCGTACCATTAAGTTTAAGAAAACTGGTATCTGACTTCCATATCTGGATAGTCCCATTTTGCAATACGGTAAGGTACTGTTGCCCCTTGGGTGAAAATACCACACTAGTAATTGTATCTTTTTGAACTGGAAAAGTGAACATGTCTCCTTTTATGGTCCATAATCTAAGGACATGATCAGCGGAACCGGTTAATATCCTTTGACCATCAGTTGAAAAAACCGCACATCTGATCCCCCCATTTAACTTGTCCCAAAGTTGTATTGGTATTAACCTCATACCAGTTCTTTGCCATATCCGGATATTATGTTTACCTGATGTTGTCAATACCCACCTGCCGTCTGCAGATACAAAGGTTTTGAAGGAATTATTTCCCTTTAATATCGAATTATAAAAAAAAATGTACTCTACGAGTAAATAATTATTCAGATCCAACAATAAATAATAATTTATTCAAGAAAATTGAAGTAAATACTTTTATGACCACTTTCCCCGTAAATATTGCACGATCAGATAAGTATTACAAAGACCAGTCATGGCTTGGAATTCAGGAAAGTACGGCTGCTCAATACAAGCCACATGCCTTTAACAGTTTGCTGATATTGAAGACCATTTATTATACTGGACTATACTATGAATATCAAAAGAAAAATTATATATCTGCAATATCTTGGTATACTAAAGCACCAATAAGTGATAATCCAAATGTAAGTGGAAATATTCTAGATTTTCTGCAGGAAGGATGGTTTAAGGCCGGTATGTGGTATGATGAAGGTAAAAAGGGTCCCAGGGATTTGACACAAGCTTTGGTTTGTTACCAAAATGTGAACTATCCGCCATATCCAAAACGGCCAATAGATTTTAATTTCTACGATGAACAAAAAATAAGATTAGGAATGGATCAAGATACCGTGAATGAATCACTAGAACACAATTGAGTCCTATAAGCTTAGGAATAAAAATCTTCGATAAATACCATAAGCCCCGTCTTCGAATAATTCAATCTAAATGAATATTTCAATTTATTCCCTGGGGATAGTATTTTGATCAATAATATCATAGGTTTCTTCAAAGATATCTTTTCGGCAAGGGTACATTTCCCCTTTAACTCCTACTATCAGAAAATCTCCCTGCTTTCCTTCAAATATCCCTTCCAGGGTTTCCACCTGAAAAGGTTCCGAAATTTGAATACACCTGATTGGTATCTCCTTTTTAATGGCGAAAAAGAAAGGCAGCTCGGGAACATGATTGGATTTGAAATTTATCATCATTTTATTTTTTATGAATTAGAGATCGCATTTATCATGCCAGTTGATAAAACTCAATTCAACAATATTTGCATATTTTAATAAATTCATTTAAGGCAATTTCCGTTTTAAGTTTATAGCGAAAAAGTGAACTGGTTTACGTGAATTATTGACAATAAATTAAAAGTATTAATATCTGTACGACAGTAAGTTACGCAAAGCAAATATAAATTATCATGCTAAAGGAAAATTAGCATGCAGGTTAAGAACTCCTGGATTTCTCAGAATATCGCTGACTTTCAATGTCTTTCAGGTATCCTTGTTAATATACTTATTCCAGCTGTTTTGTTCATTACTGAGTATGTTTTCAATCCGGTTAACAAAAAACCCAAAAGGTTGGTCCTGTTTATCAAAAGGACTGCTACTGGTTTGAAATAACATTTTTTCATGCATTAGAATTTCTGCTGAATTCCGATATTCAGTCCATTTATCCTGAAACTTCAATATTCCGGAAATCCCGGAAATAATACTGATTAGGCTTCCCAATACCCCCAATGTAATATTCTTCGATGGGTTATTTAAAAAATCAAAACCCGCCATCAACGGAATGGATGCAGAAAATAAGATTACCAGACTTTTGGACCACTGGGTCAGAATTTTATTGGTTTTGGCTTTTTTATTATACCAATTAATTTGGTCATCCAACCTGGTCTTTAAATATTCTTCTTCTGTCATGGCTTTACCCATTTAAATATAATTCAATGATGTAATTAACCCTTTCAAAATAAGAAAGTTCATGGTATTTTGCAAATTTAATGAGGGAATAATCATACAGTGCATTGTTCCAATGAGAGAATCTTCGTCAGCCAGGACCTGTGGATACTATGTTCCATCTTGTCTATATTTTCTTGATTCCCTGCTTTAAATTGATTTAAGGATTTTTAAAGATGAAATGCCTGCAAAGCAGATTTATAATAACGAATAATGTCCGGAATAATGGGCATCTATAACCTTGCTTTAGATTTAATTAAATATTTCAATTATATTTAGTCATCGTATATATTTTTAATTCACTTTATAAATAACCTGATGTCTCTTTCTGCACGATTATCTGACAATACAACGCCAAAGAGAATCCTTTCCCTGGATGGAGGGGGTATACGGGGTGCCATTACAATAGGATACCTTGAAAAAGTGGAAGAGCTTCTTAAAGCTAGATTTAGTCATATTAATGATTTCCGCTTATGCGATTATTTTGACCTGATAGGAGGCACCAGTACTGGATCAATAATCGCTGGTTGCCTGGCATTAGGGATGACCATGTCCCAGGTTAAAGAGAAATATCTTACTCTGGGTAACCTGATATTCCATGAAAAAAACAAATTATGGGATCTTTGGCAGATCAAAAAAGCCCTGCAAGCCAGATACAACGATGCTAACTTTAACAGTATGCTTGAAAGCACCTTCAGGGATGACCAAAATCAAGATATCCTGCTGGGAAGCCCATTGATCAGATCTGGATTATGTATAATAGCCAAAAGAGCAGACACCAATAGCACCTGGACTTTGAACAATCACCCAGAAGATCCTTTTTATCAGTCTTTGGAAGGGCAGAACGCTTTGATTCCTTTAAAACAGGCAATCAGGGCGAGTAGCGCGGCTCCCACCTATTTCATACCCGAGGTCATCGAAGTGGGTACCAATCAAACGGCAGCTTTTGTGGATGGAGGAGTGAGTTCTGTAAATAATCCGTCCTTTGCCTTGCTGATGGTGGCTACTATGAAGGGTTACGCTTTCCGATGGAATACAGGAGAATTTAATCTTTTTATGCTTTCTATTGGGACAGGTTCGAACGCTTTCAAAACCACTGTACATTCAGTGGAGGAAAACTGGATGCTAAGTTGGGCGATGCAAGTTCCTGAAATGCTGATGGCGGATGCTTCCATCCTTAACCAGATTATAATGCAATGGATATCCCGGGGTAAAACTAAGAAACACATTAACCTGCAGATAGGAAATATGGAACAGGACATGCTAACAAAGGAGCCCCTGTTGACATATAACAGGTACAATACCGACATGTCAGAAGATTATCTGAAAAGTCTTGGATTCCATTTAGGTAATGGTTACAAATCTATTGCTGATCTCATGGAGATGAGCAATGGTAATAATGCGAATCTCTTATATCAGATTGGCAGAGCCGCAGCTGAAGCCGAAGTTACTGAAGAACACTTCCCGCCCCAATTTGATTTGAAATGACACTCCTGCATATTGAATCAATAAGCGTTCACGCAGGTCCTTCTACAAAATACATCTCAATCATTCCTTTATTTTTTGCAGGTTGTTTCCCCCGGAAGGTACAGACAAATTTTTCTTTAATCAGGCTATAGGTTTCTCCGGAAATATTGATCTTGTTGGATAAACTACTTTGTTCAATACGGGCTGCGGTGTTAACCGTATCTCCCCAAATATCATATGCGAATTTTTTGTCCCCAACTACCCCGGCTACCAGGGGTCCAGTGTGTATTCCGATCCGGATATCAAAATACCCTGATCCATCTTCCCCTTCCCCTTCCTGTTGTTTCAGCGATTGTATAAAGTGGAGAATTTCAAGGGCAGCCCGGACTACATTGACAGGGTCATGATCTTCCGGATTAGGCAGCCCGCTAACGCACAAATAGGCATCTCCGATGGTTTTTATCTTTTCCAACCCAAACCGGGAAATAATTTCATCAAATTTCCTGAAACAAAGATCAACCCTTGAAACCAATTCCTCAGGAGTCAGTTTTTCGCTGTGTAGGGTGAAGTCCAGGAAATCCGTGAACATTACAGTAGCCTGGGCATAGCTCCTGGGGGTGGTTCTACCGGTTTGTTTGAGTTCAGTAGCAATCCGTTCAGGTAAAATATTCAGTAAAAGATCATCTGATTTTTTCTTTTCCTGCTGAAGTTCCACGGTTCTCAGATGCACTTTATTTTCCAAATCGTTATAGAACATGGCATTTTCAATGGAAATTGCAATCTGACCAGTAAGAAGCCTCAGCAGGGCCAAACGTTCTCCCGTAAAAGTCCCTGAAGTGATATCATTATCCAGATATATGATTCCCTGCAATTTTCCCTGGTTTAACAGAGGCACACAAAGAATGGATTTACCGCCATGGGACCGGATATATTCATCATTGGCAAACAATTGGCTCTGGTTGGCGTCATTGAGGTTAACCACCTCGCGGGTTAAATACACATAGTTGACGATTGATTCTGCAAGCAGCCCGGAATGGTTCACAGGCACTGAATGAAGCGTTTTAACCTCCTCCTGGTCAATGGATATCTCTGCCTCGATATACCGAACTCCTTCCCTCTCAGTAATGAAAAACCCCCGTTGTGCCCCGGCGCTTTCCAGCAAAACCTCCATCAGCTTTTTGAGCAGACGAGATAAGACTATTTCACCTGTTAGTGCAGAGGATGCCTTCATTACAGTGGCCAGGTCCAGATCGCCGGTATCTTTTTTGTGCGGATCTTTAAGGATATCTTCCTGAAGATCATATTTAGAGGAATTGTGTATTAAGGGATAACGAGATATCATTTGCTTCAGCTTCGCTTCCGCACCCCAGCGCTGATATGCTTTATAGGCATTCTGCAGATAGAACCGGGCAACCAGTTCCTGTCCGCTCCGGAGAAAAAACTGGCCAGCCCGCTCCCAGCTGATGGCTGCATCATTCTCCATATGGTTTTCTGTGGCTGCCTTCAGCGCCTGGTCATACTTGATCTTCGCTTCCTGAATGTTCCCCCTGATCTGACTGTATTCAGCTTCCATCAGACAGAATTTATGTCCGAATACCTGGGGGCAAAGTTTCGCGTATTTTTTATACAGCTCCAGGCACTTATTCAGGATTTTCAGGTCTGCGGACTTTAAAGAATCCCGTTTACCGTCATATTTTCCTGAAATGGCTAAAAACTGGTAAAAATAAAACTGCGGATACAATGCTGTTCCCCGGACACTTTCCTGGAACCGGCCTGCAATCTGGGCGTACCGATTGGCTGCATCTGGTAAATTGAACACGATGGCCAGCATGAGTTTTTGGAGATACAGGTTCTGGAAGTAAATTTCATTGTACCTGTTGCTGGATACTTCCTCCAGTTTCATTTCTGACTCGTCTACAAGCTGGGATTTCATCAGGTCAGGTTCGGTGGATTCATCAATCAGATTGAAAATCGATTGCCTGAATATGCGCATCCGCTTTAAGGTAAGATCCTGTCCAAACTTCTCGATTTGCTGGTCCAGTAATTCACTCCTCTTACTTAAGCTTTGTAAGGGACTTCCCATCAGAAAAAAATGGTACACAATATTATGAGCCAGGTAGCAACCATATTCAATATCCCCGGATTCCAGCGCATCCTTGAAGGCTTTTTCTAAACCTTCCATCATTTCAAAAGGTTTGCGCCAATGGAGAAGAAAACCGTAATAAGTTACCAGAATGGGTGCATTGAGTTCATCTGCCTTTAATTTTTTGGCCAGGTTAAGGGCAATCTGTCCAAAATTGATGCCTTTGTCGGTCTCCCCGAAATAGGTGCTCAGGATATACCCATATGCCACAAAACTGAAGGGCGACTTGCGGGAAAGCCCGTTTTTGACAGTAAGGCTGATCATTTTAAAAACCAGCAGGGGCACCAGTTCAGGCATGGCAAAGAAAGAAGCTGAGCTGATATCGGAAAATATCCGCATCGCAGCACTCATTTCAAGATCCGTCATTTCCGGCAGCCCCATAAAATAATCCATATTCTTTCCCCGGAGCAACCATTTGGTCCGAATTAAATCAATGAGTACAGTTAACTTACCGGGATTCAGCTGGAGATTTAAGCCGATCTTCTTTAATATAAATACACCAAGTTTAACCGCATCCAGGGGTTTGTTCTGGGCAATAAGTTTCTTAATGGTGATCTCATACCCTTTAACCGAATCCACCAGGCTTCTGCTGTTCTGTTGAAGTTTTTCAACCAACTCTTCAACCTGAGCATATTCCGCTGAAAGGTAGGCTGCTTCAGCCGCTTCCCCAGTCAGTTGCAGGGCGAAGTCATATTGCTGTTCCCAACCCCTGTTACCAAGCATAACGAGGCCCTTGGTAAAATATTGGAGTGCCTGGGAATAGGCTGCTGAAGCAATCGCTTTTCGCCCAGCTATCTCATTTAGGCGCGCCAGATAGAATTGTGTTTTTGGATCGGTGATCAGGTCTGCACCGACATTCCACTGGTTGACCAAATCAAAAATTCTTTCCTGGAGTTCAATTTCATTGCTGTTAGCCGACAGTCTTTGCCCGATAGTCAGGTGCATCTGTTTTTTTTCGGTTTCCTGTAACAGGGAATAAATTGCCTGCTGGATCCGATCATGGGCAAATTTAAACTGACCATCAATTGGAATGATGAGCCCTTCAATCAAAGGCTGACTTAACAAATCCTCAATGGTTTTTTCCCTGGCCTGCCGGATAAGTGAAATACTGCGGATATCGAATCGGCTGCCCATGCAGGAGGCCGTCTTCAGGATATCGACAGTTTCGGCAGGAAGTTTCTGTACCAGCGTGGTCATCAGGTCAACTACATTGCCTGATACATTCATCTGAAGGATCAGTTCTTTGTTCCACTTCCAGACATGATGTTCGAAATCAAAATATAAAAATCCTTCCTCATGTATGGATTTAAGGAATTGCTGGACATAAAAGGCATTCCCTTTGGTCTTATGAAAGATGACCTCAGCCAATGAGTCCACATTATCCTGATTGGTACGCAAAGCATCCCCCACCAGGCTCCTTACATTGTCGTATGATAGGTCATCTAAAGCAATTTCAGCCAGGGAAATATTTTCATCTTTCAGTTCTTGGATTTTCCTTTTCAGCGGATGCTGGTCATCCACTTCATTATTTCTGTAAGCTCCGATGATCATCAGATTCCTGATCTCCCGTTCCTCCAGGAACAAACTGATCAGGTTGAGGGAAGAAGCGTCGATCCATTGAAGATCATCCAGAAAAATCACTAAAGGATTTTCAGGACAGGCAATAACCCTGATGAAGTTGCTCAGTTCATAATTAAACCGGTTCTGGGCTTCCTGACCTTTTAGTTCGGGAACTTCAGGTTGCCTGCCAATCAGGGTCTCCAGTCCTGGGATCAATTCGGCCAGTACAATCCCTGAATTACCAAGGGCCTCCCTTATCCTTTCCCTCCATTTTAATTGAAGGGCTTCGTCCCCAGCCATGAAATACCGCATCAATTCCGAAAAAGCCTGTACGAAAACAGTATATGGGGTATCCAGCTTGATCTGATCGAATTTCCCCCGGATGAAGATACCTTTCTTATTAGTGATGGGTTTTTGCAACTCAGAGATAAGGGCAGATTTTCCACTGCCTGAATACCCGGATACAAACAGCCCCAGTTTCCCACCCCCTGCACATTGATTGAATGCTTGAAACAAGGTATCAATCTCCAGTTCCCTCCCATACAGTTTCTGTTGCAGAAAGAATTTACCCGAAAAATCAGATTTGCCTAATTCAAAGGGTTCAATTCGACCACCCTTCTGCAACTGAACGATGCATGTCTCCAAATCGACCTTTACTCCGAATGCTGACTGATACCTGTCTTCCGCATTTTTAGCTAATAGCTTCATTACGATTCCCGATAAGGCTAAGGGAATGTCAGTATTCAGTTGGCTCGGTGTAAGTGGGGTTTTAGCCAGGTGTGCATAAATCAGTTCCAACGGATCTTTGCTTTCAAAAGGAACAAATCCGGTTAATATCTGGTAGAGGATCACGCCGAATGAATACAAATCTGCCCGGTTATCCACGATCCGATTGATGCGTCCTGTTTGCTCTGGCGAAATGTATTTCAGGGTTTCTATCTTGGATTCCGGATTCGGAGGATCCGATTTTATGGTAATGGATGCCCTGCCAAGGTCAATGAAATAGATTTTATGCGTGGCCTTTTCAATCAATATATGAAAAGGGTTAATCCGCTTATGGAATAAATTTTCCTTTTGAATATCAGCGAGAGCTGAAGCAATCTCGGCAGCAAGATGCAGGCGACCCTGGATGGATATATTTTCGGTTTCCAGAAAGGTGCTTAAATTCCCACCTTCTATAAATTCCAGGACTAATGCCTGATGGTTATCGAATGTAGTGCGTTGGAATGCCTTGCGGATGGAGCTGCACGAAGTAGCAGAACAAATTTCAAATTCATTATCCAATTGCCCAAGTATGTCAACTGGCGGAAATTCTTCATTTAAAATCTTCAGACAAAATGGTTTGCTGAATTCATTTTTTTGATCTAATACAATTAATGAATTACTCCCATAGTGGATCACATGGGTATGATCAATATCCTTAATCATTGCTGGGTATTGGCATAAATATACCCGTTATTTTAATAATTATTTTGTTTTAAATTGTTGTAGATTTAACTGAGGCGAAAAATGCTTTTCATTATTATAGCTTCCCCTTCAGAATAACCACTTCAGGGAATGAATACAATATATAAATGCTGCCTGAAATAATTTCCGTTTCAGGTTTTCCTGAAATGCAGATATAATGAAAAATAATTAATATTAACCCTGTTTCAGCACTTTAAACCGGCCCATTCTTCCAATTTAAATTTATCTTTCCCCATGATGACCAGGCAAAATCCGCTTACCCTGATCACTCCAGTAAGTACTGAACTCCTTATTCCATTAACAGCCCGCTTATTACAGATCAGGCAGGAAATTGAAACAGGGACACGCCAACCCTTTGAGGATTTGGATACTATCCATTATGCCCGCTGGATTATTCTTCACCCTAAAGATATTGATTACACCTATCCAAGTTCCCCTGGTGTAAGGTTGGTATTTTCTTCAGATTTTGATGGGGATATCCAGTCACATCTCTCCCAATTGGCTGAGAAATGTCCCGCTTTTATTGACCAGATTTATTCCTGTTGTGAAGGATATCCGGATCCTGATACCCGGACTTTTACATCCCGGTTGGAATATTTGTCTCGATGGCAAGTAGCTTCTACCGCCTTTTTTGCAGGCGCCCCGGGGCGAAGCCTCAATCAGATTCGCCTTGAAAGTGGTTTGAGGAACTATATATGGAAATTTTTACAGGGAAATAAATGGAGCAATCAGACTTCTTCCCAGGTCTTTCAGGCTATCCAGCGGGAAATCAGCAGCCATCCGGAATTTCAGTGGGCCACAAAAAAAATAAAAACTCCTAAATTAAATCTGCTAGGTTTGGCTATACTGGGACTTGTCATGCTGATCATGCTTCCGGTAATCCTGCCCTGGATACTCCTCATCCGGTTCTTTCACGAGAGCAAAGACCCGCCCCTGGGGCTATTGCCCAGCCAGGTAGATGAATCACACCTCAGGGAACTGGAAGAATATGAAGACCTGCATAATCAGAACCAATTCACCCAGATCCTGGTCATGAAACCAGGTCGTGTCCGGCTTATCACATTACTCTCCATGATGAACTTTGCCAAGGTCCTCATCCGCAACCTCTTCGTCCATGGAAAGCTGATGGGAATCCCAACTATTCATTTTGCTCGGTGGGTCATGATAGATAATCTAAAAGTCATGGTGTTCTTCAGCAATTTTGATGGAAGCTGGCAACAATACCTTGGGGATTTTATCGACAAGTCCGGCTGGGGGTTGACGGGGATTTGGAGCAATACGGTTAAGTTTCCCAAAACCAGGTTTTTATTCTGGGGAGGGGCCTATGATGAGGAACATTTCCTGGCCTGGAGCAGGTATTACCAAATCCCCACCCAGGTCTGGTATTGTGCTTATCCACACTTGTCCATTAAAAATATCATCAATAATTCAGCTATCCGCCTGGGTTTGGGGAAACAGCTCAATGAGAGGCAGGCACAGGCATTCCTAAACCGTTTTTAACCCTATTTACATGGAGACATTAGAATTAGACGATATCCAGGGTTATATAATCCGGGGATATAAACATATGCGACATTCCAGGTACCTATTACTTCAGGTGACCGATCAGGTAAAAGCCCGTGCCTTTATCGGGCAAATCAGCCCCCTGCTCACCAATGTTACCCATTACGCCAAAACCAGTTGTCTCAATATTGCCTTTACTCCGCTGGGATTGAGCGCATTAGGTCTTAAAGAAAGCAACCTGCAGAATTTCCCCAGGGAGTTCAGGGAAGGAATGACTACTCCTCACAGGCAAAGGTTGTTGGGGGATGAAGATACCAGTTCACCTGAAAAATGGCTTTGGGGGGGTCCCAGAAATGAAGAAATGCATATACTGTTCATGATATTCGGTGCTGAAAAGGGTACTGTGATGAACCATTATAATAAATTCCATACCCAGTTTTCACAATCAGGGCTCAACGAGATATGGCAAATGGACGGACAAACCTTGCCTCGTAATAAAGAACATTTCGGATTCAGGGACGGTATATCCCAACCCATCATTAAAGGAAGCGGAAAGACCGGTCCGGATAATGATTATATTAATGCCGGTGAATTTATTTTAGGATACCGCAATGAATACGAAGTGTATCCGGATACCCCTTTGCTGGCAGAGGACCAAGGTAATCCTTCCTTATTAGCTGAAGCCCATGACAATTCAGGGAAAAAAGATCTGGGTCGTAACGGAAGCTATATGGTGATGCGGCAATTACAGCAGGATGTCGACGGGTACTGGACCTTTCTTAATGAAAAAACCAAAAATGAAAACGGAAGTGTGAATCCGCTGGAAAGTTCGAAACTGGCAGCAAAAATGATGGGGCGCTGGCCTAGTGGTGCTCCTATCCTGAAATTTCCCGACAGCGATCCGGGACATGTAAGCGATGATAATGATTTTAACTATGCCAAAATCGATCCCGATGGCATGCGATGCCCATTTGGATCCCACCTTCGCCGAACCAATCCCAGGGACAGTTTTGAGGATAACAACAAAGGGAAATCTCTCAGGCTCACAAAACGGCACCGGATCATCAGGAGGGCCAGGCTTTACGGAGTTCCATATGAGGGATCACCCTTTCACCATACCCCGGAAGGAGAAGTCGGGTTACTGTTCTCTTGTTTTAATGCAGATATTTCCAGGCAATTTGAATTCATCCAATATACCTGGGCTAATTATCCCAAATTCAAGCAACTCTATAATGACCCCGATCCGATTATCGGGGTCAGGGAAACTGCAGAACCGGGAACGGAACAGAACTTTACCATCCCAAGCCAACCGGTAAATACTTATATCACTGGTTTAAAAAGGTTTGTAACGGTTAAAGGAGGAGGATACTTCTTTTTCCCCTCTATAACCGCAGTGAAGTTTCTCAGCACCCTTTAATGCATAAAAGCCTGGGCAATTGCATGGGTGTCCATGTATACCTGGATCCTGATGATCTTTCCATTACTCAGGGTAAATGCCTGGACCCAATCGGTTGAATAGGTCTTGCCGGTGGGAATTACATTCACGGAATCCTTTCCCATAACCACCACCATATCCCCGCTTGAGCAAAATGATTGCGGAATAAAGCTAGTCACCTTGATGTATTGGGCCTCTAAAGCAAACATCTTCCCAATCCCGGATAACCCTTCAAAGCTGCCAGCAAAGGGAATATCTGGTGCGCCAGGCTCCAGCCAGACTACGGAAGGATCAAAAAAATTCATCAAAGCTTCTTTATTCCCTGAGGCAAAACTTTGATACATCTGTTGAATGATTTGTAGATTATTTGGATTATCCATTTGAGTTTATTTTAATTCCGGAATAAAAATGAGCATCTGCAACAGGCTCAGTTACAGGAATGTGATTCCTTTCATGCCTGAACTTGTACAGGGCAATATATATTTGCCTCCTGGCCCGATTAAATCCGCCTAGGGGAAAATGTTCATATAAACAATGCCAGGAATTAAAGGACAAATTATCTCCAAACTCCCTTTGTTCGGGAGTATCAAATAGCTGAGCGGGGATCCGAAGGGTGGCGACTTTTATGAAGGGAGAAGTCCACACCAGCGTTGGATTTTCAATAGGCATTTTTACAGGATCCAGCTGAAACTGAATGCAAAAATCATAATTAATATCCCTTTTGGCAAGTGTGGCCACCATATTGGCTCTTAGGAAATCGTCTTTTTTTGGATCAGTATATTCCAGTTGGTTGGAAGGGGAAGGGCGCAGATGATATTTCACTGCCCTGTCCTTATCTCCAAAACGAAAGGGAATCGTACTGAAATATGGAATGGAAAATGGATGAGTACAGGGGATTAGTGATTTAATGGTCCTTGCAGTGACTCCAAAATGGACCGGATTAAGTAGATATAAGATCAGATTGATCAGGTAAGGAGAAGTGGCTGCCTTCAGTTCCGGCCGGAACTGAGCCAGGTCCCTGGCCAGAAAAGCAGGAGAACTCAGGAAAATAAAATCCTGTGTTTGCCTCTCTATGGGGCTTTCGAGTATTTTTTCCCCCTGAACGCCCATGAGTTTAATGGCCACTCCGCGTATATCCCTTTTACGGTCCGGATGGACCCGGGTATTGCCATTGGAGAACCTGACCCAGCACGGAAAAGACCTTTGGGTTCTGAATACTCCTACCCGAAGTTCTTCAGGTAGATCAGATTCTACGATAAACTCGGCTTTCACCGCCCCATGCATTTTTGGATGAATTTGTCTTAAAGTTTTAGTATTCACATATAACCTTTCTAATTGGGCTTCCAGTTCGTGGACCATTTCATCAATGATTTCCTGTTCACTTTCCGGAGGATATTCATGACCTAATAATAATTTTCCATTTGAAACAGCCCTAGTGCTCATAATTTATCGTTATAGTGAAATAATTTTACAGGGAGGAGGGTCTAAGATACTCAAATTATGGAATTAAGTCCATTTTTCAGTATTCCCTTGTTTTAGAATAACTATTTTTCCCGGCAGACTTTACAGGATGCCAAAACCTAAAAAGACAAGATTTAGTAGGACAAGGTTATTATTTTAATTTAACGGATAAAAATAATTTTTTCTCAGGGACTTCCTAAGCCCTGAATCCACGCAGCCTCCATAAACCCATAACATAGCCAGAAGGAGTTTCTTTGTGCAAGGGAACAATTTACATTCCAAAAAGACATTCCATAGGTGCCAATAATTTATGAGTGATTGGGGGAACCTGGAGGTATGTTTTCCCGAAATATGTGCAATCAGGGTAATCCTTCCGGGAATACGCGGATCAGCAGGTTTACACCAGAGATTACCCACAGGGGAAGCATCATAAGGTAAGCCGCCAAATTCAATAATCCCTCAGACCCGGAACTCCTGACTTACCCCTTTTTCAGCAGGCATTGACGGTATCATGATCAGGAAAACTCCATCATTGTTCACAAGGATTTATGCTTAAAATGACATTGTATCCGCCGGTATAGTAATTCACAAATAGAAAATCCAAATAATAAAGTGCTTTTGAAAAATGGAATCCAATGTATTTCAGGTAGATCTGCCGGTAAACCAGGATTTTAGAGTATACATCAACCCCTGGCTCCCAGGACGAATCAAAGGCTATTGCTTATCTTTATCCCAGCCACCCTTGAATCCCGGGACTTTAAATTTTATGTATTTACTTAATCTGAAATAATATGGGTACGGAGATCATATGCCCCAGCTGCAACACCAGGTTTGTGCTTGAAGATGCCATCTCAGCTGAGATCCAGAAGGAAATGCGAAATAAAATGGAAACGGAATGGCGGAAACGCGTGGAAAGCCTCCAGGCTGAAAAAAATCAGGTAACCAGGGAAAAAGAAGATTTGGAAAAACAAAAATTACTGCAACAAACTTTCCTCGAGGAAAAAATCAGGGATATTAAAAAGGAATCCATGGATGAAGCAGGAATTAAAGCCCGTGAGGATTCAGCTGCAATAATCAGGAACCTGGAAGAGGAAAAGCAACTCAAACTTCTACAAATACAGGAAATGCAGATTAGAGAGTTGGATTTGCTGCGCGAAAAATCTGCTTTAGAACAGCGACAAAAAGATTTCGACCGGGAACTGGAAAAAAAATTACTGGAGAGCAGGATGGAGATAGAAGAACATGCAGCCAGAAGGGAAAGGGAAATCAGTGACCTTAAAATAAAAGAAATGCAAAAGAAGCTGGATGACCAGACCAGGCTTGCTGATGAGATGAAGCGGAAGGCGGACCAGGGTTCCATGCAATTGCAGGGGGAGGTTCAGGAACTTGCCCTGGAGGAATTATTAAGAAACAGCTTCCCCTTTGACGAGGTCCAAGAGATAGGCAAGGGGAAAAAAGGAGCGGATTGTGTATTAGTGGTCAGGAATGCATTTGGGCAGCAGTGCGGGAAAATCGTTTTTGAAAGTAAACGGACTCAGGATTTTGGGCCATCATGGATTGAAAAAGTGAAGATGGATATGCAGATCATTAATGCGGATATGGCTGTCATAGTCACCCAAGCAATGCCAAAGGATATGGATGAGAGATTTGGCCACCGGGAAGGTGTATGGATTTGTTCCTTTGCGGATGTAAAAAGTTTAACCCTGGCATTCCGTGACGGACTGATAAAGCTCTTCACTGCCTCGAAAAGCCAGGAAAACAGGGGAGAAAAAATGCAGATGTTGTATGGATATCTGACCAGCAATGAATTCACCAACCAGTGGGGGGCAATTCGGGAAGGTTTCCACATGATGCAGCAATCCATCCAGAAGGAAAGGGATGCGATGGAAAAACTTTGGAAGTCCAGGGAAAAACAATTGGAAAAAGTGCTATTGAATGCTGCGCATATTCAGGGATCCATAGAAGGTATTGCTGGTCGTAATGCTGTGGATCTTAATCTGTTGGGTGGAGAAAGTGAAGAAAGCTTGTTGGGAAACCCCATCAAAGGCTAAAATATCTTATTCCCAGTTCATATCCCTCCAATCCCAACCCGCAGATGCTCCCCCTGCATTTAGGGGCGATCAAAGAAAAATGCCTGAACTCTTCCCGGGAAAAAATATTACTGATATGAATTTCAATCACCGGAGCTTTAATGGCAGCTACTGCATCCCGAATAGCCACTGAGGTATGGGTATACCCCCCTGCATTCAGCAATATCCCCTGATGATCCGAACCTACCCGCTGGAGCTCATTTATGATTTCCCCTTCAATATTACTTTGAAAATAAGTCAGGTTTATACCGGGAAATACCTGGTTAAGGTGCGTAAGGTATGCGGGGAAAGTCATCGCTCCATATACTTCCGGCTCCCGGGTTCCCAGGAGGTTCAGGTTTGGTCCATTAATAATAGAAATATTCATAGTATTCAATAAATTCCTATCCTATTTCCCCATTAATCCCAATTTGTCTCCTACCTTCCCCACCGGAATGTTTGCTGTTGAAGTCCTGCAAGATCAATGATTCGGTCCACCACAGTCCCTGCAATGGCTTCCGGAGTTTCCGGCCTGGAATAAAAGGAAGGCGATGCAGGGCAAATGATTCCCCCGGCCTCAGTTACTGTTTTCATATTATTGATGTGAATCAGGTTATATGGAGTATCCCTGATGACACAAATAAGTCTCCTTCTTTCCTTGAGCATGACATCCGCAGCCCGGGTAATCAGGTCGCCTGAAGTCCCAGATGCGATCCGGCCCAGGGTGCCCATGGAGCAAGGACAGATGATCATAATATCATAACAACCGGAACCCGATGCGAAAGGAGCCTGGAAATCCTGTTGGGAATAATTTTTAAACTCGTATTGATTATATGCTTTATCACCAATTTCTGTATCCCAGACTTTCCGTGCATTTTCGGTCATCACCAGGGATAACTCTTCCACCTGACTTTTTAGAAAGACCAGTTTATCCAGCAGGAGCTTGGCATATACCGATCCGCTGGCTCCAGTGACTGCTATGACGAACTTTTTCATAAGCAGTATAAAACTACATAAAATATATGGCAGACTTGATCATCGGAGAATTAAACGGGTACATAGCGCATAATTAAACAAGCATGTATTGATGCGAGCCCTATTCAGATAATGCGAAAGTTTGCGGTATCTTTCCTGTGCACCGCAACAAAACTGGAATTTTGGAGTCAGCCAACCGGATGGTGAAGCGGCTTTGCTGATGTGATCCTTCCAGGGCAACCAAGCCTCCTGGATGAATTGCAGGAATATACCATCAGAGAGAGGGAAATAGCCAGCAATAGGAAGCAGGCAGTTTTTCTTATAGATTTCATTTTAGTTCAGGTTAGGTTAATCATTAGATCAGGTTATGCCTATAAACGGCAATCTATAACACAAATTTATAATAATTTAATCATTTTTCTGTCTTTTATATCACTTTAGATATGAATTAATTATATGTAAGGAATGTTTCCGGCCTTAAATCACCTCCCCTGAATGCATACCTGGGAAACAAAACTATTTTTAAATTTCTGTGCTTCCTGCATACATTTAGGATTGGTAACTATATACTTACTGGGGCTAATTAGGTATTTTTGTTTATGCTCAAAGCCTACAAATACAGGATTTATCCGACCAAAGAGCAACAGGAGCTGATGAATAAGACTTTTGGCTGCACCCGGTATGTGTATAATACCTGTTTGTATCTTCGAAAATGGTTATGGGAACGCCGTCAATCCATTAGTGCTTTTGATCTGATGAAACAATTAGCTGAAGCAAAAAAAGAAATATCGTGGCTCAGGGAACCCGACAGCCAGTCCCTGAATACGGCCATATTGAACATGGATAAAGCCTATCAGCATTTCTTTAGAGGAGGGGGATTTCCCAACTATAAAAAACGGGGAGGACATCAGTCTTTTCAGTGTCCTTGTAATAAGAGAGAAATTAATTGGGGTAAATCTACCTTAACCATCCCGAAAATAGCGGATATTCCCATAGTCTTATCCCGTAGGTTTGAGGGTAAGATAAAAACAGTAACCATTAGTATTACCCCAACGGGGAAATACTTCGCTTCTATCTTAGTGGATAGAGAACTAAAACTTCCCG
>Ga0307374_10006731_pt1 | contig 17935 bp, 15 predicted proteins | sample OX3MG_FD_202532 | JGI IMG/M metagenome (GOLD analysis project Ga0307374, IMG submission 202532) | Soil microbial communities from Risofladan, Vaasa, Finland - OX-3 | ecosystem: Environmental > Terrestrial > Soil > Coastal area > Acid sulfate soil | place: Finland: Risofladan, Vaasa | collected... | reverse complement strand
AGCATTATCTTTGGGGCCTTCAGATCGAGGGCTGGATTTTCAGTTACCCACTTGCGTTTCTGGGCGAAGCGAAAGAATGCGCGTAGCCGTTCTAGTTTCTTCGCGCTCGAACGCGGACCGTCTTTCCATTCGGAACGAAACTGACTCACCTTGGACAAGTCAAAGTCCGCCAAAAGTCGCAGGCCTCGTCGTTGGGCAAAGTCTTCCATTTGCCGTTTCAACAGCGCGTATTTTCTTACGGTAGAGTCGTTGAGTTTGCGGGCCTCTATGTCCGTCAGAAATTCTTTCCACGACTCTTCCGTAGATTTTCGGGTTGGGTGGGAGACGCGGCGATCGTCGGCTTCCCACTGACGGATCAAATCTTGCGCTCGCTGCCAGTCGCGGAGCTTTAGAGACTCACGCATCTCTTTCCCGCCGAGTACTCCGTCAACCCAAATAGGGCACTGGCAGTGTCGGTGTTTCCGCCCCTTCGCGCGTTGCTTGCAGTTCTTGCGGTGACGACGATAGATGGTCAGCATTGTGGAAGACTCCTAACGGACGCCTGACTTCGATGATAAACGACGATGAACCCGTTCGACTACAGTTTGAGGAATGCGCAGCGTGACGTACCGCCTCTTGTGGCGTGGACTCCGTTCTCCGATCACAAGCACACCAGGCTCATCCTCGAAAAGCTCACGCACTTTATCAGCACTGAGATTCCACATTTCGGCGATTTCCGTAACGGCGTAGTGCCGCTCGATGTGCACCGAGGTCTCGATTTGTGAAGATACGGGCATGGTCCGAAAGCAGCTCCTTGCGCGAAGAAGATATAGAACGGAAGGTTTGAACTCATATCAGTCTGGACTCTCTTGCACTTGCATTGCAGCCTTTCGCAGATGCAACTGGCCTTGTCTCTGCCCCCTGTGGTTTCGCTTGTCCTAAATCTTTGCCCGTCTTGATATGCGTATTGACTGTCCGTGTGCATGTATATATGTTTGCATATTGTAATAATAGATGCAACCTTAATTCACGGGGTTGCATCTTACCGAACGAAAAGGGAGGTATCCCCGGATGCCCAAGAAACCCGAGAACGAAGAGCGGCCCTTGCAACAGCAAACGATCTCCGTCCGCATCAGCGACGCCTTGCGCTCTCGATTGGAACGCGCCAAGGAACTCATGTCCTCGAAGACCGGCGAGGCCGTGACGACTTCCGATATCGCGAAGCAATTCCTCGAATCGGCCCGCGAAGACCGCCTGGAAGTTGTGGACCTGATGGCCCAGCCAACCGAAACGCTTCTACAGATTCGCAGGAAGGGAGAAGCGCAGCACGTTTTATCGCGTGCGGAATGGGCCGTCCTCGCCTACTTTGTGCAACAGGGCTTGGAAGCCTTTTCCGACCGGACCCCGAACCCTGTTTCGCGCGAATCCCTGACCGGGGTTCTGGATGCGTTTCTCGCGGTGTATGAACTGCGGAAGGAACGCACTTCCAAGCTCGACGAGTATTACCTTGGCAATCTGCCCGCCGAGTATCGGCCTGGCAAAGCGAAGGACGCTGACGACCAAGCCTCTCCAGAAATCGTGCGCCGGACGGTGCTGGAGACTCGCAAACGACTGAACGACGCTGGAACCAAGTGGGAGCCGTTGCTGGCCGCTCGAAATCTCCATGTGATTCTGGAAGAAGAAAAGCTCTCCGGGGCCGAAGCTATAGACCGTGTGCTTCGACCGTTCTGGCCTATTCTCTGGAGACTGGCAGCGCGAGGCCACTACTGCTTGAAGCAAGAACCGCTCCGCCTGCCTTCTACTGCGAAGGAGTCTTTCTATCAGCCTCCCATCCCATCAGTTAAGGAGGGGGAATATTCGCTCTCGTTTGCCCGTGGGGAAGGCGGCGACTTCTCCCTGCTTCTGAGCTTCCCCGGCCCTCGTGGTTCGCAGTATCCGATCAGCGGATATCCCAAGATCACGGAGTTCCGCGCCATGCTCGGGACGTTGACGCCAGAAGGAGCGAGCCGCCGCTGGAATGGCGAACACTTCTTCGGCTACGTCGCGCCATCCGAGGAGGGCAAGGGGAAGGACGTGTGGTTTCGTGCGCACGCGAACGGCATCACGTTCGGCTTCTCGGACAAAGAGTGGAAGTCGGTGCAGGTATTGTCTCGCCGCGCCTGGGAAATCCCCGAGGTGCGTATGGCGTGGGATGAACTAGCGCTCGAATACGGAGAACTTTGAAGATGCGCTGCTTCGCAGCGGGAGTTTTGCGGACACGCCACCCCAAAGTGGGTGCTGCAAAGCGCCGCGCGGCGCTCTTGGTTAACGTGTTCTCGCGCTGCGAGTTAGCGAATCGCGCGCGCTGGCGGTTAACTTCCGGCGCTCTGCGTTAACTTGCTGATTCTGTTCACCGATGGCGCGCGGCTTATTTTCGATGAAGCTTCCTCCAGGAGGTCCGTCCTATGCCAGCAGATCAACTGCGGAACCGCACCGTAGGTTGCAAGACGAGCGATGCCGAATATGAACAGCTTGTTGCCGTCGCGGAGCGTGAAGGTTTGACGCTGGGCGAGTGGTGTCGTGACGTGCTGTTAGAGCGAGCAAATGGACGCAAAGCAAGGCCCGTCGAAGAGACCTTGCTTGCAGAAGTGATTGCACTGCGGACGATCTTGCTGAATGCGTTCTACAAACAGGCCCAGGGAGAACCCCTGACAGCGGACGAAATGCAGCGGCTCATCAGCCATGCAGACCAAGACAAGTTTCGCAAGGCACAGGAGCGTCTCGCCGCAGATGCAACAGGGGATGCGAAATGAGCCGGGAATGGGGCCGAAATCAGTATGCGGGCGAGTGGCCGAATCCGAAAGCGGCGTGGGCGATTGCCACACTGTTTTTGGCAGTCTTCAGCGTGGCCGCGATCTGCGCCTATCGCTATGCCTATGTCCTGACGCCTTTGCAGCGGTTCTATCTGAAGACGTATATCCGCAGCGGACTCCGCAGCGAGATTAACCTCTCAAGAACTGACCGCTATGTGTTGCTAAATGTCATGGACCGGAAGGGCAGCAGAATGGCGCTCGACGAAGAAGTAATGCCTGCAACAACGGCCACGAGCCACGCCACGTTTGCACTCACCGAAGAGGCAGTGAAAATGGGAGACCGGCGGCTTGTAGTCCAACAGGGGCAATACGACAACGCAAAGCTGCATGCATTCCTAGGTCACTGGATCTATCGCGATCAGACCCTCATGGACTTCTTGCAACCGGCGCTGTTCGGAGGCTTGGCAGCATTCTTTCTTGGCTTGCTCGTAGCAATCCCGAAGGACGCCGTCCGTGCGCGCGCGCGGAAAGAGGGGCGACGGCTGAAGGGGCCAAAACTGGTAACAGTGCGGCAGTTTAACCGACGAAATCGTTCGGATGGTATCGGCTTCGAGCAGAAACAGACTTTCCCACAGAGAGTGTTCGGCCAGGTGCGAACTCTGAGGCTCCCTCGCGCCATCGAGCCAAGCCACATCCTCATCATGGGCGATACCGGGACCGGCAAGAGCACCCTCATCCGAAGAATCTTGTTGCAGATTGAAGAGCGCGGCGAGACGGCCATCGTTTACGATCCGGCGCTCGATTACACACCGGAGTTCTACAATCCCGAACGTGGCGACGTGATCCTCAATCCTCTCGATGCCAGGATGCCCTACTGGAGTCCTGGAGACGAGTTGCGGCACGACGCGGAGGCTTTAACTCTCGCGGCATCGCTATTCCCCGACCGGCATAACGAGAATCCGTTCTTTACCGAAGGCCCGAGAAAAATCTTCGCGCACCTTCTGGCGTTCCGGCCGACACCCGAGGAACTCGCTTGGTGGATGTGCCACGAGGAAGAAATCGACCGGAGAGTGAGAGGCACGGAGTATGCGGCGCTGATCGACCGGCAAGCACCAGCGCAGCGGAGCGGTGTACTGGCATCCCTGAACATGATCGCCGATACCATGAAGCTGCTTCCCGCAGCGAAGGACGCCACGATGCGCTGGAGCGCGGCGGAATGGTCGAAACAGAGAAACGGCTGGCTCTTTCTCACAAGCACTCCCGAGACAAGGAAGCGACTCATACCTCTGACGAGCTTGTGGCTCGACACGCTGGTGTTGCGCCTCATGAATCAAGGAACAGCGAACCAAGCGCAAACGAGGCCAAGCAAGGTCTGGTTCGTTCTGGACGAACTTGCGAGCTTGCAGCGATTGCCGCAACTGCATACCGCGATCACCGAAAACCGCAAGTCGAATAATCCCGTTGTGCTCGGCTTCCAGGGACGGAGCCAGCTAGAAACACGCTACGGCCATGAAGCCGAGGCGATGCTGTCGCAGCCCGCAACGAAAATCTTCCTGCGCACAAGCGAATGCCGCGCAGCGGAGTGGATTTCAAAGACTATCGGCGAAATTGAAATCGAGAGGCTCCGCGAAAGCCGTTCGACTGGACAGCTTGGACGGCAACGCAACACCAAGAGCTACAACCTGGAACGCCAGGTCGAGCCGCTGGTTATAGCCTCGGAGATCAGTGGCCTTCCATCGCTCCGGGGGTACCTCAAGAATGAGAATCTTGTAGTTCGGATGAGTTTCCCGTTCATGGAACTGCCGAGCAAGCATCCGAAATATATTGAACGGCCCGTGAAAACGATGACTAAAGAAACGCCGCAGACGACAGCGGCCACAGTGGGAGAAAGCGGGATCCCCGAGCAGAAACTCACTCCGCATGAAGTGAAGCAAGACCGCGAGCATCAATTGACACGATCTGGGCCGGGCCACGAACACTTCTTCGAATAGGCCAACACATGCTGACCATCTCCAATCCCTTGAGCGCGAGCCAGGCTCAGGCGTATCACGCGGAAGAGTTCGGCAACGCGCGCGAGAACTATTACACACAGGGCGACCAGATACGCGGCGAGTGGCACGGGAGACTTGCCGAGCAGTGGGGCCTCAAGGGTGAAGTGCGCGAGGTGCACTTCCAGCGGCTCTCGGAAGGCCAGCACCCGGTCACGGGTGAGCAGCTCGTACGCCACAAAGCGGCACGGGAATACGTGAATGAGCACGGCCAGAAAATACGAACCATGGAGCACCGCGCGGGTTGGGATGCGACGTTCTCTGCACCGAAGAGCGTGTCACTGACCGCGCTTGTTGGCGGCGATGAACGAGTTCGCCAGGCGCATCAAGAAAGCGTGGCCGTCGCGCTTGACGAACTGGAGCACTACACCCAAGCCCGAATCGGCGGAAATCTTCCGGCAGAGGCAACCGGCAAATGGGTAGCGGCAAAATTCGAGCATGACAGCGCACGGCCCGTGGACGGCTACGCGGCACCGCAACTGCATACGCACGTGGTTTTCTTCAATCTCACGGAAACCGCGGATGGAGAAACCTACGCACTACAGCCACGCGAACTCTACAAGACACAACAATATGCAACGGCGGTTTACCGCTCTGAATTGGCCATGCGGCTCAAGGAACTAGGATACGAGGTCGAGCGCGGAAAGAGCGGCCAGCCGGAGATCAAGGGTTATTCCGAAGAATATCTTGCAGCATCTAGTCCGCGCCGCCAGCAGATCGAAGAGCATCTGGCAAAGGAGGATCAGCGAGGAGCCGACGCCGCGCAAATCGCCGCGCACAAAACGCGGGAAGCGAAGCTCGACACTTCTCGGGAACAGATGCAACTGCGCCACCGAGAGATGGCGCGCGCGTTTGGGAACCTGCCGGAGCATGTAGTAAGAACGGCAAGCGAAAGAGCGCAGCAAATTGAAAGGGATGCTCCTCACGTCGCTGCGCAATCCGGGGTGACGTTCTCAAAGGAGAGAAATCTGGAGCGGGAAGCCGTAGTCGAGGAGCGCGAGCTATTGCAGGATGCGTTGAGGCGTTCGATGGGAAAGGCGACACTGACTGAGGTCCGGGCCGAATTCGAGAAACGCATCAATGCTGGTGAGTTCATTGGAGTAGAGAAGAAAGCAGGCGCACCAGGCCGAGTATTCACCACTCAGGAGATGATTGATTACGAGCGCGACATAATCCAGGTGATGCGTGCAGGTCGGAACCAGTATCCGGCGCTCGCGAGTTTCGAGACGAGGCGAGAAATCGAGAAAAGCCATTCCCATTTGAGCGGGAGCCAGCGTGGGGCAGTTGAGCAAATCCTCGTAAGCCGCGATCAGGTCACGGCATTGGAAGGCGTCGCTGGCGCGGGAAAGACCACTTCTTTGGGTGCCATCCGTGAAGCCGCCGAACGTGAGGGATACAAGGTGGAAGGCTTCGCTCCGACATCACGCGCGGCGCAAAAACTCGGAGAGGCCGGGATCGAAGCGAGCACCTTGCAACGGCACCTGACGCGGAGCGAAGAGTCGCGCGGCGGACAAAAGCGTCTTTACGTTCTGGACGAATCGAGTCTTGCGAGCACCAAACAGATGAATGAATTCTTGCATCGGCTCAACGATAATAACCGTGTGTTGCTGGTGGGCGATGTACGCCAGCACCAGGCCGTCGAAGCAGGAACACCATATCAGCAGCTACAGGAAGCCGGAATCCAAACGGCGAGGCTCGACGAAATCGTGCGGCAGAAAGACCCAGCACTTAAGGAAGTAGTGGAGCATCTCTCACGCGGTCAAGTGAGAGATGCGATGGACAAACTCGACGCGCAGGGCCGCGTGCATGAAATTTTGGACCGCGATGAGCGGCTGAGAGAAATCGCCAAGGAGTACGCGAAACACCCGCAAGGAACTTTGATCGTTTCGCCCGATAACCAATCGCGGATGGAAATCAATCAAATGATCCACCGAGAAATGCAAAACGCAGGACAGGCAGACCACAGCGAGTACCGCATGAGAGTGCTAGTGGCTCGGCAGGAGATCACCGGTGCGGACCGGCAGTGGGCGGAGCAATATGAGCCGGGCGATGTCGTGCGCTACACCAAGGGCAGCAAGGCGCATGGCATCGAGTCTGGAGAATACGCGCGGGTTGAGCGTGTGAATGCGAAGGATAATCGGCTTACTGTGAAGCGTGAAAACGGCGAGCGCGTGAACTACGATCCGCGCCGGTTGCATGGCGTGACGCTCTATCGCGAAACGGAGCGCAACTTCTCCGAAGGAGATCGCGTGCAGTTCACCGCACCGAATCGAGAACAACACATCGCTAACCGCGAGCTAGGCACCATCGAGAAGATCGACGCGCGCGGCAATGTCCAAATCCGTCTCGATTCAGGCCGCGCAGTCGCGTTCAACATCAGGGACAATCGGCATCTCGATCGCGGCTATGCCGTAACGAGCCACAGCAGTCAGGGACAGACCGCCGACCGCGTGCTTATCCACGTGGACACTGAGCAGGCCGGAGAGAAACTCATCAACCGCCGCTTGGCTTACGTATCGGTGTCGCGTGCTCGCTACGATGCGCAAATATACACGAACGACAAAGCGCAACTCGCCGAAGGACTTTCCCGCGATGTTTCACACCGACCCGCGATGGAACTGAGCCACAAATCAGCATCGCCAGCGCATCAGATCGAGCAGTCTTCCGTACGAGGGCAAGCGCATGAACACACGCAGACGGAGAGTCACAGCATCAGTAGATAAATCCGATTCCCTCCGCTCGCCGCCGTCAAGGGTCACGACCACTACGCGGCGGGAAGAGAGGAACAAACCGCCAAGGTAGCCATTGACAATGGTATAATATATGTTACCTTTAAGTTCGATGGTTGATGTACGCGAGTATCACGACGGTCGCGGCCGCAGCCCTTTTCGCGAATGGTTCGACAGGCTGAATTCAGAGGCCGCGCGGAAGGTGACAACCGCTCTTTATCGCACGGGATTAGGGAATTTTTCGAATGCCAAGAGTGTTGGGGCCGGTATTTATGAATGCAGGATCAGTTTCGGCCCTGGGTACCGCGTGTACTTTGGCAAAGAGGGCGAGCAGATTGTCATCCTGCTTGGCGGTGGAACAAAACAACGCCAGCAGAACGACATCAGGCTTGCACTTGAACGATGGGAAGACTACAAGCAAAGGAAGAAGCAGCAAAGAGAAAGAGAAGAGGAATGAAAATGGTTTTGACCAGAGATTTCAGAGAAACTGTTCAAGCACGTGTGAAACGCGATCCTGCCTTTCGAAAGGGGCTTCTCAGCGAAGCTGTCGAAAGCCTTCTCTCCGGTGAAGTGACACTTGGCAAAGAGCTATTGCGTGATTACATCAACGCCACAGTCGGCTTTCCGAAGCTTGCCATGCACACCAAAATCCACGTAAAGACCCTTCACCAGATGTTTGGCCCAAATGGAAATCCGACTGCCACCAATCTGTTTGAAATTGTTGCCTATCTGCAGCACGCGGAAGGTGTGCGCTTCGAAGTCCGATCCGCGCGCGCCGTCTCGCGCTCCAGGAAGCGGGCATTCCCGCATGGAGCACGCCGGGCTACTTTAGGCGTAATGCGGCATTGATGATCGGCAAGGCCAGCTTACGGCTTCGAGGTAGCAATGGACGCGACTTACGAAAATCTGAGTGCATTTGTGCGGAAGCACGGATCCGTAACAATTCTAGACACGCAGGGCAGAGCGAGAAAATTGCCCAGCGGCGAAACTGATGTCTTTGATGTTGTCGACAAAGCAGATCGATTCGTATTTGAGGGCAAATGGTATTCCAGAAACGAATTTGAAGCCCTCATGAACCAGTTGCAGGAGTAGCGCGGGAACACTCGGTGTGAGAACAAGGGATTCCATCAAGGCGGGGAACGAAAGAGCAGTCGCGGACCAATTGTTCGCGACTTTGGAAGTTGAAGCTACTTTCGTGCGGCATGGCGACCCGAACAAACTTGAACCGGATATCATCTACCGCAAAGTCAGCGAGCAAACAATTGGCATTGAAGTGGTGACTGCCTACTACGAGGACAGCGACGCGCAGGACGCCGCAGAAATCGCGGCAGGCGAAAAGCCCCTCGGCCCCGGTGAAATCCGAGACCGGTCTAGCGGATTGCTAGTGGAACCTGACCAGAAGATTTGCGAGAGAATACAAGACGAGTTAGAAAAGAAGTGCCGCAAGAGCTATGCCGGAGCTGATGAAAAGTGGCTGTGCATCACCCAGGATGCACTCCTAAGCGATGCGGCGTCGGTCGCCGAGTGCGTGAAAAATCTTAGAGTTCCGGCGAAGCATCAATTCACTAGAATCTATCTAACTTGGACGACGCCAGTTCATGAGGGAGGCAAATACAGTTCAGTTCAGCTTTTCTAGCAACGGGTGCTGCCGTCGCATAACCTGCCCAGCATATTCGCACTCGACTCTCCAGCACTCACGATTCACCTCGCGCTCGCAGTATAAGTTCACGCGTTTCTTTTTCCCGTTGCGAGAATGCCCTCGCCATTTCTTCCGCCGTATGTTTTGCCGCAGACGTGGGATCAACCAGTTCGGCTCGGCAATGGTTCCATAATTCCTGCCACGCCTCAGCCGCTTTCCGATACGTTTCTGCATTCTTTTCAAGCTGTTCGATGAATCGACTTGTCGCGTCGTCCATGACGGCCCCCACACTATTTCGTCGCGCCTTTACCTTAATGCTACTGCGTTGGCAGAATCCAATCCTCGTTTCGATGGCCGCAGAGGATACTACTGTCAAGGTTGGGCGATGAGGAGAGGTATGAGGGATTTCTTCGCGAACCTGTTTGGTAAGGAACAAATGAACGATCCGGGCCAGGACGACGGGAAACCACAGGTTGCCGCAACCTTCGAGAAAGGCGACTTGATCGCTGGCGAATACCTGATTTACAGGCTCCTCGGCAAGGGCGGCTTCGGCGAGGTGTACCTAGCCTACATCCCCGAAGAGCACGCAGCTTGCGCACTCAAAACAATTCGAACTGACTTTCTTGCTCATGCCGCGTCCACAGAGGCCTTCAAGAGAGAAGCCCTCCTCTGGGTGAACCTAGAGGACCATCCTTTCATCTTGACTGCCCGAGTCGTGCGGCAGTTTTCCCGGCGGTTGTTTGTGGGCATGGACTACATAGCCCCTGACGCGAGAGGACGGGTGAGTTTGTCAGACCATTTGGCCAGTACGCGCGGACCTCTGGATGCGGATGACTCCCTCAAGTGGGCAATCCAGTTCTGTTATGGAATGGAACACGCTCTTCAACGAGGAATCAAATGCCATCGGGATATCAAACCGACTAACATTCTGATCACCCTGGACGGCACTCTTAAAATCAGCGATTTTGGTCTAGCTATGGCGGCGCAAGCGGCCTGGAAGGAAGAGCTTGGCTCGGTAGTGATGGAGAAGGATGGCGGTACTTTTGGGTTGAGCCTTCTCCGGACAGAGGGCAAGAGGGTTTGCGGAACACCAGGCTATATTGCACCCGAGCTTCTTCTAGGCAGAGAAGCGGATGTGCGAAGCGATGTTTACAGCTTCGGGTTGGTACTTTGGCAGATGGCTAATGGCAGTCCTGTACCCCCGTTCCATATTCCTTACGAAAAGGCTGCAAACATCGAAGACTATTTGCGCAGGGTATTCGAGCAGCAGACGAAAGGGCGTGCGCCTAATGCGGGAGGACCATTGCAATCGGCCATCGAGCGCTGTCTTTCACCGGAGCCTTCACAACGGTACGCGAACTTTGCGGAATTGCGAAGAGAACTCGAACCAGTCCTTCGCCGACGGACTGGGCGCGTTGTTGAATTGCCGAAGGGCAGGGAACGAACTGCGGGCTTTTGGAATAGCAAGGGTATCTCCCTGGATGAGCTTGGACAACACGAGGACGCCGTCACCTGCTACGATAAAGCCCTCGAAATCGATCCGCGAAGTGTCATCACCTGGAGCAACAAAGGTACTGCTCTTGGTGCGCTGGGCCGCCATGAGGAAGCAATTGCGTGCCTCGACCAGGCTCTGCGATTAAATCCACAATCTGCTCCTGCGTGGAGCAACAAGGGCAACGCTCTCGACGCCCTGGACCGCTACGGGGATGCGCTCGCGTGTTTCACCGAGGCTCTGAAGGCCGATCCGCGACTTGCGCGCGCATGGACCAACAATGGAAGGACCATGGGCAAGCTGCGTCGCTATGACGAAGCCCTGACCTGTTTCGATAAGGCGTTGGAGATCGAGCCCCTATATGCTGGCGCTTGGGCTCTCAGGGGCATCACGCTAGCGCAGTTGGGCAGATATGAGGAGGCGGGAGCGTGCCAAAAGAAGGCGGAAGAAATCGATCCTCAATGCGCAGACGATTTGAAACGGATCCTAGCGGCGCGCGGCAACCACGACGTGGCACTTGGTTCCTTCAAGCGTGACGCCGCCAATTGGAATAGGAGGGGAACCGAACTGGGACAAGCTGGGCAGCACGAGGACGCGCTTGCCTGCTTCGCGAATGCTTTGGAGATCGATCCGAAATACGGAGCTGCGTGGTACAACCGTGGTAGCACCTTTGGATCGTTGGGACGCCACGAGGAAGCCCTCATCTGCTACACCCAAGCCCTGGAAGTTGATCCGCACCTATTTGATGCTTGGGAGCGTAAGGCCCATGCGCTCGCATCCGTCGGGCGCTACGAAGAAGCTGTCGCGTGTTTCACCAAAGCCTTGGAACTGGCACCGCAAAGCATCGCGTGTTGGAACAACAAAGGTAAGGCCCTCGAAGCTCTAGGCCGACTTGACGAAGCAATTCCTTGCTTCACGAGGGCGCTAGAGATCGATCCTCTCCGTGCTCTGGCATGGGACAACAAGGCTGTCGCCCTTCGAGGCTTGGGTCAATACCAAGAGGCTCTGGCCTGCGCCTTTAAGGCGCTAGAAATTGAGCCACGAAACCCATATTTTTGGAGCAACAAGGGCGCGGCATTGTTTGAGGCTGGGCAACTCGAAGAGGCAGTGCAGTGCTACGCTAGGGCCGTGGAGATCAATCCGAAATACGCCAGCGCATGGAGCAACGAAGGCATAGTCTTGGGGGCGCTCGGACGACTCGACGAGGCCATAACGTGTTTTGACAAGGCATTGGAAATCGATCCGAATTTCACCGACGCTTTGGAAAACAAGCGCAGGGCGGTCGAGATCGCGCAATCTGCGCCGGAAGTAACGGACGAGGATATTCCGTTTTAGCTTTTTGAACGTTATTGAGGTGGCCATGGCCTTCTGGAATGCTCTATCGAATGCGGATAGAATTAATTTCATTATCGCGTTGTGCACAGGGGTTGCGGCCGTGGCCGCAGCCTACTCTGCTCGGCTGGCCAGACGTTCAATTCGGGGCGCGCTCGAAGAATTCCGCGCCCAGGCTTTCCTCGGCGTCCTGGCTTATGAGCGCGAAGTCAATTTCTCAGCGCATATGGATGTGATCCGAGCATTGGGTGGCAAGAGCGCTAAAGACCTGAGCAAGGACGAGCGAAAAAGCATTCTCGTGGTGGTCAATTTCCTTAACCATATCGCCCATCTGATCCGCCATTGCTACGTTGTACCGAAGCAAATGTTCTTGCTTTATGCGCCGTCCATAGCTTCGTGCCGGGATAATCTCCTCGGGGACGGACACTGGCTCGAAGAGCAACGGAAGGAGACACGAGAACCGCGATACTACTTGCACTTTGCGAAGCTTTGCGAGAGAGAAACGGAAGACCTCATTTGGAAGAACAAGGCAGAGAAGATTATTTGGACGACCGATCCCTACCAGCCCTCGCTCCCGCCAGCCTAAGATTGCCGTGTATCCCGCATGTACCTCACTTGGGCGAATCCGGCATTTTTCGCGTTTTTCGTCACTAAGGATTTGCTGCGTGTCTATGACCTTCTAAGATTCTGGCAGACAGTCAGGGATTAAATGGGAGAGCAAGTTTGAGAGCAAAAAGGCACGAAAACGTGCCAAATACCGTCGACCACCATACATGCAAGTCGCAGAAAAACAAAGCAGGCCACGCATCAACTAATACTCTGTCACATCTTCTAAGCAGAAGCTCGGGAGGTCGAATCTCCCCGGGCACACTACCTTTGCTTGAAAGTCAAACCAAGAACGACAAGAAACTCCTTTTTGACGCGCTAGGCACGATGCCTCCCCAGAGCGCGATCTGGTGTCTGCCTTCGAAGCCTTCACCACGAATAATCAGCAAGTTGATACCACTTGCGACGAACTGCCCTGACCACTACTGCTGATTGCGGTTAGGCGCGGCCACTCGGCGGGGGCCGTCGCTGATGCGAGCGAAAGTCAAGAGGGAAAGTGACCAAACGGTGGCAGTGCAGGCCGATGGTGGGAGCGTCGAGCGCCGGAATCAATTCGGCAAAATCGTGCATAAGGTTTAGGAACTTCAATCATTCAATCCATCCCTGACAAGGCGAAGCCCTGTCGAAATTTACGCGAGATCTCTGTCCCTCACACAATGAAATAAATATCTTGACATTAAATTAAAACAGCAGTAACCGATGATGTTATTAATATCTGAGATAAGTACGGGGAGAGGCTTTCATGACATCATTGTTTGGAACACAAAGGGCTTTTCCGTTCATCACGATTTCGCTGCTTTTGGCAGCATCGATCAACATCCTCCTTATTCCCCGTCTTACTCCCCGTGCAACCGCTCAGGTATCGGGACATGGGCCCGAGTTGCCCGCCAGAGTCCACGAGAAGTTCGCAACGTTCCTCGCTGGCCCAGGCTTCAAAGCAACGCTACTACTTGAAAATCTGAGGCCGGACGTGGCCATAACCGTCCAGTCCTCGCTTATTCTCAAGTCGGGGGAAGTGCCGCTGAAAATGTTGTCTCTTCCCGCCCATTCAACTCACGTTATCGACATAAGCGCATTCCTCCGGGCGCATGGTTACCCGGATAGCCGTGGAACGGTTTGCGTCCGGTTCAGCTTCAGCAGCTACGGCCCGCTGACGGCGGTCGCGGAGTCGGAGGACGAAGCCGATCACGTCTACCTGAATTCCTATGCGCAATCCGCCGAGGAGTACTGGAGTGGAACTGCCTACGATGCAGTGGTCTGGGCCCCCAGTGAAGGCACGAAGGGATTCGTTTCCATCATCAACACGTCCTTTGAACCGAAAACGGTGCATGTGTCATTCCTTGTTGACGGGCAAGCCGAGCAGCTCCACGGAATAGAAATCGGCCCGCGGCAAACATATTTTTTGCCGATTGATGACTTGATTGCACGCAGCCGCAAGTCCGGCGCAGGCATTCATATTGAATACGACGAATATCCGGGCGATGTCGTGGTCGAGGGGCAGATATTCAATCAACAGACAGGATTTGCGAAGTACATTCATTTTGCCGACGTGTCGCTGAACTACCCCAGCGCTACGCTACGCACGCACTTCGCGCTGCTTGGGGAACAGCCAGCCGAGGAGGGCTATCCTGCTGGAGTTTCATTCCATTCTGTCGCCGCGGTACGGAACATCGACACGGTTTCCCTGTCCGTCACGCCGACGGTGAGATTTTTTCAGGATGGCGCGGTTCGGACGATCCCGCTGAATCCTTTGCCCTTGGCTCCGGGCGAGTCGAGAATCGTGGACCTGTCCCAAGCTCAGGGCAAGGGACTGCTGCCCGCCGATGTACACCAAGCCAGCTTGGAGCTTGTTCCGCCGAATAATTCCGGCAAGATCGTGGCGGAGCTGTTCAATTTCGATAACGGCACTGGCGGCTACGTCGTTGGCCCTTCCTTCACATCCTATCCGAATCGTGACACGGCCTCGATCTGGCGGACCGATGGCACCTTTCAGACAGAAATCATGGTCGAGAATACCGCCGCTGACGACGATACTGTTTCGCTCAAGGTGTTCTCAGGCGATGGACCGTCGTATCTCAAAAAGTTTCCGATCACGGCAGGCGGTCTGCTGAAAATCAACGTGAAGGAGCTTCAACAACAAGGCGTAGCCGACGACAATGGCCATCTCCTCCAGGGCACTTCAGGCATCTTATATGTTGCTGGGAGTCGGAACACGAAGAGCAAATTGAGTTTCGACAAGATCATTCACAGTGCGGACGAAGCCAACTACGTTGGCTTGCCGCCCAACCCGTGCGACTACGTCCAGGAGGTCTTTATTTTTATGGACTTTTCGGGTGGCCAGAATCCCTATCCCGTGATGAACGGGTATATGTGGTCGATCAGCGGCGAGCAGGATGAAGCCGGCGGATTCACAGTCAGCTCGAACACCAGCATCGCCCAGGTTAGTCAGAACGCCTCAGGAGACACCGTGACGTTTACGTGGCCTCAGGGCAGTCAAAGCCCCGTGACCCTCAGCTACGGACCAGTGAATGTGGAAACGGAGGATTGCGACGCCTGCACGGGCGGTCCTGTGCCCGTCCAGAGCGACACCGTGACCCCTCCGCCCAGCGTCTCCTTCTCCAATATTTCTGGCGTTTCCGTGGGTCAGACCGCAAACACAACCGCCACGGTTACGCCTTCGAATAACACAACGCCAATTTCGCTCTCCATTTCGGGCGGCGCTGCTATCGTCAGCCCGACGGGGACGTTCACCACAACGACGAACGTGGTCGTCAAAGGCCTGTCAGCCGGCACGGCCACGCTGACAGCAACGGTGACGAACCCCGATGGTGGGACTGGAACGGAGACGGTCGGCTCGACTTCTTTTCCTGTCCAGGTCCCGGTCCCCACGAGCCTTGTGCGAGCCGCAAGCCCATGCGCCCCGACGGGCGGAATTGGTCCGCTGACCATTGTTAACGACGGAAACGTAGTGGATTGCTCCGGGAACGTGACACAGAATCAGTGTGGTGTGTACCGGAATTATACATTTATGGTGGTCGACCAAAATCGATCCGAGTTTCTAACTCCATACACCATCACGGAAAGCTTCTCCAACTTCACATCGACGATTCCCGGTGACACACAACCGGCACCCAGAACGTCATCGAATTCCGATCCAACCAATTTCTTTGCCAGCGATATTCAATACGTTGGTTTTACGACATCTCCAACGTTTCCGATGTGTCTAGCCTCAAACGATAATGATTCATTTACTCAGAATTTCACGGTTACGGTGAATGGACAAGCTTATCCGCTCACTACAACAATCAGCATTCAGCGTGGGCGCTTCAGCGGCACGTACGAGGTTAACAGTACGATCACCAAGCCTTGAGCGTAGAGCGGTATCAAGCAAGGAAGGAAGCACAATGAAACAAATTTCAAAGAAATTGTTGCTGTTCGTTCTGAGTGCGTTCGCCTTAACAGTTTTCGCAAGTGCGCACAATCAATTACCACGCAGAGCCTCCCGTACTCGGAATCTTCTGAATCGTGACATTGGCAACATCCATTTTGACAACGCGGCTATGCCTTTTATATTCAACTATGCGCTCATCCACGCCGTAGTTCCGGGAGGGATTGTGGACGTAGGCGGTTGCCCGAATGGCCCAAAGCCTGCGTACAGTTTCGCACTCATAGACGCAAGGCTACAAGATGTGCTCGAGGCGATTGCAAAGCGTGACCTCCTAGATCGTTGGACTGTGGAAAATGGCGTAGTAAACCTCCTGCCCGTTAAAGGTACACCCGCTCTCCTGGATACACGCATCGGCAAATTCGACTCGAAGGATGCGGCAACCCCAAGTGAGGCGGCCACCCTTCTAGCTCAATCGCCAGAAGTCGAACGAGCTGAAGAGAGGCTGGGACTCAACAATCCTTTCCATATTCAACTGGGTTTAGGTGTGGCTCGAAAATATGGTTCTCCGATACCGAAGCTTGCATCGCCGCTGGCTGTGCGTCTTAAGAACGTCACCTTTCTGGACGCATTGAACGCACTCGTTCGTGCTAAGGGTCGCGGCGTCTGGATGTACCGCGAATGGCATTGCTCGGCGAATAACGGCTATAGCATCACTTTTGCCGAGTGAGCGCCTCCGCTTTGTCCTAACTACCGGTCAGTGAGGACACCTATGCTGACAAGTTTTGTTTTTTTCCTGGTCGTGGTACAACTTCTGTCGCCCACGCCACGACCGACGGCTGTGCGAAATCCTGTCGGCCCTCAGGCGAATCTCCACATGCGGGTGAAGAACTACACGTTGAACGCGGACAATTTTCTCGATGCTCTCACAAAAGTGGCAACGCAATTTCGACTCCCAATGGGCGTGCAGTGGTCAGAGAACAAGGCGACCATGCGAAAAGTGTCCAGGTCTTGGAGCAATGTCGATGTCCAGAAAGTGATCCAAGAACTGGTCAAGGCACAGCAAGGATACGAATTCGACGTGAGCGATGGCGTGCTTCACGTTTTTCCTAAGTGGACAAAATCGAGCCGGCAGGATTTCCTGAGCTTGAAACTCCCGAAATTCGTCGTTCGCGACCAGGTGCCGGAGACCGCAACTCACCAACTCCGCGACCTCGTGAAACAGACTGTTTCTCCCCCTTCTCCGAAACCGGGCGCAGCAGGAGGGACGGGTTTTAGCCAAGGAGCAGACGTCGGGGAGCGAGAGATTAGCCTTCGGCTACAGAACGCAACGGTGCGAGATGCATTGGATGGAATTGCGCTAGTCTCTGACCGCAAAATATGGGTTGTTACGTACACGGATGAACCTTTAACGCCAACTGGATTTCGAGGGACGCGAACACTCTGGATCAGTACGATCGCCTACAACGAGCAGCCGGTCTGGGACTCCGTTCGTTGGGGCGATGAAATCCCGCCCAGCAAGTGATATGGTTCTCCCGCAAGAACTGCGAACGGTAATTATGAACTGTCCGTGCAAATCGTGCGGACCCAGCGCTTCTTTACACGAGGACCCAGCGGGACGCCCCCACAGTTAGCGTGCCCGAAAACTGAGACCCTCTGCGCTGGTATATCAGCTCTCGGGATGTCGAAAGACGGCAAGGTTTCTCTTCAGAGGGCGAACACATTTTTCCGATTTGTTCCGTGTACCCACCGTGTACCTCGGTTCGGGGTTTTTGCAGGTTTTCTCCATTTTGTCGTTTCGTAGAATCAGTAAGTTACGCAGTATCAATCGCGTTGAGGGGTTCGACTCCCACCCCGGGTACCATTTTATCACGTTTGCACTCATTCAGTTAAGGCGGTCACCTTTCCCGCGTGTGTCTGACGCGTGGTTCGT
>Ga0307374_10006729_pt1 | contig 17943 bp, 17 predicted proteins | sample OX3MG_FD_202532 | JGI IMG/M metagenome (GOLD analysis project Ga0307374, IMG submission 202532) | Soil microbial communities from Risofladan, Vaasa, Finland - OX-3 | ecosystem: Environmental > Terrestrial > Soil > Coastal area > Acid sulfate soil | place: Finland: Risofladan, Vaasa | collected... | reverse complement strand
CGCTCCAAGACGGAGTCCGGCACGGTCTCGCGCACGATGACGCCCGTAATACGCGCGACGATGTCGTTCAAGGTCTCCAAATGTTGGATGTTGAGCGTGGTGTATACGTCGATGCCGCGATCCAGAAGCTCCAACACGTCTTGCCAGCGCTTGGAATGGCGGCTTCCCGGAGCGTTGGTGTGCGCGAGTTCGTCGATGAGGAGGAGGCCCGGTCTGCGCGCCAGGGCCGCGTCGATGTCGAAATCGGAGAGTTTGATGCCCCGGTGCTCGCCGACGCGGCGGGGCAGAATTTCTAAGCCTTCGAGCAGTTCTCGTGTCTCGCGGCGGCCATGGGTCTCCGCCAGGCCCACGGCCACGTCCTCGCCTTCGTTTTTCTTGATGCGCGCGGCCTGGAGCATGGCACAGGTCTTGCCCACGCCGGGCGCGGCGCCAAGGAAAATCTTAAGCCTGCCGCCGACGCCGCGGTTCTCGTCCTGGCGCGCCTGGGGCAGGAAGGCTTCGGGTTCCGGGCGTTTTCGCTCTTTGGGCATTTTCATCTACTTACATAACATGTTTGCGCCGTCCCTGCAATGAGACGGAGACGGGATCATCTTCCTCGGGTCGGGCGCGAAGATTGGATCATCCGCCGCAGGCTTTCGTTGAGCAGCAGGACGTTGACCCGGGATTCGCCGAAAATCCCCAAGGCCCGGCCTTGAACGTGCTGGAGGACGAGAGCGCGCACATCCGCCGCGGAAATTCCCAAGCGCTGGACATGGGCCGCCACGCGCGGCAGCTGCCATAGAGCCGCAGCCGGGCTGATGTCGGGGTCAAGCCCGCTGCCCGAGGCGGTCACAAGCTCCGGCGGAATGGGCGCGGCGTTGCCGGGTTCAGAGGCGCGCAGGGCGTTGACACGGGCTTGGACGCTTTGGAGCAGCGCGGGGTTGGTCGGGCCGAGGTTCGAGCCCGAGGATGAGGCCGCATTGTAGGGAAACGGCGTCGTCGACGAGGGGCGGCTCCAGAAGTACATGGGGCTTGAGAACGGCTGGCCGATAAGCTCCGAGCCCGCGACCCTGCCGTCTTGGATGATGAGGCTGCCGTTGGCCTGCCAGGGGAACAGGAGTTGGGCCAGGCCGGTCACCAGCGCCGGATAGGCGAGTCCGGTCAGGATGGAGAAGGCCGCGAACATCAGCGCCGCCGGCCGGAGTTGGCTGAGCAGTGTTTTCATGTCGATTCCTCGCTAGACGAGATGCAGTCCGACCAGGACGAGATCAATGAGCTTGATGCCGATGAAGGGCGCGATGAGCCCGCCCAAGCCGTAAACGAGCGTGTTGGTGCGCAGAAGTTCGGCCGCGCCCACGCGGCGGTACTTGACTCCGCGCAGGGCCAGCGGGATGAGCGCAACGATGATGAGCGCGTTGAAGATGACGGCCGAGAGAATCGCGCTTCTCGGCGTGGCCAAGTGCATGACGTTCAAGGCGGCGAGCGCCGGGTAGGTGCCCATGAAGGCCGCCGGGATGATGGCGAAATACTTGGCCACGTCGTTGGCGATGGAAAACGTGGTCAGGGCGCCGCGCGTCATCAGGAGCTGCTTGCCGATCTCGACGATTTCGATGAGCTTAGTGGGGTTGGAGTCGAGGTCGACCAAGTTGCCGGCTTCCTTGGCGGCCTGCGTGCCGGTGTTCATGGCCACGGCCACGTCGGCCTGGGCCAAGGCCGGGGCGTCGTTGGTGCCGTCGCCGGTCATGGCGACCAGACGCCCCCCGGCCTGGAGATTGCGGATGTACTCGAGCTTGGTTTCGGGCGTGGCCTGGGCCAGGAAGTCGTCCACGCCGGCCTCGGCCGCGATGGCTCCTGCGGTGAGCGGGTTGTCGCCTGTAATCATGATGGTCTTGATGCCCATCTGGCGCAGTTCCGAGAAGCGGTGCTTGATGCCGCCCTTGACGATGTCCTTCAAGCGGATGACGCCCAGCACGCGGGCGCCCTCGGAGACCACCAGCGGCGTTTCGCCCTGCCGCGCAGCGGCCTCGACGATCTGATCCAGGCCCTTGGGAAGGGTTCCGCCCAAGCCCTTGACATGCTCCGCGACCGCATCGGCGGCGCCCTTGCGGATGACGCGGCCGGGCAAATCCACGCCGCTCATGCGCGTGCGCGCTGAAAAGGGAATAAAATGCCCGCCCAGGTCGTGAAGTTCTCGCCCGCGCAGCTTATATTTTTCCTTGGCCAGGACCACGATGCTGCGACCCTCCGGCGTCTCATCCGGCAGGGAGGCCAGCTGCGCGGCGTCAGCCAGCTGTTCGGCCGTGACGCCCTCGGCCGGAACGAAGGCGACGGCCTGGCGGTTGCCCAGCGTGATGGTCCCGGTCTTGTCGAGCAAAAGCACGTCCACATCGCCCGCGGCCTCGACCGCGCGGCCGGACATCGCGATGACGTTGGCCTGGATCATGCGATCCATTCCGGCCACGCCGATGGCCGAGAGAAGCCCGCCGATGGTCGTGGGCGCCAGGCAGACGAAGAGCGCCACCAGGACCGTGACGGGAACGACCGTCCCGGCGCCGGAGGCCAAGACGCTGTAGGCGGAGAACGGCAGCAGCGTCGCGCAGACGAGCAGGAAGATGATGGTGAGCGCGGCCAAAAGGATGTTGAGCGCGATCTCGTTGGGGGTCTTCTGCCGCGAAGCGCCCTCCACGAGCGAGATCATGCGGTCGAGAAAGCTTTCGCCCGGATTGGCGGTGATTTTAACCACGATCCAGTCGGAGAGAACCACGGTCCCGCCCGTGACCGCGCTGCGGTCGCCACCGCTCTCGCGGATGACGGGCGCGCTTTCGCCCGTGATGGCGGCCTCGTTGACCGAGGCCACGCCCTCGACGATTTCGCCGTCGCCCGGAATGAAGTCCCCGGCCTCGACCAAGACGACGTCTCCGGCGCGCAGTTCGCCCGAGTGAACTTCGGCCACGGCCGCGCCGCGCCTTGGCGCGGAGAGTCTTTTGGCGATCACGTGCTTGCGCGCCTGGCGCAGGCTCTCGGCCTGGGCCTTGCCGCGCCCCTCGGCCATGGCCTCGGCGAAGTTGGCGAAGAGCACGGTAAACCACAGCCACAGGGAAATGGCCAGGATGAATCCCGCCGACGCCTCGCCTCGGCCGAAGAGGGCCTGAACCCAGAGGCCCGAGGTCAGCGCGGCGCCCACGTAGACGCAGAACATGACCGGGTTGCGCAGCTGATGGCGGGGAGAGAGCTTGCGGACGCTCTCCAAGAAAGCCCGACGCGCGATGCGGGGATCAAACAGCGAGCGGCTTTGTTTTTTTTCGGACATTTTAGCGTACCCCCATCATCATAAGGTGTTCGGCGATTGGCCCCAGCGCCAGAGCGGGCACGAAGGTCAAGGCGCCGACGATGAGCACCACCGAGATCAGCAGCAGGACGAATAGCGGCGTATGGGTTGGGAGCGTGCCCTCGCCCGCGGGCACGATCTTCTTGCGGGCAAGCGAGCCCGCAATAGCCAGCGTCGGCACCATGATCCAAAAGCGGCCCATGAGCATGACGAAGCCGCCCAAGACGTCGTAGAACGGCACGGCGGCGTTCAAGCCCGCGAAGGCGCTGCCGTTGTTGTTGGCCATTGAGGAGAAGGCGTAGAGGATTTCGGAGAAGCCATGCGCGCCGGAATTGGCCAAGGACGCCTTGGCCGTGGAACTTATCACCGCGATGGCCGTGGGCACGAGGACGATGATGGGCATGATGAGGACGACGACGGAGGCCATCTTCATCTCGTAGGCTCCGATTTTTTTGCCCAGGTACTCGGGCGTGCGGCCGACCATCAGCCCCGCGACAAAGACCGCGACCAAGACGAAGACGAGCATGCCATAGAGCCCGCAGCCCACGCCGCCATAAACGACTTCGCCCAAATCGATAAGGAAAAGCGGCACCATCCCGCCCAAGGGCGTGAACGAGTCATGCATCGAGTTGATCGAGCCGTTGGAAGCCGCGGTCGTGGCAGCGGCCCAGAGCGCGGAGTCCGTGATGCCGAAGCGCGCCTCCTTGCCCTCCATGTTGCCGCCGGGAGACGCGGCCGGACCCTCCTGCGCCGCCATGCTCGCGCCCATCTTGGCGATGAGCGGGTTGCCCTTCTGCTCGCTCACGGTGCACAGGATCAGCAATGGGATCAGGATGAGCGTCATCGCCGCCAGAATTGCCCAGCCTTGCCTTTGGTCCTTGACCATGACGCCGAACATCACGCAGGAAGCCGCGCTCAAGGCCAGAATGGCCCAGAGTTCTGCGAAGTCCGAGAGCGGCGTTGGGTTCTCGAAAGGATGGGCCGAGTTGACGTTGTAGTAGCCGCCGCCGTTGGTGCCGAGTTGCTTAATGGCAATCTGCGAGGCTACGGGGCCAAGCGGCAGGAACTGCTCCGTGGCCGTCGCGGTTTTTCCGTTGTCCTGATAAGAGACGGGCTCCATCATTGTCGCCTGGGCTGAGGGCCCGAGAGTCTGCGGAATGCCCTGCCAAACGAGGAACAAGGCCATGAGGAATGAGAGCGGCAGCAAGATGTAGAGCGTCGAACGCGTCAGGTCGGCCCAGAAGCTGCCGAGGTTCTCCGACTCGCGCCGGCACAGGGCGCGGATGAAGGCGGCTAGCACGGCCATCGCGGTCGCCACCGACAGGAAGTTCTGCACGCTCAGGCCCAGCATCTGGGTCAGGTAGCTCATGATGGTTTCGCCGCCGTAGTCCTGCCAATTGGTGTTGGTTGCGAAGCTCACCGCCGTGTTGAACGCGCTGTGCGGGATAACGGCGGAAAATCCCGCGGGATTAAGAGGCAAGAATCCCTGCAGGCGCTCAAGCGCGTAGACCGCGAGCACGCCTAGGAAGTTGAAGGCGAGCGCCGCGGCGGCGTAAGTTTTCCAGCCCATGGCTTCGTCTGGATCGACGCCCGCCAAGCGGTAAAGCGCGCGCTCCACGGGACCCAGCACGCGGCCGAGCCAGCCCGGCTTGCCCTCATAGACGCGGGCCATGTAAGGCCCGTAGATCGCGGCGAAGCCGATGACGGCGGCGAAATAGAGAACGTCCTGCGCTATGGCGTTTGTAGTCATGGCATCCTCAGAAGAGTTCCGGCTTGAACAAGGCGATGAGCAGATAGACGCACAACCCGCACGACAAGGCGAGCGCGATCCAATAAAGCACGGTCATGATGGACCTCCGGAAAGGCGATCAAAAAGCTCGACCATGATCCAAGTGACCGCAAAGAAGGCCGCAGTCAGGCCCAAGTACATGAGATCGTCCATGTCGTTTTCTCCTTAACAAGTTTTTAGAAGGTCAATCCCAATGATGTTGCAATATATCCATCGGTTCTCGTCAACCCGTGGACCGCAGGAAAGACGGCGTTTTCCGCCCAGTACTCGCGCAGTTCATTGCGCCACACGAGCTGCTTTTGCAGCTGCACGTCGAGATTGACCGAGGCCGCGTTCGTCTTGAACGCCCCGGCGCCCGTCTGCACGACGACTTGATCCGGATCATCAAAGCGCTCGACGCGCGCGGCCATCGCCACGCGCTGGGTGAGTTGGCGGCGGCCGATGAGCGAGCCTCCATACCACGACGAAAAATCGCCCTCTCCCGCAGGCTTATGCTGGATGCCGTAGTCCGCGGAGGCCTCGAACTGCCATTTGCCCCAGGCCGGGGTTTTGAAGACGAAGTCGTTCAGGAAGCGCCCTTGGTTGCCGACTTCTTGGCCCCAAAACGTATTGTAAGTCGCCGACCAGCCGTCCGCCGGCGCGTAGGACAGCTGGGTTCCCAAGGCCTTGTTCTGGTTGTTCTCCGAGATGTTCTGCCAGCCGTTGATGAGATGCAGCTGCCCCGACCAATCATCGTTGAACTGGTAGGCCGCCCAGACGCCGGATTGGTAGGTCGGCGAAAACTCGCCCATCATGGACCTGGTGTAGGTCCAGTTGTCCTTCGAAATAAAGCTTTCCATGCCGATGTGCGAGAAATAGATGCCGCCGTTGATCCAGAGCTTGTCCGTGGCGCGGTATCCCGCCCACGCCTCCTGGATGAACTGCGAGACGCTGGGCCCGCTGACCTTGCCGACCGTCGGCTCGCCGGCGTAGGTCGCCTGCACTGAGTTGCCGGTTTGCAGGGCGAAGCGGCCGCGCACGCGATCGGAATTGACGGTCGCGTCCATATAGGCGAGATTGACGTTAAACTCGTTGGCCCGGGCGGCCTGGGCGGTGTAGGCCCGATCAAAATTCGGCGGCCGATCGAAGTCATAGGCGTAATACGTGTCGATGAAGCCGCCGAACTTGACCGGCAAGTTCGAGGCCCAGGAGGGAGCGCCGGAAGCCGCGGGCGAGGGAGATAGGCGCGTCTCCAACTCCAAAAGCCGCTTATTTAAGTCGTTGACTTGCCGGCTTAAGGACTGGATATCCGGAGAGGGTGCCTGTTGAGCCCGTGCCAACCGCGGAGCCAGTGGGAATACAAAGGCAAGAAACATCATCAAACGTCGCTGCGTCATAGAAGGTCTTATATTTATTACTTTAACTCCCGCAACAGAATGGCTTTGAACGCTCATAATGGAACTCCTGCCAGTAAGCCGTGCAAGTCTTCTCGTGTCCGGGCTTCGGATAAGGCGCGGAGCAGCCCTTTGCGTCCGGAGATCTGGCTGAGCGCCGATAAGGGGTAGAGATGGCCAGAGATGTTCTCCCGAGGCACGGCGAGAAGAAAGGCAATTCTCGCGGATTTTTTGCCGACAGAAGCGGCGTCCGGCGGCGCCAACCGCGCCATGGCCAGCATCGGCCCGGAGACGCCATCCGCGGAGCCGCAGGATAGAGTCGAACCGTGATCCCTTGTTTGACGAGCCGTGCATTTCGAGGCAAGGGCGGAGCGCGCGATTTCCTTGCGACAAGATTCCGAGACTGGCAGAGCCTGCGCCAGCGCTTCCACGATCTCCTCGGTGTTGCGGGCTTCGAGAGATTCCAGGACCGATTCGGAGCGCAGAATGTTTCCTAGCGTCATGAAGATAGAGTACGCCCGGAGGGCGTTAGGAAGCCATTGTTGGGGCGTTGGCGCGGCGTTAGGGCCGAGAACTAGAGGGAAACGGCGGCGAGCAGGCTCAAAAATTCCCGAGCGGAAGCCGCCCGGTTGAGGGACTTGAGGATTTTCGCGTCCGCGGTTAGGCGGCTGAGCGCCGCCAGGACCTGCAAATGCGACCGAGGGTCGGCCTCCGGCACGGCCAGAAGGAAAATCAAGGACACGGGCTTGGCATCCGCCGCGGCGAACTCGATGGGCTTGGCCAGGCGGCCCGCCGCGAGCAGAGGTTTCCCCAGCCTAGGCGTGCGCGCGTGCGGAATGGCGACGCCCCTGCCGATGCCCGTGGAGCCGGCTTTTTCCCGCGCCAAAACTGCCTCGCGCAATAAATTCCGATCATCCAGCGTCCCCGGCAATTCCAAGGCGCCGATCAGCAGGGAGATCGCGGTCTCCCGATCGGCAGCTTGTAGCGGGACGATTATAGATTCGGGTCGCAGAATGTCCATGAGAAGCATGATGCCGATCATAGCTTATCCCGCGTTAGGAGTCCGTTAGAGCCGGCTTAGCATCTTTGTTGCGAGGGCATAACTGCTCGTGAAAATATTCAACAACGCCTTCGAGAGCGGCCGTTGGGCTCTCGGAGCGGTGGCGGTCATTGGAAAATTCAACGGCATCCACCTGGGCCACCAAAAAATCAAAAGTTCGCTGCCTAGTCGTGACCTTCGATCCGCTGCCGGACCAGTTCCTGCGCCTTTATTCCTACCGGCCGCTGCTCTCCGAGGCCGAAAAAATGGAGATTCTGGGACAAATGGGCGTGGACACCGTGGTGATCATGCCCTTCGGCAAGGACCGGGCTGGAAACGCGGAAATCCTGGAGGAATTCGGCCGGACTATGGGCTTCAAGGTCCACGCCGTTCCCCTGGTCCGCGCGGGCGGCGAAAAAATCAGCGCTTCCCAAATACGCGAGCTCATCGAGTCCGGCCGCAAGCTACCCTAGCATTTCTCGTCCCCTATCTCCTTATATGATAATATGTTCATATGGCCAATAAAGTGCCCATGGACATGGTGCTCAAGATCAAGGCCGATTTCCTCGCCGCGCTGTCCAACCCCGTGCGCCTGGCCATTATCGAGGAACTCCGGGGCGGGGAATCCTCCGTTGGGCGGATGGCTGGGAGGCTGCAAGTGGAACAGTCGAGCCTCTCCAAGCACCTGGCGATTTTGCGCCACGCGGGAATCGTGGCCTCGCGCCAGCGCAAGTCCGCCGTCTTGTACTCGATACGGGACCGCGACATCTTCCGGGTCCTGCGCCCCATCGCCCAAATCCTAAGAAAACGGATGGAGGAGAGCCGCGCGGTCTTCGCCCGGCTCGGAAGACCATAGACGGCGCCGACCCGGACGCCCGGCTGGAAGGCCTCATCCAACGACTCGCCGATCTGCTGCCGGCGCAGGGGCCCATCGGCATTTTCATCCACCACAACACGCTTCACGCGTTTGAATCCCGGGATTTCGAGCAGGCTGTCGTTTCGGCAGGCGAAAAGCTGTCCTGCGAGCCTTTTCTCCCGGAAGAGGAGTACCGCCGCGAATTTCAAAGCGGCCGGATCACGGAACAGGACCTCAGTTGGGCCCTGGGCGACGAACTCGGCCCGGACGCCGCGCGCGCGGTTTTTGGCAATCTCACGCGCCTGGAATTGCGGACCCGCATCGCCCGGTACGGAATTCCGAAGGCCGCCGGAACGTCATTGGCGTGGCTCCTGCAAGAAACCCCGGTTCTGCGGCGTTTCCGGGATGACATTCCCAACGACGCGCGCCAAGCGCTGCGAACTGGAAATAACGCCCGTGATCTATGGCGGGCTTGCCTCGCCGCGGCGCGAAAAACCCCGGCGGCGCCGTTTGTTCCTCCCGCTCCCCCCGCGCGCCACCGTGATCTGTTGCTAGCGGCGGCCGGCGTGGACACCGACGCGTGGGTGCACCCCGTGCTCATCAGGTTCCTGGGCGCCTTCCTTGATCAAGGCTTGGCGCGCTGGAATCTGCCGGAAGCCTCGCGCGGCCTCTACGCCTGCTTTCTCGATCTCTACGCGAACAGCTGGGCGTCGCTCTGCGGCCGGTGGGCGGCGCCGCTTTCCGGCTTGATTAGGGAAGAGCGCCGCTTGGCCCTGAGTCCCTTGGCGTCGCTTCAGCGCTCGCTGGACATCTTGGGCGTCGGCGATGAGGAAGCCGCCGACTTTCTGGAGGCCACCGCCCTGGCCCTGCGCGGTTGGGCCGGAATGATTCGACAGATTGAAGAGCGCCCCGACCGGGTTCCGGCGCGCGCGCGGCCCGCGGCGCTCATGGAATACCTCGCGGTCCGGCTGCTTTTGGAGCGCGCGGCGCTCACCTACGCGGCGAGCCGCGTGCCCGGCTTCGGCACAACACTCGCGGGGCTTCGCGCGCACTTGCGCGGCCTGCTTAAACCGCCGCGGCCTCCCTCCGATGAAGAACGCGCCTGGCAGTTCTTCCACGCGGCCCAGCTCTGCAGCGTGACGGCGGCGGAAATAAGCGCGCTCTCCGCCGCTCAGGCTGCGGCGCTTGAGGCCGAACTCGCCGGATTCGGCGAAACAAGCCGGCGTCGCGTCCTACAGTCGGCCTACGACCGCCATCTGCGCGGCCGCTTGTGCGACGCCTTGAGCGCCCACCAGCCCGTCCAAGCGCCGAATCCCGCCGCCTACCAGGCAATTTTCTGCCTGGACGAGCGCGAGGAATCCTTCCGCCGGCACCTTGAGGAAACCGCGCCCGACTGTGAAACTTTCGGGGCCGCGGGATTCTTCGGCGTGGCCATGTACTACCAAGGAGCGACCGACGCCCACCCGCGGCCCTTGTGCCCCATCGCCATCCAGCCGCTGCATTACGTTGGGGAAATGAAAATAGATCCCTCGGCGGCCCTTGTACGTTGGCGGCGCGTCCGCCGGCGGCAGTCCGGCCGGCTGGGCAAGCTTCTCCACCGATTCAACGGGACTTTTCTCGGCGGCTACCTCATCACGACGGTCGCAGGCCCTCTCTCCATCCTGCCGCTGGTTCTGCGCGTGGTTTTCCCCGGCCTGGCCCGACGCTGGTCTTTGGCCATGCCTTTTTCCAAAGCCCCGGCCACGCGCCTGCTGCTTGACCGGCGGCCGGAAGCTCCCCCTATCGGCGCGCATTACGGCTACACGAAAGAGGAAATGGCCGCCATCGTGGGAAATCTTTTGCGCGGCCTTGGAGCCGCCGAACGCCTCGCCCCCGTCATCGTGGCGGCGGGGCACGGTTCCACCAGCCTGAATAATCCCCACGAATCCGCGCACGACTGCGGCGCCTGCGGCGGCGGACGCGGCGGCCCCAACGCCCGCGCCTTCGCGCAGATGGCCAACGATCCGGCCGTGCGCGCGCTTCTCGCCAATGACGGCCTGCGCGTGCCCGAAGAGACATGGTTTATCGGCGCCCAGCGCAACACCTGCGACAATTCGGTCGAGTTCTTCGATTTAGATCTGCTGCCCCTGAAGCACGAAGCGCGCTTTAAGCGCATCGCGGCCGATTTCGCCCACACGCGCCGCAAGGAGGCGCACGAGCGCTGCCGTCGGTTCGAGAATTTCCCGCTCTCCGGCGGACACGGCGCGGCTTTGGCCCACGTGGAGGAGCGCGCGCAGGATTTGGCCCAGCCGCGGCCGGAGTACGGCCACGCCTCCAACGCCTTTTGCGTCGTGGGCCGGCGCAGCCGCACGCGCGGGCTTTTCCTCGACCGCCGCGCGTTTTTAACCTCCTACGATCCGACGCAAGACGATGACGGCTCCGTCCTCGAAAGCACGCTCGCGGCGGTGACCCCGGTCGTGGCGGGAATTTCCCTCGAATATTATTTTAGCCGGGTCGATCCTTCCGGCTACGGCTGCGCGACCAAGCTGCCGCACAACGTCGCGAGCCTCCTGGGCGTCATGAACGGCACGCAAAGCGATCTGCGCACGGGCCTGCCCTGGCAGATGGTCGAGATTCACGAGCCGGTCCGGCTCTTTCTAGTCATCGAGTGCGCACCCGCGCGTTTCGACCACGTGCTTAAGCGCTTGCCGGCCGTGCGCCGGCTCCTGGATGGCCGCTGGATATTCGCCGCCTGTCTCGACCCGAACTCGGGGACCCTGTGGCTGCGCGAGCCTAACGGCTACCGGCCCTGGACGACCGAAGCGCCCCTGCCCTCCGTCATCGGCGATTCCGCGGCCTGGTACCGGGGCAGGCGCGATCACCTGCCCATCGCCGAAATAGTTCCGCCCGCCGCGGCGGCGCTCCCATGATCGCGCAGATTCTGCGCTACGGCGTTTTCCTGGCGCTCGCGGCGCCGGCGCTTCTTTTGGCGGTTCTGGCCTTGCCGAGCTTTTTAGGACGGCCATGGAGCGAGAGCCGCGTGGGTCTCCTGACGCAGGCGGCTTTCCTCGCGTCCTTCGGAGCCGTCGCCGCGGCGGGCCTAGCCTACGCGGCGGGCGCGCGCGCCCCGGTCATCATTCACCTCGGCGGCTGGTTCTCCAAAGACGGGGGCTTCTCCTTCGATCTGCTCGTCGACGGCTGGTCGCTCGGCTTCGCGGCGCTCTCTGTCGGCATCTGCGGCGTCGTCTCCTCGTTTTCCTTCCGCTACCTCCACCGCGAGCCGGGATTTAACCGCTACTTCGTCCTCCTGGTCTGCTTCGTGGGCGGGCTACTGCTGGTCGCCTTCGCCGGCTCAGTCGAAGTGCTTTTCGCCGGCTGGGAGCTTCTGGGCCTAAGCTCGGCGTTGCTGGTCGCCTTCTTCCACGAGCGCCCCGCGCCCATCGACAACGGATTCCGCGTGCTGTCGTTCTATCGCATCGGCGACGCCTGCATGCTCTCCGCGGCCGTCCTGCTCCACCATTGGGCGGGCAGCGACAGTCTGTCTCTGCTCTTCTCGGGCGGCGCAAGCCATCTCTCCCGCCTAGGCGCCGATCACGTGGTGACCATCGCGGTTCTTCTTATCGCCGCGGCCGCGGCCAAAAGCGCGCTGATCCCCTTCTCCACCTGGCTGCCGCGCGCCATGGAGGGACCCACGCCGTCAAGCGCGGTCTATTACGGCGCGCTCTCCATCCACGCCGGCTGCTTTCTCCTGCTGCGAGCCTCCGCCCTCGTCCAGTACTCGGCGACCACGCGGATTTTGACCGCCGCGGCAGGATTGGCCACGGCGGGGTATGCCACGCTCTCGGGGCGCGCGCAAACCGACGTCAAATCAAAGCTCTGCTTCGCCTCCCTCACGCAGGTCGGCATCATCGTGGTCGAAATCGCGATGGGCTGGAACACTTTGGCCTTTCTGCACATGACCGGGAACATCTGCCTGCGGCTGCTGCAATTTCTAAGCGCTCCCAACATTCTCCACGATCTGCATCAGCTGGAAAACGATTTAGGCGGGAGCTTGGCCGCGGCCGAGGAGCCGCCCGCGGCGTGGGGCGGCGCGCTTTACCTCTTCGCGCTGGAGCGCGGCTTTTTGGACGGTCTGCTCGACCGCTGGCTGGCCGAACCCCTGGAACGATTGGCGGCCGCGCTGGAGAGTCTCGATCGGCGGCTGTGCCGGATTCCCTTGACTTTTTTCGGAGGAGGCGGCGATGGTGGCTAGCCGACTTCTTTGGATGACCGCGCTCGCGGCGCCGCCGGGAGCGGTCTTGGCGGCCTACGCCCTGGGGACGCGCGGGCGGCGGCTCTACACTCTCGCCGCGGCGGCCACAAGCCTCTTGACCGCCGTCGCGGCGGCTCCGCTGGCCCTGGAGTTTTTCCGGCCGCTGGGCTCCGGCCCGGGGAATTTTTCCCTTCTCTCGACCGTGCTTGTCCCTTTCGCGGCGCTGCTCTGGCTCATGGCGGTTGTGACGACGCCGAGCGCCCGCTTGGACGACGCCGGCCTGGCCCGCACGGCCGCGGCGTGCCTCCTGGGAATGGCGGCTTTTTTGACCGCCGCGCCCGCCGCGCTGGTCCTGATTTGGATCGCGACCGCCGTGATTTTGGCGGCCGGCCACTTGGAGCCGCGCTTCAAGGCGGCGCGGCGCGTCATCGTCTCGCACCTCGGCTTCTCGGCGATTCTTCTCATCGCGGGCGCGGCCTTGGCCGCCTGGGCGCGAAGCCGCGGCGACGCCGCCCCGGAGCAATGGGGCTTGGCTCTTATTCTTTCGGCCGTCGTCATCCGCAAGGGAATATTCCCGTTTCACGCGTGGATTCCCGAAGTCTTCGACCAAGGGCGCATCGGACCCGCGGCGCTTTTCAACGCGCCGCAGCTAGGCGCCTACGCGGCGCTGGTCCTGGCGGTCCCCTACGCGAACCCGGCCCTCCTAAAGACCGCCGCCGGTCTGGCGTTGGTGACTGCGGTCTACGGTTCCTTCATGGCGCTTTATCAAGCGGACGCGCGCCGCGCCTGCGGATACCTCTTCGTGAGCCAGTCGGCGCTGGTCATCGCGGGCCTGGAGCTTCCCGCCCGGGGAGCCCTGGTCGGCGCGCTGCTTTTGTGGGTGTGCTCCGGCGTGGCTCTGGCCGGGCTCTCGCGCGCGGTCTTGGCGCTTGAAGCGCGCCGCGGGCGCCTGCGCTTGGACGTGCGCCACGGCGGCTACGAGCGCATGCCTCTTTTAGCCGTCAGCTTTTTGATCATGGGCCTGGCCGTCGCGAACTTCCCCGGCACGCTCGGCTTTGTCGGCGGAGAAATGCTGGTGCGCAGCGCGGTGGATTCCTTCCCCGGCCTGGGGCTCTTCGCGGTGGCGGCCGTGGCGATGAGCGGCCTGGCGGCCATCCGGATGTATTTCTCCCTTTTCTGCGGTCGGAAAGATTCCGGCGCGCACCTGCGGATGGGCCGCGCGGAGAGCCTGGGCTTCACGGCGGCGGCGCTGGTCCTGCTCGGCTTCGGATTGGCGCCCGGAGGCTTGACGCGCGTTCTCTCCCGCGCCAGCGCGGCGGTCATGGCGTCAAGGGAAAGCCCTAAGCGGTAGAATACCGCATGTTTCTAAAGCTCAAGGTCCATCCCGGATCGAAGAAGGCGTCTATTGCCCGCAAAAATTCCGACGCCTACGAGATATGGGTGCGTGCCGAGGCGCGCGACGGCTTGGCCAACGACGAGGCGCTGGCCGCCTTGGCCCGGGAGATCGGCGTCAACCGCGAAAAGCTGCGGCTTGTCAAAGGCTCCCGGACCCCGTCAAAGATCGTCCAGATTTTCAAATAACGGGAATTGCTATCATCGCTGATACGCCGCCATGACCCTCACGCACCAGCAAGCCAAGGTCTTTTACGACAGCTTCGGCGCCAAGCAGGACACGCAGGCATTTTACGAGGACCCCGCGACAAACCTCCTGCTGGCGAACGCCGAACTGGAAGCGGCCTGGAGCGTCTTCGAGTTCGGCTGCGGCACCGGCCGGTTGGCGGAGCGGCTGTTGCGGCAAAAGCTGCCGCCCGAGACGCCCTACCTCGGCGTGGACGTCAGTCCAACGATGATCCGGCTGGCCCAAGCCCGCCTGGCGCCCTTCGGAGCGCGCGCAAAGGCGCGGCAATCCGACGGAACCATCTCATTTCCCATCGCGGACGCCTCGGTCGACCGCGTCCTTTCAACCTACGTCTTGGATCTGCTCTCGGAGGACGACACCCGAAGGTTCATGGAGGAAGCCCGGCGCGTCCTGCGCCCAGGCGGGCGCCTGGGCTTGGTCAGTGTCACGGAAGGCTCGGGAATTTTCTCGCGCGGCGTCATGGGGCTAGTCAAGGTGATCTACCGCGCGAAACCTTCGCTCGTGGGCGGCTGCCGGCCGATTCGCCTTGACGCCTTCCTCGACCCCGCGCGCTGGGACGTTGTCTTCCGGTGGACCGTGGCTCCCTTCGGCGTAGCCTCGGCGATTCTGGTGGCGAAGGTACGGCCCTAAAAACGAGGGCGGGATGGATTGATATCCGTCCCGTCCTGTCCGCCGGTGCGGCGTTGCACAAGTTCTTCGCGAACTTCGCGTCGGCCTCCGGCCTTAGGCCTCTCTAAGGAGGCTCTTTTCATGGGCTCGGAGTTTCCCCCGGCCCGTCAGCACTTAATGTCGCAACGTTTCTTCCGCAGCCGGAATTGCTTGAGAAACAAACAGAAAAGTAGAATAAAACCCATGATCGTCCTCAGCGCGCTTCTCCTGGCCCTTTCCCCCTGTGCCCGCGCCGCGGGAAACTCAAACGAGCTTTCCGCCCTCTTCGCGAAAGACGGCTTCAAGCAGGAAATCGTCAAGCCCCCGCTGGGCCTTTTGCGGCACGAGTACATCGTGCCTGACGGGCCCTACTTCCAGCTTTTTGACTGGGACATGTACTTCATGGGAACGGCCTTGAGCTACGACAAGGTGTCCAAGCCCATCATGGGCTCGGTCGAGGACTTCCTTGATTTCGTGGACGAGTTCGCCGCTTGGACGGGCTACGCGCCGCGCGAAATCGCGCCCGACGCGCTTTGGGCCCTGCCAGAAATGTGCAAGCCCTTTTTGGCCCAGGCGGCGCTGCGGGCTTCCCTCACCTCGGGAAATTTCACCTGGCTCCTGACCTCGGACCCTCCGCCGTCGAAATCCCCCGACTACCTCAAGCTGCAGCACTACGAACGGCCCGACGAAGGCCCGCGCATTTCTTTCTACCAAAAGCTCAAGGATGTGATTTCCTTCTGGGAGGACAACCGCCGCGCCCCGGACGGGCTTTTCGTCTGGTACAACGGAGTGGAAAGCGGCACGGACAACAACCCCGCGGTCTCGGACGCGCCCTCGCAGACCACCGAAGGCGTCGACTTGCAGTGCTACATCTACCGCGAGTACCTGGCCCTGGCGTTTCTGGCGCACAAGCTCGGACGCGCGCAGGACGCCGCGCTCTACCGGCAAAAGGCGCGGGCGCTCAAGGCGCTTATCCAGAAGCGCATGTGGTCCGCGAAAGACACGACCTTCTGGAACATCGACAGCCGGACCGGCGCCTTCGTCAAAATCAAGACCTGGACCAATTTTGTCCCCATCTGGGCCGGGGTGGCATGATCGAGGACCATCTCTTAAACCCCGCCGAATTCTGGTCGCCCAACGGCGTGAGGAGCCTGGCCAAGGACGAGCCGCTCTATGACGCGCGCGCGGGCTACTGGCGTGGCCCGGTATGGATTCTCACCAACTACCTCATGATGCACGGCCTCCTGAATTACGGCTACGACACCCAGGCCCGGCAGCTGGCGCAGGAGACCCAGCGGCTGCTGGTCACGGACATTAAGACCAGCGGCGGGATGAACGAGAACTACGACCCGGAAACCGGCGCGCCAGACGCCAGCAGCCATTTCGTGAGCTGGAACCTGCTGGCCCAGCACATGGTTCAGGAAGCCTTCTCCGGCCAAGACCCGACCGCGATTCCCGCGTGGCCCGGTAGCCGCCCGGCCGCAAAATAAGTTAAATTCACAGGCAGTCAGTTCGTCACCCAAGGAGATTTAGCATGGCCATCGTGGAATTCGGAGAGTTCAAGGGCAACAAGATGATCGTCCTCAAGCGCAACGAGGAGGATAAGTACCCCTTCCAGTTCGGTCTGGGCAAGGCCGCGCTGGTCCTCGAGCACATCGAGGACATCCGCAAGTTCGTCGCGGACAACCAGAAAGCTTAAAAGCGCAGCCGGACGCCGCCCCCGCCGCCGTAGGCCGAGTCCCATTGGCCGACGAGCGAGACGTCCTGGCTGAGCGTGAACGCCAGGCCGAGGCGGTTTTCCCACCGGTCGTGGGTGTCGTATTCGGTTTCCCCGAAAGCGGCGAGCCGCGGCGTGAGCTGGAAGGATTTTTCCAGATTAATCCTGGCCCCGCCATCCGAGTCCAGCCATAGGCGGGACTCAATCAAGAACGGAAGCAGACAGCGGACGCCCGCGACTCCCCGGCTTGTAGCCGTTTCACTCTTGCTCTTTTCCACGTCCGCCCCGGCAAAAACGGTGAAGAAGGCGTTGACGTAGCGGTTGTAGGTGGGCACGGCCTCCCAGCGGCGCGAGGCGGACGGCAGCCATCCCGCCTCCCAGTCGGTTCTGAAAATGTTCCTGGTGCCCGCTAAGAAGACCGCGCCCTGGGTCATGTTGCTCAGCGCGTCCGCATGACCGTAGAAATAAAACGGATCGCGGTAGAGCCTGGGGCGAACCGCGGCCAACGCCTGGGAAAGCCGGTAGCCCTGGTAATGGACGACCCGGGCCATGCCGCTTACCATGTGGTAGAGGATGTGGCAGTGGAAGAACCAGTCGCCCTTGGCGTCGGGCAGAAATTCGATGACCACCGTGGACATGGGCGGCACGTCCACCGTGTGCTTGAGCGGCGAGTAGCGCCCCTGGCCGTTTAAAACCCGGAAAAAGTGGCCGTGCAGATGCATGGGGTGGCTCATCATGGTCCGGTTGATGAGGATAAACCGCGTCACCTCGCCCTCGCGCACGCGGATGGACCGGCTCTCCGCCAGAATCTTGCCGTTGATCATCCAGACGTAGCGGCGCATGTCGCCGTCGAGCGTGAGGCGGTAAGTGCGCGCGGGCCCCGCGGCAAACGCCGTCGGCCGGACGGATTTTAGCCGCGCGTAGGGAGGGCCGTCCATCTCCATCCCCGGCATGTCCATGTCCATATCCGCCATCATCGTCGGCTTGTCGAACTTGCCCTCGGCCACGGCCTTGTCGCTCATGCCCATCGCGCCCGCGGGGGTGAGCGCAAACACGCGCGAGAAAGAAAGCTTGCCCGGCATCATCTTGTAGAGATCGGGTTTGGGAACCTCGGGGGCCGCGTGCCGCGGGCCTTGGCCCAGCCAAATGGAAGCGTGGCCCGAACCGTCTTGAGCGGTGGCCCTCAACTCGTAGCTGCCGCCGGGCGGAACTTTGACAAGCACGTCGTAGGTTTCGGCAATCGCCATCAAGAAGCGGTTTTCCTGGTCCGGCTGGACGTCCTGCCCATCGGCCGAAACGATGGTCATCGGTCCGCCGGCAAATTGGAGAAAAAAGAACGTGGAC
>Ga0307374_10006728_pt1 | contig 17944 bp, 16 predicted proteins | sample OX3MG_FD_202532 | JGI IMG/M metagenome (GOLD analysis project Ga0307374, IMG submission 202532) | Soil microbial communities from Risofladan, Vaasa, Finland - OX-3 | ecosystem: Environmental > Terrestrial > Soil > Coastal area > Acid sulfate soil | place: Finland: Risofladan, Vaasa | collected... | reverse complement strand
CCGTACTAAGGAGCTCACGAGGTTTTCGTTTCCGCGTCAGCACAAAGAGCCCTGGCTGTGCGTATCGGATTTCTTCCGGCCCCTGTCGTCAGGCGAGTTGGACTACGCCGCCTTTCACCTTGTCACCATGGGCTCGGCGATCTCAGAAGAGACGTCTTCGCTGTTCTCCGAGAACCGGTACCAGGAGTACCTCCACCTACACGGGCTCGGCGTCGAGATGGCCGAGGCACTGGCGGAGTACTGGCACCGCCGCATCCGGGAGGAATGGGGATTCGCCGATGAGGACGGGCCGAACCTCATTGGCCTGTTCCGGCAGCAGTATCGGGGGGGGCGTTACTCCTGGGGCTACCCGGCGTGCCCGAACCTCGAAGACAACGCCAAGGCATTCGAGCTTCTCGAGGGGACCAAGATCGGCGTTGAGGTGAGCGAAGGGTTTCAGCTCCATCCCGAACAGACGACCATCGCCATCATATGCCACCACCCTCGAGCCAAGTACTTCGTCGCCTGAGCTCGGCCAGTCGCAGCCACGCAGTGAATTCAAAGGGCGGTCGTGCTCCCCCCGTCGACCACGATGGCAGCGCCGTTCACAAAAGAAGCCGACGAGGAACAAAGGAACGCCACCACACGCCCGAAATCGGCCGGGTCACCCATCGAGCCCGCCATTCCGCCGAGCTCAACCATCCGGGGAGTTGTATGTGGACCCGGACATACGAGATTCAAGGTGATCGATCCACCCTGGCGGGCAATGTCGGCCGCCGCCGTCTTGGCCCATGCCCACAGAGCGGTCCGAGCGAGATTCGATAGCGCCAAGTTCGGCAACGGTTGCACGATCGAGTACGAGGCGATGCAACAGAATCTTCCCCAACCCCGCTCTGTCATATGGGGAAGAGCGGCGCGCACGAGGCGCACCGACGCGAGCATGTTGGTCTCCAGGGCCTGATGTATGGCGTCGTCATCGACTTCGAGCGCGCGCCCTTGAGGAGGTCCGCCGGCGTTGGCGACGACGATATCCAGGTGACCGAAGTGCTCCATGGCGGCGGCAACCAGTGCCGCGGGGGCATCTGGCCTCGAAATGTCGTCTGCGATGGCGAGCACTTCGGCCCCTCGTTGACTGAGGTCTGACTCCACCTGGCGGAGCTTGGATTCGCCGCGAGCGGTGAGCACGACCTTGGCGCCCTCGGCAGCCAAGGCTTCGGCCGATGCCCGGCCCAGCCCGCTCGACGAAGCCGTAACCAGGGCGACGCGACCCTCGAGGCCGAGGTCCATCAGGCTTCGACCACGACCAATTCATGGTCGGCGTGGTTCAGCGACTCGGCGCCGCCCGACGTCACCACGACGATGTCCTCCAGCCTCATTCCGAAGCGGCCGGAGAAATAGAGGCCGGGCTCGACTGAGAATGCGTGGCCCACGCTGAGCGGCGTCTGGTTGCCTGCCACCATGTAGGGGTCTTCGTGCTCTTCGATGCCGATGCCATGACCGGTTCGATGGATGAACCTGTCTCCAAGACCGGCGTCCTCGATGATCCGACGAGCGGCCCGATCGACCTCTTGAGCCGCCACGCCAGCCCTAACGGCTGCCACGGCGGCTCCATGGGCGGCTTGAAGCACGTCGTAGTACTGCTGGACTTCTGACGAGGGGGAGCCGGTCACGATGGTCCGGGTGATATCGGAGCAGTATCCGACGTCCTCGCCCACGGGTACGAACTCGCCACCGAAGTCGCACACCACGACCTCGCCGGTGCCGATGACGCGATCGGAAGCGTCGTGATGCGGGCTAGCCCCGTTGGGACCACTGCCGACGATGGCAAAGTTCACCCGGATGTGCCCTTCCTCGATCAACCTCCCGGCAATGGCCTTGGACACTTCCCTCTCCGTTCGCCCAACGAGGGGGATCTCACCGCACTGCAGGCCGTGAGCCACGCGATCAGCTGCTTGCGCGGCGATTCGCAGCGCCTCGACCTCGGCCCGGTCCTTCACCGCTCGCAGGGCAGACGTCACGTTGGAGGCCGGCTGGAATTGGGCCCCGGGGAGCCGTTCCTGAAGGCCTAGGAGAGTGACGGCCCAGGCCCGGTCCGACAGAGCGAATCTCCCGTAGTGTGAGGCTAGGAGGTCCGCTGCCATTGTCAATGGGTCCTGCGTTTCCTTCCATGCCTTGACCGTGAATACGTCGGCGTCGGGTACCACCCTCGGAGCCTCGAGGGCAGGCACCAGGAGCACAGGGTCACCCTGGCTCGGCAAGACCAGCAAGGTGAGTCGCTCGAGCGGCATGGCTCGGTAGCCCGTCAGCCAAGGCAGATCCGCCCCGTGCGACAGCAGGAGGGCGTCCACCTCCAGTTCGGCCATCCGATGCCGAACTTTTTCGAATCGTTGACGTCGGGCTTGACGAGGATCAGAAGTCACGACTCCCCCGCAGCCCCCGCAGCCGCCGTGCGGGCGTGGTAGCTCGATCGGGTGAGCGGAGAAGCCTGCACATGAGCGAAACCCATCTGTCTCCCGACCTTTGCCAGCCGTTCGAACTCCTCAGGGTGCCACCAACGAGCGACTGGAAGGTGGGCCGACGTAGGGCGAAGGTATTGCCCGAGAGTGACGATGTCGACCCCCACGCCTCGGAGATCAGCCAGAGCCCCCTCGACCTCTTCCTCCTTTTCGCCGAGGCCCAGGATGAGCCCTGATTTCGTGAGCAGCCCGGCATCCTTGGCGCGGGCCAAAACGGAGAGACTCCGGGCGTAGCCGGCCGAGGGTCTCACGGCTCGCTGCAAGCGAGCGACCGTTTCGAGGTTGTGGTTGAGCACGTCGGGCTGAGAAGCAAAGATTTGGTGGAGGGCACCGGGGAGGCCTTTACAGTCGGGGATCAGGACCTCAACAGCGGTACCAGGATGACGTCTCCTGATGGCGTCGACCGTGGCCGCAAAGGCAGCCGCACCACCATCTTCGAGGTCGTCGCGAGCGACAGCGGTAATCACAGCGTGCTCGAGACGCAGTTCTGCCACAGCATCAGCCACCCGGTCAGGTTCCGAGGGATCCAGAAGGTCCGGGTGGCGAGTGTCTACCAGGCAGAACCCACAGGCTCGGGTGCAGCGCTCGCCATTGATCATGAACGTGGCGGTGCCGTCGGCCCAACATTCGAAGATGTTCGGGCAGCCGGCCTCCTCACAGACCGTCACAAGCTCACGCGATCGGACGGTGCGACGCAGCTGGTGGAACGAATCCCCCATAGTGGCTGGCACTCGCAACCACGGCGGCTTCCTGGCATCCACGGCGACACCGACATCAGGATCTATGCCGGATTGCTTGAGCCGAAGCCGGAGACGCTGCCCGACCATCCCACCGGGAGCCCGCAGGGACGACACAGGAGAAACGCCTGTCGGGTTGGGCGATCGGACATAGACGTCTTGGCGATCCACCGCCAGATCGGGGGCCCAGTGGCGCGTAGCAGATCGCACGAAGATGTCGATCAATTCGGGCATGGAGACCGACAGACCTTCAGCCCTCAGGGACGTCACCGCCTTGTCCGAGATACCGCACGGAACTATCCGTTCGAACCACTCGAGATCTGGATCGACGTTCAGCGCCAACCCGTGCATTGATCTACCTCGGCTTACTCTGACTCCAATGGCACAGATCTTTCTTGGAATCTTGCCTCCCGGATCGATCCATACTCCTGGGTAGCCAAGAAGGCGTCCAGCTTCGAGGCCCAGCTCGCTCAAGCCGTCGATGACCACCTGTTCAACGCTGAACACGTAGGCGGGGATGCTCTTCGGGCCAATGGGCACCGAAAGGATGGGGTAGGCGACGAGCTGCCCCGGGCCGTGATACGTGACGTCTCCGCCTCGGTCGGTCCGCACCACATCGGCGCCGAACTTCTCGGGATCCACCAGGATGTGCGAAGGGTCACCCCGGACACCCAACGTGAAGACGTGGGGATGTTCCAGTAGAAGGAGATGGTTGTCCTGGCTCTGGCCATGCAGGGCCTTCTGCAGAACATAGGCCTGGTCGTAGGGGACCCGGCCCAGCCACCGAACCCGAAGCACGTTGGGACGACCTAGAGCTCGGCTACCCAGTCGTGACTGCCGAGTGTCGACGCAACTCGAGCCACGAACGCAGCCGCGTAGGCACCGTCAACTGCTCGATGGTCCCATGCCAGGCACAGCATTCCCGTTGAATGAATGGCAATTGCCTCGGTACCGTCATCTTGCACAACGACCGTCGGGCGCCGCTTGACGCCATCCGTGGACAGAATGGCCACCTGCGGCTGATTGATGATGGGCGCCGTGAGAAACGTGCCGAACGGCCCGGCATTGGTGATCGAGAAAGTCCCTCCGGAGATGTCGTCAGCACTCAGCTTCTTACGGCGCGCGCGATCCGCGAGCTCGTGGATCCGGCGGGCGATGCCCCTCAGGGTCAGTTCCTCGGCCCGGGGGACGACCGGGACGATCAGGCCGTGGTGGTCAAGATCAACTGCGATACCGAGACCGACCCGGTGGTGGACGATAAGGGCGTCATCACCGACAGAGGCGTTGAGGTTCGGGAAATCGCGTAATGCCTCCACGGTGGCACGAGCCACGAAAGGTAGGTACGTGAGAGAGAACCCTTCCTCTTCCTTGAAAGCTGACCCGTGGGACCGCCGAACTCGTTCGACGTTCTCGTAGTCGGTTTCCACCACCACGAGGGTGTGAGGGGACGTGGCCTTCGAGCGGACCATATGCTCGGCCGTCCTGCGTCGGATGTTGGTGAAAGGGATTACTTCGTCGGTGCCGGCCCACCCTTGAACTGCGCTACCCGCCTGGTTGGGTGCCGGCGCTTGCTGGGGGGATGGCGTGGGGCGATCTCCGGCCGGGGATCCGCCGGCGCGACGAGTGTCGATCACGGTCAAGACATCGGCCCTGGTGATACGACCGCCAAGGCCGGAACCAACTACCTCCGACGCATCGATTCCGTTTTCGTCGAGCAGCCGCCGCACTACGGGCGAGAGGATTCGGTTGCCACCACGATCCGGGCCTGGCGGAGGGCCGGAGCCCACGGCCGGAGCCACCTCGGGAGCCGGAGCCACCTCGGGAGCCGGAGCCACCTCGGGAGCCGGAGCCACCTCGGGAGCCCGAGCCACCTCGGGAGCCGGAGCCACCTCGGGAGCCGGAGCCACCTCGGGAGCCGGAGCCACCTTTGTCGCGGCAGCCCCGGCAGCGCCATCGGCTGAGACGATGGCGAGGACCGTTCCGACGTCAACCGTCTCACCCTCGGCCACGACGATCTGCTCGAGCACGCCCGCGGCGGGCGACGGAACCTCCGAGTCCACCTTGTCCGTGGATACTTCGAAGAGCGGCTCGTCTCGTTGAACCGTCTCCCCCACCGCCTTCAACCACTTGGTCACCGTGCCCTCGGTGACGGTCTCACCTAGCTGAGGCATCACGACTTCAGCCAACGTGCAACCCCCTACCGGTGAGGGCGAGGACGGTCTCGCCGAAGGATTCTGACAAGGTTGGGTGAGGCTGGATGAACTGGCTCACGTCTTCTGGAGTCGCCTCCCAGTTGACCGCCAGGTACCCGGCCCCCAGTTGTTCTGTCACCCACGGACCAACCATATGCACTCCGAGAATCCTCCCTACCTGGCCAGATGGTTGACGTTCGGCGATCACCTTGACGAGCCCCTCGGTTTCGCCCACGATTCGGGCACGGCTATTGCCTCCGAATGGATCCTTCTTCACGATCACATCCAAGCCTGTATCGCGTGCCGCCCGTTCTGACATTCCAGCAAAGGCAACCTCCGGGTGGCTGTAGATGCACCAGGGGACTCGTGAGTAGTCCACCGGCACAACTTCCTCCCCGAGCACCGTCTTCACCGCAACGATTGCCTCGGCGAAGCCGACATGTGCCAATTGAGGTGTATTCACGAGATCTCCAAGGGCGAACACGCTTTCGATACTCGTCCTCATCCATTCGTCAACGACCACGAATCCTCGCTCGTCGACCGCTAGTCCCACCTCAGCGGCGACCAGTCCGTCACTCAGTGGGCGGCGACCGACCGAGATGATCACAGCATCGACAGTGACCGACTGACCTTCACCGAACGAGACGGTGGTCCCGTCTCCGCTCGGCGAGTGTCCGTGGACTTGCACGCCTGTGTGCACCTTGATGCCGCGCTTTCGAAAGGAGCGGTTCACAACATTGACCACGTCCTCGTCACATCCCGCCAAGAGTCCGGGGAGCACCTCCAGCAACGTGACCTGAGTACCCAGGTCGGCGAGCATTGATGCGAATTCACATCCGATTGCGCCTCCCCCGATCACGGCTACCGACCCGGGAAGCTCTTCGAGGGCGAGCACCTCATCAGAGGTCAAAACCAGTCGACCGTCTACCTCGAACCCAGGAATCGTCCTTGGCGCGGATCCAGCGGCCAGAACGACCGTGCGCCCCTGGATCGTCCGGTCAGATCCATCCTCCTGGACCTGGACCGTCAGGTCGGCGAGCAACGTCCCGTGACCGGCAACGGTAGTGATACCCCTCCCCTGCATCAGCCCGACGAGTCCCTTGTGCAGTTGATCGACTATCTTCTGCTTCCGGCCCTGGCTGATGCTGAAATCAACTGCTGGCTGGCCGGCCTGAACCCCGAAATCCTTGGCGCCTGCCACAGTCCTCATGACGCTGGCAGTCTCGAGAAACTCCTTGGCCGGGATACACCCCCGGTGAAGGCATGTACCGCCAACCTTGTCTCGTTCGACAACTGCGATGTTGAGGCCTGCAGATGCCCCGTACAGGGCTGTGGCGTACCCACCCGGACCACCGCCGATGACAACAATGTCGAACTCGTCGTGCTCCGGCGTCGCTACCACCTCCGTCGGTCGGGATCCCCGGCCAGCCTAATGGGGCATCGCTGTGCCGTTGGCCACCCCAGGACGTTGAGTCTCGTGCACGGCCTCACAGGTACAGCCTCACAATTCGGGCGGCAGCGGAAGGCGCCTCCGTCCGGCAAATCCATCGTCGGGAAGATGCCACCATTCGATATCTTCTTCCCCGGATTGCCAGCACAAATGGACGGGGATCCCGCTCTGATGGCGGCTCGGGAAATCCACCAATCCCCGTGCCGGGTCCCTCAGAATGACGCCCTTGCTCTCGAGCTCGGCTAGCGCCTCTTCCACTCCGAGACCGGGAACGTCCGGGTCAGATACATCTTCTGGCGGGGAAGTCGATTCGATCGAATCGACCCGCAACGACCCATGACCATTGGTGCGAGCCCGCCCGGCCATAACTGCTCCCCGCCCAATCACGACAAGGAGCTGGCGGAGCCGCGGCAGGTATTCCCGAGCGGATTCCTCGGTCCAATCATCCAATTGCGCTCGGACCTACTTCGGAGGCATCCGGATCCCGCCGTCGAGCCGGATCACCTCGCCGTTCAAGTAGCTGTTCTGCGCGATGTGAGCGACGAGTTCACCGTATTGGTCAGGTTGGCCAAGTTTCTTTGGGAACAGCACGGATTGACCGAGTGCGTTGCGCTGCTCCTCCGGCAACATACCGAGCAGCGGCGTGTCGAAGAGCCCGGGTGCGATGGTGACAACTCGGATACCGACCGGAGCAAGGTCACGTGCCGCGGGCAGCGTCATTCCCACTACAGCTCCTTTCGAGGCCGAATAGGCCAATTGGCCAATTTGGCCGTCGAATGCGGCCACCGAGGCGGTATTGATGATGACTCCCCGTTCTCCGTCCTCCAGGGGTTCGGTCCCGGCCATGGCCGATGCTGCCCTCGTCATGACATTGAAGGTCCCCACGACGTTGAGCTCCTGGATGAACTTGAAGGCAGCGAGATCGTGAGGTGAGTTGTCCCGATTGATGACCCGGCCGACCCACCCAGTTCCGGCGCAGTTCACTGCGATCCGCAATGGGCCGCCTTCGGCTGCCTGGTCGACCGCGCGTTGGCAATCATCGGGGTCCATAACGTCCCCTCCGACGTAATTCGCATTGGCGCCTATCTCACCGGCGAGCTGCTTGGCTCCGTCTTCGTTGCGGTCAAAAATCGTGCACCGGACGCCCAATGCAGAAAGCTTGCGGGCAGTGCCCGCCCCGAGGCCAGAGGCGCCGCCGGTGATGATTGCGGAAGTTGTCGTTAGGTCCATGACGGGCATGCTACGGGCGGACCTCGGACCCCGCCAAACACAACGTGTCAGTCCAGGAAGACCCGACCCTGGGACGCTTGCTGTGTCGTGGCGGCCGAATTGGCCAGGAGATCGACGCGATCGTTCATAGGATCCCCCGAATGCCCCTTCACCCAATCGAAGCGGACAAGGCGGCGCGGGTCGAGGGCGATCTCGATCAAGGGCTCCCAGAGGTCGCGATTGGCCACCGGCTTCCCGGCCGCGTTACGCCATCCCTTCCGGATCCAAGCCTGCCACCAGCGGTCACGAAAGCAGTTCACGACGTACGTCGAGTCGCTGATCAACAAGACGGGGCCCGAGAGATCTTGGAGAGCTCGGAGCGCGGCCGTGATCTCCATGCGCTGATTCGTGGTAGCGGGGTCCGGCCCACTACGGAATGGACCCTCCGGCACCGCCCACGCCCAACCCCCCGGGCCGGGATTGCCCAGGCATGCTCCATCGGTGAACACGGTCGTCTCACCCGCCCGGGGCACCGTGATCTCTCGTCGTTTCGTCGTCCCGGTGGCCGGTCCCGTTGCCATGGCCACAGCATGCCCGGAAATGAGCGGGAGGATCGTGAATCCCGCCGGCCCCGCCGCCAACACAAAGACGGGGCCCGCCGCCATCACAAGGGAGGTGGGACCCACTCCCACTTTCCTGGACCTCCGCGTAGCTCAAAGCCCTCATACGTCTTCAGCCGGTGGTGAAAGCTGCAAAGGCGAGCCAGGTTCCACAGCTCGCTGGGGCCGCCCTGGGCGAAAGGTATCTTCCAGTGGTCGATCTCAAGGCTCAGGGAGTTCTCGCATGCCGGGACCACGCACACGGGATCCCGGGCTTCGAGGGCAGTCCTCACGTAGATCGGAACCGTACGGCCCAGATGGCAGACGGTGCTTACGTCGACACCGTTGGAGATCACCAGCTTGGTGATGGCATCTCCCATCAGGTTCTCTGCCGTGCCGAGCGGGACGGGGCCGACACCTGGGATCTCACAGGTCTCCCCTTTCTCCAGCATCCCTCGCCGCAGTGCTTCTAGGCTCACATGCAACAGGATGGACGCCGACCGAACGCGTCCTCCCGCCGCTCCGGCAAACGTCTCGGTCCGATGATCGCCGACGGCCAAGGCAACGAGCGCATCGGCGTCGTATGCAGGTTGCGATTCCGCCGTGATGCCGGCTCGGCGAGCTTCGTCTGCCGCGAACGTGGCACGCGAGCGCACCGCCGAGAGCAACTCTGCCCCGGTCTCGGGAGTGAGTGCCCCACAGAGACGGAACACCCCCTGGACGTCGGTCCAGAAGCGCATATAACGCTGCTTGTGAATCTCGACCGCAGCTCCCGGTGTGTCGCGGGAAATTCGACTAGCCGCCGTCGCCTCAACCTTCCGGGCGCGCTCCTTGAGACCTTTGACGCTCAGGTAGCCAGCCGCCTCGATCAGTTCTCCCTCGGAGGACGGATCTGCCGACGCCGCGGCGGCGATTGCCTTCACCTGCACGGCCGAAAGCGCCCCTCCACGAAGGGCGGCCGCAGTCTCGGGAAGATCCACCAGATGCGAGGCAGTCTCCAGCGTGGCGACGGCCTCCCCCACCGACGACTTGGTTACGGCAGCCAGCCAGGAAGCGGCAGATCTGTGCCCTTGGTCCCGCCATCGAGCGCATTCTGCGGCACGCGGGGCGATCAACAGCTTCAACCCGGCCCCGAGGCGTTCCATGTCGCCGGCCAGGTCCAGCAGAGCGGCAGCCTCCACGCCGGTGACCCGGCGGGGGTCCAGGGCGTCGACATATTGCACCAGCTGGTCCAGGTGCTCCCTGAGCTCTTCCAACATGGCCCCAATGCTCGCACCAGGGTGTATCAGTGCCCCCTACGATGGGGAAGTGCTCTTTGACGGCGTCTCGCATCAGCTCCCTGACATCGACGCTCAGGAGACAGCCGAGTGGCTGGACTCCTTCGATGCGGTCATCGACGGCCACGGCCGTGGGAGGGCCCGATTCCTCCTGATGAAGCTGCTTGAGCGAGCACAGGCCAAGCAGGTCGATTTTCCGGCCACGGTGTCGACGCCGTATGTCAACACGATCTCACCGGAACAGGAACCGTGGTTCCCAGGGGACGAGTACCTGGAGCGGCGCATTCGAGCTTACATTCGCTGGAACGCTGCCGTCATGGTGAGCAGGGCAAACCACCGCAGTGAAGGCATCGGGGGGCACCTCGCCACCTACGCCAGTTCTGCGTCCCTGTACGAAGTCGGGTTCAACCACTTCTTCAGGGGCAAAGCGGACGGAGGTTTCGGCGACCTGGTCTACTTCCAGGGCCATGCGTCTCCTGGCATCTATGCCAGGGCCTTCGTGGAAGGCAGGCTTACGGAGGACCAACTCGACAACTTCCGACAGGAGGTTGGGGGCCGGGGTCTACCAAGTTATCCACACCCTCGATTGCTCCCCGACTTCTGGGAGTTTCCTACTGTTTCCATGGGCCTTGGTCCGCTCTGCGCCATCTATCAGGCTCATGTGAACCGATACCTACACAACCGAGAACTTGTCGACACCAGTGCTAGTCGCGTGTGGGCCTTTATCGGCGATGGCGAGCTCGATGAGGTCGAAACGGTCGGTGCACTCGGCGTGGCGGGCCGGGAGCACCTTCACAATCTCATCTTCGTCGTCAACTGCAATCTTCAGCGACTCGATGGTCCAGTTCGGGGAAACGGCAAGATCATCCAGGAAGCGGAGGCGCTCTTCCGCGGCGCCGGCTGGAACGTGATCAAGGTGATCTGGGGATCGAAATGGGATGAGCTGCTGGCACGTGATGTCGACGGGGTCCTGCTCGAGAAGATGAACACGACTCCTGATGGCGAATTCCAGAAGTACGCCACCGAATCAGGTACCTATATCCGAGAACACTTCTTCGGGCCCGACCCTCGCCTCCGGCGACTGGTGGAGCATCTTTCGGATGAAGACCTTCAGGCTCTTCCCAGAGGCGGGCACGACTATCGAAAACTGTACGCCGCCTACAAGCTTGCTTCGGAACAAAGAGATCAACCGACGGTGATACTGGCGAAGACGATCAAAGGTTGGACGCTCGGCCCAGAGATCGAAGCCCGCAACGCCACACACCAGATCAAGAAGATGACACAGGCACAGTTGCTCACTCTTCGAGACCGGCTCTTCCTCCAAGAGGAGATTCCGGACGATGCCCTCGATGCAGAACATCCTCCGTACTATCGGCCCCCCGAGGGCTCGCCGGCCCACGACTACCTTCTGGCCCGGCGTACGGTGTTGGCGGGGCCGGTGCCAAGCCGGGTGGTCCGCCCCCAGCCGGCCGGGACGGTTTCGTCGACTGTATTCGCCGACCTGCTCTCGGGGTCGGGGGCACAGGCTGCCTCGACGACCATGGCCTTCGCACGCCTGCTCCGAGGGATGGTGCGCGACCCCAGCATCGGGAGATTCGTCGCTCCCATCGTCCCGGACGAAGCCCGCACATTCGGGCTCGAACCGCTGATCGCCGAGACGAAGATCTATGCACCGGAAGGCCAGCGATACACCCCGGTCGATTCGGACTTGATCCTCCGGTATTCAGAGGACCGGAAGGGTCAGGTGCTCGAGGAGGGCATCACAGAGGCCGGAGCGATGGCGTCGTTCATCGCCCTTGCCAGCGCCTATGCAACGTGGGGTCAGCCGATGCTCCCCATCTACCTCTTCTATTCAATGTTCGGCTTCCAGAGAGTCGGCGACCTGGCGTGGCTACTCGGGGACATTCGGGGACGGGGAATCCTAGCGGGATGCACGGCCGGGAGGACCACTCTGCAGGGCGAAGGACTCCAACACGACGACGGGCACTCGCCGTTGTTGGCGTCGGTCAATCCAGCTTGCCGCGTATACGACCCTGCCTTTGCCTACGAAGTCGCCGTCATCGTCGAGGAAGCCGTGCGCAAGACATTAGGACCGGACCCCGTTGACGAATTTTGGTACCTGACGCTCTACAACGAGAACTATGTGATGCCGCCCCTTCCGAAAGGCAAGGAAGGTGACGCCATTCGGAAAAGCATCTTGCAGGGCATGTACCAATTCGCCGGAGCAGCTGAAGTCTCACCGGGCGGCAACGGCCACCCTCGTCATGCGACCCTCTTGTTCTCGGGGCCTATGTGGCAGGCCGCCATGGAGGCTCGCCAGATCCTGGCGGAGCAGTGGGGCGTAGGGGTTGATGCATGGTCTGTGACCTCATATAGCCAGCTACGGGCTGACGCGCTTGGCACCGAAAGGTGGAATCGCCTGCATCCGACCGATCCACCCCGAACGCCAATGGTCCAGAGCGCGCTTGGCGACAGCCCGGGGCCGGTGGTCGCCGTTACCGATTTCATACGCGCTATCCCGGATCAGGTGGCCCGATGGGTGGAGCGACCCTTCACATCTCTAGGTACCGATGGATTCGGGCGCTCCGACACCCGCCGCGCCCTCCGTCGGTTCTTCGAAATAGATGCGGCCCACATCGTGATCGCCGTGCTCTCGGGGCTGGTTCAACATGGTGACGGCAAACCTGATGAGGTCGCTCAGGCGATCGCTGCCTTCGGAGTCGACCCAGAGTCGGTTCCACCGTGGGCCATCTGACCTGGGCGTACGAGCAGGTCGGTCAACCGGTATCCTCGGCGCGTGGCACGCCCCGAACTCCACCTGTCGCAGAATCACGACGCTGACGAGCTCCTCTCGAAGGATCCGCTTGCCCTGCTGATCGGCATGGTCCTTGACCAGCAGGTGCCGCTCGAATGGGCGTTTGCCGCCCCCCTGGAATTGTCGACACGGTTGGAGCACCCTCTCGATGCGAACGTCTTGGCCGACATGGACCCTCAAGTGCTCGGTGAATTGTTCTCTCGGCGCCCGGCGCTCCACCGCTACCCGGGGGCGATGGCCGGACGCGTCCAAGAGATGTGCAGGCTCCTTGTGCAGGACTTTGAAGGGCGTGCCGACAAGGTATGGACATCGGCTTCCAGCGGCGAGGAGCTCTTGGCCACGGTTAAGGCTCTACCGGGATTCGGGGACCAGAAGGCCAAGATCTTTGTCGCTCTTCTCGGCAAGCAGCTTGGCGTTCGGCCCGCCGGTTGGGAGAATGCGAGCAACCCTTACGGTACACCGGGGGTCTTCCGATCCGTAGCGGACATCATTGACGATGTCACACTCGCCAAGGTGAGGGCATTCAAACAAGAGCAAAAAGCCAAGGCAGGGTCGAAGTCCACACCCGGAACATCGCCGAGAGCCACCAAGAAGCCATCGCCGAGAGCCACCAAGAAGCCATCGCCGCGCCCATGAGCGGAAACGGCACCGCAGTGGATGACCGCCGTCTTTACCTCTGCACTCCCGATCGACCGGACCTCCACGACTTCATTGGAGCTTCGATAGCCGGCGGCGTGGACATCGTGCAGCTTCGAGACAAGGACCTCGAGGCCGGTCCGCTCGTCCGGCGGGCGACGCTGGCGGCGGAGTTGTGCCACACCATGGGCGTGCCCTTCATCGTCAATGACCGGCCCGATATCGCCTTGGCCGTCGGCGCCGACGGCGTGCACCTGGGCCAGGACGACGTGTCCCCCGAGGTGGCTCGGCGCATCCTCGGTCCGGGCGCCATCATCGGCCTGTCCACCCATGGAGGTGCCGACCTGCAACGCAGCAGGGACGAACCAGTCGATTACATCTCGGCGGGGCCAGTCGAGCCCACTCCGACCAAACCCGGACGTCCCGGTACTGGCCTCAGCTACATCACGGAGGTCAGCGTCCTTGATGTTCTACCGTTCTTCGTCACAGGGGGTGTCCGTCCAGAGCGCATCGGGCAGCTGGTGGCTGCCGGGGCAAGCCGGTTCGTGGTGGTTCGCTACTTGACCGAGTCAACGTTCGTCGAGGCTTCCGCCCGCCGTCTGCGCAATGCCATTGACGAAGCTTTGACCGAACGGGCTTCGGGTTAGGGGCCCTGACGCTCGAGCCAGCCGACAAGGAGAGCCATGGCCCTCGGGTCGGCACGAAGGCGATGCCCCGCTCCAGGCAGGAGACGCAGTTCGGCCGATGAGCCGGCCGCTTCGGCCAATGCCCGAGCATCTGCCATCGGCACCTCGGCGTCATCGGCTCCATGGATGACGAGAATGGGCCTCGGGGTCACCTGGTGAGCAGCCTCGACAGGGTCGAGCTCGACGAACTGATTCGCCCACGCCTCGAGGGTCACATCGCTGTCGAGCTTCACCACACCGACGCGCCGCGCCGCAGCCAGCATGGCGACGGGGTCAAGGGCCCAATCAGTGAAGGTGGCTGGCGCCGCCAGACACGCCACCCCCCGTATCCGGTCATCCTTCGCAGCGAGACAGAGGGCGAGCGAGCCACTCACGCCAAAGCCGACGACCCACACCCCACCGCCGGCAGCCAGGTCCGCAGCATGATCGACCAGCACCCGAAGGTCCTCCAGCCAGCCGGACAACGAGAACTCGCCGTCGGAGGATCCGACACCTCGTAGACATCCGGCGACCACCCTCCACCCAGATTCGGCAGCCAGGCGGTCGGCTAGTACGGGGAGACTTCGACCAGTCTGATGCGCACTCTGAGACTCGACGGGAAAGTCATGACACAGGACCGCCGTGTTCGCCGAGCCAGGCGGCACGGGGGCATCGGGAGCAATGTGGACGGCCAGCGAACCGACCGGTCCCACCACGGCGTCCCAGGTCCGAACGGCCACCTTGCGCTCAGGACCGGGGCCCACGCCAGCGCCGACGGGGCGCTGGCGAAGGTAGCGCTCGATGTGGCACGTCGACGACGGTCAGCTCGGGGAGGTCGGAGACCAACTCGTACAACTCACCCAGAGTCCGCGACGCCAGCGCTTTATCGACACGGTCACCGAACTCTTCGGCCGTCAACCGGCCATCGGCGAAATGCCGCTGAAGGGAGGCTACGAAACGGTCTCGTTCGCCGTCTGATGCCAGAGGGCCACCTTGCACCCCATCAGTATCGCTCGCGGTGGACGCCGAACACCGGCCGCCGGCGCTGGAACCGCCTGCCGCAGCGGTGGCCGGCCGGTCAGATCCCGATGCGCTGGGCCAACAGCTCCCGGTGATACGTCGGGTCGCCGAGCAGTAGCTCAGAAGACTTCGCCCGCTTGAAGTACAGGTGAGCGTCGTGCTCCCAGGTGAAACCGATCCCCCCGTGGATCTGGATGTTCTCGGCTGCGGCATGGAAGTACGCCTCCGAGCAGTAGGATTTGGCCAGGCTGGCCACGACGGGGAGCTCCTCGGACTCCTCGGCTGCCGCCCAGCCTGCGTAGTAGGCCGCCGATTTGGCCGACTCGACCTCGAGCAGCATGTCGGCGCACTTGTGCTTGATGGCCTGGAAGGAGCCGATCGGGCGGCCGAACTGGATCCTCGTCTTGGCGTACTCGACCGACATGTCCAGGCACCGCTGCGAGCCTCCGACCTGCTCGGCGGCCAGGGCCACAGCGGCAAGGTCCAGAGTCCGCGTAAGGGCCGGACCGGCCGCCCCCTCCTCGCCCACCAGTCGGCCTGGAGTGCCGGAGAACTCGAGGCGAGCTTGTTTGCGGGTCTGGTCCATGGTGGCCAGAGGAGTGCGAGTGAGCCCCGACGCTTCACCATCCACAGCGAACAGGCTCACACCCTTGGCGGTTCGTGCAGCCACGATGATCAGGTCGGCGCTGTGCCCGTCGATAACGAACATCTTGTGGCCGTCGAGCTTCCACGCATCGCCATGGGAAGCGGCGGCCATGGTGATGCCTTCGAGGTCCCAGCGTCCGTTGTCCTCGGTCAGCGCCAAGGTGGCGATGGTCTCGCCGCCGGCGATGCCGGGCAGATAGTCCTTTTTGGCCCCCTCATCGCCCGACGAAAGGAGGGCGTTGGCGGCAAGAGCCACCGTCGAGAAGTACGGCGCGCACATCAGCGAGGCGCCCATCTCCTCCAACACCACGATCAGCTCTACGTAGCCGAACCCGGCCCCGCCGTACTCTTCAGGGATGGAGAGTCCCTGGAGCCCGAGCTGATTGCCCATTTGGTCCCATACAGCCCGGTCGAAACCCTCTTCTGTCTCCATGAGCCGACGAACCTCGGTCATGGGGGACTTGTCCTCGAGAAAGCGGCGCACAGCACGCCGAAGCTCGTCCTGCTCCTCGCTAAAGGCGAAGTTCATTGCTCGATCCCCCTCGTCGGGTCCCGGGGTGCCGGCCAAAAGGCCGACGACGGCTCAGGCGCCTGTCAGGCGACTGATCGTTGTCTACCAGACCCCGAGGGTTCTTGACCACCCAGTCAATAAGCTGGGGCCATGACCCTCCATTACGAGGACAGCCTCGTCGAGGTCCACCGGGTCGTGGTCGGACCGGTGGACAACAACGTGCACGTCATCAGGTGCAAGGAAACCGGAGAAGCCGTCCTGGTGGATGCGGCCAACGAACACGAACTCCTCCTGGACCTCTGCCGCCAGCTGGGGGTCCGCCGGGTGGTCGAGACGCACGGCCACTGGGACCACATCCAGGCCGTGGAAGCCGTCCGTGATGCCGGCTTCGACGTGGCGGTCACGGCGGCGGACGCCGGCATGCTGCCGTCGTACGATCAGATCCTCGACGACGACGCCGTCCTCGAAGTCGGCCGGCTCCGCATCCGCACGATCGCTACTCCGGGTCATACCGCTGGTTCCATGTGCTTCCACGTCGAAGGCACCAAGCTGCTCTTCAGCGGTGACACCCTGTTCCCAGGCGGCCCGGGCGCCACCACGTTCCCCGGCGGTGACTTCGGGTCCATCATCGGGTCGATCGAGAGCCGGATCTTCGCCCGCTTCAACCCCGATACGCTTGTGCTCCCAGGACATGGCGTCGATACCAACGTGGGCTCCGAGCAACCACATCTGCAGGAGTGGGTAGATCGGGGCTGGTGAGCCCGCCACCGCGCACAACCCTGCTCGACGGATGGCCTGCATGGGTCTTCGCCCTTGTCGGAGCCACCGCAGGGTCGTGTGCATTCCTCCTTGCCCCGAAATCCGCCGACAGTGCTTTGGCTCAGGTTTGGCCTCCGTTCGTGCTCGTTGCCGGGCTACTCCTCGTGGGCTGGGTGGCGGCCGAGGACGGCGTCTTCCAATGGGCCGGGGCACTGCTCTCACGGGTGACCGGGGGGGGGATCTGGCTGTACTTGGGGGCGACGGCTCTGATTTCGGTGGTAACGGCCCTGCTCAACTTGGACACGTCTGTCGCCTTCCTCACGCCGGTGCTGATGGCAGCCGCCCGAACGGCATCCCGGGATCATGCTGACGGACGAGCAGATGACCTCGAGGAACCCCTGCTCTACGCCTGTCTTCTGCTGTCGAATGCGGCGTCGCTCCTCCTGCCTGGCTCCAACCTCACCAATCTCATCGTCCTCGGCCACTTCCACTTGAGTGGAGCGAGGTTCGCCGGGCGAATGGCTCCGGCGTGGGCCGTTTCGATCGGCGTCACGGCCGTCGTCATCGCTATCGCTCATGGCAGAGGCGACGACCAGGGCGCCGGGCGAGGCGACAGCCGGCACCAAAGCCAGCGAAATCACGATATGGGCCGGCCCGGGTTGCTCGGCACCACCGCCGTCATGGCCGTGTCGGCGGTGGTGGTGCTCCTCCCCTCGCCCGCGGTGGCCTGCCTGGCTATCGGAAGTGGGGCGGCGGTCTTCCAGGCCCTGTCGGAGCGGTGGGCGAGCAGGGGTGACGGGCACGGCAAGGGTGATGGCCACGGCAAGGGTGATGGCGGCAATCAGGACCGGGGCAATCGGACCCGGGTACTCGAGGCGATCGGCGCGCCGATCCTGATCGGGCTCCTCGGCGTCGCGTTGTCCATGGGAACATT